>Ga0193752_1003615_pt1 | contig 10548 bp, 9 predicted proteins | sample H1c1metaG_FD_144924 | JGI IMG/M metagenome (GOLD analysis project Ga0193752, IMG submission 144924) | Soil microbial communities from a riparian zone of the East river system, Colorado, United States - H1c1 | ecosystem: Environmental > Terrestrial > Soil > Riparian zone | place: USA: East River...
AGGGTCGTCGCTGACCAGTTTGCGCATGCGCTCGACCATGCCTTCGTTGCCGTTGCTGGCAACCGGCGGGGGCGGCGGGGGCGCCGACCCGACGGCGGAGTTGCGCGGCAGGAAGACGGACTCGAGGGCGCCGCTGCGGTCGATGATGGCCCGGTCGGCGTACACCGAATGCAGCAGGGCGCCTCCGGGTACCTGTTGACCCACGGAGACGACTTTTGCGTTTGCCGCGCTGTCTCCGATGATTGCCATACCTTCCTTGGGATCGGCGGTCGCCATGAGCCCCGCCAGCACCAGGGGCATGCTGGACGGAGGCGCATTGGCGGCATCGCCGCTGGCCTGAACGGCCGCATTGCCAAACAGGTGGGCATTCACGAGGCCGCCGATATCGAGTGGCGGCGTGGCAGGCAGGGCGCCAACCGATGGCGGCGCCGTCTGACGGCTGCGACTGCCCAGACCGACCACGATGAACGCCAATTGCGCCGCCAGGGCGAGGGCCAGCACGAACGTCACGACCTGAGGTGCGCGTGTCAACAGCGTGGAGCGCCAGTCGCCCCCGCCACCGCCGCTCGAACTCCAGATGTTTGCCGTCATTTCCATGATGATACGTTTCGCTCCGCAGCAGCCTCAAGCGCTTGTTTTGTCTTGGCAAACCGACAGCGCACCCCGCGCTCTTGTGTTGCCAATCGACGACCCCTATAAAGGTCGCCAATGCCCAGTTCCGAAACCGAACGCCCCGATCACGGCGGCGCGGGTCTCGCAGTCGAAGAAGCCGAGCCCAAGACGAAGCAGCCGCCCTTATATCAGGTGGTGCTGCTCAACGACGATTACACGCCCATGGAATTCGTCGTCGATGTCCTCGAAAAGTTCTTCCGCATGGACCGTACGTCTGCGACGCGCGTCATGTTGGAAGTACACACCCAGGGCAAGGGCGTCTGCGGTGTGTTCACATACGAGATCGCGGAAACCAAAGTTGCCCTTGTTACCTCTTATGCCCGTGACCATCATCACCCCCTGATGTGCACGCTTGAAGAGGCGTGATTCGAAGATTCGCAGGTGAACTAACGGTCGAGAGGTCGCATAGGTGTTATCGCAAGAGCTCGAATTCTGTCTCAACGACGCCTTCGCCAAGGCGCGTGACGCGCGTCATGAATTCCTCACCGTTGAGCATCTGCTCCTGTCCATCCTCGATACCCCGAAGGTGCGCGAGATCCTGCGCGCCTGCGGCGCCGACCTCAACAAGCTCAAGGATTCGCTCAACGAACACCTCGATCGCACGACCCCGCGTTTGGCCAACGATGAAGACCGCGAAGTGCAGCCGACGCTCGGCTTCCAGCGCGTCCTGCAACGCGCCGTGTTTCACGTCCAATCCTCCGGCAAGAAGGAAGTCGGCGTTGCCAACGTCCTGATCGCCATCTTCAGCGAGAAGCAGAGTCACGCGGTGCACCTGCTTAATCGCTCGGAGGTCACGCGGCTCGACGTGGTCAATTTCGTGTCGCACGGCCTGTCGAAGATCGCCGAGGAAAAGACCGCGAAGGAAGAAGCCGGCGCGGAGTCCGAGCGCGGCGAGGGTGAAAACGGCAGCGCGCTCGACAAGTACACCAGCAACCTCAATCAGCTGGCGCAGAACGGCAAGATCGATCCGCTCATCGGGCGCACGCTCGAGGTCGAGCGCACCATCGAAATCCTCTGCCGCCGGCGCAAGAACAACCCCCTGTATGTCGGCGAGGCGGGTGTCGGCAAGACGGCCATTGCCGAGGGTCTCGCGCGCCTGATCGTCGAGGGCAAGGTGCCCGACGTGTTGTCCGACTGCACTATCTATTCGCTCGACATGGGTTCGCTGATCGCGGGCACGAAGTATCGCGGCGATTTCGAGAAGCGGCTGAAGAGCGTGATCGCGGAGCTCAAGAAGCAGCCGGGCGCGATCCTCTTCATCGATGAAATCCACACGGTCATCGGAGCCGGCGCCGCTTCGGGCGGCGTGATGGACGCTTCCAACCTCATCAAGCCGGTGCTCACCAACGGCGAGCTGCGCTGCATCGGGTCGACCACCTACCAGGAATACCGCGGGATCTTCGAGAAGGATCACGCGCTGGCGCGGCGCTTCCAGAAGATCGACGTGGTCGAGCCTTCGGTGTCCGAGACCATCGACATCCTGATGGGTCTCAAGCCGCGCTTCGAGCAGCATCACGGCATCACCTACGCGAACGACGCGATCCGCGCGGCCGCCGAGCTGGCCGCGCGTCATATCAACGAACGACACATGCCCGACAAGGCGATCGACGTCGTCGACGAGGCGGGCGCCCGCCTGCGCCTCAAGCCGGTCAACGAACGCGAACCGCAGGTCGAGGTGCGACACATCGAAGACGTGATCGCGCGCATGGCGCGCATTCCGGCCAAGAGCGTGTCGACCTCCGATAAAGAAGTGCTGCGCAACCTCGAGCGCAACCTCAAGCTCGTCATCTACGGCCAGGACAAGGCCATTGACGGCCTGGCGGCCGCCATCAAAATGGCGCGCTCCGGCTTGGGCGATCAGCGCAAACCCGTCGGTAGTTTCCTGTTCTCGGGGCCGACGGGTGTCGGCAAGACCGAGGTCACACGCCAGCTCGCCATCGCGATGGGCATCGAATTCATCCGCTTCGACATGTCCGAATACATGGAGCGCCACACGGTGTCGCGCCTGATCGGCGCGCCGCCCGGATACGTGGGCTTCGACCAGGGCGGATTGCTCACCGAAGCCATCGCCAAACATCCGCATTGCGTGCTGCTGCTGGACGAAGTCGAGAAGGCGCATCCCGAGGTGTTCAACCTGCTTCTGCAGGTCATGGATCACGGCACGCTCACGGACAACAACGGACGCAAGGCCGATTTCCGTCACGTGATCATCGTGATGACCACGAATGCCGGCGCGTTCGAGATGAACCGTTCCTCGATCGGCTTCGTGCAGTCGGACAACACCAGCGACGGATCGGAAGCCATCAAGCGGTTGTTCTCCCCCGAGTTCCGCAATCGCATCGACGCGATCGTGCAATTCGCGCCGCTCGACATGCCGGTCATCGAACGCGTCGTCGACAAGCTCCTGCTCGAGATCGAAGCGCAGCTCGAGAAGAAGGGCGTTTCGATCATGCTCGACGATGCCGCGCGCCGCTGGCTCGCCGAGAAAGGCTACGACCCGAAGATGGGTGCGCGCCCGATGGCGCGGCTCATGCAGGAGCAGATCAAGCGTCCGCTCGCCGAGGAGCTGCTGTTCGGCAAACTCGCCGGCGGCGGCCACGTGAAGATCGGAGTCAGCGGCGACGGCAAGGATCTCAAGCTCGAGACCTCGCCGGCGGAGACGCCAGCTCTGCCTGCAACCCTGCAGTAAACGGCAATTCCATCCATTGCACGGACGGCGCCCCTTGGGCGCCGTTTTCCGTTGGGGGCGTCAGCCCTGAGTAAGCTTCGTCACCGGGACGCAGATGTCGCAGCTGAAAGCGCCGGTCTTCTCGTCATATCTCCCGTCGACCGGGTAGTACTCGAAGAACGGCCGCGCATCGAGCTGCAATCCGCTCTGCGGCAGCCAGTCGCGCAGCAGCGCATCCCATGCAGCGCCGATCTCGGCCCCCGTACCCTCGAAGCGGAGTGCGGCGTATTTCCCACCCGGAATCACCTTGTGCTGCGGATTGCCCGTGAGCACTTCGCCCTCGCGGCTGGCGACACAGGCGTCGTAACGGCACTGCGCGGATTTGGTCACGCTCGGATCGTCGAGACTGATGCCGAAACGGTCGCGGCCGAACAGATTGTTGGTCGCCATCCACGGCGCGACGGTCTTCATCCAGAACTGGCCCACGGGCGGGCCATACGTTCCGGTGTGACGCAGGTAGGCGACGTACACGGATTCACGATCGACGAGTTTCACTTTCATGGCGGACTCCGGTTTCGAGGGGTCGCCATTCTTTCGCGCCGCGAATCGCGGAGCCTGACCCGCCTTGCGCGCCATCTGATCGTGCTTGCTCTTTCGCCATTCGGTCGGCGTGCTGTCGAAGCGCACCCGGAAGGCGCGCGCGAATGCCTCTGCGGATCCGAAACCCACCCCGAGGGCGATCTCGAGCACCGGCACGGCCGGCTGCGAACGGAGGCGCACCGCGGCCGTCTCGAGGCGCCGCCGGCGCAGGTAGTCGCCCAGCGCCTCGCCGGTCAACGCGCGAAACAGCCGGTGAAAATGAAAGTCGGAGAAATGGGCGACGCCGGCGAGCGCCGCGAGGTCGAGATTCTGGTCGAGATGGCGATCGATGTATTCGATCACCGCGTGCATGCGCCGGTCGTATTCGGACTGACTGCGGCGCGAGGAGGCCACGGCCGGCGGGGCGGATTATCTGCCGCGGTAGACGATGCGGCCCTTCGACAGGTCGTAAGGAGTCATCTCCACCGTGACCTGGTCGCCGGTCAGAATGCGGATGTAGTTCTTGCGCATCTTTCCGGAGATATGAGCCGTCACGACGTGAGCGGTCTTCAACTTCACCCGGAAAGTAGTGTTAGGCAAAGTCTCGACGACTTCACCTTCCATCTGAATCGCATCTTCTTTCGACATCCGTAACCTGGTGGCACCCGCGAAGGCCGCGAATTCTGCCAGAAAAGCGCCTTTGGCGAGCGGATTTCAGGAAGCCGAAAACAGGGGTATGTCGGGGCCCGCCGTCTCCCTGGCAACCAGCGCGCTGAATTCGCCGCGGGTCATTGGTTTGCTCCCGAGCGAGCGCAAATGCGCTGTAGGTAGCTGGCAATCGATCAGTTGGAGATGCGCAACGATTCCCTGCTCCACCAGGTGGGCAAGGGCCACTTTCGACGCATCCCGCTCGCGGCTGAACATCGATTCGCCGAAGAACACACGTCCCATCAGCACGCCGTAGAGGCCGCCGACCAGCGCATCGTGCAGCCGGACTTCGACGCTGTGCGCGCGGCCGGCGCGATGCAGTTCGCCATAGGCCGCGTGCATTTCCGGCGTTATCCACGTCCCGGTGGAGTGCTCACGGGCCTGCGCGCAGGCGCTCACGACGCCGGCGAAGTCGCGATCGAAAGTCACCTCAAAGCCCCGATTTCGCAATGTTTTCGCGAGGCTTCGCGAGCAGCGAAACTCGCCTGGCAGCAACACTTCCCGCGGATTGGGCGACCACCACAACACCGGCTGGCCGGCCGAATACCAGGGAAAGATTCCGCGCCGGTATGCGGCCAGCAGGCGCGCGGGAGACAGATCGCCGCCCGCCGCGAGCAACCCTTCCGGCTCGTCGAGCGCCTGTTCGAGGGGCGGGAACCACTCGCGATCGCCGTCCGGGGTAAGCCAGGTGATGGATTTGTTCACTTGCTGCGGTTCATTTCGAACGGGCGTCGCGCCGCGCGTCCCGGTACGGCACATGGGCTTCTATCTCGCGGGCGTAGCGGTCGACGTGTGCGCCTTCGCGGCGCAGATAGTCGCCGATGGCCTCGCGAAACCGTGCATCGACGATCCAGTGCATCGACCAGGTATTGGCAGGCACGAAGCCACGGCTCACCTTGTGTTCGCCCTGTGTGCCTGGTTCGAAGCGGCTGATGCCGCGCTCGATGCAGAAGTCGATGCCCTGGTGGTAGCAGGTTTCGAAATGCAGGCTGTGATGCTGCTCGGTCGCGCCCCAGTAGCGGCCGTACAAGGCTTCCTGACTCCAGAAGAACACCGCGGCGGCGACGGTATCGTTGCCGCTGCGGGCGCGTTTGACCATGAACCGCTCGCCGAGCGCGGCCGGCAACTGGCGGAAGAAGGCACGTGTCAGATACGGTTCGTGACCGTGCCGCAGGAAGGTATCGCGGTGCAGATCGTAGATCTCGTCGACCGCCTTGCGCGAAAGGTCGTTGCCTAACAAGGTTTCGAAGACGATGCCGTCTTCGGCGACCCGGCGGCGTTCGCGTTTGGCCTTCTTGCGCTTGTCGGCGGTGAAGCCCTCGAGGTAATGATCGAAGTCGCGGTACTGCTGGTTGTGCCAGTGGAATTGCACATCGTGCCGCGCCAGCCAGCCATCAGCCGCGAACGCGGCCCGGTCCGCTTCCGCGACGAACAAGGCGTGAATCGAAGAAAAGGCATGCGCCTCGGCGTATTCGCGAATCGCGCCGATCAAGGCGCCGCGCATGCTCGCGGCGTCGAGGTCGGGGCGCACCAGCAGCCGCGCGCCGCTGGCCGGGGTGAACGGCACGCCGATGACGAGTTTCGGGTAGTAGGCGAGGCCGTGCTGCGCGTACGCCTGCGCCCAGGAGAAATCGAAGACGAATTCGCCGAACGAATGCGCCTTGATATAGGCGGGCGCGGCCGCCGCCAGTCCGCGCTCGTCGTACAGGGAGATCGGCGCGGGTTGCCATCCGGTGGCTCCGCCGACGCAGTGCGTGGCCTCGAGCCGCTCGAGGAACGCGTGGCGCAGGAAGGGCGAACCGCCGGCGTCGAGCGCGTCCCAGGCGGCCGAATCAGTGGCCGTGATGCTGGTCGAGATATTTGTCCGCATCGAGAGCCGCCATGCATCCGGATCCGGCGGATGTGATGGCCTGACGATACACGTGATCGGCGACATCGCCAGCCGCGAATACCCCGGGAACGCTGGTCGCCGTGGCGGCGCCTTCGGCGCATGTCGAGCTGGCCGGCGAAGATGCCGGTGTTCGGCGAGTGGCCGATCGCGATGAACGTGCCCGTCACATCGATGTTTTCGATCGTGCCGCCGTGTTCGGTGGGCTTGATACGCACGCCGTTCACGCCGCTGTCATCGCCGACGATTTCGTCCACCGTGTGATTCCAGGCGATACGCACCTTGCCGGCCTTCTCGAGCGCGAACAGGCGATCCTGGAGGATCTTTTCCGCGCGGAATTTGTCACGGCGATGCACCACGGTTACGTGGCTGGCGAGATTCGATAGATAGAGGGCCTCTTCGACCGCGGTATTGCCGCCACCGATGACCGCGACGCGGTGCCCTTTGTAAAAGAATCCGTCGCAGGTGGCGCAGGCCGACACGCCCTTGCCGCGGAACTTTTCCTCCGAAGGCAGGCCCAGATATTTGGCGGACGCGCCGGTCGCGATGATCAACGCATCGCAGGTGTAGTTGCCGTAATCGCCGCTCAACGTGTACGGGCGCTTGGAGAAATCGACCGTATGAACATGATCGTTGACGATTTCAGTGGCGAAACGCTCGGCGTGCGCCTTCATGCGTTCCATCAGCGCGGGACCGAGCAATCCGTGCGCGTCGCCGGGCCAGTTGTCCACCTCCGTGGTGGTCATGAGCTGTCCGCCCTGTTCCACACCGGTGATCAGCAGGGGTTTGCGGTTGGCGCGTGCGGCATAGACGGCGGCGGAGTAACCCGCGGGGCCGGATCCCAGGATGACGAGAGGGCTGTGACGAGAAGTGCTCATGTATAATTTTGGCCATTCAGATGGCGTTTAAGCCTCTAGATTGCGCGCGCGGCGCTGCTTTCAAGTTGAGGAGACGAGTTTCCGTTGCGGGCAGAACGCGCTGCCTGCCACATCTTAAGAAAGGCGCTCGCCCGGGCCAAGTGCGCGAGTGATCGGACATTCCACATGAGAACTGGCCATGCGTATTGGAATTCCCCGTGAGTTGAAGCCCCGTGAGGGGCGCGTCGGGCTGATTCCAGCGGCCTGTGTCGAGCTTGTGCGCGGCGGGCACGAGGTGTTCGTCGAGCAGGGCGCGGGTATCAAGAGCGGTTATCCGGATCAGCACTTTCGCGACGTCGGCGTCACGGTATTGCCGTCGGCCGATGAGCTGTTCGCGAAGGCGCAGATGATCGTGAAGGTCAAGGAGCCCATCGAGCCAGACCTTGCGCGCCTGCGCAAGGATCATTTGCTGTTCTGCTACCTGCATCTCGCGGCGTTGCCCGAGCTCACGCGCCGGTTGTGCGACTTGGGGCTCACCGCGGTGGCGTTCGAAACCGTCGAGGACCGCGCGGGCCGGCTGCCATTACTCGCGCCGATGAGCGACATCGCCGGGCGCCTCTCGATGCAATACGCGACGACGCTGCTGCATCAGCCGCAGGGCGGCAAGGGCATCTTGTTAGGCGGAGTGCCGGCGGCGCGGCGCGGCAAGGTGGTCGTGCTCGGTGGCGGCGTGGCCGGCGGCAATGCGGCGCTGGTCGCCGCGGGACTCGGCGCCGAAGTCGTGGTGTTCGACAAGGACCGCGACAAACTGGTGGCCGCGCGCGCCCTGGGCGCGAACGTGACGGGTTTGTACCCGCATGTGTCGGACGTCGCGGATGCGGTGCGCGTCGCCGACGTCGTCATCGGCGCGGTGCTGGTCACGGGTGCGCGCGCTCCGCACGTGGTTTCGGCCGACATGGTCAAATCGATGGAGGCCGGCAGCGTCATCGTCGATATAAGCGTCGACCAGGGCGGCTGCATCGAAACCACCAGGCCCACGAGCTGGGAGGCGCCCACGTACGTGTGGGAAGGCGTCAGCCATTTCTGCGTCACGAACATGCCGGGCTCCGTGCCGCGTACCTCGTCGCAGGCGTTGTCCGCGGCGATCGCGCCTTACGTTGGGCGGCTGGCTGATGGAGACTGGCGCGACGATCCGGGCCTGGTGCGTGGCATCAACGTGGAGGCCGGCAAGGTCATGCATCCCGCGCTGATGGCCTAGGCGGCCGCACCGAGCGGTTTGAGATAGTATTAGCGAGCCCAAACAGGTACATAGCGAGCAAATGGCAGAAACTACTTACGATCGGACCAAGCCGCAGAAGCGCTTCACCGCGGCGGTTTCGCGCGGGCTGCGCGAGAGCGCGGTGCTCGCCATCGGCGCCGTCGCGCTGGTCATGTTGTTTGCCTTGCTCACCTATCACCGCGAGGACGCGGCGTTCATGTCGACAGGCAGCGGCGGTCATTCCGTCGGCAACAGCATCGGGCCGTTCGGCGCCTGGCTGTCGGACATCCTGTTCTTCCTGTTCGGGCGGCCCGCCTATCTATTCCCCATCATGCTGGGTGTCGCCTGCTTCGTCATGTTCCGGCATCGCGAAGACGAGGAGGGGCGCACGCGTGCGAACACCGCGGTGCGCATCGGCGGCTTCACGCTCATGCTGTTCGCGAGCTGCGGTCTCGCGACGCTGCACTGGAGCGCGGGCTTCCTGCGCGAAAGCGCGGGCGGCGTCGTGGGACAGTTCATCGGCAACGGCCTCGCGTCCAATCTCAATTTCCTCGGCGCCACCTTGTTCATGCTGACCGCGTGGATGGCGGGCGTGTCGCTCGCCTTCAGCGTGTCTTGGCTCACCATCATCGACAAGCTCGGCGCCGGCATCTGGAGCGCGATCGCCTGGACCAAGGCGCGGCGCAGTGTCGCGCGTGACGTCGCGGTCGGCGTGGAAGCCAAGAAGGCGCGCGTCGAGGCCGCCAAGGTCGAAGAGAAGCGCACCGCCACGCGCGTGAAGCCGCGCATCGAAGCGCCCGCGCCCGTGGTGGAGAAGAGCGAACGCGTCGAGAAGGAACGGCAGGTGCGCATGTTCGATGCGCCGAAGGCCGGGCAACTGCCGCCGCTCAGTCTGCTCGACGATCCGCCGGACCAGGTGTCGCACTATTCACAGGAAGCGCTCGAGGCGATGTCGCGCCTGGTGGAGCTCAAGCTCAAGGACTTCGGCGTCGAAGTCGAAGTGGTGGCGGTGCAGCCCGGTCCCGTGGTCACGCGTTTCGAAATGCGCCCGGCCCCCGGCGTCAAGGTGAGCCAGATCAGCAGCCTGTCGAAGGATCTGGCGCGCTCGCTCTCGGCCATCAGCGTGCGCGTCGTCGAAGTCATCCCCGGCAAGTCGGTGATGGGGCTCGAGATCCCGAACGAGAAACGCGAGATCGTCACGCTCGGCGAGATCATCAAGTCGAAGGCGTACGACGAAGTCGCGTCGCCGCTCGCGATCGCGCTCGGCAAGGACATCGGCGGCGCGCCAGTGTGCGCGGATCTCGCGAAGATGCCGCACCTGCTGATCGCCGGCACCACCGGTTCCGGCAAATCGGTCGGCATCAACGCCATGATCCTGTCGCTGCTCTACAAGAGCACCGCGGAACACGTGCGCCTGATCATGATCGACCCGAAGATGCTGGAGCTGTCGGTATACGAGGGCATTCCGCACCTGCTGGCGCCGGTGGTCACCGACATGAAACACGCAGCCAACGCCTTGCGCTGGTGCGTGGCGGAAATGGAACGCCGTTATGCGCTGATGTCCGCGCTCGGCGTGCGCAACATTTCGGGCTTCAATCGCAAGGTCAAGGATGCGAACGATGCCGGCAAGCCGATCCGCGATCCGGTGATGACCGCGGCCGCGGCCAACGATCCATCGATCGATCAACGGCTCATCACCGATCTCACGCCGCTGCCCTACATCGTCGTGATCATCGACGAGCTCGCCGACATGATGATGATCGTCGGCAAGAAGGTCGAAGAGTTGATCGCGCGCCTGGCGCAGAAGGCGCGCGCGTCGGGCATTCACCTGGTGCTCGCGACCCAGCGTCCGTCGGTGGACGTGATCACGGGTCTCATCAAGGCCAATATTCCCTGCCGCATCGCGTTCCAGGTGTCG
>Ga0193752_1003616_pt1 | contig 10548 bp, 10 predicted proteins | sample H1c1metaG_FD_144924 | JGI IMG/M metagenome (GOLD analysis project Ga0193752, IMG submission 144924) | Soil microbial communities from a riparian zone of the East river system, Colorado, United States - H1c1 | ecosystem: Environmental > Terrestrial > Soil > Riparian zone | place: USA: East River...
AGTAGGAATATTATTCCTGAACATAAAGTCCTTCGAAAAATCCTTGCTGCCTTCTAACTGTGCACCCTCTGCCTGAGGCCCTATCACCGGGATGCTTTTTAATTGTTCATCAGCCAGGAAAAAATCATGGATGCCTTTTACCAAAGGTTCTTCGGGACCAACCAATACCAGGTCAATGGCATTTTCCAAAGCGAACTTACCCACGCCCTCAAAATCTGTTGCCTTGATATCGATGTTTTTGCCATATTGCGAAGTGCCGGCGTTACCGGGCGCTATAAAAAGCTGCTGACATTTTGGGCTTTGCGAAATTTTCCAGGCGAAGGCGCTTTCCCTTCCGCCCGAACCGAGGAGCAGGATATTCATGCGCCAAAGATAGTCAGCCCCATTTATAATCTTCCTTATGTGGTAGAGATTTTTTAAAACAAATAAAAAACAATTTTACCCGGCAAAGATTACTTTTATATCATGTCAAGAAGATTAGACAAATACGGAAAGCTGCCTGTATTCCAAAAGTCGGAAGAGCTGTTACAGCTTGCCGAAGTTATAGCCGAAACTTTAAAGGAAAATGAGAAAAAGGAACACCTGGCGGCCGAGATACTGACCAATGCCATGCTTATCCAGGTAAAAATTGCCGGTGCAGAGGGTGGCGGCCTGTATTCGATCAGGATGCAAAACGCTGTTTTAATTAAGCTGGCAGCTCATGATCTGCTTAACGCGGTAATATTTGCCGCGATGGTTGAAATAAATGAAGAAGATTATGTGGAGTTGATGCGCGACAAGGTGGAAGAATTCAGACTGGTCTTTGTAGACTGGATAAGGGGATTTGATAAAACCTATGATATTCCTGATAACTGGGCGATACGCTTTGATGCCAGTACGCCCGAACAGGAGAAGCTGGAACAACTGATGTTTGATGAAGATAAGTTCGACGCTGATGATGAGGGTTTTAATTGGGACGATGACGGGGATGAGGATAAAGATGATTGATATATTGTTGAAAAGTTGTAATGTTGAAAGGTTGTAAAGTTGTTTTATTAAAATAATGGGAAGGTTGAAAAGTTTGAAGAATTAGAGATATGGAAAATAGCTATTGCCATTGCTGTAGAAGTATATTTATTATGTGATAGTGAGCCACTAAAATCTGATTGGGGAATGAAGGATCAAATCAGGCGGGCAGCCTGTTCTATGTCAGACAATATTGCAGAAGGGTTTGAATATAATAACAATCCTGATTTTATTAGATTCCTGAATTATGCGAAAGGTTCGTCTGGTGAGTTTCGAAATAAATTAACCATATTAAATCAGGCCGGGAAATCCATGATGAAAGGTTTAAAAATTTATATTCTAAAAGCATCGACTTCTCCGCCAAAACCAAAAGTCTTATAGATTATTTAAAGAAGTTTGAAGTGAACAAAAAGAAAGCTTGATTCAGCAAATTGAAGCATTAAATAACCTTCCAACTTTTCAACCTTCCAACTTTCCAACAAATAAAAATCCGTACCTTTGCCTGCCATTATGACCTCATAAATTGCTATGGCGCAATTGTTGAGTTTGTCGGATTATATCGAATTAAATATGTTAGAATTTATCAGCAAGCTTTTTGGAAGCAAGTCGCAAAGAGATGTAAAAAGCATACAGCCGATAGTAGAGAAAATCAAGATCGAATTTTCAAAACTGGATGGTATCAGAAATGATGACCTGCGGGCTAAATCCATAGGTTTTAAAGAGACTATAAAACAAGGCCTTACCGACATTGATAGCCAACTGCAGGAAATTAAGGATAAGATAGAAAACAACCCGAACCTTGAAGTAAGCGAAAAGGTTGAGTTATATACCCTGGTTGATAAACTGGAAAAAGACCGCAATAAAGAGCTGGAAGTGATCCTGATGGATATACTGCCCGAAGCTTTCGCGGTGGTAAAAGAAACCGCGCGCCGGTTTAAGGAAAATAAAACTATTGAAGTTACTGCCACCCAGTTTGACCGTGACCTGGCTGCCCGTAAAGGCAATGTGGTTATAAAAGGCGATAAGGCTATACACCACAATACCTGGCTTGCAGCCGGTAATGAAGTTACCTGGGATATGGTGCATTATGATGTGCAGCTATTAGGTGGTGTTGTATTGCACCAGGGTAAAATTGCTGAAATGGCCACAGGTGAAGGCAAAACGCTGGTAGCCACCCTACCTGCCTATCTTAATGCTTTAGCCGGGCAAGGTGTTCACATTGTAACGGTGAATGATTATTTGGCCCGACGTGACTCGGAGTGGATGGGGCCGTTGTATGAGTTCCATGGATTATCGGTTGATTGTATCGATACACATGAGCCAAACTCAGAGGAACGCCGTGCCGCTTACCTGGCTGATATTACTTTTGGTACTAATAACGAATTTGGTTTCGACTACCTGCGTGACAATATGACACGTACACCTGAAGAACTGGTACAACGCAGATTGCATTATGCCATGGTGGATGAAGTCGATTCGGTATTGATCGATGATGCCCGTACGCCTTTAATTATTTCGGGACCAATTCCACGTGGCGATGAGCATGAGTTTTATGAGTTGAAACCACGCATCGAGCGTTTGGTAAATACCCAGAAAAGCTATATCAACGGTGTGCTGAATGAAGCCAAGAAATCCATTGCCGAAGGCAAAGCTGGTACAGATGAAGGCGGTATGGCCCTATTGCGTGCCCACCGTGGTTTGCCTAAAAGCAAAGCCTTAATTAAATATTTAAGTGAGGGTGGTAACAGGCAGATATTATTAAAAACCGAAAACTATTACATACAGGATCAGAATAAGGAAATGCCTAAGGTGGATGCCGAGCTGTATTTTGTGATAGATGAAAAGAATAACCAGGTTGAGTTAACCGAAAAAGGTATTGAGCTGATCACAGGCTCCGGCGAGGACCCGCAATTTTTTGTGATGCCCGATGTAGGTTCAGAAATTGCCGAGATAGAGAAATCGACCCTCAGCATTGAAGAGAAAGTGTCCCGCAAGGATACCCTGATGCGCGATTTTTCTATCAAATCAGAACGTATTCACTCTATTAATCAATTGTTGAAGGCATACACGCTGTTCGAAAAAGATACCGAATATATTCTTGACGATGGCAAGGTAAAAATTGTTGATGAGCAAACAGGCCGTGTATTAGATGGCCGCCGTTATTCTGACGGATTGCACCAGGCTATCGAGGCAAAGGAAAATGTGAAGGTGGAAGATGCCTCGCAAACATTTGCGACCATTACCCTGCAAAACTATTTCAGGATGTACCACAAGCTTTGCGGTATGACGGGTACTGCCGTTACTGAAGCAGGTGAATTCTGGGAAATATACAAACTGGATGTGGTTGAAATACCAACCAACACCGATTTGATAAGGGATGACAGGCAGGATTTGGTTTACCGTACTGTACGCGAAAAATACAATGCGGTAGCAGAGGAAATTCAGCAATTGACCCAGGCCGGTCGCCCGGTACTGGTGGGTACAACTTCGGTAGATATATCAGAATTATTAAGCCGTATGCTTAAGCTCCGTGGTATCAAGCATAATGTGTTGAACGCTAAGCTTCACCAAAAGGAAGCCGATATTGTGGCCGAAGCAGGTAAAACAAGTACCGTAACTATCGCCACTAACATGGCTGGTCGTGGTACGGATATAAAGCTGGGGCCTGGTGTAAAAGATGCCGGTGGTTTGGCCATTGTAGGCACCGAGCGCCACGAATCGCGCCGTGTTGACAGGCAGTTGCGCGGACGTTCAGGGCGCCAGGGTGACCCGGGTTCTACGCAGTTCTTTGTATCGCTGGAGGATAACCTGATGCGTTTGTTCGGCTCAGAACGTATATCAAACCTGATGGTGCGCATGGGTATCGAAGAGGGTGAAGTGATACAGCACTCGATGATCACCAAATCTATTGAGCGTGCCCAGAAGAAGGTGGAAGAAAATAACTTTGGTATCCGTAAGCGTTTGCTGGAGTATGATGATGTGATGAACTCGCAGCGTACCGTTATTTATGCCAAGCGTAAAAATGCTTTGTTTGGCGAGCGCCTTGAGGTAGATATCAACAACACCATTTTTGATGTGGTGGCTGATGTCGTTACTCAATATAAGGAAGAAAACAACTACGAAGGGTTCCAGTTGGAACTGATCCGTATCTTCTCTGTAGATACTGAAGTTACCGAAGATGTGTTTGGTTCAACAGCCATCAACCCGCTTACTGAAAAGATATTCCTCGAAGTAACCGCATTTTACAAACGTAAGGCAGAGGCTATTGCCAACCAGGCTTATCCTGTTTTAAAGGATGTGTTTGCTACCCGCGGCGAGTATATTGAAGATATTGTAGTTCCTTTTACTGACGGTATACACGGCATTCAGGTTGCAGTTCCGCTTAAAAAAGCCATTGCAAACAAAGGTGCTGAGGTATTTAAATCGTTTGAAAAGAACGTAGTATTGTACCTGATCGATGATGCCTGGAAAGAGCATTTACGTGAAATGGATGAACTGAAGCAATCGGTACAAAACGCGGTTTACGAACAAAAGGACCCGCTATTGGTTTATAAGTTCGAAGCGTTTGAGTTGTTCCGCTCGATGCTGGCCAATGTGAATAAGGAGCTGGTGAGCTTCCTGTTCAGGGGTGGCATACCGGTACAACAGGCACCGGAAGAAGTGAAGGAAGCCAAACCGCAGCCTAAACTCGACCTAAAAAACCTGCGTACCTCAAAACCAGAACTGGTGAGCGAGGCAAATGGCATGCCGATGGATGATATGCGCGAAGTGCAGAAAGCTGTCCCGGTTAGGGTTGAACAAAAGATAGGACGTAATGACCCTTGCCCTTGTGGCAGCGGCAAAAAGTATAAAAATTGCCATGGCGTAGGGCAAGCATAAGTTCACCTAAATTGTCATCCTGAGGAACGAAGGATCTATTCGCCTATAGATTCTTCGCTATGCTCAGAATGACAAAGTGTTTAATGAAATAAATCACTATGAATAAAGCAGCATCAGTTTATAAAGCGTTTTTGCAAATAACCGGGTGCTGCTTTTTTATTGCTTTGTTTTCCCCCGTATCTGCCCATGCGCAAACCCGAGGCAGGGTGGAAGTGATCAAGGACCCAAGAATAGATACCCTGGCTGCCAGGCGTGTGGAATTAAATAAGGCAACCGGTGTGGATGCAACAACTGCCAACGGTTTCAGGGTGCAGATATTTACCGGGCCTAACCGCAAGGAAGCGTATGATACGCAATCCAAATTCCATGAGGCATTTCCTGATACCCGGACTTATATTATTTACAGTGAACCCAATTTTAAAGTACGGGCCGGTGATTTCAGAACCCGCCTGGAAGCCGAACAGATGCAGGAGGAATTGAAGAAATGGTTCACCGGGATGTTTATCATATCCGAAAAAATTAACCTGCCTAAACTGGATAGTACCGATGAATAAAGAACAGATACAGGAGCTTTCGAAAAAGATATTTGATGATGTGGTAGCCAACCGCCGCCACCTGCATTCGCACCCGGAACTTTCTTTTCACGAAGTGGAAACGTCCGCCTATGTGGCCCGGAAACTGGAGGAAATGGGACTGGAATACCAAAAGATGGCAGATACTGGTTTAGTTGTCTTAATAAAAGGTGATAAACCGTCAGACCAGGTAGTAGCCCTGCGTGCGGATATGGATGCGCTGCCTATTACCGAGGCTAATGATGTTTCTTATAAATCGCAAAATGTAGGCGTAATGCATGCCTGCGGGCACGATGCGCATACATCCTCACTATTGGGTACAGCAAAAATATTGACCGAATTAAAAAGCCAATTCGCCGGAACGGTAAAGCTGATCTTTCAGCCTGCAGAAGAGAAATTGCCCGGTGGCGCAAGTTTGATGATACAAGAGGGCGTGCTTGAAAATCCAAAACCGCAGGCCGTATTGGGTCAGCATGTAATGCCTTTGATCGATGCCGGTAAGGTAGGCTTCAGGGCAGGCAAATACATGGCATCAACGGATGAGCTTTATGTAACGGTTAGGGGTAAAGGCGGGCATGGCGCGCAACCCCAGCAAAATATCGATCCGGTAGTTATTACCGCGCATATTATTACCGCTTTGCAAACTATTGTGAGCCGGTCGGCAGATCCAAAGAGCCCCTCTGTCCTTTCCTTTGGCAAGATCATCGCCAATGGCGCCACCAATGTGATACCGAACGAGGTTTACCTGGAAGGCACCTTCCGCACAATGGATGAAAAATGGCGCAGTGAAGCGCATATCAAGATAAAAAAGATGGCCGAAGGCATTGCCGAGAGCATGGGCGGAAGCTGCGAATTTAATATTATGCGTGGCTATCCTTTCCTCATCAATGAAGAGAAACTTACTGCCAATACCCGCGCCCATGCCGAAGATTATTTAGGAAAAGAGAACGTGCTCGACCTGGATATCTGGATGGCTGCCGAAGATTTTGCTTATTACTCGCAGGTAGCCGATTCCTGCTTTTACCGCTTAGGCACCCGTAACGAAAGCCGGGGCATTACCTCATCTGTTCATACCCCAACTTTTGATGTAGAGGAAGACGCATTTAAGATCAGTACCGGTTTGATGGCTTATCTGGCGTTGAAACAACTCGGGAATTAATTTCTTTGGTTATATTTGATTGGCCTTATCTCACGATTCCTGATCGATGACAACAATCATAAGCGAAAGACATTTCTTTAAATTTTATATTTCTATATTGCTTTTCGCCCTATTTTGGGGCCTGCTCTCCTTAGCTACCGGTGTGCTTTCTGACCAGGGGACTACATTATTCGGCAGGATCATGATGATTGCCATGAGCGCAGGATTGGCGTTCATGGTATTTTACACCATATTCAGGTATTATAAGAATGCACCCCGTATTGTAGTCAATGATAATTCTATCGCTTTCAATTCGAAAGTTTATTATTGGAGGGATCTGGAAAAAATCGAGATGACCGGCAAACGGCCGTTTAAGTTTATGGGCGAGCGAAAAGAAGGAGTGGTACTTAAATTTAAAGGAGAGAAGGAGCGGTATATTTTTGATGACATGTATGAAAATACGGCTCAAATAAAAAGTTTTATTCAACAAGTTATAATTGATAAAAAGCCTTTTGATATAATATCAAAATCCGAAATTGTTTTTAGTGCTATAGCCAATGAGATACCTAAATATTACAAGGGCCTTCAGTTTTTTTGTTATGAAGGAGCAATAATTTGGTTCTTCATTTTGGGTTTTTTATATGTTCTAATTTTGAGTATCAATACGCTAAACTTTGAATTTTCAGGGGCACTATTTGTACTGACAATGCCTATTGTAATCATTCTGTCTTTTAGAATGTATTATTTTGGATTATCAGAAAACTACCTTGTCGTTCGTAATCACGATTTTTTCTGGGTCAAAAAATTCCATCAGATTAGTAATATTAAAGAAGTCGTGTTCGAACAAAGGCATAATATGCCTGTAAGTCTTAGAGTCATAAACAACGATTTTACAAGTAAGTTATACCCGGCCACTACCTTAGGGAGCAAAAAATGGCTGGCGCTAAAAGCCGACCTTGAGAGTAAAGGCGTCAAAGTTCGAAATGAGTGTGTGTATTACGAGCCGTTTAAATTTAAATTTAAATTCTTCAACGATTAACTTCCTCCCCAAAACTGGCTTCAGTCTGCGACTGAATTCCTTTTGATGTTTGGCAGTTTTAAATTGCTTTTGATCTGTGGTTTCAGTTTAAAACTGAAACCAGTTTAGGAATTGATTCTTGAGATGATATTTGATTATCTTTATCAAATAAACCTTATCGTATGAAATTACTGATTTGTACCCTACTGATAATTATTGTCGGCTTTAGCACGGGTTATGCACAATCAACAGAAAAGATTACTGTTCCCGTTCTAAAAGAAAATAACAAAATTGATAAGTTAATGGATTTGGTCTTGAATCCGAATAATAAAGACAAATTCGAGCGCACAAACAATTCAACTGATAGCTGCTTTTTGATATATTTTTTCAAAGAGAAAACTGGCAATTATATTTTTCAAATCGAAAAGAATACAAAACTTGTCACTGATACTTTAGTCAATCTAATGGCAAGTAGAAAGTTCAATTTTGGCTATTTTAGATATAAAAAATACAAAGTATTCATTTGGGCAAATGATCTCTTCTATGATTTTTTTAATAAAACCTCAGAAACTATCACTTTTGATTTTGTCAGTAAACTGCCGAACCCTCTTTCGCTCGGGAATGAGCATTATTTGGCAATATGGCACTATCAATATGAAAATGGTCGTTTTTCGGTAGAGGGTCCGCCACCTGTGATGGAATTGGAAAAGAATTAATTTAAATTTCCGCCACCGCCTTTATCACCCTATTCCTTTCCTCCAAAAGCTTCTTCATATAATTCCTCAGGAAAAGAAAATTAGCTAACCTGCCTAATAGACCCAACGGCGACTCAAACACAAACACATCTTTCATTACCGTATAATTATCGACCATAGTAAAATGATGCTCATGCCGAATGCTTTTGAACGTGCCATCAACCATTTCATCTACAAAATAATTGGGGTAATCGTACTCAGTGATCTTCGAGGTCAAATTTTGCCAGATACCAAAATGCTTTGCCCGCCAGGTTACAGTTTCGCCTAACCCTATCAACCCACTGGTTTTCCCTGCGATAGCTTGCTCGCCCGTTTGTTTGGTGGATTTTATGTGCAGATCGATGCTCCTTGCCAGATCGAAGCACTTTTCAATTGGGGCGTTGATTTCGGTAACGAGTTCGATTATCGGCATAGAATTAATGTTAAATATTAGGTGCCTTATCTGTATGTTTAGGAATGGGAAACATCACTGAAATAATCTTATTGATAATTTATCTGGGGCTCTTTGTTTTAGCGATCTTTATATATTATAACTTCAAAAATGTAAATAGTTGGGTAGTTAAAAAATCGTTAGAAAAGAAACAATATCTGTATTTCATCGGCACTTCAAAATCTGCATTTTGCTCATGCTTTATATTCATTGTATTTTTTATTTCCCAGGAAATTTATCTCAAACAGGCTTCAAGAATTGATTCTTATGATGATATGATAAGAATATCTCTATTCATTTTTACGCCCATACTTTTTTCAATTGGCGGTTTGATAATCTATTTGCGCAAGAAACTAAAGGCTTTAACTTATACTACAAATGGTTTATGGTTTATTGCACTGCACTTTTTTGCAATTACCGAAATATTGCTTGGAATATTCTGCTTGATCGCTTCATTGTTTTTCCTGGTTTTCGGCTTTGGTCGTTTTGATGGCATTAATTGAAAAAGCAATCAATAAAAAAGGGCCACTTTTCAGATGGCTAGCATCGGTTCACACCAATCACAGAATAGGTGTGATCCCATCAGAACTCCGCATTTTTCGGAAACCTCGGGAACGGAATCACATCCCTGATATTACCCATGCCGGTAACAAATAGCACCAAACGCTCAAAGCCTAAACCAAAGCCGGCATGCGGACAAGCGCCAAAGCGGCGGGTATCCAGGTACCACCAAAGTTCGTCCTTAGGTATGCCCATTTCGTCCATGCGCTGCTCCAGTTTTTCCAGACGCTCCTCACGTTGCGAACCGCCTACAATTTCACCAATGCCGGGGAACAGGATATCCATGGCGCGCACGGTTTCGCGACCCTGCGCATCGGGTTTGGCGCATGTAAAATGCTTTGATGGCTTTCGGGTAGTCGGTTAATATCACCGGTTTCTTAAAGTGTTTTTCAACCAGGAAACGCTCATGTTCTGATTGCAGGTCGGTTCCCCAACCTTCAATTGGGTATTGGAATTTCTTCTTTTTATTCGGGGTCGATTCCTTTAATATGTCTATCGCTTCGGTATAGGTTAAGCGTTGAAAATCGTTATCCAGGCAGAACTGCAGTTTTTCCAGCAGTGTCATATCGGAGCGATCCTGCTGTGGCTTTTGCTTTTCTTCCTCGGCCAAACGCTGGGTTAAAAATTCCAGGTCTTCGGCATTGTTCTTTAAAGCGTAGCTGATCACGTATTTCAGTAACTCTTCCGCCAGGTCCATGTTATCATTCAGGTCATAAAAAGCCATTTCGGGCTCTATCATCCAGAATTCAGCTAAGTGACGGGTAGTATTGGAATTTTCGGCACGGAAAGTTGGCCCGAAGGTGTAAATATCACTTAAAGCCATCGCACCCAGTTCGCCTTCCAGTTGCCCGGAAACGGTGAGGTTGGTAGCCCGGCCAAAAAAGTCTTGCTTGAAATCGATCTCGCCGTTTTCAGTTTTGGGCGGATTGGCTAAATCGAAATTGGTTACGTGGAAAGTTTCACCAGCGCCTTCGGCATCAGATGCGGTAATAACAGGTGTATGCAGATATACAAATCCACGCTCCTGAAAAAATTGATGCACGGCAAATGCCAGGCTGTTGCGTACACGGAATATCGCCCCAAAAGTATTGGTACGGAAACGCAGGTGCGCGATCTCCCTTAAAAACTCCAGGCTATGTTTTTTAGGCTGAAGGGGATATTTTTCGGGGTCGCTGTCGCCTAATATTTCT
>Ga0193752_1003617_pt1 | contig 10548 bp, 9 predicted proteins | sample H1c1metaG_FD_144924 | JGI IMG/M metagenome (GOLD analysis project Ga0193752, IMG submission 144924) | Soil microbial communities from a riparian zone of the East river system, Colorado, United States - H1c1 | ecosystem: Environmental > Terrestrial > Soil > Riparian zone | place: USA: East River...
CTCCGCGCCGAGCGTGAGGATGTCGTTAACGCTCATCGCTACCAGATCGATACCCACGGTGTCGTGGCGTTTGAGTTCAAACGCGAGTTTCAATTTGGTGCCCACGCCGTCGGTTCCCGACACCAGTACCGGTTCCTTGTAACCGCGCGGCACGCGAAACAGCGCGCCAAAGCCGCCGATGCCCGCCAGCACGCCGGGCCGCAGGGTGCGTTTGGCAAAGGGTTTGATGTTTTCGACCAGACCGTCGCCGGCATCGATGTTTACGCCCGCATCGCGATAGGTAAGGCGGGCGGGGGCGGGTTTAGTAGGGGTTTTCACGCTGAATTCCTTCGCGATACGGCTGCGTTTAATCATGAGTTTTAATGGTAACGGCGCGAAGTTGCTATTATCGCCGAAGCGCCCAGCGCGTGCCGTGACTTGCGCTACCCGCAAAAAGGCTTTATATTTCTAAATATGAGTTTCTCAACACAGGCCCTCGCAGTGATTGCACTGCTGCTTTCGACCAGCCTCCTGCTGGCCGGCCTGCTGCTGCGCGCAAGCGCAAAATAAACTTATCCCACATTGCGGTACCCGGTCTGTCGCTAAAGCGTCAGAAATCGAATATTTTCGTCTTGCATTAACCATAAACTCGGATAAGGCACGCGAGGCGAGCAGCAACGGAGAACATCATGGCCCAGGAAAAACTCATTATATTTGACACCACCATGCGCGACGGCGAACAAAGTCCCGGCGCGTCAATGTCGAAGGAAGAAAAATTACGCATTGCGCGCCAACTGGAGCGCATGCATGTCGATGTTATCGAAGCGGGCTTTCCCGCATCGAGTGACGGCGACTTCGAATCAGTGCAGGCGGTGGCCCGCGCGATCAAGGACAGCACGATCTGCGGCCTGGCGCGCGCCAATGAAAAAGACGTGCGCCGCTGCGGCGAAGCCGTGCGCGTGGCAAACTCGCCGCGCCTGCACACTTTTATCGCTACCTCGCCCATCCACATGGAAAAAAAGCTGCGCATGGAGCCGACGCAGGTGGTCGATCAGGCGGTGCGCGCGATCCGCTGGGCCAGCGAATACACCGACAACATCGAGTTTTCGCCGGAAGACGCTGGGCGTTCGGATATCGATTTCCTGTGCCGCATTATCGAGCAGGCGATCAAGGCGGGCGCCACTACCATCAACGTACCGGATACCGTGGGTTACACCTTGCCGGAGCAATTTGGCGGCCTCATCAAAACGCTGCGCGAGCGTATTCCTAATTCCGACAAAGCCATCTGGTCGGTGCACTGTCATAACGATTTAGGCCTGGCGGTGGCGAATTCGCTGTCGGCGGTGATGAACGGCGCACGTCAGGTCGAGTGCACCATCAACGGTCTGGGCGAACGCGCCGGCAACGCCTCGCTCGAAGAAATCGTGATGGCGGTGCGCACGCGGCAGGATATTTTTACCTGCGATACGGGTATCGACGCCACGCAAATCGTGCCGGCGTCGAAACTGGTGTCGGGCATCACAGGCTATCCGGTGCAGCCCAACAAAGCGGTAGTCGGCGCCAACGCGTTCGCGCATGAATCCGGCATTCATCAGGACGGCGTGCTGAAGCATCGCGAAACCTACGAAATCATGAGTGCCGAGTCGGTGGGCTGGACGACGAACCGCTTGACCTTGGGCAAACTTTCCGGCCGCAACGCGTTCAAGACGCGCCTGCACGAGATCGGCATCCAGCTTGAGTCGGAAGAGTTACTCAATGCCGCGTTCAAGCGATTCAAGGATCTCGCCGACAAGAAGCGCGAAATTTTCGACGAAGATTTGCAGGCGCTAATCAGCGAAGAAGAAATCGAGCACGTCGAAAACGAACACTGGCGGCTGGTATCGCTCACCGCGCATTCCGAAACCGGTGAGCCGCCTTACGCGAAACTTGTGGTGTCCGAAGCCAGCAAGGAGCGCACCTGCGAAGCGCAGGGCAGCGGCCCGGTGGATGCTGCGTTCAAGGCGCTGGAGTCAATCGCCAACAGCGGTGCGTCGCTGCTGCTGTATTCGGTGAACAACATCACCAGCGGCACCGATTCGCAGGGCGAAGTGACGGTGCGCTTGTCCAAAGCAGGCCGTATCGTCAACGGTCAGGGCGCGGATACCGACATCGTGGTGGCGTCCGCCAAGGCGTATATCAACGCGCTGAACAAACTGCAATCAAAGCTGGAGCGTGTTAATCCGCAGCTGTAGTGAATAATGTAAGTATTTGATTTTATTGAATTATTTTTTAGCGCGTACGTAGGCAATCGCGCTGGCAAAAAGCACCACAGCCAGCGCAATTTCCACGCCTGCAAGCTGTGCCGACAAGCCTTTGTCGGTGTAGGCGCGCACCACGCCTTCGACGAAGTAAGCGATGATGAGCAGCGTCATCCAGCGATGCGTATAAACCTTGCCGCGCAAAATGCCGAACAGCGGTATCAGTAGCGGCAACACTTTCAATACCAGCCATGAGCCGCCCGCGCGCTGTGGCGCGAGCCATAATTCCCACGCGACGCACAACGCAATCAGGGCGATGAGACTGATGCTGCTGAGGAAGTTGAGGATGCGAGGGCTCATTGGCTCACGGAGCGCTTTTCGCTTTTTGTGCCAGCGCGATCAGCGCGGCGCGCACCGCTTCGGCGTTGGTAACAGGTTCCTCAAATTCAAAGCGGATTATCTTTCCATCGGCGTTCAAATCGAAACCATCGCAGTCGATGCCGATCATGTTCACGCTTTCTTTGACCTCGGTATTCTGCAAACGGCAGTAATCACGCAGCGCGTCTGCGTGATCGGAATTCATGTGTTCAAGCATGCTTAATTCGTTGTCGGCGAGCGTGTGGGAAGGCGGCGCGTACGCTTCGCGGCTCACCCAATGCGCTTTGGCAAAACCCGCAATGGCGCGCAATGTCACCGGCGCGATGCGCCAGAATTCAAAATCAAGTTGCGTGCGATAGCCACGCGTCGCCGGAAAATAGCGTTCGTAGCGTGCCTCGATGGTGAGCGGGTCTTCAACGCGCTCCGCTTTGCCCAGCAGCGTGACGCGCGCCTGTGCCTGTACGTCGTCCGCTGGATCGTGTATGAGCAGACTCACGCGCGCGTCGCCGGCAAGATTTTTGGTGTGTTCCGCCAGACGGCTGATCAGCAGCACGGGACGAGCCTGGTGGTCCAGCACATACGGCACCACCGATCCGAACGGATAACCTCCGACCGCGCGCGAATGCGTCGACAGCAGGCCATGGTGATGGGCGCGCAGCCAGCAGCGTGCCTCGCGGGCGAGACTCATGGTTGAAAGGCAATGCTCAAAATCGGCTTTCGGGGTTCGTTCGGGCTTGCCTGTGGTGGCATTGAAATGAAGTGTTCACTGAAGCGACATGGTACCACGCACCGTAACAGTGCCGGGAACACGGTCATTGTGCCGGCGCGACTGAGGGAAGGCCCGTGTGATGGGCATGTGCGCTCGCTGCAGGTTAAAATGCGAATAGAGGTTTTTGTGTTCTGATTTCCGGCGGTCCACGAGCGTCGCGTTTGTAACGCCCTTTATCATTCTCATTGACCCATAAACCAAACCACACATCATGAACCGCGTTCTTGTTTTGCCCGTTTCAATCGCTGTGCTGACTGCATGCGCTGCTCAGGCGCAGCCGTTTCCGAACCGCTACGTAACGCTGGTCGTGCCCTATGCCGCGGGCGGCACCGCCGAGGTGGTCGGGCGGCCGTTGGCGGCCGAGATGGCGAAATTGCTCGGGCAGAATGTGGTGGTGGAATTGCGGCCCGGCGCCGGTGGCAACATCGGTGCGGAAATGGTGGCGAAAAGCGCGCGGCCCGACGGCTACACGCTGCTGTTTGCCTCGCTCAGTTTGGCTACCAACGTGAGCCTGATGAAACTCAATTTCGATCCGCGCAAAGATCTCACCGCGGTTGCCGGCGTGGCCACTTTTCCCAATTTGCTGGTGGTGGGCGCCGATCTGCCGGTGAAATCGGTGGCTGATCTTATCGCGCTGGCTAAACAAAAACCCGGCGCGATCAATTTCGGTTCGTCCGGGCCGGGCACCAGCAGTCATTTGGCGGGTGAATTGTTCAAGGCAGCGGCTGGCATCGACCTCACGCACGTGCCGTACAAAGGCAGCGGCGCGGTGTATCCCGATCTTATAGGCGGGCGCATCAACATGTTGTTTGATTTGATGGGTTCGGCCGTTGGCTTTGTGCAAGGCGGTAAAGTGCGCGCCATCGCCACCACTGCGCGGCGCCGTTCGACCTCGTTGCCCGATGTTCCGACCATCGCCGAGAGCGGTTTTCCCGGTTTTGAATTTGGCGCGTGGCTCGGCACTTTTGCGCCTGCGGGCACGCCGCGCGAGGCGGTCAGTCGCCTCGAGCAGGCAACGATACAGGGCATGCAAGTGGCGGCGATGAAAGAGCGCTTGGCGCAAATGGCCGCTGAGCCGATTCCCGCGACAGCTGTCGATTTTGGCCGATTTTTCAACGATGACGTAGAGCGTTTCGCACGCCTGGTGCGCGAAGGCAAACTAGCGCCGCTGCAGTAACGGCAAAAGCGCGCGAGGCTAAGGTCGCGCGAGTTTCATAGCGGTGAGCGCCAGCCGTTTGCCGAGCGCCATGCAAAGCCTGCGCTCGTGTTCGGTGATGGACTGATCGCTCGATATACCGGCGGTGTGGCTCGCCCCATAGGGCGTGCCGCCGCTAGTGGTGTTGAGCAAATCCGGCTCGCTGTAGGGGATGCCTACAATCAACATGCCGTGATGCATCAGCGGCAGCATCATCGAGGTGAGCGTGGTTTCCTGTCCGCCGTGCATCGATGAACTCGAGGTAAACACGGCGGCGGGTTTGCCTGCCAGCGTGCCTTTCATCCACAAACTGCCGGTGCCGTCCCAGAAGTATTTCATGGGTGCGGCCATGTTGCCGAAACGCGTGGGGGAGCCGACCGCAATGCCGATGCACGCTTCAAGGTCTTTAAGTTCCGCGTACGGCGCGCCGCTGTCGGGCACTGCCGCTTCGGTAGCCTCGACGACGGTTGAAACACGCGGCACGGTACGCACGCGTGCCGCAACGCCATCGATTTGCTCAACACCGCGCGCAATAAATTGCGCCATCTGCTTAACTGCGCCGTGATGGCTGTAATAGAGAATCAGGATTTCGTTCATGCAGGTATTATAGCGAGACTGATACACGCCGCGGGATGAATACTGTGCCAAAACTGCTTTCAAGATTCGCCGAACTGGTGCGCGTGGTGGCCAGACGCTTTATCGAAGATCACGGCATGCAAACGGCTTCCAGCCTAACCTTTACCACGTTGCTGTCACTGGTGCCGATCATCACCGTCGCACTGACGCTGATGGCGGCGTTCCCGGTGTTTCACAGCCTGTCGGGTGTTATTGAAGACTGGATCTTCGACAACATCGTGCCGGAGTCCGCCGAACTCATTGAACAATACGCGAACCAGTTTATCGACAATGCCGCAAAGCTGACAGCAGTCGGCATCGTATTCCTGGCAGTGACGGCGATTTTGCTGCTGCTGACCATCGATAGCGCCTTCAACCACATCTGGCGCGTGCGGCGTCCGCGGCCGATGTTGCAGCGGGTACTGATTTACTGGACATTGATCACCGTGGGCCCTTTGCTGATCGGCGGCAGCTTGTCGCTGAGTTCATGGCTGATGAGCGCATCGGCCGGATGGATCGAGGGCGTGCCCTATGCCGACGTGACACTGATCAAATTTTCAGCGATTGCTCTGACTTGCATTGCGCTGGCGCTGCTGTATTACGCCATGCCCAACCGTCCCGTGAAAATCAGGGACGCGCTGATCGGAGGCGTCCTTGCCGGTGCGGTGTTCGAACTGACCAAGCACGGTTTTGGTTTTTACATCACCAATTTCCCGACTTACAAACTGGTGTATGGCGCGTTTGCCGCGGTGCCGGTGTTTTTGATGTGGCTTTACGTCTCGTGGCTGGTGGTGCTGCTGGGCGCGGTGGTGGTTGCTACCCTGCCGGAGTGGCGCCAGCAGTCGGTGCAGGGCCGCCTGGCGCCCGGCAGCAATTTTGTCTACGCGCTGCAGGTGTTGAAAGCCCTGTGGCAAGCGCAGCAGCGCGGTGGCGTGTTGACCGTGGCCCAGCTACACAGTGCTTTGCACATACGCTACGAGCGCATCGAAGCCATCCTCGAAACCATGCAGCGCACGTCATGGGTCAATCGTGCCGTTCCCACGGGTTGGGTCCTGCATCGCAACCCGGCCACCATCGCCGTGGCAGATGTCTACAAATTGTTCGTGTTTGATCCGGAACTGCCGATGCAGTCGTCCGACGAGCAACCCGAACTGGTATCGCTGGCACGTGCCTTTGGCAATCGCATCGGCGACGGCATGGAGATGTCAGTAGTCAATTTGTTTGAGGTAGGGGTGCCGGAGGAGAAACGGGTGGCAGCGCAGGACTGAGTCCTTGCATGTTTCCGCGTCTTTGGGGAAAGCAGCGCGCTTCAATTCACGACAGCATCTCCCTCATCCAGCCCTTCTCCCGGCGGGAGAAGGTCCGCGGGAACGGGAAACAGTGGCAATTCAAATCAATGCCGTTATTTTTTTGGAAAGCTCGATAGTTGATCACAGGGAACTTCCCATACGCGCACGGTCATAAGGGAGATAACAAAAGAGTGACGCGCGCCGAAGCCTGTTTGCGACGAGCGCTTTATGGTATGTATAACGCCTCCGACAAACGATGCTGACGCATATGCGCCGTCAGCTCGAACCAGGGATGTCTTATGGCGCAACTTCCGTTTTTGCCGCATTGGCCTTTACTTGCGAATCCGCTCGCGTTGTTCGGCGTGCTGTTACTCGTGGGCGTTGTCGGCGGCGAATTCACCAAGCGGGTACTTAAACTCCCGCGCATCACCGGCTATGTGCTCGTTGGCATGGCCCTCGGCGCCAGTGGACTGAAGTTGCTGGATGACGCGTTAATTGCCCAGTCCTGGATATTCGTCGACATCGCGATCGGTCTGGTGCTGTTCGAACTGGGGCGGCGGCTTGATCTCGGCTGGTTGCGGCGCGACCCATGGCTTGCCGCGACCGGCGTGGCGGAAAGTGCGCTGGCGTTCGGCTGTATTTATCTGGCGCTGATCTGGTTCGATGTGCGGCCGCTGTATGCGGCGGTAGCCGCGGCCATCGGTGTTTCCACATCGCCCGCCGTACTGATGCTGGTGGTGCAGGAGATGAAATCCGAAGGGCAGGTCACCGAACGCGCGCTGCATCTCACCGCGATTAACAACGTCGTCGCTTTCACGCTGGTGACTATGCTCATCTCTGGTATACACAATGAGTACCGCGCCGGCTGGATGATCGCGGCGCTGCATCCGGTATACCTGCTGTCCGGCGCTTTGCTGCTTGGCTATGTCGCCAGCTTGTTGTCGCTGGCGCTGTCACGCGGCGTCGGTAAACACCCGGACCGCCTTTATGTGGTGCTGCTGGGGATGGTGGTGGCGACGATCGGTGCCGCGCGCATGCTGGAGCTTTCCGTGCTGCTTTCGCTGCTCACCTTCGGCGTGCTGGTGCGCCACCTGGATAAGCGTCACGAACTCGATTCGGTGGAACTGGGCCGCGTCGGCCAATTGTTTTTCGTGGTGCTGTTTGTGGTGAGCGGGGCCAAACTCGCGCTGCCGGACCTGGTGACGGGCGGCATGCTGGCGCTGGCCTATGTTCTCGCGCGTTTCGCCGGCAAGGCGATTGGTGTGATGAGCTTTACTTATTTTTCTGGCGTGCGCGCGGGCACCGCGGGCCTAATCACGATCGCATTGACGCCGATGTCAGGCGTCGCGCTCGCCATGGTGCAGGGCACGGCCGAACTCTATCCTGAGTTTGGGGCGAATCTTGCGGCCATTGTGCTGGCAGCAGTGCTGATCCTGGAACTCATCGGGCCCATTGCGGTGCAGTTCGCCCTCAAGCGCGCGGGCGAGTCCAGGGAAGAAACGTGAAACCGAGTAATGAAGAAGCGATGGCGTTCAAAGCGTCACCGGCGCTGTCGGTGGGCGTTGAACTGGAATTGCAAATACTCAACTCGCGCGACTATAACTTGGCGCGGGATGCTGCCGACTTGATCGAGATGGTGGAAAAGAATGGCTGTCCCGGCGAGGTGAAGCCTGAAATCACCGAAAGCATGGTCGAAATCAATTCGTCCGTTCATCAAGGTCACGAGTCGCTGGTGCGGGAACTCATCTCCATACGTGACGCAGTGACGGCGGCTGCCGGGCGGCTTAATCTCCGTGTCGCCGGCGGCGGGTCGCATCCGTTTCACAAATGGAGCGAGCGGCGCATTTACCCGACCGAGCGTTTCAAGCATCTGCTCGAAGTTTACGGTTACCTCGCGAAGCAGTTCACCATCTTCGGTCAGCATGTGCATATCGGTTGCCCCGACGGCGACGCGGCGATTTTTCTCACACATGCGTTTGCGCGTTATGTGCCGCATTTCATCGCGTTATCGGCTTCTTCACCTTTTCAGCAAGGCGAAGATACGGCGTATCAATCGTCGCGGCTTAATACCGTGAGCGCGTTTCCGCTGTCGGGGCAGGTGCCCTTCGTCCAGAGTTGGGACGAATTCATGGCGTATTTCCACAAAATGCGCGAATACCGCGTTGTCGAGAGCATGAAGGATTTTTATTGGGACGTGCGCCCAAAGCCGGAGTTCGGCACGGTGGAAATTCGTGTGTTCGACACGCCGCTGACCGTTGAGCACGCGGCGGGGATTGCCGCTTACGCCCAGGCGCTGGCGTGCTACCTCCTTGCCGAGCGACCGCACGCGCCTTCGCGCGACGTCTACATGCTTTATAATCACAACCGTTTTCAGGCATGTCGCTACGGATTGGAGGGCACGTTGGTCGATGCTTACAGCCAGCGCCAGGTCGGCATGCGCGAGGACATTCTCGATACCGTGCAGCGCATTGCGAGCTACGCGGTCGCGCTAGGCAATATGACTGCGATCGACAAGCTCACAACCGAGGTGCGCGCCGGCGCGAGCGATGCCGCGTGGTTGCGCAAGGCCTACGGCGAACATCAGTCGCTGAATGCCGTGGCGCGGTTGCAGAGCGACTTGTGGATGGGGCACATGGATCAAAAGGCGCGGTAACAGCTATGGCCGGCAAACCGTTACGCATCGGAGTATCGCCGCGGTTTTTGCATTCCATACCGGCGGAAATGGGGTTCAAAGGCAAGAAATTGCAGTACCTGGAGACCTCGATCGCGCATTGGCTGATGACCATGAATGCCCTGGTGTTCATGATTCCTTCGATAGAGGGTGGCGGTCTGCTGAGGCGCGGCAACATTCGCATCGCCGACTACGTGGATGCGCTTGACGGGCTGGTGCTGCAGGGCGGTGCGGATGTTAGCCCCGTGACGTACGGTGAGCAACCGCTCAAGGCGCTATGGAACGGCGATCGCATTCGCGACATGTACGAAATCGATCTCTTGCAGGAATTCGTCGCCGCCGGCAAGCCCGTGCTGGGCATTTGCCGCGGCCTGCAACTCATCAACGTGGCTTTCGGCGGCACGCTGTATCAGGACATTGCCGAGCAGCGCAGCGGCGCACTCAATCACGTCCACGCGGATGCGTTCGACCAGCATTTCCACGAAATCTCGTTCGTGGCCGGCGGTGGCCTTGCGCGGCTCTATCCCGATTTAGGCGCGGCGCGCGTGAACAGCATTCATCACCAGGCGGTGAAGACGCTGGGCAAGGACCTCACGGCAGAGGCATTGTCCGTGCCGGATGAAATCATCGAGGCCATCCGCTGGCACGGGCCGAGCTATGTGATGGGCGTGCAGTGGCATCCGGAGTTTCTGGATCCGAACGATTCGGGGCTGCTCAACGGCGAACCTTTGCTGGTGGATTTTCTGGCGGCGGCAGAAAAGTCGCGAGCATATCCAGAGGGCGAAACAAAGGTCTGAGACGGCCTCTAAGGCCGCTGCAATTGGTGTAGCATCGCTGCGTGCAACTTACCGCTCATCAATTCAAGTCGCGTGCCCGCGAAAAGCTTGCCGACGCCAATCTGCAGGGGGCGCTGAAAAAGCTTCAGGGCAATTTCGTCAAAGGCCGTGCCGATCGTATCGCTGAGCTGGATAATTTTCCGGCGATACGCGACGCGGCAGCGGACATTCGCGCGCATACGCTCGACAACCTTGATTTTTATCTTGAAACATTCGAGCGCAACGCTGCCGCGCGTGGCGCTGTGGTGCATTGGGCGGACACCGCGGCGGATGTGAATCGCATCGTATGCGAACTTGCCGCGAAATATGCGGTGAAGAAAGCCATCAAGTCGAAGTCGATGGTGAGCGAAGAATGCGCGCTCAACGATGCACTCGAAGCTGCCGGCGTGCAGGTGGTGGAAACCGACCTCGGCGAATACATCCTGCAACTGGCGAAGGAGCCGCCCTCGCACATCGTGGCGCCGGTGGTGCACAAATCGAAGGATGAAGTTTCGGATTTGTTTGCCGAAAAGCACCGGCGCCCGCGCCAGACCGGCATTCCTGATCTGTGCAAAGAAGCGCGTGAAATCCTGCCGCCGC
>Ga0193752_1003618_pt1 | contig 10546 bp, 7 predicted proteins | sample H1c1metaG_FD_144924 | JGI IMG/M metagenome (GOLD analysis project Ga0193752, IMG submission 144924) | Soil microbial communities from a riparian zone of the East river system, Colorado, United States - H1c1 | ecosystem: Environmental > Terrestrial > Soil > Riparian zone | place: USA: East River...
GCAAGCAAATGGTTCCCGCCGGTGCTGAGGACGACGCTGTATGCGAGCAGCAGCGCGCCGGCGTATTCGGACAGGTATTTACTGTAAAAGACGAAATCCCGGCTCTGGATCGCGATACCCAGCACAAAAACTACGAAGGCGGCCAGGTAGTTCCGTTGCAAAGCCTCCGGCCGGATGATCTTTTTGAAGACAAGCAGCGAAAATACAGAGCCCACCAGGATCATCACCGGCCCTTTCCAGAAGGAGAACATCAGGACCTTTCCCGTCAGCAGGAGCAGGGGAGGGAGATGGACCGCCGGTACCAGGTAAACCCCCGCCAGGGAGGCCAGCGGCACGAGGATAATGACCGTAAGCGCCGTGACCAGGTACTTGTTGATGCTGAGGGACAATAAAAGCGGGAAGGTGGCATAGAATTGCATTTCAATGGCCAGCGACCAGAAATGCGCGGTGAACAGGGAGGAAGGGCCGCCGACCGGCAGGTTCTTCAAAAATAAAAACGAAGCGATAAAGTCCAGCGGGCTGATGTGTAATTGTTCATACCGGTTCAAGAGGATCAGCAGCAGCAGGAAGAGGTAGGCGACCGGGATGATCCGGAGAGCCCGCCGGATATAAAAATTGCGGAGGTTAATTTGCCCGCTCCTGATCTTTTCGCGCAGCAGCAGCGTGGTGATCAGGAAGCCGCTGATGACAAAGAAAAGATGGACCCCGGTCCGGCTTTCCAGGTACAGGTGCCAGGGCATCAGGTAATGATTGAACCCGGTGTGCGGGAGGATCACCATCAGGATGGCGATGCCCCTCAGCCCGTCAAGCGGGGGATAGCGGGCCGCTTCCAGGCCCGGGGGCACCGTATCGACAGCGGCGAAAAATTGCTCCTTGGTTCTCTTGAGGTATCCGGGCATCGGGGGGGTGATAATAGCGCGCTAAGTTAGCAAACTTGGTCGAACGCGGGCAGGCCATGGAAATACAAACTCATTGTTGGGTCTTAGCAGTAATATGAACAAAGATTAACATTTTGTGATATAGGCTGTTAAAAAAATATCATCTCATAGCTATAAGATCCAACTAATATTTCTTGATCGCTAGGACAGCCGTCCTGGTTGGAAAATAGGTGCGTTTGCTTTAGGAAATTTAGATTTAATTCATTTTTTTTAAGCTAATAAATTTGTCTCGAATTCATCGACTATAGCAAAACGTGCTTTAACGGTATTTTCAGGAACTTGAAATGTTTTTATCATTTAAGAGCTTCTATAGCAACGGTTCAATCCTGTCTGCGTGATGTGGAAAAATAGGTATCATAACTACTGCTAATTTCCTTGCTACTATCCATATAAGTATCTAGCTTAGTGTCCTAAATCTTATAATGAAAACCTGTTCAACCTTATTGCAAAAAAGAGTAAAAGCCTATACCCTGACGGAGATCTTAGTGGTACTGGTTATCATAGGCATTTTAGTTTTATTGGCTTTGCCGAATCTTCTTCCGATCATCACTAAAGCGAAAGCAACTGAAGCTAAAACACAATTAGGTTACTTGCGGACTTTGGAAAAAAATTATTTTTATGAGCATTCCAAATATTCGAAGGATCTGACAGAAATCGGTTTTATCCAGGAAAAATTAAGCGATGCTAATAAGGATGGCAAAGCCAATTACCGTATTGAGATCACAAACGCTACGAATACTACATTCACGGCAACAGCCACTGCAGTAGCCGACTTTAATGGTAACGGCACATTTAATGTTTGGGAAATCGACCAGGACAATAATTTAAAAGAGGTAACTCCGGATTGAAGTGTTGATACTGAAAATTTTAACGCTCCTGATATTAATTATGATCTTTCTCCAGGATATGCGGAGCAGGTCAGTCTATTGGTTTTTATTTCCGCTGTTAGTCCTCCTTTTGTTAACCATTCGACTTCAGCATCAAACGTTGTCAGCTCTTTATCAACCTGTACTGATCAATATGGGATTTCTGACCCTGCAACTATTGATATTGAGTATCTATTTTTCCCTGAAAAATAAAAAATGGATCAACATTACGAATCAGTTACTGGGATTGGGCGATGTTTTATTTTTGCTGAGCATTACTTTTTATTTATCTGTCCTTAATTTCCTGTTCTTTTATATGATCAGTTTAACAGGTGTTCTGCTGCTTTGGCTAAGCTGGCAAGCGTTATCCGCAAAAAAAAATAAATATATACCGCTTGCAGGTTTCCAGTCATTGATATTTATCCTATTTTTAGCAAGCGATTGGTGGTGTTGGTCATTTGATCTGACCGATGACGCCTGGCTCCTACACCTTATTATTAAATGAACCTGACCGAAGATATCGTCATCCTTACGGACAATATACACTGGCTTACCAAAGACCAGGCCTGGCACTATAGGGTGCTTCCAAAGGATAGAACCGAAAAGCAATTTTCATTGTATTGCGGGGATGGAGCTAACACCATGGATCTATCTGCTGAATTGGAGATCTTATTGGGTTTAGAAATCAAACTTCATCCGATCCCTTCCAACCAAATAGCAAAGCTGCTTTCCAAATATTATATAAAGGATAACGCCGCGCAAGGTTCCGCTCACTTACAGATCAATCATCGCGAAGATGATTTCCTGATGAACCTGATCGGGGAAGCCAAAAATCTAAAGAGCAGTGATATCCATATTGAAAGCTATGAGAATAAATGCCGGGTAAGGATACGGATAGACGGGATGATGGTGGAGCGCTATTTACTGAAGCGTGATGAATATCCAGCCCTGATCAATAAAATAAAGATCATCTCTAACCTGGACATTGCCGAAAAGCGCCTTCCCCAGGATGGCCGTATCAATTTTAAGCATGGCGACCAGCAATTTGATATACGGGTATCCATACTGCCAACCCTGCATGGTGAGAAAGTAGTTTTACGGCTTCTAAATAATGATGCGACCGAGATCGATCTGAACAGCCTTGGCTTTTCCAAATTCGACCTGGACAATTACCTGCAGGGCGCCAAGCGGCCAAACGGCATACTGCTGATCAGCGGCCCAACGGGTTCCGGTAAAACCACTACATTATATGCTACCTTAAAACTTCTTAATAAGGAAACCAGGAACATACTGACTATTGAAGACCCGGTAGAATATACGCTGGAAGGTGTCAACCAGGTACAGTTAAAGGAGTCGATAGGCTTAACTTTTGCAGCTGCCTTAAGGACATTCCTGCGGCAGGACCCCGATGTGATCATGGTAGGTGAGATCAGGGATACCGAAACAGCCAATATGGCCATCAGGGCGGCGCTGACAGGGCACTTAGTTCTATCCACCATCCACACCAATTCCGCCTGGGGAACGGTTTCCCGTTTGATCGATATGGGAATCCCGCCCTTTTTAGTAGCGAGTACCCTAAATACAACCGTGGCCCAGCGTCTAGTTCGCCTGTTATGCCCTCATTGCAAAGAAGAAGTTCCGTTTGACGAAAACCAATATCCTAAACAATTTAAACCTTATAATAAGGTAAGTCATCATTGCATCCCGAAAGGTTGTGAAAAATGTTATTACACCGGTTATAAGGGGCGTAAAGCAGTTTATGAAGTTATTCCGATCGATCAGGACCTGGCCTTTGAAATTAAGAAAGGAAACATGTATATTCAGAATCTCTTACAAGAACGGGGGATACAAACTTTAGCAGAAAATTCATTCCGGCTGTTTTGCGAAGGCTTGACCTCTATTGAAGAAATATATCCGCTGTTATTTAATTACTAAACCTTATATGTACAAAAAGTTTACCCGGTTACTGTTTATGTTGTTGCTATTTATTTGTCCTCTTCAAATGTTGGCGCAGCAGAATACCCGCGTACAGGTGATTCAAAAAAAGCTGGATAGTTTATCAAAAAGTATCCCGGGGTTAAAACAGAATGTTCAGCTCCAGGTGGTGGGGGCATCTTTGCAGCAATATTTGATCGGTATCTCCAATTCCAATAACCTGAGTATCAGTGCAGATCCGCAGTTAAATTTCGTCATTAATGATACTTTTAAGGGTGTTACAGCAACCAATATTTTGGTATTTCTTGCCCAAAAATACAGCCTGGATATTAATGTGACTGGTTCTATTATTTATATTACCTCCTACCATGACCCTGTTCAAATTGTTAAAATTCCCCTGAAGGAAATCAATGCAAAATATAATTCCTCAGATAATACCCTGTCATTAACCCTGGATAATGACAGCCTGACTGGTGTAGCCAGGAAGATCACCCAGGTTTCGGGCAAGAATGTCATTGTGCCCAGTTCATTACAAGGCAAACGGGTTTCTGCCTTTATCGCCGCCGCCCCTTTTGACGCGGCGATGGATAAGCTTGCTTATACCAACGAGATCAAAATGGTAAAGACCAATGATAACTTTTACCTGTTCCAGCCTTTGGGCGATAACGAGGAATTATATATCACCGGGGACAGAAACACCAGTGCAAGAAAAACCTTCCGCCCTGTTAATGCCGGGGGAAATAACGGGTCGACCGGGATATTCAGCAGGATGGTCAACGGGCAAAAACTGGTCTCTGCCGATGCGCTTAATGTGCCTATTTTAAACCTGGTGAAGCAGGCTTCGCAGGAACTCAATAAAAATTATTCTATCTATTCGGACATCAAAGGAACGATAGATATTCATGTGAACGATATCCCTTATGAGGAATTTTTAAGCCTTTTATTCAAGGGTACGGATTATACATTTCAGTCAGAAAATGGCATCTACCTGATCGGTGACCGAAAACTAGAAGGCTTAAGAACCTTCAAATCCATTCATTTGCAGAACCGGTCCATTGACACGATCATGGCGATGATCCCGGCAGACTGGAAACGGGGTATCGAGATCAGGGAGTTCAGGGAACAAAACACCTTATTATTATCTGGTTCAAGCGCCCAGATCAGGGAAGTGGAAACATTCGTGAAGCAGCTGGACGTTTTGGTACCGGTCGTATTGATTGAAGTTACCATGATCGATTTTCATAAATCAAGGACCGTATCTACCGGTATATCCGCAGGTGTTTCAGACAGTGTAAAAACCGGCGGGTCTATTCTTCCCGGGGTGGACTTTACCTTTAGCGCCAATTCAGTCAATAGTTTTTTAAATAGCTTGGGGAAAGTCACTTCGTTAAATTTGGGGCATGTGGTGCCGAATTTTTATGTGGGGCTGCATGCACTCGAAGCCAACAATAATATTGATGTCAGGTCGGTACCAAAACTGGCTGCGCTTAACGGGCACTCAGCTACCTTAAGTATCGGCAGTAAACGGTATTATAAGGATGTAACACAGAATTTGTACCCATCTGCAACTACAACAGCATCTATATTCTCCAATATTTATAAAGAGGTTAATGCCGATCTGTCCATCCAGATCAAGCCAATTGTTTCCGGGGACGACCAGGTAACTTTAGGGATCAATGTCAATATTTCAGATTTTACATCGATCCCAACTGACGGCTCACCGCCGCCGCAGTCAATCAGTAAGTTTGAAACCAGCTTGCGTGTCCATAACGAAGATACCATCGTGCTTGGAGGCATTGAAAGAACGGAAACCGATGAAAGCGCCTCGGGTACCCCAATACTGTCCAGGATACCCATTCTTAAATGGTTTTTCAGCAGCCGGACCAAAACCTCGTCAAAGGTGGTGACTGTGCTTTTTATTAAATCGACTATTTTACGTTAACTAATCTGGGCTATATGCTGGAACAGTATTACAGGATCAATCAAGTCACAGGGGTTCACCTGCACCTCGGACAAAATGGAACTGTACTTATGAATGCATGCAGCATTATTGCTAATGGCAACCAATTGGATATTGATAAAAAAATATTGGATCTGCATGAAGTTGATGAACTAAAAAAACATTGCTCAGTCAAGACCCCTGTAGCCATCAACCTATCAGGCAAAGGAGTTTTACTTAAACAGATCGATAAAACGGAGGAGGTCGATCAGGGTAACTTTAGTAAAATCTTGCCTAATGCCAATTTTGACGATTTCTACATCCAGAATTTCACTTCAGGCGATCAATCCTTTGTTTCAGCTATCCGCAGATCCGAAGCAGACAGGTGGATCAATGCATTAAAAGCCCAGGGCTTCATGCCGCTGATATTGAGTTTAGGGCCTTTCCCCGTACAACATATTATTCCCCAGTTAAATATATATGGGAATGAGATCATATTTAGCGGAAATATTATTCAGCAAGATGAGCAGCACCAATGGACCGGTTACCGCTATGATGAATCGGCTCTTTCTCCCTTCGCTTTAAAAATCGAATCAGAAGGGATCAATGAAAAACTGGTCATTCCGTATGCAGTAGCCTTCCAGTTAGTTTTAGCTGAGCAACTGGAAGTCATCCAGGCAGCTGTACCGGAACTGGAAGCAGCTTTCCAGAAGAAGTTGACGGATAATAAGCTCAAAGTTAACGGCTTCCTCACCCTTGCTGTTTTATTTATGCTGCTGCTCGCTAACTTCATTCTTTTCTCCTGGTTGAATGCTGCCAATGTCCGGCTAAACCAGCAAGTCAGCAGGTTTGCGCAGAATACCAGCACGGTCCAGGATATTAACGATCAAATCAAAAAGAAAGAAGGATTGCTTCAAATTTTGGGCTGGGATGGCGGTATTAATAAAAGCGCATTGATTGATCAGTTAGCTGTTTTAATGCCGGGTGAAGTTACCTGGAAGGAAGTAACGATCAATCCCGTTGATCTGAACAGCAGCCGTGTTCAGAAGCTCCCGATTTTTTATAATCGCAGGATCAGGATAACCGGCACGTCCGACAAGATCATCCCGGTAAATGAATGGATGGCAAGGATAAAAATAAAGGCATGGGTGAAGAATATACAACTGGAAAGCTATGCCTATAATAATGAGGTCAATTCGGGTCAATTTACGATTACCATAGATTACTGAAATGCTTAAACAATTGCCTTTAAAAAAAGAATACCTGTTAGTTGCCGCAGCGATCCTATTATTGCTGATCAGCTATCAGCTGGCTTTTAAGAAGACGATCGAAGCCTGGCAGCTAAACACCGGCTTAAAACACCAGCTGGCACAATCAACCGATGTGAGCTACCAGCCGGGTTACCTGGAAAGAAAAAATGCTAATCTTAGCAATATCCTTAAGCTTTACAAAGCCGATACGGTTGATTTTCGCAGCAATATCATAGGGACTATATCAGCTATTGCTGAAAAGGAAAATGTAAAGCTAACCGGAGTGCCCACTCAAGATCCGTTTTATCACACTCCTCAATTCATCATTCAGAAACTTGATTTTGAAGGCGATTATTTTGCTTTGATAAAAACGCTTAAACAATTACAAGGAGCAAAAGGAATTGGCTTAGTGCGGGCAGTAACCTTTAAAACATCTGTTATAAATTCAAGTAGTGATAAGGCTAAAAAACTATTATTGGAGGTTTATTTGGAAATGGCGAGTGAATGAAAAATCATATTATAGAATGTTAATAAATAGTTTTCCAACGGATTTCATTTTAAGAAAATAATAGATAAATTGTCTTCCGTAATATTTAACCGAAAACCTTAAAATCACATCATGACAGCATTCTTTTTATCACGAGAGACCTGACTCAATTCAGTAGCCTTGCTCTACTCTCCTTCTACTATCCTTTTTATTAAATAAGCTATAATCCAGTTTATAATGGTTGTTAGCTGTATTATGTTATATCTCAACTTAAACCCACAATGAAATTAAAATTTCTCTGCTTTTTGTATGTAATTATGATGATTTGCTTTTCCGCATCACAGGTTAAAGCTCAAGCAACCGGCTCCAATTATTTTTTGCCGACCATTTTCCCGCGGTCCCCCAATACGACGTCCATGGAAAAATTTGGAAGCTATGAAGTTAATTTGTTCACAGGCTTGCCGAGCATTTCAATACCGCTTTACACAATAGAAGCTGGCGGAATAAAAATTCCCGTCACGCTATCCTATCATGCCTCGGGTATCAAAGTTTCAGACGTCTCCAGCTGGGTGGGTCTGGGATGGGGGTTGTCTGCAGGAGGAAACATAAGCCGGAGTATCAGCGGCAAAGCTGACGATGGTATTGGAGGATATCTGAAAGGGAACCTTAAAAAAGCCAATTACTATTCCGGATTATCGAATGCGGCTATGGACTCTTTAAATAACTATGCGATGGGTGTTTATGATAGCCGGCCGGATATTTTTTCTTATGACTTTCCAGGGCATGGCGGTAAATTCTTTTTAGATGGCACCACTAATTATACCCCGAAAATGGTGCCATTTGCACCTGTTAAAGTAACTTATTCTAATGTGGGGAACGAAAATTCTACGCTGGATAAGTTTTATATTTCAGATGAGAATGGCAATAAGTATTTATTTGGGGATACGTATTTAGAATCCACTGTTTCATACTCGCAGGCGTCACCAGGAACCGGGGTAACTACTGGTTGGCCACTGAAATCTGCTATTTCTCAGAATCGCCGCGATACTGTAAACTTTACGTATGCCCAGCAAACAATATATTATCCTGATGTGACCTCGCCTACAGACATGGTGACTGACTCTATAAATGTAAATGATGGCACGTACACTTATGGGTATAAAAAAGGCTCAGATAATGTATCCGCTTCTTACGTTAATGAGCAATTATTACAGCAGATAAACTTCAAAAATGGAAAGATAGTTTTTGTATTGGATACAGCAAAACGGAAAGATTTAATTGCTTTCAACACTATTGCCCATGGCTTGAAGGATATACAGGTGTGGGCTTATAATTTTCGCCTGAAAGCAATGGAGATACAAAAAACAATAAGATTTTTTACGAGCAATTTTAATTCCGGTGGCCTGAGAATGAAACTCGATTCTATACAGATACTCGATAAGGCTGGCAGCATCATCCAACATTATCGGTTCGGATATAATTATAGTGTTGCAATGCCCGCTTACGGTGCTTACGCAAAGGATTATTGGGGTTATTATAACGGTAAGACTGCTAACACTACACTTACACCACATATCACCGTACAAACAAGTATAAGCAATGGAACGGCGCACAGTTCAGTGACTATCGGAAATACCGATCCGAACAGCAGAAATTCAGATTCTACTTTTATGCAGGCATGCATGTTAGATACGATTAAGTACCCGACGGGAGGCTATTCAGTATTTACGTATCAAACTAACCAATATTTAAGTGGCGGTGTTTTGCAGCAGGCGGGAGGTCTGCGAATAAAATCGATCTCAAGCTATGATGGTGTCAGTGCGGTGCCAATAATTAAAACTTACCAATATGATCAAAGCCAGGCCAGGGCAAATTTTTATTTGAATAATTATTTCTTTTACAAAACACAGACAGAACAATACTGGGGAAGAATTGGAAATAACGGCGATGGTGGAGGAATTTCAAATTATGCCAGACTGCGCACCTTTGTTTCCAACCCAAGTATCGATATAGTTCCATGGGATGCTGCAAATGTAGTCTATCCCCATGTGACAGAATATATCGGCACACCCGGCACCAACATTGGCAAAACAGATTATTACTTTCGCGACCAGTCAGACACATATTTATACCCCTACATGTACCAGGAACAATATTTAGGCGGGTTAGCACAAACACCAATTATTAATAGTTATTTTTATGCAAGGGGGCAATTACTAACTAAGACCGAATCTCTCCGGAAAACAGATGGCACCTATCAAACGGTGATGAACACGAGTAATACTTATTCGGCTTTTCCCGCATCTACCTATTACAATGTGGGGTTAGTGGTGGTAAAAAACACTATAAATACCCCCCAACAATTTACCATAATTTATCCGAACAATTACGGTATTAACTGCATTCCGGCCCCTAATAATGATTTTGCAATGGGCAATTACCATATTGTATCGGACGACAATTACCTGGTTTCTACCACCACACAGGCTTACGATACAGCTGATCCGACGAAATATTCTACTTCGGCAGTTAGCTATAAATATGATGATACAACACATCAGCAAATAGCTAAGACAATCCATACTGATAGTAAGGGCAATATCCATATTACAAATAACAAATTTCCATATACTTACCTCAACGGAGGCGCAACCACAAACAACGCCATACTTGATAGCATGATCAATCGGCACATGTATGCGGTAGCCATTGAAAAAATCGATAGCTTAAAAAATCCAACTACATCTCTGAATGCCGTTACCGGTGGTCAATTGAACAGGTTCAAAAGTGGAACTATCCTGAATACAATAGTTCCTTCAACCATCAGCATTTTAGGAGTAAACCGGCCTGTAGCAGATTTTGTACCTTCCGTCATAACATCAGGCAATTTGGTTGGCGATTCCCGCTATACGCCAATGATCAGCTTCGATCAATATGATACACAAAATAATATTGCACAATACACGACACGAAATTCAACTCCCGTTTCTATTCTTTGGGATTATCTTTACGGCAATCCAATCGCCCAGGTAAAAAACTCCGGGGCTATTTCCTACGCTTATACAAGTTTTGAAGCGGATGGCAAGGGGAATTGGTCATACACCGGCACGCCGGTTGTTGATGCAACGGCA
>Ga0193752_1003619_pt1 | contig 10541 bp, 14 predicted proteins | sample H1c1metaG_FD_144924 | JGI IMG/M metagenome (GOLD analysis project Ga0193752, IMG submission 144924) | Soil microbial communities from a riparian zone of the East river system, Colorado, United States - H1c1 | ecosystem: Environmental > Terrestrial > Soil > Riparian zone | place: USA: East River...
CAGCGACCTACCTATACCGTGGCGAAAACTACGCCGATGGGCGGCGGGCGCGGGTTTACGATCTCGCTTGGCACGGTGCCGAGCTATACGGAATCGACCGATGGGATGCTGCTAGATGGCGTTCGCGATGGTTCGCCGGCATTCAAAGCGGGCCTGAAACCGGGCGACAAGATCGTCAAACTGGCCGGAAAGGAGATCCGGAATGTTTCCGATTACACTTTCATTCTTGGCGAGATGAAGGCCGGCGAGGAATACGAGGTAGTAGTGATGCGCGGCACCGAGCGGCTTGCGATGAAGATCGTTCCTGTGAAAAGGAATTAGACTTTGTAGTCGTGAGTCGTGAGTCGTGAGTCGTGAGTCGTGAGTCGTGAGTCGTGAGTCGTGAGTCGTGAGTTTGTGGAATCTTATCCTAAATGAATATGTTCAAAATCCTTCTTCTCATCGTCGCGATATCATTCTTTCAAGCCTGCGGCTCGCCGTCCGCCGACACATCCGTTTCGAAAGCGGCGAATAATATTTCCCCGACTCCTGTTCCGACCTCCATCACCCCCAAAGACGGCGACTATAACGGCAAGGGGGTTGTCACAAAGATCAATATGGAACTCGGCTCGGTCGAGGTGGATCACGAGGAAATAAAGGACATGATGCCGGCGATGAAGATGGAGTTTTACGTCACGGACAAAGATATGCTCCCGGGACTGAAGGTGGGCGATAAGGTCGATTTCGTCCTCCGCTACAAGGCCCATACCGAGACCATCACGAGCATCAAAAAGACCCGCTGAACCTTATATGATCCCCGTAAAATTCTGCAAATTCCACGGCTTCGGCAACGACTACATCGTCATTCTTGCCGAGTACATGGCCGGGATCTCGTCGGTTTCCGACCTTGCTAAGCGTATCTGCCATCGTCACACCGGCGCGGGGTCGGACGGCATTGCGGTGCTCGAAAAACTGGACGGCGCAGAGGCCGATTATTTCTGCGAGATAGTGAACCCGGACGGCAGCTTTGCCGGCTTTTCGGGAAACGGAACCCGTTGCGCCGTCGCTTACCTGCATTACAGCGGTCTTTGGGCGGAGAAGGACCTGCGATTGAAGACCCGCAGCGGGATAAAGAACTACCGCCTGATCGAAACGTTCGGGGAAGGGAGTTACCGGTTCGAGGCCGAGATTGGAAAACCGAAGTTTTCGAGCGCGGATATTCCCGTTCGCACAGAAAATGAAGCTGAATCCGTAATAGACGAAATATTCGAGATCGCTGGTGTCGACGGCCAATTAAAGATCAAAAATCAAAAATCAAAAATCACTGCTTCCGCGGTCAATGTCGGTAACCCGGTCGCATGTGTTTTTGTCGAGGATTTTCCCTCGGACTGGCTTGCGATAGGCTGCGAGATGGAGACGCACCCCAAATTTCCGGACCGCGCAAACATCGTTTTTGTGCGCGAGATCGACGGCGAAAATATCGAGCTCCGGATATGGGAGCGCGGTGCGGGTGAGACCTCGGCCTCGGGAACCTGCTCGAGCGGGGCTGCGGTTCTAAGCGCGTTCACGGGCCGTACGGGGCGCAAGGTGTCGGTCCATTCACCTGGAGGCGTGACTGAAGTCGTGTGGCGTGATGATGACGAGATGCTGCTTACCGGCCGCGCCGATATCGCCTATTGCGGCGAGTGGTTTGAATATGACGGTTTAACTTCTTAAAACCACGAACTCTTCTTTTTAGATCCACCGCCAAAAATACTTCCGAGCACACCGCGTACGATCTGGCGGCCCAGATTGCTGCCGACTGCCCTGGCCGCGCTCTTGGCAAAGGCACCCATCGCGCTGTCAGCGGTCGAAGCCTTTCCGGATGCACGCGCCTCCGCTTTGGCAGCTGCTTCTTCGGCTTTTTGCTGAGCTTCCATCGCCGCCGCCGCGGCCTCTTGCTCGGCCTGTTGCTGTGCGGCCTGCGCCGATTCCTCGCTCCGCGCCTTTAGCCGTTCATAGGCCGATTCGCGGTCCGCAACCTGCTCGTACTGGCCCGCGACGAGCGATGTGTCGCGCAACTGCTGGCGCTGTTCGGGTGTAACCGGCCCGATGTGGCTGTGCGGGGGCACGACAAACGCCCGCTCCACAATGCACGGCGAGCCTTTTTCATCAAGAAACGAGATCAACGCCTCGCCAACACCGAGCTCCGTGATCGCCGTCTCGACATCGACCTCGGGGTTCTGCCGGAACGTCTCGGCTGCCGATTTTACGGCCTTCTGATCGCGCGGGGTAAATGCCCGGAGCGCGTGCTGGACGCGGTTGCCGAGCTGGCCGAGGATCATGTCCGGGATATCGATCGGATTCTGCGTTACGAAATAAACGCCCACGCCCTTCGAACGTATCAGGCGCACGACCTGCTCGATCTTCTCGACCAGCGATTGCGGCGTGTCGTTGAAAAGCAAGTGCGCCTCGTCAAAGAAAAAGACGAGTTTTGGTTTTTCGAGGTCGCCCGCCTCGGGCAGCATTTCGAAAAGCTCAGAGAGAAGCCATAGCAAGAACGTTGAATAAAGCTTTGGCGAGAGAAACAGCTTGTCGGCGGCGAGGATGTTTATCACACCCTTGCCGCCGATGGTCTGCATAAAATCGTCGAGCTTAACGGCCGGTTCGCCAAAAAAGTGCTCGGCGCCCTGGTTTTCAAGCTCGAGCAGGCCACGCTGTATTGCCCCGACGGAGGCCTTCGATACATTGCCGTATTCGGATGTAAACTGGTCCGCATTGTCGCCGACATATTGCAGCAGCGAACGGAGGTCCTTGAAATCGAGCAGCAAAAGTCCTTGCGTATCGGCGATCTTGAAGCAAAGCGTGAGCACCGCGGCCTGGGTATCGTTTAGCTGCAGGATGCGCGAGAGCATCAGCGGCCCCATCTCGGAGACGGTCGCACGCAGCGGGTGGCCCTGCTCGCCGAAGACGTCCCAGAGCGTTACGGGGCAGGCTTCAAACGCGAATCCTTCGTTCAGGCCGAGTAGCGCGAGGCGCTCATCTATCCTCGAATTGCCGCCGCCCGCCTGGCTTATGCCCGTAAGATCGCCCTTGATATCGGCCATAAACACCGGAACACCCATGCGGCTAAAACTCTCGCCTATCGTCTGCAGCGTGATAGTCTTACCCGTACCGGTCGCCCCGGTGATCAGCCCGTGGCGGTTCGCCTTATCCGGTAACAGGTAACATTCTTTCGCGTCTTTTTTTCCTACAAGGATCGGTTCCGCCATATATTTTTGTCCGTCGAAATTGAGTGGGACTATCTTACTATAGCCCGCCGGGGTTTTAAATCTCGCGGGTTGAAACCTAACGTTCAGGCCTTCCGTATCTAGCTCATTATGAAACTCAAACTTTTTCTTTCCCTGCTTATAGGTCTCTTTCTTTTTCAAAGCGCTATGGCACAAACCAAAGAAGCAAACCCGGCCGACGTCAGCTCGGTCGAGGCGATTATGAAGGCGGTTTACGATGTCATCTCCGGCGATGCCGGCCAGGCCCGCGATTGGGACCGTTTTCGCACGCTTTTTCATAAGGACGCGCGGATGATCCCGAGCGGGAAGAACAAGGACACCGGAGTGACCGGTGCGACCACGATGACGACGGAGGACTACATCAAGCGGGTCGATGCCGCCTTTTTGAAAGACGGCTTTCACGAGCGCGAAATAACCCGCCACGTCGATCAATACGGCAACATTGCGCAGGCATTTTCATCCTACGAATCGTTCAGGAAGAAGGACGACAAGAAGCCCTTTATGCGCGGCATCAACAGCTTCCAATTGATGTTCGACGGCAAGCGCTGGTGGGTGATAAACATCTTCTGGCAGAGCGAGACGCCTGAATACCCGGTACCGAAAGAGTATTTGAAGACTAAGAAATAACAAAAGCCACCGAAAGCGACTGGGGAAACCCGGTCGCTCCCGCTCCCGGTTCCGACTCGTTCGCCCACCCAATAAGTACAACTCCATGTAATTTATTCCGCTAGGTAGTGTCCTAGTTGCTGTACTCGAAACTAATTTATCAGACGAATCGATCAATGATAAAATGGTTTTATGAATCAAGAACCAAAGAAAACGCAGGATTGCGAAGATCAAGACGAAATCACATTAGCCAAAGACATCTTTGATGAAATAGTCGAGGAAACGGAAAGCGAGGATTGGGACAAGGAAGAGGAGCAAGAAAACGCGTCTCTTGCTCCTGCAAATATTTCTACTAAGCCTTAAGCTGTCGTTTTGTTTTCCCTGTAAGCCTATTCTCTAAGGAGTCGGCCTTCCAGTCGCTAGTGTCCTGCAACGTCATAAACTCTTTTTCATATCTCTCGACATTTAAATTCATCGACGCTACAAAATCTTTCATATGCTGCGGCGACATCGCGACGGTCACGATTTCCGTTATTAATATGTCGTCGTTAGGCAGCCGTTCGTTTACCACAAAGGTTAACTTTATGTCATATAGGCTCATTGAAGTGCGAACGCCGTCAGCATAGACCACGCCATAGTCTTGCGCTCTCATAACGTTGACTTTAGGTTCCTTAGTTTCAACTGTATTCTCAGGTTTTTTGGTTGCCATTTTTTTCTCCTTTTTTATGATCTAGCGGCTATAGCGCGTATCGATCCCGCTCCGGCATGATTGAATTTTGCTCCCTCATATTTTTCTTCTTCGACTTCCCAAGTCTCTATAGTCGGCTTGTCGTCCTCTGTCATTGAGGGCACAAGTGCTAAGATCGTTCGAAAAAGCGAAGGTTGGTCGGGTTGACGGTTTTTCCCGCTTAATAACCGAAAAGCAACTGGCGATTTCCCAACCGTATCTGCGTTTTCGGCAATTTCTTCAATAATTTCCTCAGAAGATTTGGGCGCAAGTTTTGCGGGGGTGAGATTATCGTACCAATTGACAATTTGATCTATCGCCTCAAAACGAATCACTAGACCCACATCCAAAGCGTCCGCCAACTTCAACAAGGTGGGTATGCTTAGACGGTCTGCGTTATGGTTTTCGACACGAGAAATCACTGTTTGCTGTGATCCTGTTAAAGCGGCTAAATCGGCTTGCGTTAAATTACGCTCCTTTCGCAATGCACGAAGTTGAAATCTTAAGCCGAGGCGGATTTGATTGGATAAATACCTAGCTCGCCTGCTTTTATTCGAGATGCGTTCAATTGTTGGGTTCATTTCCATATATATTTAATTGTTTGGTTCCAACCGTTTAAAATATCGTTCTTTCTTTGTCTCGCTGTTGCGATTGCGTCAGCCGGACTATAGACCGTTCCCTTTTTCGTGCTTCCTAACAGTAAAATGTATTGCTCATCTTTAAAAAATCCGAATACTCTGTGCTGAAGCTGTCCGCTCTTCCATCGAATCTCACCAATATCCGGCGGTGTAAGCGTGTCGTAATCAGGGCGAACCCACAGATCACGCGGCACAACGGCGAGAATGTTAAGCAAGTCGTGAAAGTCATCGCTCGCATTAACTTCAATGTCTTTTGCAACCCACTTGGAAATAACACCTTTTCCGCCGAAGTTGACGTATTGCATAAACGTCCACATAGGGTTTCCTGTCTAACGTCCGATATTAAGAATATATCATTTAAGCTATAAATTCAACCGCGATTCACTTGCGAATTTTATAACATATATGTTATATTTGTTTTAGTCAATACCGACAAAAACATATGAACTGCACGACTTGTAACAAAATCGCAAAGAAAAACGGCAAAGATCGCAAAGGTAATCAAAAATACAAATGCGCCGCTTGCGGCTCGGTATTCACGACAAAGCCGAAACTGGAAGGAAAGAAGCTCGCCGCCGATAAGATTGAATTGGTTGTGCGTCTTTTGGTTGAGGGTAATTCAATCCGTTCCACGGAGCGCGTCACGGGCGTTCACCGCGATACGATCATTTCGCTACTCGAAACGGTTGGGCAAAGATGCTTAGAGATTCAAGAATCATGCGTTCGTAACGTTAAGGTTGAAAATGTCGAAGCCGATGAAATTTGGGCGTATGTCGGCATGAAGCAAAAGACGGCGAATAAGCAGGGTTTGGGCGATGATGAAAAGCTAGGCTCGGTTTACACCTTTACCGCTATTGAACGCGATTCTAAGCTAATCGTAGCGTGGCATCTTGGCAATAGAACCGAGCAGGACGCGCTTATCTTTCTTGAGAAGCTATCTGAAGCCATTGAACCGACAAAACGCTTTCAGATGTCCACGGATGCGTTTAGAGGGTATGACCACACAGTAAACGAAGTTCTCGGAACGAAAGCGGATTACGGGCAGATCATCAAAGTTTTCGGAAAGGGAGCACAAGACGAAAGCCGTTATTCTCCGGCTCCCTGTATAGGTATCAAAAAACGCGTTATCTGCGGAAACCCGATTAAAGAAAATATCTCGACCTCGAAAGTTGAACGCCAAAACCTGACAATGAGAATGTCAATGCGAAGGTTTACCAGACTGACGAACGCGTTCTCCAAGAAGTGGGAAAACCTCAACTTCATGCTTGCGATCTATTTCGCTTACTACAACTTTTGCCGTTCACACAAAAGCCTTGATAACGCTACTCCGGCAATGGCGGCGGGTTTGGCGAAAACATTCTGGACGTTGCGGGATCTGATCGGGATTAAAGGCTAAGCCAATATGTGCTTGCCTATTCCATCGCATTCAGGATCGGGATGCGGCGCACTTGCAATCACCCGCTCACCTTCCTTTTCCACGGTCATGTCCTTACCCTCAACTTTAAAAGTCCTCTCGCATTTATCACATTTCATCTGATAATTTGTATCTGGAAATATAGTGTGTTCTTGTTGATTATCCATAGGCTTGGAATTATAACATGACAGCAACTCAAATTAGGACACTACCTTCCGCTAATAACACTTGACATTCATAACTTAACGCTGTAAAGTTAACAGTGTTAAGTAATGAAAAGGGCGATAAGTGAACAGGCGAAAGACGGGTTGAAGCGGGAAATAATGGATGCCGCGAGAGAGATGTTTGTCAGCGAGGGTTTTGAGCGCGTTTCGATGCGGAAGATAGCCGAGAAGATAAATTACTCGCCTACAACTATTTACCTGTATTTCGATGACAAGGCGGATCTGCTGCACCAGATCTGCGGGCGGACGTTCAAGCAACTCGCGCAGCGTGTCGTAGGTATTTGGGCGTCGACAAACGACCCGATCGAAAAACTTCGGCTGGGTTTGAAAGAGTATATACAATTCGGGCTCGAGCATCCGGATGAGTATGAACTGGTTTTCATCTCACCGCTTCCGAGCTCGAAAAAAGAAGAATTTCCGCTCTCGAGCGGAGAGGCGGCGTTCGACACGCTTCGTGTCTCAGTTACGGAATGCGTTAAAGCTGGTTTGCTAAGGCAAAGGGAAGTTGAGACGATCGCCCAAGTGCTCTGGACGGGTATACACGGGGTCACTTCACTGCTGATCAAACACAAGGGTTTTCCGTTTATCAGGCAAGAAACACTTATCGAGAATGTTCTCGACACTCTGATAGCGGGAATAAAAAAATAGCAGATTGCAAAGGAGAATGAGCATTATGAAGCCTGAAACTATGTTCACGGCGGCAAACTTTTTAGCCATGGTGGGGTGGCTCCTTCTGGCCATCCTCCCCCGGTGGAGCGGAACGCGGCAGGTGGTCCTATCGGGTATCTTGCCGCTGCTCCTTTCGGTCGCGTACCTCGTGCTGGTCGTAATGTTCTTCGGCGGGGCCGAGGGTGGCTTCGGTTCGCTGCCGGATGTGATGAAGCTCTTTACAAACGAATGGGCCGTGCTGGCGGGCTGGATACACTACCTGGCCTTCGATATGGTGATCGGTGCCTGGGAGGTCAGGGACGCCCAGGAACGCGGCATTTCGCACCTGTTGGTGATCCCATGCCTGGTGCTGACCTTCCTGCTCGGGCCCATCGGGTTTTTGGTCTATCACATCATCAGGTTTTTTGGTTCGAAGAGAGGTGAAGATGTTCCAGCGGATAATATCTGAGCAAAAGGTCCTGATAGCGACCGGCGCGCTCTCGCTGGCGGCACTTGTCGTGCTGGCCGTGATCTCGATGTTCGACACGGCCGAGATCCTCGGAATCAACCGTTGGATCAAACCGATGAAGTTTGCCATGTCCATTTGGGTTTATCTCTGGACGGTGGCGGTTTACCTTTATTTTGTACCGGGACGTGAGGGGGCAAAAAAAGTGATCGGGTACGGGGCGTCGCTGCTGCTAGGGGGCGAACTCGTTCTCATCATCATGCAGGCGGCGCGCGGCACTACCTCGCATTTTAACAACGACACCGTTTTTGACGGTATGGTCTTTTCGGCGATGGGGCTGATGATCGTGCTCAATACCGCGCTGATCGCCTACCTTCTGGTGGTGTATTTCCGCGTCGGGATAGAGCTCCCGCGCTCGATCCTGTGGGGTATGCGGTTTGGGATGGCCCTGTTTTTACTGGCGTCGCTGGAGGGTGGGTATATATCGGTGGTGATGCAGCATACCGTAGGAGCAGCCGATGGCGGGCCGGGGCTACCATTCGTGAATTGGTCGACAACGGCGGGCGATCTACGCGCGGCGCATTTTATCGGGATGCATGCGCTGCAGGCTGTTCCGGTGTTCGCGTGGGTGATTGAGAAGGTCAGGCCCCTGGCGGCGACTAGCCTGACCGCAGCGTTCGGAATTTCCTATTTTTTAATATTTACGGCTCTTTTTATTCAAGCTTTGGCAGAAGACCGTTTTGGATGATGGCCAATTGATTTTTCGCTTCCGATTTGTCAGTCTGTTTAGACTGATATGGCCGAGTATTTATTGACCAGCTCCCTGACCATTAACCTGCCTCGCAAGCAGGTTTTCGATTTTTTTTCCAACGCCGCCAATCTCGAGCGCATAACGCCGCCAGAACTCAAGTTCCACATTGTCACCGCGCAGCCGCTGGAGTTGAAACAGGGCGCGCTGATCGATTACGAGCTGAAAATGCGTGGGATACCGGTGAAATGGCGGACCGAGATCTACGTCTGGAACCCGCCGCATTCGTTTACCGACCGCCAGCTTTCTGGCCCCTACAAGCAGTGGATACACAGGCATACTTTTACCGAGCTCGAAGAAAATAAGACGCTGATCGATGACGAGGTGAAGTATCGCCTGCCGCTCGAACCGATCGGCGATATTGCACACCCGCTAGTGCGGGCCGAGCTCGATCGAATATTCGCCTTTCGGCAAAAGGCGGTGGCGGAGATTCTTGGGGCCGAGCAAGGATAAGCGGATCGAGCATACTTTGGAAGCCCAGCGATCTCTATAGAATCAAGTTCCCAACGTCTTATTCGACCCCTTCAGGGTCGGTTCATTTTCTAGCGGCTGACCCAGGGTGGCGGTCGTTTCACTCCCTTACCCTGGGCTATTTATATTCGTCCCCGTTGGGGACACTAAGGAAAGTTTCTTTACTGGTTGCTGCGAGGATCCGGTTTTATTTCAAGGGCGTTCTGAACGCTCTTAGATAAATTTGAAAGCAGGTCCAGCCCCGTCTTTTCCTCAATATTTCTAACAGTAGTGGTATATTCGCGCCAGTTGCGGTCGAGGACGCCGTTTTCGTTCGGCATATCGACGGCGATGACACGCGTCTTGGCGTCGACCGAAAAAACATCTCCACCGCGTTCGACCACTACTATTACCTTCCAGAAGCGCGCCGGGATGTCGATCTTGTTTTTTAGCTTTCCCTTAGAACCGTACGCCCCGGCGATGATATAGAGATTCGCATCGCGGCGGGCCATCGCGCGGGTATAGCGTTCGAGCTTTTCCCACGGTCCGGCATTAAGATCGTGTGTCTGCGGCGCGATGTTGGTCATCAGGAAGGTAAGGCTGTTTAGCTCGGGCGAGGAAGCGCGGTCGGCGCTGGGGCAAAGATGGCCGCGCTCGTAGCCGCTCGAGGAATAGTCGGAGGAGTTGATCTCGGGAAAATTTCCAGGCAGGTCGGGGTCGGCGCGGAAATCGTTTTGGCGCGCGGCTTCGCCGAGGTCGCCTTTTGTCAGCCGCCAGGAAACCCAGTTAGCACGGCCCTTTGTTTTGTTGTAACTGGCAGCAAATGCGCCGTTTACAAGAAGGAAATTGTCGGCGGCAGTATTAGCGTTTGACGGGTTGCCGGGTGCAAGATAAAACTTTTTCGCCTCGTCCGGGGAGAGAAGGTGCGAATCGGGCCGAGCCGGCGCGCGTCCCATGTCTTTCTCGAGGTCGGCGACATATTGGCACGACGGAGTAAGAAGCGCCAGCAGGATGAAAAGAATGATCCGTAGTTTCATGGGCGAAATATCATTGAGAGTGTAGCACAATTTAGCACGGTTTAGAGTGTGAAAATGAACTGTAATTTGCCGTGTTCAACCACCCGCTACCGCTGGCGGTTCTGACAAGAGGCGCAAATTTACGCTAAAATAATAAGGATGGGCGAGAAGCTACATATTACAGCCTATACGCCGGGGGAACTGGCTGACCTGGTGACGGCTATCGGCGAGCCGAAATACCGTGCAAAGCAGATCTTTAAGGGTTTGCACGAGAGGCGTTTGCAAACCCTTAAAGA
>Ga0193752_1003620_pt1 | contig 10538 bp, 11 predicted proteins | sample H1c1metaG_FD_144924 | JGI IMG/M metagenome (GOLD analysis project Ga0193752, IMG submission 144924) | Soil microbial communities from a riparian zone of the East river system, Colorado, United States - H1c1 | ecosystem: Environmental > Terrestrial > Soil > Riparian zone | place: USA: East River...
CCTGACCTTTCTCCTACACCGTAAGGACGCGGATGGCATGATCGGCGAACAAAAACTCTCTCCGCATGAGCATGGCGAATCGAAAATCAGCTGCATTGACGGACTCGGAAGCGGCGCCGTTGATCGAACGGCTCCTGGCACCCTTCCAGCGATTTGCCCGCACGGCATCGGCCGGTGGCGTCGTGCTGCTGGCGGCGACAACGCTCGCACTCGCTTGGGCTAACTCACCTTGGGCACACAGCTATCACGCACTTTGGGCGACCGCACTGACGCTGGCGATCGGGGATTGGACGATAAGCGGCACGATGCACCAGTTGATCAACGACGGCCTCATGGCCGTGTTTTTCTTCCTCGTCGGTCTCGAGATCAAGCGCGAAATCCTTGCCGGTGAGTTGGCATCGGTGCGGAGCGCGGCGTTGCCCATGGTTGCCGCCGTCGGCGGAATGGTTGTGCCAGCTTTCCTCTACTCCCTCTTCGGCCGGGGTGGTCCCGCGGCGGCAGGATGGGGCGTCCCAATGGCGACGGACATCGCCTTCGCACTCGGCGTGCTCGCCCTTCTCGGGAATCGCGTTCCCACCGGCCTCAAGATCTTTCTCGCCGCGCTCGCCATCGTGGACGACATCGGCGCCATTCTCGTCATTGCCATCTTCTACGCTGGTGGTGTCGCGTGGGGCGCCCTCGGCGGGGCCGCGCTCATTCTGCTTCTCTCGGCCGGCGCGAATCGCGCCGGCGTCCGTAATCCTTGGGCATACGCGGCCATCGGACTGGGGCTTTGGGCCGCCGTACTCGCGTCCGGTGTGCACGCGACCGTCGCTGGCGTGCTCCTCGCCATGACCATTCCGGTCCGCACCCAAATACACGAAGCGGCATTTCTCCGCGACGCCAAGCGCGCACTCGACGACTTCGGGACGGCTGCGGTGCTGACCGCCAATGAGCCTGAAGTCACGGTGCTATCGAACTCCGATCACCATACGGCAATCGAGGAGCTCGAAACGCTGTGCGAGATGGTGCAGCCGCCTTTGATTCGACTCGAACACGCGCTTCACAAGGTCGTCGCGTTTGGAATCATGCCGCTGTCTCGCTTTCCTCTGACGCCATCGGCGCCGCGATCATCAACCCCGTCGCCATCGGCGTGTTCGCGGGGCTCGTCATCGGTAAGCCGCTCGGTATCGCGACGTTCTCGTGGATTGCCGTGCGACTCGGTGTCGCTTCGCTGCCGAGCGGAGTGACCTGGCCGATGATCGGTGCCACTGGCCTGCTTGGCGGAATCGGCTTCACGATGTCGCTGTTCATCGCCGGCCTGGCGTTCGCAGACGCCAGCCTGCTCGATGCGGCCAAGTTCGGCATTCTCGTGGCGTCCAGCATTGCCGGTCTCGCGGGCGGACTACTTCTGCGCCGCCTCACCACGGCCCCGCACGCGTGAGACCGCCTTACTCCACTCCGATGTCCCACGCCTGCTGGAGGTCCTTCTTCGAGTAGGCGCGAAACGCCGTCAGCGTCTGGGTGCGCTGGAGACCCGGCACTTTCGGGAACGACTCGGTGACGACGCGCGCGATCTCGTCGTACTCCGCCACTTTCACGATGGCGACGAGATCCCAATCGCCGCTCACCGAATACACGTCGGTGACGCCGTCGATCTCGGCGAGGAATTGCGCCGCAGCGGGAATCGATGCGGGCTCGGCGCGGATGAGAACGATCGTCGTGATCACGGACGTCAGGATTTGGGGAAAGGCGGCACGTTCAACAGCCACAGGCCGGCCACTCGGCTCTGTGAATCGACTTCGAGCAACAGGTCGCGACCCACACGTACGGTGCGCACGTCGCGCCGCGCGCCGACACGAAAATGAATGATGCGCTCATCGTTGTCGGCCTCCGCCATCAGCGGCGTGTCCACCTCGAGCGACGCGATGCCCGGCTGCGACGCGCGCGCCGGAATTCGCACGAGTGCATCCTCGATCGACGTCGGCGGAGTGAGAGAGGCGCGCTTGTGCACATCGGGCCACACGGCCACCTCGACGCCATTGATGCGACCGGCTTTCACTTCGAGGATGAGCCACGATCCGTCCGTGCCTTCGAGCTCCACCGATCCTGACATCCCTCCACCAGCGCCAACGCCTTCCAGGCGCGCGGTGAGGATGTCGGTGTCGGTGTCCCATCGGTACGCGACCGCTGGGGGCGCTTCTGCTGCTGGCTCGAGTTGCACAGCGACGTTCACGGTGCCTCCGGGGGGACGGATAGGGGCCGGCTAGAGATATACCGCTCTGGTTCGCGTTGGAACAGGAGGACAGAGCCGCCGCAGCCGACTATCTTCCGAAACGTTGACAATTTATCGGCGCGCGCGACGCGCCAGCACCGGAGTGGGAGATTTCCGTGGAAGCAGATGCGAAGGAGCCGACGGGTGTGACCCGCGGTCAGAACGCTGTGCAGGTGATGCCGCAAGATTGGTCCGCCGCCGAGCGAGTGCTCGCCACCCTTGTCGATCGCATCGACCCAGCGCGCGCCGAGACGCAGCTGCTCATCGTCACTGCCGATGCGGAACACGCCGCTGCCGCCGCGCACGCCGTCGTGTCCGCGGTGGGTGATCGCGAGATCACTGTTCTCGCGGCAACGGCGAGCCCCCGCGCCGCACGGCTGCTCCGCGTCTCACCGGCGCATGTCGTCGCTGGCGCCCCCGCCGAGCTGGCCACGTTGCTGCAGGCCTCCGCGCTCAAGCCGGAGAGCGTGCGCGGCGTCGTCTTCGCGTGGCTCGACCCCATTCTCGAGACTCCCGACGCAGCGCCGCTCGAGAACCTCCTCGGCGAGCTGCCGAAGGACGGCGCTCGCGTCGTCCTCGCCAGCGAGCTGACGCCGGCGTACGAAGCGCTCATCGAGCGGTATGCGCGTCGCGCACGTCGCGACGTCGAGGCGGCCGGCGCCGAGGGTGCCGCGCCGCTCAGTGCGGAGTACGTGGCGACGTCGTCATCCGCGCGCCCCAACACGCTGCGACGCCTGCTCGACTCGATGGACCTTCCGCGCTTCGCGCTGTACGCGCGCACGCCGGCCGTACGCAGCGAAGGCATCGCCATCGCGCGCTCGCTCGGCTACGCGGCCGATGCCGTGCGCTTCGCCAACGCTGGCGATCCGGCGAGCAACGATCCGCTCGTGCTGCTCGAGCTGCCCACGTCGCGCGAGGAGACGCGTGCGGTGGTCGGCACTGGGTCGCGCAAGCTGTACGCGCTCGTGCAGCCATCACAGATCGCCAGCCTGCGCACGCTGCTCGGTGGCGGCGCCGTGACTCCCGTCGCGCTCATCGAGGCCGCCGAACGTGCGCGCGGCAAGGATGCGGCACTCCGCGCATCGCTACGTGACGTCCTCACCTCCGGCGACGTCCGCCGCGAAGTGCTCGCCCTCGAGCCATTGCTGGCGGAGTTCGACGGCATCGAGATCGCGGCGGCAGCGCTGCGCATGCTCGAGCAGCAGCGTCCGTCGCGCCCAACGGTGTCGGCCTCGCAGGCCGGCCCGATGCAGAAGCTCTTCCTCAACCTGGGCGAGAAGGACGGCATTCGCGCGCAGGAGATCATCACCGCCATCACCACCGAGGCGGGAATTCCCGGCTCGCAGGTGGGACGCGTCGAGGTCCGTGACACGCACGCCATCGTCGAAGTCTCGGCGCCCGTCGCTGAGCTCGTGGTTGGGAAGATCACCGGCGCGGTCGTGCGCGGTCGCAAGGTGCAGGCGCGTCTCGACCAGCCGAAGGAGGATCGTCCGCCCCGCAGTGGTCCGCCTTCTCGCGGCGGCGCGGATCGTCCGGCACGGTCGTTCGACCGCGGTGATCGTCCCACGCGTCCGGCGCGCAGCTTCGATCGCGGCGATCGTCCCGCGCGCCCGTTCGACAAGACCGATCGCCCCGCTCGCACGTTCGAGAAGGCCGATCGTCCGGCACGTCCCGGCGCACCGCGCAGCGGTCCGCCGCGTGGCGGCAGTGATCGTCCGGCGCGTCCCTTCAACCGCGACGCAGGTCCGCCGCGCAAGTTCGATGGCGGCAACGCTCGTCCTACCCGTCCCCGTCCGCCCCGCGACGACGCATGATCGGTGACATGTACCCCGCCGGCGCCGGCGGGTGGATCGAAGTGATTTGCGGTGTGATGTTCAGCGGAAAGAGCGAAGAGCTCATCCGCCGCGTGCGTCGCGCGCTGATCGCGAAGAAGCGCGTCCAGGTGTTCAAGTCGCACCTGGACGAGCGATACGCCGGGCTCTATCACGTGTCCAGCCACGACGGACGCACGGTGGAGGCCGTGCCGATCGACTCACCCGAGCAGATCGCTCGCGCACTCGTGGCGGACACGCAGGTCGTGGCCATCGACGAAGCGCAGTTCCTCCAGGGCGGCATCGTCGACCTGGCGACGGCGCTCGCCGCAAGCGGGCGTCGGGTGATTCTCGCCGGTGCCGACACGGATTTCCGGGGAGAGCCGTTCGGCCCGATGCCGCAATTGCTCGCCATCGCCGAACAGGTCGACAAGCTGCACGCGATCTGTGTGATATGCGGCAATCCGGCGAGCCGGAACCAGCGGCTCATCGCAGGGCAGCCAGCGCGCTACGACTCGCCGACGATCATGGTGGGCGGCGAGGAGAGCTACGAGGCGCGGTGCCGCAGCTGTCACTCCGTGCCGCGGAAGGACGAGGATCAGGTCAAGCTGCTCTGACTGAGGTGTCGTTCCGACAACAGGCGTTAAAAGCCAAACGGCCGCGGAGCCTGGATGGCCCGCGACCGCTTGGTGTAACCGCCTGACCGTCAGTCGCCCCCCCGGGTACCCGACCGTCAGACTGTCCCAATCTATCGGACTATTCCTCCCGTCGAAAGGTCACGGGTCAGGAGTAATCGACTTGAAGTAGTTCGTGTGGTTGAATCCGGCAGGGTCGAGCTCGAGGTACCTGTTGTCCTGGAAGCGCCCTGTCGTGGGGAAATATGGCGGCGGGTTCACCACCGCGCAGTGATCGTAGGAATATCTCTTTGCAAATCCCTCACCACTACTCAGACCGACCGCTCCACGGTCCTTCTGGATGAGTCCGCCGTCCAGATAGATACAACCGCGGCCGTTGTTGGTCACGTCGCAGTCATTCACGTTCTGTTGACCGGTATTGTAGTCCTCAACACGGAAGGCTGTTCCCAAGGCCATCATGACGCCATGGATGTCCATGTCCTTGGTGTCGTCGACGGTGCGCCAGAGATCGGAGGACGAACCGCCGTCCAATAGTTGCGGCGAGTTGATCGCGTTGTTGGCAATGACGATGTCCTTGTCCGCGATGAGCCCCAGGATGTCTCGGCAGACGCCAAGCACCGGATCGTTGGCGTAGCGGAGGTCATCGAGCAGGATGATGCTGCCGTTGGCGTAGAGCGTGATGCGGCCATTCAGGGTTCCGCTCACTCCAACGTTTCCACGCACCCGGATCACGCCCTTCGCGTTCGTGTTGAAGAGACGGTCGATGGGGAAGAGATACTTCGCGTCTCCCATCGGGCCGTTCGGCGCCGCGCCGCCGTAAAATCCACGCACCCTTCGGATCACGGAATCCGGCGCGGTCGTCCAGCTCATCCAATCGCCGTTCACACCATTGGGCGTGAACGTCGTGTCGCTGCCGCCCTTCTGCCAGGTCGGTTGCAGATAGGCGACGAGTGTTTTCGGATCAATGTCTGCCCCGCTCCGCTCTGTCGCGACGAGGCGCGGATCGCCGGCGAGAAAGCACTGTGCGCCAGCCTGTGTCATCATGGTCTTGACGCTGACAGCCGTGTCGGCGACGGAGAGCGACTGCGCCTGCGACTGCGTCTTTCCCTTGTCGATGTAGCCGAGGGAATCCTGGGTCTTGAACCAGCCCGTTTTGTGAACACTGCCGGGGAAGAACAGGAGTCCACCGGTGGTGCCCGCGGCACCGGCGGATCCCATCGGCCGCGTGTAATGCCAGTCACCGCACATGGTGAGGTCGGCCATCGTCGATGGATTATGTGCAGTCGGCCAATCGCCGCGAAGCTTCGTGTCGGAGTTCGCCCTGAAATAGCGGAAGCCCCCTTCGTTGAGATCCGTGGTGTTGCCGTTGCCGTTGAGGTCCATCGCCACGAACTCGATGCGATCCTTGACCTGGCTTTCGTCCTGGCTGCCGGTGCGCGTCGCGTCCAGGTCCCAACCTCTGGAGTACGCATTTGCAATCGTGCTCGACGCCGCAATCGTGCCGAGCGTGGCGAGCGTCGCGGTGCTGGGCAGCGGAATGATCTTCTGGTGCTCCTTGTATCCCTTCGAGTATGTGCCGTAGGAACGACCGCTGATGAACGCGGCGGTACCGACTTCGTCGTGGAACGTTGCGCCACCAGTACCGATGCTGATCGTATCATTGGACCAGACCGGACCCCAGAGCTCATCGGCGTTGTTGAAGAAGATCGTCGTGGATCCGTTGGACTCGCTGTTCGACCAGTAGGCGAACTTGGCGAAGCTCTCCTGGGTGAGCTCCAGCCGGCGAATGAACCCGTTGCCGCGCTGATCGCGCGCCTCGGCCACGATGCTCGAGAAGCGTCCGAACTGGCCGCTGGTCGAACCCGTGGGGCCGACGTAGACGTTCACGTAGATGCCGGCGAGCGGCTGCCCGTTCGCTCCCGTGAGCGTCGCGTGATTCAGGATGATGGTATCCACCTGACCCGCGGTGCGCATCGTCAGGATCGACGGATCCGCGTTCACGCGGCTCTTGCCGATCGAGAGCGCGAGTTCAGCCGCGAACTTGAGATCCCGCTCGCGATCGTACGACTTCGCGAGAAGGTTCGCGTTCGACGCCATGAAGATCGACGACATGGCCAGGGCGGCCATCGCGATGACGAAGATGAGCACGAAGACGAGCGCGACTCCGCGACGTGGGCGCTTTGGGACAGCGTGTCGCGACTGCGTCGTCTGACTGGGGGTGAACATGATGCCTCCTTAGGGGATCGTCACTGCGACGGACGACACAACGCTCGAGAGCGATGGCGTGCAGTCCTGGGCAGCGATGCCGTACACATACGTTGAATCTTTTACGACAGCGTTATCGACAAAGGTGTACGTGGCCGCCAGGCGGCCCGGGATACTCGAGATGGGATCGCCGAACACAGCGGCCGACGACAAGCGCCGGAAGATGGCGTAGCGCTCGATGTCCTTCTCGCCACCATTGTCGTCCGACGATTTGGTCCAGGTGATAGTCGCCTTCGGCGGCGCCGGCGCGACGTTCGTCACGACGAGTGGCGTGCCACCCGCATACGGCGGCTGGCCGCACGACGTGCGGTCGAGCAGACCCGAGTTCATCACGCGGACCATCGTCTCCACGGTGCGGAGCGCATCCGTGTTCGTACGTGGATCGCGAGCGGCCGTGAGGAAGTGCACGCGAACCGCACGAATGCTGTCGGTGCGCGCGAAGCGGCCGGTGTCGTCGACGGCCCCGTGGATGATGCCGTGATACAGCGGGAGCTGATTCCGGGGAATCGGCGTCAGACGGTTGAGCGTGTCCGACTTGTAGTACGTGAAGAAGGGCATCGTGTCGCGCGACGGCATCTTCACGATGCTGCGCGCCACGAGCGTGGGCGCCACCGCATTCACGCGACGGAACAGCAGGTAGTCGTCGGTGCGCGTGGTCGTCGAGTCGGGCCGCAGATAGTAGCTGATCGTTTCCGCGCCGCTCTGGATACCCGTTGCCGCCAGATACGTCGTATCAGGATAGTTCTTGACGGGACTCGAATTCGGCAGCGCCATGCGCTCGGACTTGAACATCGCCCGCGCGGTGTTGGTATCGGCATCGCGAATCTGATAGACGGCGCGAACGTCACCGGTGTCGATGGACACCATGTTCGCATTGAACGTCATGGACTCCGAGTCCGCCTGCACCATCATCGGCTGCATGTCCGCCACGCCGGCGCCGGCCTCGCGCAGTTCGCGCTCGATCTGCGCCGCCGAGAACTGCGCATTCTGCATCGCGTCCATGCGCGCGGTTTCACGCGTCACGAGGCCGGTCTGCTTGCGAAGGAACTGCACCGCCGCGCCCATGATCACCATCAGGATCATGAGTGAGATCAATATTTCGGCGATCGTGAAGCCTCGACGATTACGCATCAGAATGCCGCCACGCCAGTGGTTTTCGTCACGATCTTCCTCATCGCCGGATGCGTGACGGTTACAGTGAAAACCTTGTAGTCCAGGGAGTCGGTCACGGCCCCGCCGACACGCACGAACTGTGTCCGGACGCCGTACCAGGAGGCATCGGCCTTGACGCTGTCCACGCGCACGAGCGTATCGAGCGCGGCATAGTTCGGCTGCTGCCGCACCGCGTCGAGACGCGTTGCCGCGATCTCGTTCGCCAGCACGATGAGATGCGCCTGATTGGACGCCTGCGCGAACTTCGCGCTGAATCCACCCAGCACGAGCACCACGCCGACGAGCAGCATCATGGCGACGATGACTTCGACCAGGGTCATGCCCGTCCGGCGCAGTCCGCGCAAAAGGACGGCGGGGCGCCGATGGCGACGAATGCGACGCATCATCGGACGACCAGCCACGTTGCACCAGTTCCTGTGCCTGACAGACGCCACAGTTCCGTGCGCCCAGTGGCGCGCGTCACCGTGATGGCGCGGTAATCCGTGCGGCTCTTATAGGTACTCTGCACGTACACCTCTCCATCGGAGCTCGTCGAGCCGTCGCGATGGAAAATGATGCTCGGCAGGTTGGTCACCGATCGAATGGCGGAACCCACGACAGGACTCGCCACCGTGCCGTTCAGCCCCTTGGGCGGCACGGCGAACTTGTTGCCCTCACCGGTGGGTCGCCAGAACTTCCATTCATTGGTCTGGATGACGCCGTCGTTGCTGCTGTCTTCAGCGATGCGCAGGCCGAAGGTCGTCGTGTCCACGCTGACGATGACGTCGAACTGACGGGTGAGCGACGTACGCTGCGCCGTCTGGAACACGGAGCGCACCTGCTGCGCCGCCGCGTCCGCCCGGAACTGCGACATGTTGATCTTCGGGAGTGCCATGCGCGCGACCACCGCCATCATCACGAGGACGATGATGATCTCGATCATCGAGAACGCTGCGCGTTTCCGAAGTCTGGGGTTATGACGTGTCGCCATGGTTCTCACCGGGAATTCTGAGCGTCGCAGCACGGACGGGTCTGGTGCGACGTCAAGGAGGGTACGACGGATTGAAGAGAAGTACTATCACATTGCGCGGCCAATGTATCACTCTGTGAGCCTAGCCGCCTAGCTGGTGACGGGCGATTGCCTGTGGCGTCCTTGCAGTGAAGAGCGACCTGTTCTACTCGCACGAGAATCATGGCTGTCATCGCGACGCTACTCCCGCAATCGATGCACGTGCAGCGACTCCGGACCGCGATCCGCGACCGGCACGAGCTCCGCGAGTGCGATGATTGGGCATCGCTCACGAGAGCCTGTGACCGCGAACCCGTCCGAGTGGCCGTCGTCGATCTCTACTGGCAAAAGGAACCGGACTTCGAGGGCGTCCGCCAATTGAAGCAGCGGCTCCCTCGACTCACGCTCGTCGCTTATGTGACGATGGCGTTGGAGCGCGGTCACGACCTTTTTGACGCCGGCCGCGCCGGCATCGACGGACTGGTCATCGCGGGGCAGGACGACTCCCCCCGCCCCCTCCTCGCCATCATTGAACGCGCCGAGTCCAAGAGCCTTGCCGGCCTCATTCGGCGATCGCTGGACGGCGTGGACCAGGTGGTCACGGATGCCGTGCTGCTCGCCGTCACGCGCGCCCACGAACGCCTGTCCCCCACAGGCCTCGCACGACTCCTTGCCCAGCCGCGCCGCGCCGTCACACATCGCCTTGCCGCCGAAGGCTTTCCGCCGCCACAGCGGCTGCTCACATGGGGACGACTGGTCGTCGCCGCTCACATGCTCGAGGATGCGCACCGGAGTGCCGACCGCGTGGCCGCCACGCTCGACTTCCCGTCGGGCAGCGCCTTTCGCAACACCTGTCAGCGCTACCTGCACGCCACACCGGGGCAGATTCGCGCGCGCGGAGGCGCCAGCTACGTGATGCGCGCACTCATGCGCCAGGTGCAGGCGCGCGTGACCAGCGCCAGCGAGCCGCGTGCGCGCACGCCGGCCCGCGCACCAGCGCTCGCGGTCTGACCTGTGTATCGAGTACGACCAGTCGCGTGACGATGAGAACCTCCGAGCAGCTGACCGCGGGACAAGTCGCCGAGGCCGAAGGGGACTACGTGACCGCGGCCGCCGCATATCGGACGATGCTCACCGCGAGCGACGGACACATCGCGGCCGAGGCGCACTTTCTCCTCGGCCGAGTGAGCTGGCGGCAGGGACGTTTGGATGCGGCGCTCACCGCCTACGAAAGCGCGCAATCGTCCGCCCAGCGACTGAAAGACACTGAGCTGCAGGCGCGGGTGCTCAACGGACTCGGCGCCATCTACTATGCTCGCGGCGATCATGTCGCCGCTCGACAGGCCTATGCGTCGGCGGAGCAGCTGACGACGAGCCCCGGGCTTCGCGGGAAGGTGCTGCTCAATCTCGGT
>Ga0193752_1003621_pt1 | contig 10537 bp, 7 predicted proteins | sample H1c1metaG_FD_144924 | JGI IMG/M metagenome (GOLD analysis project Ga0193752, IMG submission 144924) | Soil microbial communities from a riparian zone of the East river system, Colorado, United States - H1c1 | ecosystem: Environmental > Terrestrial > Soil > Riparian zone | place: USA: East River...
AAGGTCGACTTCGCCTCGACGGCGTGGCCCGCCGCATCGAGGAGCAGGAGCCCTTTGGACACGGTGAAGACGCTCCACCCCGCCGCCTCCGCCGCCGCGAGCGTGCTGTCGGCCGCCACGTCGGCGGCAGCCATGAGCCGCCCACCGCCGTTCGTCACGACGGCGCGGAAACGGCCGGCGTCATCGGCGCTCGATGCACTGAGCGTTGCGAGAGCGGGGCCGCTCTGGAACGTCCGGAACACCGTGATGACACCGAGCGCACCCGTGCGGCCTGCGAAGTAGCCACGCAAAGTCTCGTCCTCAGTGGCGCCGTAGGTGCCGACGGAGTCCGGGAGAAGCGCGGTGAGCGAATCGGCCGGGACGAGCCGAACGCGCGCCGCCTCGGGTTCAGGTTCGGTGGCACAACCAGCGGCCCCGGCGAGGAGTACGGCCCCGAGCACGAGGGAAAACGCGGAGGACGGCAGACGGAGCACGGAGGCGAAGGGCAGAAGAGGGGAACCTGAGTATCGGCGCCCCGGCGTTTCGGTTCAACCCCGCGCGCTTCGCCCGCCGGGGTTTATCCCTGAGACAGCCGCTTCAGCTCGGCCAGCGCCATGAGGGCTTCGACGGGCGTGATGCGGTCCACGTCGAGGCGGTCCAGCCGGTCCATCACCTCCGTCGCCACGGGGTCGGGCGCCGCCAGCGCTACGGGCGGACCCGTGGCGGGCACCGAGTTGGTGCCCCGGGCGCGGCGGAGGGCAGGCATCCCGTCGCCCGAGGGGGCGTCGCCGGCCACGCCCAGTTCGGCCGCCACGTCGTGCGCCTCCAGGTGCGCCAGCACGCCCTTCGCGCGGGCCACGACGGCGGGCGGGAGCCCAGCCATCTTCGCCACCTCGATCCCGTAGGAGTGGTCGGCCCCGCCCGGCACGAGCGTGTGGAGGAAGACGACGCGGCCCGCGTGCTCCTGCACCTGCACGCGGAAGCTCTTGACGTGCGGGAGCCGCTCGGCGAGCGCGTTGAGTTCGTGGTAGTGCGTCGCGAAGAGCGTTCGGGCCGCGCTCGCCGCGTGCTCGTGGAGGTGCTCCACGACGGCCCACGCGATGGAGAGCCCGTCGAACGTGCTCGTGCCGCGCCCCACCTCGTCCAGCAGGATGAGCGAGCGGCCCGTGGCATTGTTGAGGATGTTCGCCGTCTCGTTCATCTCCACGAGGAACGTGCTCTCCCCCGCGGCCAGGTTGTCCGACGCCCCGACGCGCGTGAACAGCGCGTCCACCACGCCCACGCGGGCGCGTTTGGCGGGCACAAAGCTCCCCACCTGCGCCAGCAGCACGATGAGCCCCGTCTGCCGCAGCACCACGCTCTTCCCTGCCATGTTGGGCCCGGTGATGAGGTGGATCTGGCCCAGCGTCTCGGCGGCCTCGGGGTCGCGGGCGTCGGGTGCGGCGAGGCGGATGCTGTTGGGCACGAACCCCTCCCCTGCCGGGAGCAGGCGTTCCACGACGGGGTGGCGGCCGTCCTCGATCTCCAGCACGAGGCTCTCGTCCACGGCGGGCCGTACGTAGCCGTAGCGCTCGGCCGCTTCGGCCAGCGCGCCGAACACGTCGAGCATGGCGAGCAGGCGGGCGTTCTGCTGGATGGGCTCCACGTCGTCGGCCACGGCCATGCGCAGCTCGGCGAAGAGCTTCGCCTCCAGCTCCGTCATCCGATCCTCCGCCGTCAGAATCTTCTCCTCGTACTCCTTCAACGCGGGCGTCACGTAGCGCTCGGCGTTGACGAGGGTCTGCTTGCGCGACCACTCCGGCGGCACCTTGTCCTTGTGGACGTTGGTGACTTCGAGGTAGTACCCGAAGACCCGGTTGTAGCTCACCTTCAGGCTCGGGATGCCGGTGCGCTTCGCCTCCTCGACCTGGAGGCGGGTGAGGTAGTCCTTCCCCCCCTGCGCGATGGCGCGCAGTTCGTCGAGTTCGGGCGAGAGGCCGGGGCGGATGTAGCCGCCGCCGTCCATCTTGGCCGGGGGCTCATCCACGAGCGTGGCGTGGATGCGCTCGACGGTCGTCTGGCACAGCGCGAGCCCGTCGCGGAGCTTGCCGACGGCGTCGGGGACCGTGTCCTCCAGCAGCCGCTTGAGGGCGGGCACCTGCTTCAGCGAGAGCTTGAGGGCGACGAGGTCGCGCGGCGTCGCGCGCCCGGTGCAGACTTTGCCGCAGAGCCGCTCCAGGTCGCCGACGTGCTTCAGCTCGTCGCGCACGGCGCGGCGGAGTCGCGGGGCGCCGTGGAGCGCCTCCACGGCGTCCAGACGGGCGTTGATGCGCTCCACGTGGCGGAGCGGGCGCACGAGCCACGTCCGGATGAGCCGCCCGCCCATCGGGGTCAGCGTCTCGTCCAGCACGCCGACGAGCGAGCCGTCCTTCCGGCCCTCCACACTCGCCGTCAGTTCGAGGTTGCGGCGCGTGGCGGGGTCGAGGGCGAGGAAGTCCTCGGCGCGATAGCGCTGCAGCCGCCGGACGTGCGGGAGTCGCCCCTTCTGCGTCTCGCCCAGGTAGAACAGCGCCGCCCCCGCCGCCGTGAGGCCGCCGCGCAGTTCGTCCACGCCGAAGCCCTTGAGGGAGTGCGTCTGGAAGTGCCGGAGGAGCGTCTCGTAGGCGAAGTCGTAGCCGAAGGCCCAGTCCTCCAGCGGCGTCACGGCGAAGGGCACCCCGCCGCGGCTCGCGTTGAGCCGGTCGCGGAGGTGCTTGTCGACGAGCACCTCGGCCGGGGCGATGGTCTGGAGCAGCGACGGCAGCCGCGCTTCTTCGACCTCGGTCAGGGAGAACTCCCCCGTCGTGGCGTCCACGAACGCGAAGCCGACGGTCCCCTTCGCCCCGCGCTCCGAAGGGAAGTGGACGGCCGCGAGGTAGTTCGCGTGCTTCGGCGCGAGGAGCGTGTCACGGAAGGTGACGCCGGGGGTGACGACCTCGACGACGCCGCGCTTCACGATCTTGCGCGCCATCTTGGGGTCCTCCAGCTGCTCGCACACCGCCACGCGGTGGCCCGCCTGCACGAGCTTTGGGAGGTACTGCTCCAGCGCGTGGTGCGGGAAGCCCGCCAGCGGTATGTCCTCGGAGGCGCCGTTGCCGCGGCGCGTGAGCGTGATCCCGAGGGCGTCGGCCACGAGCACGGCGTCGGCCTCGAACGTCTCGTAGAAGTCGCCCATGCGGAAGAGGAGGATGGCGCCGGGGTGGCGCTCCTTGATCTTCCAGTACTGCCGCATCAGCGGCGTCTCATGCTGGCGCCGCCGCTCCGTGTCGGAGAGGAAGAAGTCGTTCTGGTCGGGCGGGGTCGCTTCGCGCGCCACGGGGGGCAGGGGTCGCTGGGGCCCGGCAAGTTAACGGGCCCCCGTGCCGCCGTCCCGTCACTCCGTGGACCGCAGACCACGGACCGCAGACCGCCGCAAATGCCGTCGCTACGGCGTCGGGTGGGCGTGGCTCCGTTCGAGCGAGTCGAGCACGGCGCCCATCGAGTCGATCTGCGCCTGCGTCGCCTCGCGCACCGCCGCCAGCGAGTCGGCCCACGTCAGGGCCGGGCGCGCTATCACCTCGATCAGGCGCACGTCCTGAAGCTGGCAGGACAGCACGTCCGGCGCAATCACGTCCGGCCGGGCGTAGAACCGGCCCGTGAGGCGCACGCGGTCACCGGGGTCCACCTCCGCGCTGTCGGCGGCGAAGACCTGGAGCGGGGCGCCGAAGCCGTATCCCCTCGAGCGGACGTTGTTGGTCCGCTCCCCCTCCACGATGAACGTGGTCAGGAGGGCCTCCTGCTCCTCGGCCGTCGCGTGGGGCGTCGTGCGCGCGGGCATCAGATCCACCAGGCACGCCCGCGCCACGCCGTCGTCGCCGGTGGGCGCGCAGGAGAGCAGCAATGGGAAAAGATCGAGGTAGCCCTCGATCTGCACGATCCGCTCGTGGTTCTCCACCCGGCAGGCGTCCGCGTAGGCCACCGCCACCGGCGGTCCTTCTGGTAACGCCTCCTCGCCGCAGCCTACCAGCGCCGCGACGGCCACCAGGGCAACGTGAGTACGACTCCTCATGAAGACGTTGAGCGTGTAGGCAAACATCGGGGTTGAGAGACGCTATGGGAAGGCTGTTTCCCTCCAAATTGTCATCCTGTGCGGAGCCGGAGGCGGAGTCGAAGAACCGAAGGTCCGCTTGCGGAATCTCCGGCTTGCGATACGTCGGAAGCATCCTGAGATCCTTCGACTCCGGTCGGCTTCGCCGCCCTCCGCTCAGGATGACAGGGATGGGAGGGCAGCGCTTCGCTCAACCGTTCCTCAGCGGTCCGGGTACTGGATCGCGATCATCTCGGCGGTCACGAAGCAGACCGGTGACTCGCTGCTCTCGACCACGCTCACGGGGCCGGTGATCCGTACGCGGTCGTTCAGCCCGACGAGGGTGCCGTCGTCGGCGTGGATGCGGAGCGTGGCGCGCGTGAAGTCGTCCGGGACCGACTCGATCTCGCCCCCGCCGCCGCCCTCCGGCACGTAGACCGTAGCGGTGGGCTCGTCGCCGGTCTGTTCCTTCAGGTCGAGCCCGCACGTGACCGGCCCGCCGCCGATGTTCGAGCAGAAGATGGACGACCCCGCGTCGATGTAGCCCTCGACGGCCACCCGCTCCCCGTCGTTGGCGGCGCGGCACAGCGCGCCCAGTTCGACGGGCGTACCGGGACCGGGCTCACACGCGGCCAGCGCGAGGGGCAGAACAAGCAGGACGAGCCGGGGCGTGGAGGAGGAGGCACGCATGGCGACGTAGCAGATGGGTTGCCGGAAATTAGGACCGGGCGCTACGCCTCTCGGGCCGGGAGGATGAGCCCCTCGGCCTCGCCGAAGCCCACGCGGTAGCCGTCGCCCTCGGCCCAGCCCGCCACGATGAGGCGGTCGCCGTCCTGCAGGAACGCCCGCGTCTCGCCCGAGGGCAGCGCCACGGGGCGCTCGCCGCGCCACGAGATTTCCAGCAGGCTCCCGTAGCCCCCCTCGTCGTCGCCCGAGATCGTGCCCGAGGCCAGCAGGTCGCCGGGGCGCATGTTGCAGCCGCCGACGGTGTGGTGGGCGAGCTGCTGCTGGAAGCTCCAGTAGAGGTTCCGCGCGTTGCTCCGGCTGATCACGGCCGGGGCCACGCCCTCGCGGCGCATCCGCTCCGTCTCCAGCCGAACCTCCAGCGTCACGTCGAGTGCGCGGGGCTCCGGCTGGCGGAGGTAGGGCAGCGGCTCGGGGTTGCCGGCGCTCGCGTCCTGCGGCTCCCCGGCGACGCGGAACGGCACCATCGCCTCGGCCGGGACGACCCAGGGCGCCACCGTCGTCGCGAAGTTCTTGGCCAGGAATGGCCCCAGCGGCACGTACTCCCAGCGCTGCACGTCGCGCGCGCTCCAGTCGTTCACGAGGGCGTAGCCGAAGAGGTGGTCGTCGGCCTCCCCCACCGCGATGGGGGTCCCCTGCGCGTTTCCCACGCCGACGAACGTGCCCATCTCCAGCTCGAAGTCGAGCTGCTTCGACGGCCCGAACACCGGCGGCGCGTCGTCCGAGGGCCGCGTCTGGCCCAGCGGGCGCCGCACGGGCGTCCCGCTCACGACGATGCTGGAGGCGCGGCCGTGGTAGCCCACCGGGAGGTGGAGCCAGTTCGGCATCAGCGCGTTGTCGCGCCCGCGGAACATGACGCCGACGTTCGTGGCGTGCTGGCGCGAGGCGTAGAAGTCGGTGTAGTCGCCGATCTCGGCCGGGAGGTGCATCGTCGCCTCCCGCTGCGGGACGAGCGCCTTCGCCTGGAGGTCGGGGCTCTCGCGGAGCGCGTCGTCGCCGTCGGCCGCCAGCAAGTCCTGGAGCCGGGCGCGGACGGCGCGCCACGCCCCCCGCCCCGCCGCCATGAAGGGGTTGAGCGTGCCGCTGCCGAACACGTGCGCCCCCTTCAGCTCGGGCACGGCGAGCAGCCCCTCCGCCTCCAGCACGGCGAGGTCGAGCACGAGCGTCCCCACGGCCACCCCCACCCGCGGCGCCCCACTCCCTCGCCGGCTGAACACGCCGTAAGGGAGGTTCTGGAGCGGGAACGGCGTATCTGCGGGCAGGTCGAGGAAGGAACGCATCGTTGTTAAAGGGTAAAGGATAAAGGGTAAGGGGTAAAGGAGGAGACGCCCACTGGCTTCCCTTTTATCCTTTACCCTTCAGCCTTTACCCTTTGCTAGAGCAGCCCCGCTGCTCGCAGGTCGTCGCGGGGCTCGTCGAAGGAGCACGAGCCGTAGGACGTGCAGAAGGTGGCGCGGGCGGTGACGACCTCGCGCGTGTTGGCGCCGTAGCCGTTCCAGGCCAGCCCGTCGTCGTCGAAGACGAACCGCTCGATCCGCTCCTCGCCGAGCACGCGCACGAGGGCGTCGGGGTCGAGACGGCGGGCGTGGGCGAGCACGGCGGCGGCGAAGACGTTGACGAACCCGTGCATCACGGCGCCGTACTCCGGCGCCGGGTGACGGACGGGGTGGTGCAGCCCGGCCGTCGCCTTGAACGGGGCCCCGGCGTCGCGGAGCGCGGCGATCACCTCGGCCACGACGGGCACCGACGGAAACGCCGCGGCCTCCTCGCCGCCGAGGCGGAGCTTGATCCCCGTGGCCGGGCGGTCCGTGCGCGCGTTGTGCTCGGCCACGGCGGCGGCGGCGGCCTCCAGCCCGGGTCGCCACCCCTCGCCGACGATGGGCACCTCCAGGAACGCCCGGTCGGCCTCGCCGTCGTCGCGCGCGGCGGCGGCCTCGAACGCCGCGATGACGCCGTCGAGCCGCGCCCGGTCGGCGATGACCTCGGGGCGGAGGCGGGCCTCGAAGCGGTCGGCCACGACGAGCCCGCGGTGCGCCGCCTCGAACGCGCGGGCGGCGGCGACGGCCTCGGGGAGTTCGCCGCCGGAGGGCGCGATGACCGAGAGGCGGAGCGGGGTCCCCGTCGCAAAACGGCCCAGGTGGGGCGTGAGTTCGTCCAGCCGGCTCGCGGGCAGGATGAATCGCCCCAGCATCCACGCGTCCGGACCCGAGCGGTAGCGGGCGTAGCGCGCCGCAGCGTCGTCGAGCGGGAGCGCGGTGGGGGGGTAGAGCCCGGCGTAGTCGATGAGCCCGTCGAGGAGGGCGCGGAGGCTGGGCGTCATGGGCACCCGCGGGGGCGGCCGGAGGGCTGGCGGGAGGGGCGGGGACGGCGGGCGGGGGCGAAAACCGCGCTGGAGGACCCATCCGGGCACCGGCGGGACCCTCCGCCGTTGGACGGGGTTCGAAAGATACACGTAGCTTCCCGAGTCCACCCCCTCCCGGCGCGCCACCCCGGCACGCCGGCCTCCGACCCGTCACGCCATGCGCCGCCCCTTCCCTCTCCTCACCGCCCTCTTCGTCGCCGCCCTCTTCCTCGGCGGCGCCGACGGGTGCTCCTCCGACCCCGATGTCGAGGGCGCCAAGCTCTACATCCAGCAGGAGGACTTCACCAACGCCATGGCGCGGCTCGACGCAGCGCTGGCGCGGAACCCCGACAACGCCGACGCCCACGCCCTCCGGGCCGAGGTCGCCCGCCTGCAGGCCGCCGAAGAGACGGACGCCGCCGCGCGTCGCCCGCTCCTCAACAACCTCATCACGTCGGCCGACCGCGTCCGCGCGCTCGCCCCGGACAACGCCGACGTGGCGCGCACGCGGCTCGCCGCCTGGGCCAACGAGATGCAGCTCGGCGGCGCCAACCTCCGCGGCGCCCAGGACGACCCCATCAAGCTCGCCAACGCCATCGGCTCGTTCGAGAACGCGATCATGGTGCTGCCCGACTCCGCCGGGGGCCACTTCAACCTCGGGCTGGCCCACCTCGTCGCCGGCCACCCGGCCGAGGCGATCGCCCCGCTGGAGGGCGCCATCGAGCGCGGGATCACCGACGTGAACGCGTTCGTCTACCTCGGGCGCGCCTACCTCGCGGCCGACCGCGGCAACGACGCCGTGACGCTGCTGGAGCGCGGGCGCACGCTGCACCCGGACAGCGCGGAACTCCAGGCCGACCTCCTCAACGCCTACGCGGCCACCGGCCAGAGCGACCGCGCCCTCGGGGCCTACCAGGAGGCGATCAACAACGACCCCGACAACGCGCTGCTCTACTACAACTACGGCTCGGTGCTCCTCCAGGCCGAGCGCTACGAGGAGGCGATCCCGCAGCTCATTCGCGCCACCGAACTCGACCAGACGAACGCGAGCGCGTACTACAACCTCGGCGCGGCCTACCAGAACCAGGCCGCCGCCCTCAACACGCAGATGCGCGCACTCCCCTCTAACGACACGGCGAACTACGAGCGGCTCCGCGGTGAGCGCGACGCGCTGCTGCGGCTCTCGATGCCGCAGTTCGAGGCGGCCCGCCGCATCTCGGGGGCGGCCGGCGAGAGCGAGGTCGACGTGTGCCGTGCGCTCTTCCGCGTCTACACCACGCTCGGCATGACGGCGCAGGCCCAGGAGGCCGGCACCTGCGCCGGCGAGGACATGAACTGAGGTCCGACGCACGTGCTTCTATAGCGGAGGGGCGCGGGCCAACGGCCTGCGCCCCTCCGTTGCGTTCGGGGCTTCGATCTTCGGACTTTGGGCTTTGGGAATACAGAGCCCCTTGCCTGCTTAACGTCCGAGCCGACGCCCGACCCGCATTCCCAAAGTTCCAAGACCAAAGACCCAAGCCCTCCCCCTATGCGTCCCTCCCACGGCGACGGCGCTCCCGCCGACACGCTCGACCTCGGCTTCGGCACCCGCGCCGTCCACGCCGGGCAGCACCCCGACCCCAGCACCGGCGCCATCATGACGCCAGTCTACCTCACGAGCACGTACGTCCAAGACGCCCCCGGCGACCACCTCGGCTACGAGTACGCGCGCGTCTCGAACCCCACGCGCACGGCGCTGGAGGCGAACCTCGCCGCGCTGGAGGGCGCCACCCAGGGCATCTGCTTCAGCTCCGGCGTCGCCGCCACCGACGCCATCCTGCGCACGCTGCGGCCCGGCGACCACGTCGTCGCCACGGACGACCTCTACGGCGGCACCTACCGCCTCATGCGGCAGGTGTTCGAGCCCTTCGGCATCGGGTTCACGTTCATCGACCTCGCCGACCTCGACGCCGTCGCCGCCGCGTTCACGCCCGAGACGAAGCTGCTCTGGGTTGAGACGCCCACGAACCCCCTCCTCAAGGTGTTCGACGTGGCCGCCCTGTCCGACCTCGCGCACGACCGCGGCGCCGCCGTCGCCGTCGACAACACGTTCGCGAGCCCGTACCTCCAGCAGCCCCTCGCCCTCGGGGCCGACCTCGCCGTCCACTCCACGACGAAGTACATCGGCGGCCACTCCGACGTGGTCGGCGGCGCCGTGATGACCTCGGACGACGCGTGGGCCGAGAAGCTGCGCTTCCTCGTCAAGTGCGCCGGGGCCGCACCGGGGCCGCTCGACTGCTTCCTGCTCCTGCGCGCCACCAAGACGCTCCACCTCCGGATGGAGCGGCACTGCACGAACGCCGCCGCCGTGGCCCGCTTCCTCCGCGACCACCCGAAGGTGGCCGACGTGCGCTGGCCGGGCTTCGAGGACCACCCCGGCCACGCCATCGCGAAGAAGCAGATGCGCGACTTCGGCGGGATGGTGTCGTTCGTGCTGAAGGACGACCGCGTGGAGACGGCCGTGCGGCTCATGCAGAACCTGCAGGTGTTCTCGCTGGCCGAGAGCCTGGGCGGCGTGGAGAGCCTCGTGAGCCACCCGGCCACGATGACGCACGCCTCCATCCCCGCCGAGGCCCGCCGCGCCACCGGCCTCACGGACTCCCTCGTCCGCCTCTCCGTCGGCGTCGAAGACGAGGTCGACCTCCTCGCCGACCTTGAACAGGCGCTGGACTCGCTGTAGCTCCTTTGGGCTTGAACGTGCGTCTTGAACCGCCCCTCCTCAGATGAGGAGGGGCAACGCCGAGCGAAGCAAGGCGTGGGGAGGTTGACCGGAATGGCGATGCCCGTACGATCAATCCGGCAAAGGAGTGGGCCGTAAACAAAAGGAACGCCCCTCCTCAGACGAGGAGGGGCAGGCCCGCGCCCGTGAGCGACACGGAGTGGCGCGATGTGCGCGGGGCGGGGTGGTGTGATCGACGCGCCGGTGCCGGATCGGATCTACCACCCCCCCGCCTCCTGTCCAGGAGGGGGGCTTGAAGTGCCTCTCTCATCGGGTGTGCCACCCACCAAGATTGTCCCCGCTTCAAGGGGGACAGGTTTCCGACCGTGAGCCGCGCCGAAGGCGGGGCGATGGGCGGAAAGCGGGGGGTCTTTCGTTCCGCGCCGACACCGCCACTCCGGTAGAACCAACCCCACCGCCCGGTTCAAACCGGGTTGTTCGGCTCTGCCTCTACCGAAACCTCAGGGGCGGCGGTCCACACCACGGCATCCCCGGGCGCTACCGGGCCGTTGTGCTCGACGGCGGCGTACCACCGGCTCCAGCCGGGGTGCCGGTCGTGGCCGATCCGCTTGAACCTCTGCCCGGCGAAGTACGGCGCGATGGTCTTGCAGGGCGTCGTGGGGCGCGTGAG
>Ga0193752_1003622_pt1 | contig 10536 bp, 7 predicted proteins | sample H1c1metaG_FD_144924 | JGI IMG/M metagenome (GOLD analysis project Ga0193752, IMG submission 144924) | Soil microbial communities from a riparian zone of the East river system, Colorado, United States - H1c1 | ecosystem: Environmental > Terrestrial > Soil > Riparian zone | place: USA: East River...
ACCACGCCCCCTTTACCGGTAAAGGGGGCGTGGTAACCCTGGATATCACCAGGGGCGCGCCGGGGGTTGAATTCAAAAACCACCTGCTCAGTGGTCTTGACGATGTAGCGGCATTTTCCGTGATCGACACGGGGATCGGCATTTCCGAGAGCAAACAGGGCTTTGTTTTTGAGGCCTTTCAACAGGCGGACGGCTCCACCAAGCGCAAATATGGCGGAACGGGACTGGGCCTCACCATCAGCCGGCAGCTTGCGGAGGCATTGGGAGGAGAGATACACCTCCATAGCGAAGAGGAAAAAGGAAGCACGTTTACGCTATATCTTCCGTTATATTTCGATCCTTCCCTCTCGGTCTCAACGGATAAGACCGTAGAGATAAAAAAGAAGGCCGAAAAACTATCCATCAACCCCAAAAATGGTGAAAACATCCATGCTTCGCATGAAGTTACGGATGATGACAGATATACGGTCCTGGAAAACGATAAGGTTGTTTTGATTCTTGAGGATGATCCGATCTTCGCAAAAATTCTCCTGGATTTTATCCGTGAGCGGGGTTACAAGGGAATTATGGCGCATCAGGGGAATACCGGTTTGAGCCTGGCCAGGTATTACAAACCGGATGCGATCATTCTGGACATGAACCTGCCGGTGATGGACGGTTCCGAGGTCCTGAAACAACTGAAGAACGATCCGGACCTTAGGCATATCCCCGTCCAGATCATTTCGGGTTATGACCGGAGAAGAGAGGGAATGGATCTAGGCGCCTTCGACTTCGTGAAAAAACCGTTGACCCAAAAGGACCTGCAGTCAGTTTTCAACCGTATTGAAGAATTCGTCAGCAAGAAATCAAAAAAACTTTTGATCGTTGAGGACAATAAGCAGCAAAACATGGCAATCAAGGAGTTGATCGGAAACGGCGATGTGAAATCATACTCTGCGTACACCGGAAAGGAAGCGCTTGAGATCATGACGTCCGAAATATTCGATTGCATTATTATAGATCTGGGACTGCCGGATATGACAGGGTTCGATCTGCTTGAAAAGATCAAGGTTGACGACAACCTCAAAAAAATTCCGATTATCGTATATACGGGAAAAGACCTGACGAAGGACGAGGCCGCGCGGTTGAACAAGCTTGCCAACACGGTCGTGTTGAAGACGGCCGATTCACGCGAGCGATTGCTCGATGAGACCATACTTTTCCTACATCGGGTCGAGTCGCGGCTGCCCAAGGACAAACAGCAGATAATTCGAAAGCTTCACCGTACGGACGAGGTCCTGAAGCAAAAGAAAGTATTGATCGTGGATGACGACATGAGAAATATCTATTCCCTGACCAACGCGCTTGAAGAAGAAGGGCTGAAATGTATTACCGCGGAGAACGGGGTGTCCGCGTTGAAAATTCTCAAAGATCACGCCGATGTGGATTTAATTTTAATGGACGTGATGATGCCGGACATGGACGGATATGAAGCGACGAAAAAGATACGGACAATAAGTAAATTCGATAAACTCCCCATCATTGCGCTGACTGCAAAGGCAATGAAGGGAGACCGTGAAAAATGTCTCAGCGTGGGAATGTCCGATTATGTTTCCAAGCCGGTCAATATCGAACAATTGTTATCTCTTATGAGGGTCTGGCTCTATCGCTAATTCGGCTTTACATGGAAAATACTTTGACCGTTAATGAGGACGATTTGCGAGGGAGGACCATCCTTATCGTTGACGATGAGCCCCGTAATACCTTTGCATTAACCAGTTACCTCGAACAACTCGAGTTAAATATCTACAGCACCGAAGACGGATTTGGTGCGATAGACCTTTTGTCGAAACATCCTGAAATAGAAATAGTACTGATGGATATGATGATGCCCGAAATGGACGGGTACGAAACGATACAGAGGATCAAAGGAAAAAAGGAGACGGCACATATCCCTATAATTGCGGTGACCGCCAAGGCGATGAAGGGCGACAGAGAAAAATGCCTCGGTGCCGGCGCGGCCGAATATGTTTCCAAGCCGGTACGAATAAGCGAGTTGCTGGAGAAAATGGGAGCCTTACTTCACGGATATGATCGATAGCCAGGAATTAACAGAACTGCTCGAATCCATTCGTTTCGTTTACGGATACGATTTCACGGAATATTCCGAGGCGTCAATGAAAAGACGCATCGATTATTTTATGACGGGTAACAAGATCGATTCTATACACGAGCTTGGAAAACTCATTCTAAAGGACGATAGCAGTTTCGAACAGTTTGTACAGGATGTAACTGTAAATGTCACGGAAATGTTCCGCGATCCGGCGTTTTATAAGAGTATTCGGGAAAAAATGATCGGAAGGCTGGCGACCTATCCTTTCATTAAGATCTGGATAGCGGGATGCGCAACGGGCGAAGAGGTATATTCGATGGCAATTCTCCTTAAGGAAGAAGGACTGCTGGACCGATCCGTTATCTATGCGACCGACATCAACCAGAAGGCGCTTCAAATGGCCAGAGAGGGGGTTTTTCCGATAGATAATATGAAGGCCTACACCACCAATTATATAAAAGGTAGTGGGAATGGTTCGTTCTCCGATTATTACATTGCTAAATACAATCACGTGCTCCTGGATAAATCCTTAAAACAGAACATCGTTTTTTCAGTTCACAATCTTGCGGTGGACAAATCATTTAATGAGTTCCAGGTAATACTGTGCCGGAACGTTCTCATTTATTTTAACCAGAGTTTGCAGAACAAGGTAATCAACCTTTTTTATGAAAGTCTATGTCCGTTCGGGTTTTTAGGATTGGGAAACAAGGAGTCCCTCCTCTTTTCGGACAAGAGAAAGAAGTTTGAAGAAATTGACAGAAAAGAGAAAATTTATATGAAAACAGTTTGAATGCCAGGCGATCATTACCAAAAATATGAGGCCGTAGTCATGGGAACGTCGGCGGGAGGGGTTTCTGCCCTTTCCACCATTTTACAGGCATTACCGGAAGATTACTCCTTGCCGGTTATTGTCGTCCAGCACCGATCGAGCGATCTGAACACGACACTCGAAGAGGTATTGCAATACAAGTGCGGGATAAGAATCAAACAAGCTGACGAAAAGGAATTTATCAAGGCAGGCACGGTTTATTTTGCGCCGGCGGATTATCATCTTTTGGTAGAGAAGAACCGCTCTCTCTCTTTATCGTTCGATATGCGGGTAAATTTCAGCAGGCCCTCGATCGATATACTGTTTGACACGGCCGCAGAAGCTTATGGGGGTAAACTAATAGGAATTATCATGACCGGCGCTAACGGCGATGGAGCGGACGGGATTAGAACGATATATAGATACGGCGGCGTAACTATTGCCCAGGATCCCGATGAAGCGCAGTATCCGACGATGCCCCAGGCTGCGATCGATACATCCTGCGTCCGTCATATCTTCGACCTGGGTCAAATCGTTAATTATTTGCTGGCCGTGGGCGGCAAAGAAACTTTCACTGATGAGTAAGAACGCAAACATCCTTATTGTCGACGACAAAGTAAGTAATATTTTCGCTCTTGAACAAATATTGAATAAGAGCGATTGGAACTTGCTTAGCGTTACTAACGGAAACGAAGCGCTAAAAATAGTCCTTAATAAGAATATCGACCTGGTAATTCTCGACGTTCAGATGCCCGACATGGATGGATTTGAGGTTGCGCAGATACTTAAATCCAACAAGCGCACTAAAGATATTCCGATCGTTTTTGCCTCTGCCGAAAAAAAAGAACATAAATCCATGATAAAAGGATTTGAGGGAGGCGCTATCGACTATCTCTTCAAGCCTCTCGATCCCGAGCTGACAAGAGCAAAGATCGCTGTTCTGCTGCAGGTCTACCTTCAAAAAAAGGAATTGATCGAGAAAAACTCTACGCTGGGAAAATATGCGCTTCTGATCAATAATTCGACCGACCTGATCTGTATCGTCGACCCGGAAACATTGAAATTTGAGGAAGTAAATCAGGCTTCCATGGCTTTACTCGGGTATACGCCCGAAGAAATGAAGGGCACGTCTCTATTGTACTATCTTGCCGAAGAAGACCGATCCAGGATTCAGAAGATCTGCAGGACCAAAGAAAGCAGCCTGACATTTGAAGCGCAGATACACAGCAAGACACGTGCAATTAAATGGCTTCAATGGAGAGTAGTCAACAAGGACGGACTATGGTTCGCGAACGCGGTGGACATAACAGATATAAAAGAAGTCGAAGAGATCAAAAATTATCTTTCGACGGTGGTGAAACAATCGGAAGACGCGATCTATCTGCATAATCCTGACGGACGGATCGTCTCCTGGAATGAAGGGGCGGAAAAGATATATGGTTTTGCGGAAACCGAAGCGCTCGATATGAATATCTGGAATATCGTTCCGCAGCATTTAATGTCCGAGTCGCAGGCGATCATTACTAAGATCTTAAAAGGCGAAAAAGTCCTTTCTTTTGAAACAAAGCGCATTACAAAGTATGGCAAGATAGTAGACATAGTATTTTCCGCTTCCGTTATTACGGATTTGAATGGCGCGCTCAAATCGGTCGCGATAACCGAAAGAGACATTACTCATCAAAAGATATCCGAGCAGGAGATCAATGAGCTTAACGCCGATCTGAAAAAAAATGTTTCTGAATTGGAAGCCGCGAATAAAGAGCTTGAGGCGTTTTCATACTCTGTTTCGCACGATCTGCGCGCGCCTTTACGCCATATCGGCGGATTTGCGCAACTCTTTTCAGAACGTGAGAGCGGGCGGATTGATGCCACATCTGAAAGTTATATCAACATTATTACCGACTCGGTCAATAGAATGGGGCGGCTAATAGATGAATTGCTGGCCTTTTCACGCGTGATCCGACGGGAGATAAGGTCCGGCCGCGTTGATTTGACCGCTATTGTTAAGGAAACACTGACCGTTTTGCATCCCGTGACCGAAGATCGCAATATCAAATGGAATATCGGCCCTTTGCCCGAGATCGAGGGCGACGCAACTTTAATTGATCTTGTATTTACTAACCTTTTATCAAACGCGATCAAATTTACCCGGAACCGGGAAGAAGCTCGCATAGAGATCGGCGCCCTTGATGGTCCGGAGGAGAAAGTGACCGTTTTTGTCCGTGATAACGGCGCCGGTTTCGAGATGAAGTACGTCGACAAACTTTTTGGAGTTTTCCAGCGGCTGCATCCCGAAGAGGAGTTTGAAGGCACAGGAATCGGTCTTGCCACAGTACAAAGAATCGTTAATCGTCACGGGGGACGAATCTGGGCGGAAAGTGAATGCGATAAAGGAACGACTTTTTATTTAACTTTTAGAAAAGCGCCCGACGAAAATGCTGAGCACGAAAAAGATTTGTTTAGGTGAAGACATCCCGCCGAAACTCAAGCCTCTATAAAGGTTGAGGCAAATCAAACCGCAGATATTTTAATTGTTGATGAACGACGAACAGGCATGAGCCTTGACAAACAAATATGAGTTCGAGCCGCGTGTTATCTCCGTCATGGACGATAGTGATGAGTTGAATTTTCTAGCTGCTACGCAATGAAAATGACTTATATTGCGAAAAATGTTGGCACACGAACGAAAAAAGGCGGCTCATCGAGTCAGCCTTGCCGTTTGTTAACTTGTTGTAAGTATTAGAGATTAAATGGAGCCGTCCATCGGAGTCGAACCGACGACCTTTCGATTACGAATCTAAATCAGGAGTTTTGTTGTTTTTTGTTCTGTTTGGATGAGTCAATTAATTATTGGCTTTTTCTCAAAATTACTTTGATTAGATTTCTCAGTTTTCTTTATTTTAGCTGAGTTGGCACACACAAAACTAGTAGCGTTGATCTCGATCTGCTTATTGTTGTCATTACGAACAAGCTACCGGACGCCGTCGAGATGAGCAGACCGATGTCAGCCGAATCGGTATTACGATTTGCAATCGTCTCTACATTCTAATTTTCAAGATTCATTTGTCTTAACAACTGAATAAAACGTGGGTCGCTTCGCAAATTGTCCAGCTTTGGGTTGACTCTGAGCTGTGCCATCCGGTGATCGCGTTCTTCGAGGGCTTTGTTCAGCAATTCAAACGCCGCGTCTTTTTCGCCTAGTTGGGCATGGATCTCAGCTTGCATATAGCGATAGTGCCAGGAAGTGAATTGCCGCTCTTGAAGTGATTCAATGGCCTTTCGCCGGTAGCCGTCGATCCCGTATTTTTGATATACGTCTACAAACTCAGGACCACTGATGACTCCCATTTTTTCGGTGAGCGCGATCCATTTTTCCGTCATGCCAGCCGCTTCATAAAGTTCGAGCAATTCACTATAAAATGCTTCGTAATTCGGGTTCATCGCTATCGTTTTCCGGTATTGTTCGGCTGACTCGTCATAACGCTTTGCGTAAAAAAGGACCCGGCCTAAGTCGGCATTCACGGGAAGAGAGTTCGGCACAATCTCCAAAGCACGATTTTCGGCTGCGATCGCTTCATCGAATCTTCCCATCTCCGCCAGGAACAACCCATACCAGTGCGGAGCGCGGGCATAATTCGGATTCAGCTCCATCGCTTTATTAAATTCGCGGTCAGCCGCTTGCCAATCGTATTCGTAAAGCCAATGGACCATTGCTAACGAAAGATGGCCTTCGGCCGCTTCAGGCGCAAGTTCCACAGCTTTTAATGAGGCGGCCCTGGCCTTCGGAAAAGCCTCTTTCGCCGGAAGATTCCCCCAAACGCTGATCAGAAGATAGCTATTCGACAAACCGCTAAAGGCGAGTGCAAAGTCAGGATCCTTTTCGGCGGCCTTCTCAAACAACTCGGCGGCCTGCTTAAGCGACAACCTGGTCCGTTGATTCCACCAAAATTGAGCTTTCAGATACAATTCGCGCGCTTCCGGATCGTCACTTCCGCCGCGACGTTTCTCGATCGGTAAATTTTGATCCGGATCGGCTGGAGTTATCGCCGCGTTAATTCCACTTGTCTGTGAACGTTGATAAAAAAAGCTCAAAGCAAAACCGGTAAACACAAAAAAAACGCCTACTGCGAGCGCGGAGGAAACGGCAGTTTGATGACGTTTGAAAAATTTCGCCCCGCGATAGAAGATCGTGTCCCGCCGGGCGGCAACCGGCAAGCCTTCGAGACAGCGGCGAATATCTTCGGAAAATTCTCGAACGGACGCGTAACGGCGTTCGGGTTCTTTTCTAAGCGATTTCAGAACAATGTTATCCAGATCCCCGTTCTGTATTTTTGTCAGTTGTCCGGGCGCAGACAGGCCATTCGCTATCGACAGCCGGCTACCGGCAACAGATGGTCGAACAGGCTCCTCGTTGCATACCGCCTGCACAATTTCGTATGGTGATTTGCTATCGAAAATATATGGCCGTTGTCCCGTGATCAACTCGTAAAGCAGCAGGCCTAAGCTGTAAATATCGGATGCTTTGCCTACGCGTTCACCGCGCATTTGCTCGGGCGACGCGTATTCCGGCGTCATCACGCGCAGGGCCGTCGCCGTCGAAGCCAGTGTTCCGTTATGCGAAGATGTTTTGGCGATGCCGAAATCGAGCAGTTTCGGCGTTCCCGATTTTGTAACTAAAATATTCGATGGCTTGATATCGCGGTGTATGATCGAATGTTCGTGGGCGAATTCGACCGCCGCACAGATCTGCCTAAAAAGGTTCAGCCTTTCTTCAATCGTGAGCCTTTGTTCGTCGCAAAAACGGCCTACCGGTAAGCCCTCGACGTATTCCATGACGAAATACGGCAAGCCGTTTTCGGTCGTTCCACCATCGATCAAGCGCGCGATATTTTGATGTTCGAGATCGGCCAGAATTTGGCGTTCGTTTTGAAAGCGGCGAACAACGGACTCATTTTCCAGCCCGCGTCTAAGCAGCTTTATTGCCACCTGCTTTTGAAATTGCCCGTCGATCCGGTCTGCCAGGTAAACCGTGCCCATGCCGCCACGCCCGATCTCACGCACGATCCGGTACGCGCCAACCAATTTGTCGACCGCCGATGCTTCTTCTGACTCGAGAACCTGCGCGGCTATTTCCGATGCTGAAATTTCGAAAGCGGGTGTTTGTAAAAATGGGCTTTGCGGTTCGTCCGATTTGAGCAGAGACTCAATTTCGTCAAGCAATTCCGCATTCCCCGCACAAGCCTCGGATAGAAACTCGGTACGGTCTTGCGCTTGAAGTTCGAGCGCGTCGCCAAAAAGCTGTTGGATCCGCTCTGATCTGGAATCTGTCCGGGCCACGTTTTACCTCTCGCCTAATTCGCGTCTCAACCATGCTCGCGCAAAACGCCAGTCGCGCTCGACGGTTGAATCCGATACGTTCAAGACTTTTCCGGTTTCGGCGATCGAGAGACCACCGAAAAATCTGAGTTCGACTACGCCGGCAGCCTGCGGATAATCCTTTGAGAGCCTTTTCAGAGACTCATCAAGTGCAATTAAATTCACGTCCTCGTCTTTGATCAGCCGGTCGGCTTCGCCCAAAGACAGTTTCACGTCGCCCCTGCCGCGTTTATCGCGTTTGCGGTTGACCGCGTAATTGACCAGGACCCGCCGCATAATAATTGCCGCCATTCCGATGATATGCTCACGGCTTTGCCACTCGATGCTCTTCAACTCAGTGAGCCGTAGATACGCTTCGTGGACCAGGGCGGTTGGCTGCAACGTGTGATTCGGGCGTTCATTTTTGAGATAAATATCCGCCAGCCGTCTCAATTCGTCATACACAACCGGCACCAGATCGGCCGGTACCTGTGAACCGCCGATCGTTTCGAGCGAGTTTATCGCGCCGGATTGAAAATTCATAACTGCTTTTTGAGGAGACGCTACCGAGAAGTTAACACTCTCTATTACGCAAAACAAAGGACAGACGGACTCCATTGATCTTCTCGAACCTTAAAAAAGTTTTATAAAGGAAATCGCATTGAAAAATTGCCTTACTAAGTAGGCATGGTCTGCCTGTTCCATTATTTACTCAAAATTTAACAGGATTTTCTTTAATTTATGCGCCAAAATAGCCGTCTTTTTTTTATAAAACCATCGTTACTCCTCCTCATTATCGCAGTAGCGGGTTTTATTTTCGGATCATCCTTTTTTACCAAACGCGCCACGGGGGAAACGAGCGCCTTCGCTCCGAATCTATCTGCAACAAAAGCTGCCGCGCTCGATACATCGGCGGGCGGGGATCTAAACGGCAATGGCATTGTGAATCCTGGCGACCGTTTGACTTACACCGTAACGATTCAGAATAACGGTGACCAGCCGGCCACCGGCGTGAACTTTTCCGACACGATCGACGCAAACACAACCTATCAGGCCGGCTCAATGATCGCTTCGCCGGTTGCCGTCAACGATGTCTATTCTTCGATCGGCAACGTGGGAATTAACGTTACGGACGGTGCGGGAGATCTGCTCGGAAACGATTTTGACGCAAACAGTCCCGCCGTGCCGAATTTGACGATCTCAAACGTCAACACCGCCGGAACGCAGGGTGCGGTCAATGTAAATACGGCGACGGGCAGTTTTACTTTTAATCCGAATCCTGGTTTTGAAGGCCCGACGACTTTCAGCTACACGCTGTCGAACGGAACGGGACTGACCGATACGGCAACCGTGACCATCAACGTTTCGGGAATGATCTGGTTTGTTAATGCAGCGGCGGGTTCGGGCGGCGACGGGCGTTTGAGCTCGCCTTTTAACTGCTTTGTCGGCACAAATTGCTTTGACGATGCGACTGGGGACGAAGCGGGCGACAACATATTTTTGTATTCGGGTAGCTATACGGGCGGGCAGACCTTGCTGACAAACCAAAGGCTCATCGGCCAGGGTGCAACGACGGCTCTAACAGGTGCGGGCAGCATTACAGGAATTATCGTTCCGCCCTTCAGCAACGCGCTGCCGTCGACCGGCGGCACAAATCCGAACGTTACGACGAGCGCGGCGGCAACCAACGGCATCAATATCGTCTCCGGCAATACCGTTAGAGGCTTGAGCGTTACGACCACGACCGGCGCGGGGATCAGCGGCGCAAACGTGACCAACGCTACTATCGGCGCGGATGTGAGTATTTCCGGCGCAAGCGGCGCAGCGTTCGAATTAGGCGGCAACGCAAGCGGCACTATAGGCTTTGGCGCAGGCGTGACGAACACGAGCGGGCGGGCGATCTCGATCCAAAACCGGACGGGCGGGACGGTCGATCTCCGACAGCGGCGGAACGGGAATTTTGCTCAACGCTAATACCGGCGCGACGATAAATTTAACCGGCGGTGTGACACTCAATGGCGCGACCTCGACCTTTACGGCGACCGGCGGCGGCACGATCAATCTGACGGGAACAAATATCATCGGAAATTCGACGGCCGCGACCGGTGCGGGTTTGACGATCCAAAACACCACTATCGGAGCGAGCGGTGTGACATTTCAAAGGATCAGTATCACGGGAGGCAGTAAAGGTATTGTTCTGAACAATACGGGGGCGGGAGCATTTACCGTTACGGGAACGGACGGCGGGGATGCGGGCACCTTGCCGGATGCCGGGACGGGC
>Ga0193752_1003623_pt1 | contig 10536 bp, 13 predicted proteins | sample H1c1metaG_FD_144924 | JGI IMG/M metagenome (GOLD analysis project Ga0193752, IMG submission 144924) | Soil microbial communities from a riparian zone of the East river system, Colorado, United States - H1c1 | ecosystem: Environmental > Terrestrial > Soil > Riparian zone | place: USA: East River...
TCGCGCTGAAGGGGAGATTTCCAACATAGAGTTTGGTCAAGAGAAGATCCTCAGAAAAATGTAGATAGCAGGCGTAACCCTGCCGACGTGGTTTGCGGAGACTTTGAGGTGACTGACTCTGGCCAAAAGTGCGTCAGAACGACGCGCAAGCCCAGGGACGGACAAGACGAGGAATCACAAGCCGGGCGCAAAGGTACAGGAAATAAGCCCTTTCTGCCCTGAAACTTGCATTCACAGTCCTGATGTGGCTGCGATCGGGCAGCCGGGGCCCCGGCTTGGGGTTTGGCAGTGCAGCAGGCTCAATTCCGGTCGGGTTTGCCCAGAAATGGCTGTGTGATCTTCACGCGAATCAGATAGCCGGCGTGATTCGGATGCACCCGGTCGGCCACCCAGAGGTCCTCGCGCGGCTTTCCATCCGGTGTGAGCATCGCGTCCCAGAGGTCGATGAAGCCCAGGTCGGGCTGGGTCCGGATGTATTCCTGCATGACGCGATTGGCCTCGCGGCGCTGCGGCGCCTCATCCCAGCGCCCGGGGCCCGGCGTGATGCTCGACCAGAGAATGCGCACGCCCGGTAGTTTGGCGCGCACGGCGGCGACCAGCGTCTTGAAGTCCGCGAGCACCTGCGCGGGCGACTTGCCGTTGTGAACGTCGTTGCCGCCGACGTGCAGCACGATGAGGCGCGGCTGGTGCGGCGTGATGAGCTGATCCGCGTATCGAACGAGATTGTCCGTCTGGAACGAATCGATGCCGCGATTGATGAGTGTGTAACCCGGCAGGTCTTCGTGGATGGTGTTCCAGCGATAGAACTGCGAATCCCCCGCAAACAGGATGGCGCCTCGCGGCGGCGGCTGCGCGAGATCCGCGGCCACGTATTCCTGGACTTTTTTATCGAATCGCTCCTGCAGCGCGGGTGACTGCGCCTGCGACGCCGCGGCCAGCGACAGCAAGCCGGCCATCGGCAGCAGCGAGGCGACGAGTGTGCGCAGATTCATTCAATCCCCCTTCGAGAGGGTTTGAACGCTATGTGAGCGGCCCACAGGGCGCAAGTGGCAGAGCACCTAGCTGATCGCGAGCACTCGGGAGAAGATCTCGAGCGCGTCGGCGTAGCCGGACTTCATCGCACCGAACCCGACGCGAATGTGCGCCGGCAGGTCGAAGCAGTCGCCGGGCGCCGTCAGCACACCCGCCTTCGCCAGCGCTTCGCACATCGGGCGCGCATCGCGGCCGTCGCGCAGCCACGGGAAGCAGGTCGTGCCCCCGGTGGGCGGCGCCCACGACAACATCCCGGCGTGCCTGTCGATGAACTGCGCGAGCAATGCGAGATTGGCGCGCGACACCGTGCGCAGCCGATCGAGTATCGCGGGTGCATTCGCCAGCGCGTGCGCCCCGATGGCTTCCGTCAACGGCGAGCCTGAGATCGTGAAATAGCTGCGCAGATCGAGCAGCGCCTCGCGCCGCCGCGCGTCGCGATCGATGAGCCAGCCCACCCGCAGCCCCGGCAACGACAACGCCTTCGCGAAGTCGCCGAGCACGATGGTGTTCGGCAACGCGCACGCACTTGGAATCGCCGCCCCGTGATACAGAGGGTGATAAACCTCGTCCACGATGAGCGGAATACCACCGGCCGCCAGTTCCTCCGCCAGCGCGCGTTGTTCGGCGGCCGGCATCGTCGAGCCGGTCGGGTTGTGCGGTGTGTTGACGAACACGGCGCGGGTGCTCGCGTCGACCGCCGCGAGCACCCGCGCTGCGGTCTGCGCGAAGCCATGCTCGCGCTCGAGCTCGTATTCGCGTACCTGCATTCCCCAGGCGCGCGCCAGCACCGGCACCGCCGGGTACGCGGGCTTCGGCAACACGATCGACGCGCCGGACTGCGCAAACAGGGCCGTGAGGGCCACCAGCGCTTCCGAGGCGCCGGTCATCACGAGCACGTGATCCGGATCGACGCCGTGCAGCGCAGCGATGCGCTCCCGCAGTAGTTTGCCGCCCTGCGGCGGTGCGTAGGACAACACCAGGTCGTCGAGATCGCGCGCGCCGCCACCGCCCAGCCCCATGATTTCGGCGACAGTCCACGACGGACCGGTGCTCGATGCGAGGTTGTAGCGAATCGGCGGCGTGGCGAATTCGTGCGCCGCCAGCCAGTGATCGAGCTTGAATGGAGGGACTTTCATGGCGGTATCATCGTGTGCGGCCGGCATGCGCTCAATGCCACCTCGAACCCATGCGCGCGCAGGCGTGCCTTGACATCGATTTCCGGGACAACGACAACCATGGACTTGAAACTCACCGACAAACTCGCGCTGGTCACCGGCAGCACCGCCGGCATCGGCTACGCGATCGCCGAAACCCTGGCCGCCGAAGGCGCGCGGGTCATCGTCAACGGCCGCAGCCAGTCGGGCGTCGATGCCGCGCTCGCCTCGATCCGCAAGGCAACCCACCAGGAGGCGATCGGCTTCGCGGGCGACCTGTCCCAGGCGTTGGCCGCCGAGACGCTGGTTGCCGCCCACCCCGGCATCGAAATCCTGGTGAACAACCTCGGCATCTTCGAACCCAAGGCGTTCGAGGACATTCCCGACGCCGACTGGACGCGTTTCTTCGACGTCAACGTGCTCAGCGGGGCGCGCCTGGCGCGGCTCGTATTGCCCGCGATGCGGCGCGCGAACTGGGGCCGCATCCTGTTCATCTCGAGCGAAAGCGGCGTGCAGATCCCCGCCGAGATGATCCACTACGGCATGACCAAGGCGGCGCAGATCGCCGTGGCGCGCGGACTCGCCGAGGCGGTCGCCGGCACCGGCATCACCGTGAACAGCATTCTTCCGGGGCCGACGAAATCGCGGGGCGTCGGGGATTTTGTCGACGCGCTGGCGAAGGAACAAGGAAAGTCCGGCGCGGAGTTCGAGCAGGAGTTCTTCAAGAGCGTGCGCCCGACCTCATTGATCAAGCGGTTCAGCTCGACGCAGGAAGTGGCCTCGCTCGTCACGTACGTCGCGAGCCCGCTGGCGTCGTCCACCACGGGCGCAGCGTTGCGCGTCGACGGCGGCACGATCAAGAGCGCGTTTTGAAGATCCCCACACACATCGATGCCGCCGGGTTCCAGGTCCGCGTGGACGATCTGCTGAACATGCCGCAAGCGGCATTCGAGGGTTTTGTCTTCCGGCTCTCCGCATTCCTGTTGTCGGAGAAGTCGATGGGAGACGGTGATGCGGCGAGCTCATTCCTGCACGTGCTGGACACGCGAGAGCGCAGCCACCCTGGAAGCGTCGCCGGGATCTATGAACGCCTGCTGCCCGCCATCGGCTACGTCGCTGGAAGCCAGCTGCGCTTCGATGCGGACAAGAACACCTACGGCGACTTCGCCGCACGGGCCGCGGAAATCGCGACGTTGTGCCACCGCGACCCGGACGAATTGACGGGGGAGAACCAGATGCTCGATCCGACGGACGACGCCTGATGGACGACTATCAGTCCATGCTGGAAGTGGCGATCGAGGAGGCCCGGCGCGGTCTCGACGAAGGCGGCATTCCGATCGGCGCCGCGTTGTTCCACAACGACGGCAGGTTGTTAGGCTGCGGTCACAACCGGCGCGTGCAGGAAAACGACCCTTCCGTCCACGGCGAAACGGACGCGTTTCGAAAAGCGGGCCGCCAGCGCAACTACCGCGACACCATCATGGTGACCACGCTCGCGCCCTGCTGGTACTGCAGCGGTCTAGTGGTGCAGTTCCAGATCGGCACGGTGGTGGTCGGGGAGTCGCGCACGTTTCAGGGCGGCATCGACTGGCTGCGCGAACGCGGGGTGAAGGTGGTCGACCTCGAGTCGAAGACCTGCGAAAAGATGCTGGGCGAATTCATCGCCGCCCATCCCGAGGTCTGGAACGAAGATATCGGCGAGCCCTGAACCGGGCGCTGGCCGAACTACTCGGGCAGTACTTCGATCTTGTAGTCGAGGCTCAGCCCGCAAGCGGCGCGGCCCTTGCGATCGACGCTGCGGTGGCCGGGGCAACCGAGATGCCCGTTGCCGAGCGCCGCGCCGTCACGCGCCAGCGAATCGATCGGCGAGGTGAGATCGAACTCGCCGTCACAATCGGCGTGCGGGCACGGGAACACGAAGTACGCCTTCGCCGGCGGATGCATCACGTTGACTTGCGGCGCGGGCGTGAACGGCCCTGCTCCGCTGAAATCGAATACCAGGCGCAGCGATCCGAACTGCGGATAACGCGTCTTCATCGTCGTCGTGGCGGCGCGATCGCGCCGCTGTCGCTCGCGCATCTGGCCGCGGGCATTCGCCGAACTCGCTACCGCGAACTTCATGGTTCGAGTTTCGGCGCCAGCGCAACCGCTTCGGCGACCGCTTCGCCGCCTTCGGTCGCGGGCGTCTCGCCCGGCAGACCCTCGGTGGCGCGCGCCTGCTTCTTGAGCAATTTTTCCTGCTTCTTCTGCTTGCGCTGCATTTCTTTCTGCCGCTTGACGCGGTCGTAGTTAGGCTTTGCCATCGTGGCCTCCGACGGACAGCAGCGTCAGTTCGTGCCCTGACGTGCCGGCCGGGGTGCGGCCCGGCATGAGAATGTTGAGACAGGCCTCGTCGCCATAGAGCATGCCGCGCGCGGTGCGCACGTGCGCGAACGGGCCGAAATGCACCGGCGGTTCGTTGAAGCCGGTGGTCACGCGCACGCGTACCGGGCCTTCGCAGTCGAGCTCGCGGTGCAGCCTTCCGCCGACCTGCCAGCAGCCCTCGACACAACGCGCGACCACGTAATTGTCGGACGCACGCAACGTGCCGTCGGCGCAAAAGCGGATGCTCGACGCGAGCATGAGCGTCGGCGAATCGCCTTTTACGGTTCGGAAATTCAGACGCAACATGTCGCAGCCGAGGTGGGGGAACGCTGGTCACGGTACCGCAATTTCGCCGCAGGCGTCCGGCTAAATGGCGACACCGCGAGATTCGCGGCGTGCGGGGGCTCAGGAAGCGCGTTTTTATCGCCGCTGTACGACGACTTCCAGGTACTCGGCATCGACCAGCATGGTCGAATCCTTGGCGCGGTTGAATCGCTGCACCAGCTCTAACAATTCCGCGCGCAGATTTTTTTGCGCCGCGGAGTCGAGCAGCGCGAACGTCTTGAGCACCGGCGAGTAGCTGGCCCGCAGTTTGTCCACCCAGTCCATCGGCGTGCGGGCGCGCAACGCCACCCGCTTGCTCGTGGTCTCGACCCCGCCATAGACGGAGAACAATTCTTCGAGCCGTTGCTCGGTGCCCCACTCGAAAGGAGAAGTGCCAGTCACGGCCGCCGGCGTTTGTGGCGCGACCGTCCGGAACAGCTGCCCCATGAATCCGTCCGGCGTCCAGTTGACGAGCCCCACGCGCCGGCCACGCCGGCACACCCGGATCATCTCGGACGCGGCCCGCTCCTGATCACCCGCGAACATCACGCCGAAGGCGGAGATCACCGCGCTGAAGCTCTGGTCGGGAAACGGCAACGCTTCCGCATCGGCGTCCACGAACTGCACCCCGAGGGCCGCGGCTTCGAGACGCGGCCGGCTGCGGCCCTGCAGGTCCGAGGCGAAATCGGTGGCGGTCACTTCGCACCAACGGCGCGCCGCGGCCATGGAGGCATGAAAATTCCCGGCCGCCACGTCGAGCACGCGCTCGTCCTGACACAAATTCACACTTTCGCAGAGCTCCTCGCTAACCATCTGCAGAGCGTTTCCGACGGCGGCATAATCGCCACTCGCCCAGGCGGAATGTCGGCGCGTGAAGGCCTCGCGATTGCCGATCCGCGGAGAATTTCTCGAGAGTGCTGCGTTCATGAATTCCCTCCTCCTTACATACCCGAAGCGCAACCATAGGGTTCAGCCGTGGTAGCGGGCGTGGGAGAGGCCGTGGAATCTTTACAATTCCGGCTGCTCGGCACGCTGCAGCTGTCGCGCGCGGGTGCCGTATTGAAGCTGCCTTCCTCGCGCAAGGTGCGGGCGCTGCTGGGATACCTCGTGCTTGCCAGCCGATCCGTGGCGCGTTCGCAGGTGTGCGAATTGCTGTGGGACGTGCCCAACGATCCGCGCGGCGAACTGCGCTGGTGCCTGTCCAAAATCCGCGGATTGATCGACGAACCCGGCCGCAAACGCGTCATCGCCGATGGAGCCACGATCCGGCTCGACCTCTCCGACTGCAAGGTCGACACACTCGAGGTGACGCAGGCGCCCGAACACGGCATCCAGAAGCTAGGCGTCGAGCGGCAGAAGCGGCTCGCCGCGCTGTTCGCGGGCGAGCTGCTCGAGGGCCTCGAGATCGCGCGCAGCCCGATGTTCGACGCGTGGATCGTCGCCGAGCGCCGCCGCTTCCGCGGCATCCAGACGGTGTTGCTCGAGAATCTCGCCCGGGCGCTGCCGCACGAGGCGGCCGCTCCCTATATAGATGAGTGGCTGCGCTTGGCACCCTTCGACACCTGCGCACACGAGTTGCTGCTCAACGCCCTGGCGCGCCATGGGCGCATTGCCGAGGGCGAGGCGCACCTGGCGGCGGCGGCCAAACTGTTCGAAGGCGATGGCCTCGAGAGCGGCGCGCTGCGGGATTGCTGGCAACGCGCGCGCGAGGGCGCCGCGCAGCCGCAGGTTCTGTCCGGTGAGGCGATCGAACTGGTCAGCGCCAGCCTCACCGAGATCCGCAGTTTTTCGTCCGACACCCCCGCCGCGGCGCGGCGCGCATCCATCGCGGTGATGCCGCTCATGGACCGCTCGTCCGAGACGGACAAACGGGGCGGCATGGCCGACGCGCTGGCGCACGACGTGACCACGCGGCTCGCCAAGCTGCGCAGCATGTTCGTGATCGCGCAGGGCACCACCTTCGCGCTGCGCGACCGCAGCATCGGGCCGGAGGAAGCCGGGCGGATCCTCAACGTCGACTACGTCGTGAGCGGCTCGGTGCGGCGCGCGCCGCGCAAGCTGGTCGTGACGGCCGAGCTGATCGAAACGCGCACCGCGCGGATCGTCTGGTCCGAAAAATTCGAAGAGAGCCATGACGACGCGCTGCTGGTGCTCGATGAAATCGGCAACCGCATCGTCGCCTCGATCGCGCACGAGATCGAAATGGTCGAGCGCAATCGCGCCATCCTGAAGCCGCCGAATTCGCTCGACGCCTGGGAAGCGCACCACCGCGGCCTGTGGCACATGTACCGCTTCAACAAGACCGACAACGAGCGCGCCCGCCAGTTCTTCACGCAGGCGGTGGAGCTCGACCCCACCTTCGCGCGCGCGTACGCCGGCCTGTCGTTCTCGCATTTCCAGAACGCATTCCTCGGCTGGAAGAAACCCGCGCTGGAGATCGACCGCGCGTTCGACGCGGCGGGCAAGAGCCTCATGGTCGACGATCGCGACCCGGCGGCGCACTGGGCGATGGGCCGCGCGATGTGGCTGCGCGGCAGCCAGGACCAGGCGATCGTCGAGCTCGAACGCGCCGTCGAGCTCAGTCCTAACTACGCGACGGCGCACTACACGCTGGCGTTCGTGCATTCCCAGTCGGGCGATCCGGCGGCGGCCATCTCTTTCTCGGATCATTCGCGGTTGCTGTCGCCGTTCGATCCGATGCTGTTCGCGATGCTGGGGGCGCGCGCCCTCGCGCTGGCCAGGCTCGGACAACACGATGCCGCGGCGGACTGGGCCATCAAGGCGGCGGCGCGGCCGAATGCGCATCAGCACATCATGGCCATCGCCGCGATCACGCTCGGACTCGCCGGCCGGCTCGACGAGGCCAAGGCGTACCGGAAGAAGATCGGCGAACGCGTCGACAACTACGCCCTCGCGGACTTTCTCGCCGCGTTCCGCTGCTCCGAGGATGCCACCGCGATGTTCACCCGCGGCGCACGCTCCATCGGGTTGCGCTGACGATTCCGCTCGCCGCGGCGTCTGCCCGCCGGTTTTCCCGCGGTTCCGACCGGCTGGCGGCCCGATTTGCGGTCCGGCTGGCCCGCGATCCACGCCGCAATTGACGCCGCTTCGGCGGCTGTGATTTATTGACCGCGCAAGGGGGTTTTATGAAAGCACTGCAGAGTCTCCTCGTCGTCACATTGTTAGGCGCCGCCTCGGCCGCGAGCGCCCAGGTGAACCTTCCCGATCCGAGCCTGCCGGGCGGGTCGATGAACAACGCCGTTCGCATCGTCGCCACCAACGAACTGATGGTCGACCGGTACATCAAGCGCTGGCTGCGCACGCATTACCCGGGCTGGGACGCCGACCCGTACGACATCCAGGACATAGGAACGGACCGTTATGCGATCGTGTACATCACCTCGTCGAACAATCCCGGCCGGCGCGTCTATTTCAAGGTGAACAAGACCGTCAACGACGACGACGACAACAACCCGTTCCCGCCGCTCTGACAGGCGGTCATCTCGCGCAGCGACGGACTCGCTGCGCGAGCTGAATCCGCAGTGGCTACTTCTTCCCGGCCGCTTCTTTCTTCTTCTCTTCCTCCTGCTTCTGACGATAAGCGGCCAGCGCTTTGGCCTCCGCGCCCTGCGTCGTCACCTCGATCCGCACCGCATCGCTCACCTGCGGCACGAAGTCGCCGAGCCCGAATTCCGAGCGCTTGATCGTGGCGGTCGCGTTGAACCCGACGCTCGCGACTCCGGTACGGGCGTTGTTGCCGGTCTTGAGCAGCGTGGCTTCGAGCGTCACCGGGCGGGTGATCCCGTGCAAGGTCAGGTTCCCGGCCACCTTGAACCTGCCCGCTCCCATTCCGGCTTCGACTTTCGTACTCGTGAAAGTCGCCGTCGGATACTTCGCGACTTCGAAGAAGTCCTCGGACTTCAGGTGCTCATCGAGGTCGGGCACGCCGGTCGCCAGCGTCGAGAGCGGAAATGTAACCTCCACCCGCGACAGCGCCGGATTCATGGCGTCGAACTCCAACCGGCCGGCGCCCTGCGCCAGCTGCGCCGCCGGGTTCGAAAAGCCAAGGTGGTCCCAGCGGAACACCGCCTGGGTGTAGTTCGTTTCGAGGGTGTATGTCGCGGCCTGCGCCGCGGCAGCGGTGCCGAACGCGAGCACGGCGGCTATTGGAAACTTCATGAACGAGGACTCCTCTGGGTTGGCAAGACCCGAGGGTGCGCACGGCGCTGTTGATGAGTCCTGAAGTCCGGCTGAAAAGTGTTGAGAAGTCCTGAGGAGCCGTGGCCGGGGCGGAGAAATTCCGCTATACCGATTCGCCACATGGATCGCTTGACCACAATTGCCCTGCGCATCGGCGACTGGTGCGTTAATCCCGCCACCGGCCAGCTCTCAAAGAACGGCCAGATCGTCCGCCTGGAGGCGCGCACGTTGCGACTGCTCATGGTCCTCGCCAATCGCGCGGGCGAGACGGTGAGCATCGAGGAGTTGCTGGACCAGGTGTGGTCGGGGGTCGTCGTGAGCCAGGACTCCGTCTACCAGGCCGTGACGTCGCTGCGGCGTTTGTTGGGGGACGATGCCAAGCAGCCGCTGTACATCGCCACGGTGCCGCGGCTGGGATACCGGCTCGTGGCGCCGGTAAGCCCCTGGACGGAAGAAGTGATCGCGCCCACGCCGGCGATCGCGTCGACCGCGGATGGCGGCGCGGCACCCGCTGCCCGCGCGGTACGCCGCTGGACGTGGGGCGCGGGCGCCGTCATGGCATTCGTCGCGCTGGCAGTTTTCCTGTGGCGCGCAGCGGCGCCGCCGGAAAAATCCGTGGCCGTTCTGCCATTCCTCGACATCACGTCCCAGGAAATGAACGAGGAATACCTCGCGGACGGAATGACCGAGGAGCTCATCAATCGCCTGAGCCGACTGCCGGGATTCAAGGTGCCGTCAGCCACGGACTCGTTCTACTTCAAGGGCAAGGATCTCCCGATCGCGCAGATCGCCGGCCGGCTGCGGGTCGCCTATCTACTGGACGGCAGCCTGCGCGAAGCCGGTGACATGTTGCGCGTGACCGTGCGGCTGGTGCGCGCCTCCGACGGTTACCTCGTATGGAGCGAAAACTACGATCGCCCCAAGGCCGATGCGTTGCAGGTCCAGGATGAAATCGCCACGCAGGTGGCCGAAGCGCTCGGTAAATCGGTGCGGTGACGCGCGCCGGCAATCTACGGCGTGAGCGGCCGCTTCAATACGCCGATCCGCTCGACGAGCGAAATGAAGCGTGGATCCCGATGTAACGAGTCGAAGCTCGGGTTCTGCGGCACGAATCCGAGTGTCGAGGCGCGTTGGTCGAGCCCCTGCTCGAGACAGCGAATCGCATTGTCGGCGTCGCCCAGGCTCGCGTAGATCGCGGCGATGTCGACCGGCGAGACATACCGCTCCTTCGAAAGCTCGAGCACCCGGTCGAGCTCGACGAGCGCCTCGGTACGGCGGCCCGCCATGGCCAGTGTCTGCCCGACATCCGCATAGCTGCCGGGCGTGACCCCGTGTGATTTCGCGAATTCCGCGAGCGCCTGCTCATATCGGCCGGTGTGCAGATAGAGGCGGCCGAGGGCGCGGTGCGCGATACCCGGGCGGTCGTCGAGCGCGAGGCTCTCCGTGAATTGCTGCTCAGCCT
>Ga0193752_1003624_pt1 | contig 10535 bp, 6 predicted proteins | sample H1c1metaG_FD_144924 | JGI IMG/M metagenome (GOLD analysis project Ga0193752, IMG submission 144924) | Soil microbial communities from a riparian zone of the East river system, Colorado, United States - H1c1 | ecosystem: Environmental > Terrestrial > Soil > Riparian zone | place: USA: East River...
GCTCGGCCTTCTGCTGCGCGAGCACAACGGCGTGCAGCGCGACGTGAGCTTCGAGGTGCTCGAAGGCATGGCCGGGCCGCTGCAACGCACGCTGGTCGACCTCGCAGGTGGCGCGCTGGTCTACGCCCCGATCGTGAGGCCGAGCGCGCTGCAGACCGCGATCGCGTACTTGATGCGACGGCTCGATGAGGGCACCGCCGAGGAGAACTATCTGCGGCAGAGCATCGACATGCGCGCCGGTGACGAGCGCTTCGTCGAGCAGCGCGCGCGCTTCGAGCGGGCCGTGCGTGCGCGCACCACCGTGCCTACCGCGCCGCGGCGCAGCCAAGATCGCGCGGGCGAGGCGAGCGGCGAGCCGGCGGCCGGCACGCCGCCGCGTCCCTTTGCGAACGAGCCGGACACCGACTTCTCGCTCGCGACCAATCGCGCGTGGCTGCGCGCTTCACTCGAGCAGCACGCGAGCCTGCGCGGCGCGGAGGTCGCGTCACGGGTCGGCGGCGAGCGCGCCGCGGGCAACAAGCGCATCGATGGTTTCGACCCATCGCGACCGGGTGTCGTGCCGTACTCGATCGCGCTGGCAGGTCCGATGGAAGTGGAGCAGCGCGCCGAGCTGCTCCGCAACGTCGCCGCGGGCCTGCGCCGCGCGCGCGGCGAGCTGATCGCGGTGATGCTGCTCGACGCCGGCAAGCGCGTGGAGCAAGCCGACGTCGAGATCTCCGAGGCGATCGACTTCGCCGAGTATTACGCCGAGAGCTTTGGCCAGCTCGCCCTCGCCCACCCCGAGGTGTCGCTGAGCCCGTCCGGCATCGGCGTGGTGACGCCGCCGTGGAACTTCCCGCTGGCGATCCCGGCCGGCGGCGTGTTCGCGCTCTTGATGGGCGGTCACCCGGTGATCTTGAAGCCCGCGCTCGAGACCGCGCTGGTCGCGCAGAAGCTGTGCGAGGTGTGCTGGAGCGCCGGCGTCGCCGGTGACGCGCTGCAGCTCGTGGTGTGCGAGGACGGCGTAGCCGGCCGCTTGCTCCGCCACGCGCGCGTCTCGCGCGTCGTGCTGACCGGTGCGACCGAGACCGCACGCTTGTTCCTGCGCACGCGGCCCGGCCTTGGTCTGGTCGCGGAGACCGGCGGCAAGAACGCGATCATCGTCACCGCGCGCGCCGATCGCGATCAGGCGCTGGTCGACGTGGTGAGCTCGGCATTCGGGCACAGCGGGCAGAAGTGCAGCGCGTGCAGCTTGCTGATCTTGGAAGACAGCGTGCACGCCGACAAAGCCTTCATGGCGGGTGTGCGCGACGCGACCGCGCGCTTGCCGGTGGGCTCGAGCTGGGACGGCCGCAGCGTGATCACGCCACTCGTGCAAGAGCCGGCAGGTCCGCTGCTCAAGGCGCTCGGCGAGCACGAGGTCGGCGAGAGCTGGCTCGTGCAGCCGAGCATCGACCTGAACAATCCGCGGCTGATGTCGCCGGGCATCAAGCTCGGGGTGGCCGAGGGCAGCTTCATGCATCGGACCGAGCTGTTCGGGCCGGTGCTGGGCGTAATGCGCGCCGACGATTTCGAGCACGCGCTCAAGCTCGCCAACGGCACGCCCTACGGCCTAACCGCAGGTCTGCATAGCCTCGACGAAACGGAGCAAGCGCGCTTCGTCGCGCGGATGCGCGCCGGCAACCTGTACATCAATCGCGGCATCACCGGCGCGATCGTGCGGCGCCAGCCGTTCGGCGGCATGAAGGCGTCGTCGTTCGGTCCTGGGGCCAAGGCGGGCGGGCCCAACTACGTAGCGCAGCTGTGCACGCCGGCTCAGCTGCGAGCGCCGGTGGTGAAGCATCCGCCGCAGGCGCGCGCCGCCGAGCTGGTGACTCGGTTGCGCAAGCACCTCGACACCGCGCAGCGCGAGCGCCTCAGCGTCGGCGCGTGCAGCTACGGCGAGGCGTACGCGCAGGAATTCGCCGTCGAGCACGACCCAAGCAACGTGCTCGGCGAGCGCAACTTGCTGCGCTATCGGCCCTGCGAAGGCCTGTTGATCCGCGCTGCGCCGGACGCCGAGCTGACCGACGTGCTGCTCGCGCTGATCGCCGGTCGCACCGTGGGCGCGCGCATGACGCTCAGCGTCGCGCCCGAGCTAGCGGCCGCGGCGCCGTGGCTCTCAGATCTGCGCTGGGACGGCACGGACATCACCTTGGTCGTCGAGGCGACGAACGCGCTGGCCCAGCGCTTGTCGGGCGCGCGCGTGCAGCGCGTACGCTGCGTCGGCAGCGTGGAGTGGCCCGTCGCCTATGTTGCGGAGAGCGTCGCTGCGGCGGTGCTCAAGCATCCAGTCCTGCTCACCGGCCGCCTCGAGCTGCTCGCCTACGTGCGCGAGCAGAGCGTGACGACCCGCTTTCATCGCTTCGGTAACCTCGCGCCCGAGCGCTTGCTGCCACCGCTGCGTGCTCGCCCCGACTGACCGCGCGGCGCTACTTACAAGTGCAAGTGCAGCGGCTTGCCATCCAAGAGGCCGCTCGCTGCGAGCGGAACGATCGACAGCATATCTGCGTGCGAGAGCATGCGGCCGAGCAGCCACTGCGGCTCGGTCGCGCTCATGAAGCTCTCGAGCCGGGTCGCCGAGCCTTCGGCGCCGGCGAGCAAAAGCGCGCGACCCTCGTCGTCGATCAGATGAGCGCGCTCGCTGCTGTGCACGCCGGCCGGCTTGACCAGCACGAGCATGTCGGAGAGCCCTGCGGTCGAGGTCATGTGCTCTTGATAGCGCGGCAAGAGCGGCTCGAAGCGCGCCGCGGCAAACTTCGTAACGCGCTCCCACGAGCTCGGCTCGACTAGCGGAGTGGTCGTGTATTGCAGCAAGCGGATGCGCCGCGGCGGCACGCCCGGCTCGATGTGCGCAAGACCGATGCTCACGAGGCGCGGGCATGGGCCGAGCGACGCCGTGTCGTTGGCCGCGCGGTCCTCGCGAAACAGCTCGCCGGTGTCGAGCTCGATCAGGTAGCGCTGCTCCACGCCGGCGCGCGCGAGGCCGGGCCGATGCTCGCGCGCCAGCTCCAAGTACGTGCGCTCGGTCGCGCGCTCGCTGCCGATCGTAGAGGTCGGCGCTACGCCCAGCCAGGTCACGACGTGCGCGTCGGCCAGCGGTCCCGGCTGCACCTTGCGCAGCGCGTCGATCATCGCGCTGGCTGCGCCGAGCGCGCGCACCGTCGCTGCGCCGTCACGCGCTTCGAGCGCGGAGCGCAGCGATCCGACCCAAACCCGCAGACCCGTCGCGGTCGCTGGCGGCGCATGCTCGGCCAGGCGCTCGAGCGCTTCGCTGACGCCTGCCGAGATGCCCTCTTGCACGCCGGCGCGCGTCACCGCCAGCACGACGTCCGAGAGCACGTCCGACAGCCGGTTGCGGCCCTCGGGCGTGACCTTGAGCGCCGGCATGGGCGAGGGCTCGCTGAGCCGCATCGCCGGCTCGAACAGGTGGGTGATGCGCTCTTCGATCGCGTCGGGTCGCGGATCGTCCTCGAACAGCGAGAGCGCCTCCAGCCCGTGCGCGCAGCCCGACATCCCGCACGTGCAGATCACGGTCAGCGTGCCGCCTTGGATGCGCATCGAGACCAGCTCGGCGCGGCCTTCGGTCTCGACCATCACGCTCAACGCAGTCGCTTGCGCCATCGCCTGACCGGGGCTCGCAGGCCGCGGCTCGATCGAGGCGCGCAAGGCGCGGGCGGCGCGGCGGAGCTTGCTCATAGCGTCGCGGCAAGCTTAAGCGCGGTCAGGCGCTCGGACAGCGCAAATCGCAGCTCGCTCGGCGCCTTGCGTAGGTCGAGCGCGAGCGCCTCCTCGAGCAGGCCGCGCGCCACGTCCGCTCGCCCGTCGCTCGCCACCGCCTCGGCGCGGCGCAAAAAAGCCTGCGCCGCCAGCGCGATGGCGTGGCTGCTGCGCTCCACAGCCGAACGATCGATCTCGAGCGCCCGGCGAAAGCTGGTCAGCGCCTGCGCGTGCTCACCCATTCGGGCGTGCTGACTGGCGATGTCGACGACCGGTGCCGCCCACGCCGGCAGCATGATCGCGGCCGCTTCCAGCCGAGCGATCGCCCGCGCGTTCATGCCGAGCGCGAGCCACACCCGCGCGATCGCTGCGTTCCAGCGCGCCCTGATCTGCACGATCGCCGGGTCGCGGCGCCGGCGCACGAGCGCCGCCATCTTGGCGGTGTTGAAGCTCATCGACGCGCTGGCGAGCTCCGGCGGCTCTTCGCCGAGCAGCTCGAGGCGAGCCCGGATCGCCGCGTCGGCTTCTTCCGCATCGGCGCGCAGCGCTGCGCTGATCGGTACGCCCGACGCGCTCGCGCGCACGTTGTCGGCGAACAAGCGCGAGAGCGGCAAGAGCGCACGCCCGTCGCCGATCCGTCCGAGCGTCTCGACGGCGGCGCGCACGCGCTCGGGGTCGCCGTGCTCGAGGTGCTCGACCACCGCCAGCACGTCCTCCGCGCTGCCCAGATACGCGAGCGCTTCGAGCGCGTACGGCATCACCCGCTCATCGCGCGTCGCGAGCGCCTCGCGCGCATACGGCAAGCCCCGCGCATCGCCGGCGATGCCGAGCGCGCCGGCCAGCACCAAGCGATGCTCGGCGATCGCGGTGCGCGTGAACGCGACCTTCAGGATCGGATGCACACGCGGGTCATCGATGCGGGCGAGCGCGCGCACGGCGGGCATCAAGCGGTCGCCTTCGACGCTGTCGATCAACATACGCAGCGCGGGCACGAGCCGCGGGTCGCCTGCGCTCTGCAGCGCGACGAGCAGCGACAACCGATCGCGCGCGTCGACGGCGCCGTCGGCGCTGCTGACCACTGCGGTGATGTGGCGCACGACCTCGTCCGGGAGATCGCGCACGCGCGACAGCAAGAGCCCGCGCTCTTCGGCGCTGAGCGCACCAAGCGGCTCGTCGGTCTGCTCGCCATCCCAGAACGCGCGCAGCTCGTGCTCGACGCGGGTGAGCAACGCCGTCCACTGCTTCTCGGCGGCCTGCGCTTCGCGGCCAGCTTGGCCGGGCAGCCGCGCGGTGACTTGACCGAGCTCGTAGGCGATCGCGAACGTGCGCATCGCCGGTAGCTCGTTGGCCAGCTGCTCGATCGCTTGTGTGTTCAAGCTCTTCTGATCGAGCAGCGCCGCCAGGCGCGAGGCCGCGGCGCGCCGCTGCGGCAAGCTCCCCGCGCGCAGCACGGCGATCAGGGTCGGCACGTGGGTCAAGCGATCGATGTCGACGCTGCCGACCTCGCTGCCCGCCTTCAGCCGCACCAAGAACGAAGCGCGCACGCCGATCACGCGGCTCGGATCCTCGCGCTCGCCACCCGGCGCGACGTGCGCCGACCACGACGTGCGCGCGATCTGGCTGCGGTACACCGCGCGGATCAGGGCGCGCACCGTCGCGGTCTCGTCCGTGTCGGATGAGAGCCCGAGCAACACCCGCACGCGATCGAGGTCCTCGCCCCGCACGCCGCGGTCGAGCATGCGCCGCAGCTCGACGTCGCCGCTTTCGCCAGAGTCGTCGCGCTCAGCTTTGGCCTCGATCACGCGTCGCTACCGCCAGGCAGCACGGTGATCCGCAGCCACGCCCGCTCGGTGCCTACGTGCAGCGTGGTGATGCCGCCTTCATGGGCGCCGGCGAGCTGCAGCACCGCACCGGCGTCGCGCGGCAGCTCGGCGATCAGCTCGCCCGTACCGCGCGAGATCGCTTCGTGCGGGCTGCGCGGCAGCTCGCGCCGCATGATCGCGACGCGATCACCCGACGACACGCACGCGTAGACCACGGCGCCGTAGCGCTCCTCGATCACGCGGATCGGCGACGACGCGTCCGGGAAGAGCTCGTTCCATGCCTCCGCTTGCGTCCACAGCACGCGCGGCTCGGGCGCGCGGCGGCAGCACACGATGGCCTGGCCGGCGATCTGCGCATCCTGCACGCGCTCCAGCGCATCGACCGGTGCCGGCATGCTCTCGAACGTCGCGCCGCCGTCGGTCGACAGCGCCAAGAGCGGCTCGTTTTCTGCGCTGCGGATCAGCGCGAGCGCGCTCATCGCGTTGTCGGAGCCCAAGCGCACGACGCCGGACTCGGGGCCGATCGCGGTCAGCGGCGCTCCGTCGTCGCTCGCGTACACGCCTCCCATCGGCGCCGCCGCCAGCAGGCGTACGCCGCCGCTCGGGCTGCGCAGCAACGCGATGCTGCTCGCGGGCACGCGATCCGGCCAATCGAGCCGCGGCTTGCACGTGCGGCCGGCGTCACTCGATACGAGCAACGCTTCGGGCGTGATCAGCGCGATCGAAAGACCCCGGCTCGTCTCCATCGCCGCCAGCCCGCCCACCGCGTCGCTACCGGCGTAGCGCCGCTCGGGCCGCGGATCGGAAGGCCCTGCCACGAGCAAGCTGCCGTCCCAGGCGACACCGTGCGCACCCGCCGAGCACAGCAAACGCAGCGGCCGTCCGCTGCGCTGCAAGACCTCGACGCGCACCCGCTCGTTGCCCAGCGCGATGCCCGCGATCACCGGTTGCGAGGCGCGCGGCGTCAGCGACGGCCGTTCGCGCGGGCTCGTGCCGTTTTCGCCGTCGTCGAGCTCGCCTTCCTCGCCGCCATCGGCATCGAGCGGCGGCAGCGCGTCCAGGTCGAGATCGCTCGCCGTCAGCTCGTCGCCGAAGCCTTCCTCGCCGCGGTCTCCGAGCGCGCTGCCTTCATCGCCGAGCACGATCGCGCCGTCGAAGAGGCCCTCGTCGTTGAGCGGCTCGCTCTCTTCCGTGTAGCCGTACTCCTCGCCGTCGCCGTCGCTGATCTCGTCCTCGCCGGTCGCCAGGTCCTCGGCGGCCTCGCTGTCCTGCAGGTGGCTCACGCCCTCCTCGGTGCTCATATTGAGGTCGGCATCGAGTGGCTCGTCGATCCCGGACTCGGTATCGAGCCCGACTTCCTCGCTCTCCTCGTCCTCGGTCGATTCGAGGTCAGCTTCGAACGCTTCGACCCCGGTCTCACTGGCGGCATCGCCGTCCGACGCCGGCAGGCCTGCCACTTCGTCGTCGTCTTGGACCGTTGGGCGCATCGAACGAATTTAGTCCCGTGCTTGGAGGCTGCCAACCGCGCATTTGCGGCTGCAACGAGTCGTTACGAGCGCTTGCCCGCTGGAGCGGGCACCGGCCGACCCAATCGGCCGAGAACCAGCTTGAGGTCGTCCCACACGGTCCGCTTCTGCTCTGGGCTTCGTAGTAGGTATGCCGGGTGATACGTTGGCATCACCGGCACGCCCTGATAATCGCCCCAGCGGCCGCGCCACGAGCCTTCCGGCGGGGCTACGCCGAGGTTCTCGGCCGCGCACCGGCCGAGGGCGACGATGACTTTAGGGCCGATCATGGCCAGCTGCGGCTTTAGGTACTTCGAGCAGGCGATGGCCTCCTCGGGACGCGGCGTCCGGTTCTCGGGCGGCCGGCACTTCACGACGTTGCAGATATAGACGTCGTCGCGCTGATAGCCCATCGCCGCGATCATTCGATCGAGCAGCTGGCCGGCCGGGCCGACGAACGGCTCGCCCAGGCGATCCTCTTCGGCGCCCGGGCCTTCGCCCACGAACACGATCTCGGCGAAGGGGTTGCCGCGTGCAAACACCGCCTGCTTGCGCTTTTCGTGCAGCACGCATGCGGTGCAGGTCTTGGCGTCGGTGGCGAGCTGGCTGAGGCGCACGACGCGGTCGTCCGCGCCCGCCGAAGCACGGATCGCAGCGAGCGGATCGGCCGCGGAGGGGGCCGGCGCGATCCGTTCCGGCTGGATCGGGGGCGTCGCCGTATGCGGTACGGCTGGCGGCGGGGCCGCCTTCGCGGACAGCGCGGCGACCCGCGCCAGCGCCTCGCTCAGCGGCAGACCCGGCCCACCGAGCTCGTTTTCGCGCTCGAGATGGGCGCGCGCGGCCGCAATGATCGAGGAAAGCTCGGCCGCCAGCGACGGGTCCATCCGCGTTGCTCGCTATGCGCGATGGCTCGCCATGTCAATGCATTCGGTACAGTGATGCTGCAGTTGCTCGAGCATGTTGCATCGAGGTTGACCCTGTTTGTCGCAACCTGTTAGCGTTTTCGCGCACTTCTACGGGGTAGCGTTAGCTCTCGTGCCTGGACAAGTAAGACTTCTTTCCGCTGGCGTGTCGGACGTGGGCCGCAAGCGCACGCACAACGAGGACAGCTTCGCGCTCGTCGAGAGCGAGAATCTGTATCTCGTCGCCGACGGCATGGGCGGCCACGCCTCTGGCGAGGTGGCGAGCCGCATGGCGATCGAGACGATGGCGGAGTTCTTCGCCGCGACCTCGGCCGATCCTGAAGCGACTTGGCCATACAAGATGGACAAGGCGCGCGGCTACGACGAGAACCGCTTGGTTACGGGCATCAAGCTCGCGAACCGCCGGATCTACGAAGCAGCGCAGCGCGAGACACGCTTGCACGGCATGGGCACGACGATGGTCGCGCTGCTCGCGGTGCGCGACGCGATGTTGATCGGTCACGTCGGCGACTCGCGCGTGTACCGCCTGCGCAACGGCGCGCTCGAGCAGCTCACCGAGGATCACTCGCTGCTCAACGACTACATCAAGATGAAGTCGATGACGCCGGAAGAGATCGAGAGCTTCCCGCACAAGAACGTGATCGTTCGCGCGCTGGGCATGAAGGAGACCGTCAAGGTCGACGCGATCCTGGACACGCCGAAGCCCGGCGACGTCTACATCCTGTGCTCGGACGGCCTGTGCGGCCCGGCGTCGGATGAAGAGATCAAAGAGATCATGCTCAAGCACAAGGATCTCCGCGACTCGGCGCAGGCGCTGATCGACCGCGCCAATGAGCACGGCGGGCCGGACAACGTGACCGTCGTGCTGTGCCGCTGGATCGGCTCGAGCTAGTCGGAACGGCTCCGCGCAAGCGCTCCGCCTTTGTGGAGGTTACGAGATAGGCGCTAGCTAGCGGGCGATAACGCCGCTCGAGGTCACGACCGCATCGCTGAGCTGCGCTGGCAGCTTGGCGCTCTGCCAGGCCACCACGCGGGCGAGCTCGGCGCCCTCGGGGACGATCGCGCCGCGGCCGAGCACGACGTGGTCGAGCTGCGCGCTGAGCGGGACGCGTACCGCGGGATCGATGATGTTGCCGGCGGCGTCGGGCTCGATGCCGGGCCATGCGATCTCGCGGCGGGCGAACGCGAGGTTGGCGTTCAAGTAGTGCTCGACGGTGACGCCGACGTCGAGCCACGACGATTCGTCGAGCACGCCCTGCACGTGGTCGCCGCGCTCGAGCCAGCGCAGGTACGCGCCGTCGATCACGTCGCCGTCGCGCGGCAAGTCCTCGAACGCGCGCTCGCTCAAGATCTGCACGCCGGTGAACATCGCGCGCGACAGCTCGTGGCCGGCGCCGGTGCTCGGTAGGCCGCGGATCCGCCGGATGCGGCCGTCTTCATCGTGCTCCACGGCGGCGAACGTCGTGCCCTGCGGCAGCGGGCGCAGCACCATCGTAGCGATCGCGCCGCTGTCGCGATGAAAGGCCAACGCGCGAGCGATGTCCGGCGCAAACACCAGCTTCGCGTTCATCACCACGAAGTCTTCACCCTCGGTCGGACCGCCGCGCGAAGCCCAGGCGTTGTACACGCCGCCGCCGGTGCCGAGGATGCGCTCCTCGTGCACGTAGCGCAGCTCGACGCCTTCGGGACAGAACGGCGTGAGCTCCCACTCCAGCTCCACCGGCAAGTGATGCGTGTTCACGACCACGTCGCGGATGCCCGCGCGCGCCAGCGCTTCGAGCGCGAACGCCGCGATCGGCCGATTCGCGACCGGCACCGCGGGCTTGGGCAGCTCGTCCGTGAGCGGGGCCAGGCGCGTACCGAACCCAGCGGCGACGAGCATGCCCCGGATGCTCATCGCCTACGCCTTTACGACCTTGGGATGCGTGCCGCGATACACGCCGCGGCTGTCGATGATCAGCTTGCTGTGCTCGAGCACCAGCTTGTAGTCGACGGCGTCGTGATCGGTGACCACGACCACCGCGTCCATCCGCGCGAGCAATGCGGGCGTGAGCGCCTGCGACTCGAGCTCGGGGTGACCCGGCCACGAGCGCGTCTCCGGCGCCTCGGGCACGTGCGGGTCGTGGTAGCAGGCGTCCGCGCCCAGCTCGAGTAAGCGTTTGAGCACATGAAACGCCGGGCTTTCCCGCGTGTCGCCGACGTTCTTTTTGTACGCGAGGCCGAGCACCAGCAGCTTGCTTCCGCGCACCGCCTTGCCGTGCTCGTTCAACGCGAGCTGCAGCTGGCTCACCACGTAGCCGGGCATCGCGCGGTTCACCTCGCCGGCCAGCTCGATGAACTTGGTATCGACCTCGTGCTCGCGCGCCTTCCACGTCAGGTAGAACGGATCGAGCGGGATGCAGTGGCCGCCCCACCCCGGGCCTGGATTGAAGCGCATGAAGCCGAACGGCTTGGTCGCGGCGGCGTCGAGCACCTCCCAGACGTCGACGCCCATCGCCGAGTAGACGACCTTGAGCTCGTTCACGAGCGCGATGTTGACCGCGCGA
>Ga0193752_1003625_pt1 | contig 10534 bp, 11 predicted proteins | sample H1c1metaG_FD_144924 | JGI IMG/M metagenome (GOLD analysis project Ga0193752, IMG submission 144924) | Soil microbial communities from a riparian zone of the East river system, Colorado, United States - H1c1 | ecosystem: Environmental > Terrestrial > Soil > Riparian zone | place: USA: East River...
ACGCCGTTAGGAGTGCGTCCTCAGTGCCCGTCGTCAGAGCCGCCACTAGAGCACGCCGTTAGGAGTGCGTCCTCAGTGCCCGCCGCTAGAGCCCGCCTCAACCTTGACTACGGCTGCGGCTTCCTCACCACCGTTACTGTGAGTGCCGATGGATATTCCGCCGAATGATGCACGGCGTTGTGAGCGACGACCGGCTTCGATTCGTCGTAATTGTTGCCGCCCGTGTTCAGGTTGCGATCGAACCGCGGGAAGTTGCTGCTCGACACCTCGATGCGGAGCTTGTGGCCCTTCTCGAAATAGTTGCTCGTATTGAGCGGCTGCAGCGTCACCTTCGCCACCTTGCCCGACCGTCCGGATATACGTCGAGGATCTTCACCGTGAAGTCCGTGTCCTTCGCATCCGAGTCGACGTAGAGCGTCGGAATGATCGGTCCACTCAGCTCGGTGCCCTCGGTGAACGCGTCGCTCGTGAACACGAGCACGTCGGGCCGAGCTTCCACTTCGCGTTGATCGAGTGAGCCGGAACCGACGGCATTGCCCTGGCAGCAGACGTTGCCGCCGTGCGACATCACCGGCTTCATTGGATCGTAAGTGAAGCGATCGACGTTGGCGGTCGTCGGCTTCGTCTTGCTCAGCGTGCCGTCGCCGTTGAGCGTGTTCGCGTTGCCGCCGCTGTTCAGGTAGAACGTCACCGGCTCGGCGCCGCGTGGGGGCCATGAGTCGGATGCCTGCCACTTGTTCAAGCCCATCGTGTAGTAGCGCACCCGCGGCATCGTATCGAGCACTTCGCCGCCCGTGCCCTTCAGGAAGCGGTCGAAGAACTGATACATGATCTCCTGATAGCCGAGCCGAGCGTCGCCCATGTCGCGCTCGCCGACGACCGTGTGTTCAGTGGCACGCGTGTACGAGCAGTGCCCGACTGGCGCGATGATCGCCCACTGCTGGTTCTTCGCCTCGCCCTTGGCCGTCTTTCGCACGTGGTTGAACATCTCGAGGTTCGGCCCGACGGACACGTCGTACCACGACATGAACCACAGGCCCGGCACGTTGATGCTCATGTCGTCGTGATAGAGGCCGCCCTTGTACCACGCTGGATCGTTCGGGGCGCGCTTGATCATCGCGCCACCGGTGGGCACCGGCATCTTGTCGGCGAAGATGCCCTTCGGGCCGTTCACCGCCTTCATGATGTCCTGCTCGGGCAGCGTCCAGAACGCCTTCGACCAATCGACCGGTGGCGCATGCTGTGCGAGGTCGAACGACATCGACGCCTGGATGAGCTCCGCCTGCGTGGCGTTCTTCGGCATCATCGGGCGGATCTGATTCTGTTCACCGTACAGCCAGCCGATGAACAGCATCTGTACCGCGCCACCGCGATACCAGTTGCCCTGCTCGTAGTACGGTCCCACTCGGCCGACGCCGGCGCCGAAGCCCTGCACGTTGAACGCGGCGTAGCCCGGCGTATTCTGCGCGACCACCGCGCCCTGCCACTCCGCCGTCGACGAGCAGCCGGTCGTTCCTGCCTTTCCATTCGACCATGGCTGCGTCGTCAGCCACTTCACCTCGTCTACACCGTCGCTCACCGGTGCGCCGAGGATGTCGTAGTTCCCCTCGGCGAAGAAGTGTCCGCGCTCCTGCATGTCGACGTAGGCGTATCCCCGCTTCACGGCGGTGAGTGCCGCCGTCATGTCGCGCGGCACACCGTTGGTGACATCCCAGAAGTTGAAGTTGTACGGCGTGCGCACCCAGATGATGGGATACTTCTTCGACGCATCCTTCGGTCGATAGATGTCGGCCGGAATGCGGATGCCGTCACGCATCGTGATCATGACCTTGCGGTCGACGACCGCGAGCGACTGCAGCTCGTTCTCGACGTCCCAGCGCTTCGCCTTCACGCTGTCAGGTAGCCCGCCCCCACGACCTTGTGCTTGCGCGGCCTGGCCGCTGGCGAGCACCGATGCGCAGACGACGAAGAACGTGCGGATCCGCCGTGACACGTGCGACTCCTTGTTGATCGGTGAAGAGTGTAGCCATCCCGATGATCAACGTGCGCGAGCGACGAACCGCTGTCGAGCAGTTTTAGTTTCGTTGCGACCAGTAGCCTTCGTCACTGATCAGGACGTCCAACTCCAACGCTTTCCTGTCCGCGTCGGTACTGTAGTCGGCAATGTGAATTGCCGACGTGCGAATCTCGTTGCCTTCCGCATCCACGAGCGACAGCCCCAGCTTGTCGCGCGCGGCGTGGTAGCGCGCGAGCTTCTCCTCATCGCGCGGCTCGGCGCCGCGCGTTGGCACCGCTTCGGTGAAGAGTCGAAAGACCGGCTGCACGAGGTCGTAGCCGAACCCGGGGCGAAAGCGTCCCCACGCGCGCCCCACCGACTCGTCGACCTGCTCGAGATCCGAGTGGCCGACGATGACGCCGTGGAGCTTCACCGTGTGTCGCACGCTATTGCTCCTGCGTCGCGCGGCGCGCCATGATGAGGTCGCCCTGCCGATCGTTCCCCAACATGAACGCCTGCGATCCCACGTCGACGAACCCCCATCGCAGGTAGAAGGAAATCGCGCGCGGGTTGCGCTCCCATACGCCGAGCCAGAGTGTGCGCTTGCCGCGGGCTGTCGCTTCGTCGATAGCGCGGCGCATCAGCGTCGCCCCGACTCCCGTGCCGATCTTGCGCTTCACCGAGTAGAGCCGTTCGATCTCCAAGGCATCGTCGTCGCCGACGGCTGCCGGCACGGGCCCATCACGCAGCATCGTATATCCAACGACTTCGCCGTCCTGCTCGGCAAAGAACACCGTCCGCTTCGGATCGGCGAGCTCGGCGCGCTGGATGTCTTCGCCGAAAGCCTTCTCCATATACAACGCCATGCTCTCCGGCGAGTTGTCGGCGGCGAACGAGTCGGTGAACGCAGTTGCGGCGAACGAAGCGAGCAGCGCGGCGTCGGCGGGCGTTGCTTGTCTCGTGGTAATCGAAGTGTCGGTGCGCGAGGTCATGCAGGACTGTCAGGTGTATGTGAGTCTAAAGTGGCTCTCGCCGCGCAACCAGCAGCCACCGGCAAAGAGCAACAGCTCACGCGGATCTACACGGCAAAACAGCCGGATGGACACGGATCAAACAGAACGGCGTGCGGTATCCGCGACAATCCGACAGTCATCCGTGTAGATCCGCGTGAGCTTTTGTTGTTCTGTCGTGCCAAGGATGGGCGCAAGGAACGCTGCTCCTGCGACGATCAGAATTCCAACAGATTCACAGGATTCAAGTCAGGCGGTTCCATCCTCGTCGCCCCGCTCTGTCATGCGAAGACCGGAATTTACGCCCAGCGTCAGCGACGCGCGAGCGTACGCAATCCGAGCGTACCGTTCAGCCACCGCACGAGTGGCAACAGCTGCGCATACTCACGCGCGAGGAGATCAGGCAGCTTGGCGCTGAGAACCTCTCGCTGCGTGAGCTCGCGACCGAGCGTGTACGACTGATGACGCAGCAGCTCCGCGGCCGGATGATCCTCCGCGTAGCCACGCGGCATTCGCGTCAGCATGTTCTCCTCGGCCAGTCCGCCGAACTTCTTCTTCACCGCAGGGTCGCGGAGGATCTTCGTGAGCTGACGATGATCGTCGTCGATCACTTCGCGAATGCGTCGCAGCGTGGGACGCGGCGGCATCCAGATGCCCGCGCCGATCGACGCCCGCGTGGCCTCCATGTGGAAGTAGAAGCCAGCCCCGCCGTGCGGCGCTGCCGTACCCACGCCGCGTCCTGCATCCACGTGATGGAGCCAGCATGCGACGTTCGTCTTATACGGCGACTTGTCAGCGGAGAAGCGAACGTCGCGATGGATGCGGAAGGGCGAGGTCCTGGGGTCGCCGACGATCTCCGGCGCCAACGTCGCGAAGCGGACGTCCATCTCCTCGACGAGCGCGGCGAGTGGCGCGCGCAGCTCGGAGTCGTAGGTCTCGCGGTGTTTCGCGAACCAGTCGCGGTCGTTGTTTCGTTTGAGCGAGCGAAGAAAGCCGAGTGCTGCGGGACGAAAGCCTGAGAATTCAGTTGCCGTCACGGCACCGGCTTTGTCTTCGTGTGCTCCGGCGGGGCGATGCGGAACTCGAAGTTCTGCTCGACTGCCTGTCGTACGTGACGTCCGCCCATGGACGCCGGCGAGAACATCATCTGCGGCACCGCCTGGCGCACGGCCAGTGCGAACAGTGGGTGCGTTGCGCGCACGACCTCGATGGTCGAAGAATCGGCGCGTCCGGTGCTGTCGACGACGAAGCGGATGAAGACGCCCCCTTCCTTGCCCTCCTTCATGAGCTCGGGCGGATACGCGGGCGCGGCACTCCCCTCGGACCGTGTCGCGCTCTCCTCGACGTCGAGGATGGAGTACACCGAGTCGCGCGATTCCTCGGCGAGCGCCGGTGCCTGGGTCTCCTCTTCCTTGCCCCCGTTGCCTCCGGCCCTCGAGCGTGCGGCTTCGCCCGCCTGCGCCACCACGAGTCCGTCCTGGCGATCGTTGGTCACCGGCATCTGCGTACCCACATCCAGGTACTGGAGATGCTCGACGAAGTTCTCGGAGCTCGGGCGACGATCAGGTGGCGGCAGGTAGAAGATCCGCTGCGCGATCGCCTCTTCGATGGCGCGCGCACGCACTCCGGTGCCGTACACCGCGGCGCTGATGAGCACCGCATGCGCGACCACACTGAAAGTGCTGGGGCCGAACGTCGTCGTGTTGACCGCCGACTGAAGCCAGAAACGCATCATACCCGCCGCTCCACCAAATGGGGGAAGGAGCCGCCTTCCTCAGTATTATCTGACCTTTCCTTCGGGGCAAGCGGTCACCGCGGTTCGTCACAAAACTGTGCGGCTGACACCAGCGCGGCGCCGGTGAGCCGGCAGGTCGTCCAGTCGGTCATGCGCACCGCCCCGAGCGACTCGTAGAAGCCGATGGCGTCCACGTTCCAGTCGAGAACCGCCCACTCGAGGCGGCCGTAGCCGCGCTCCACGGCGGTGCGGGCGAGAGAAGTCAGGAGCTGCTTCCCGATGCCGCTACCCCTGAACTCCGGGAAGACGAATAGGTCCTCGAGGTAGATCCCGGGCTGGGCAAGGAACGTGGAGTAGCTCCGGAACCAGAGGGCGAACCCAGCGGGAACGTCGCCCGAGAGGGCGAGAGTCACTTCGGCGGCGGGCGCCGCACCGAACAACGACTCGCGGAGGAGCGCCTCCGTCGCCTTGCATTCATGACCGAGCTTCTCGTACTCCGCCAGCCCTTGGATGCACCGGAGAATGGTCGGGACGTCGTCCACCGTGGCCGGCCGGAGCGTCACGGGCTGAGTGGATTTGGGCGCGGAGGTCATATCGTGGCGAACGTTGGCCGAAATCGTCCTACTTTAGAGCGCCAAACTATAGCTGAGCCGACGCTGGCGCAGTAGTTTAGCGATCACCGCAGAATACCGGATGGCCGTGCTCGATATTTCACCACTTCTCCACGAAACCCTCGCGGGACGCTACGTCCTGAAGCGCGAGATAGGACGCGGTGGAGCAGCGACGGTATATCTGGCCCACGACGTTCGCCACGAGCGACTCGTCGCCATCAAGGTACTGCACCACGAGCTGTCCCACGCGCTCGGCGCCCAGCGGTTCCTGCGCGAGATCAAGCTCACCGCCAGCCTCCAGCATCCGCACATCCTCCCGATCCACGATTCGGGCGAGGCGCACGACCAGCTGTATTACGTCATGCCGTACGTCGAGGGCGACTCGATGCGGCAGCGACTCACGGCCGACAGCCGGCTCTCCGTCGAGGAGACCGTCCGCATCGGCCGAGAGGTCGCGGGTGCGCTGGCCTATGCGCACGAGCGCGGCGTCGTGCATCGCGACATCAAGCCGGAGAACATACTCTTCTCCGGCGGACACGCCGTGCTGGCCGACTTCGGCATTGCGCGCGCGATCAACCGCGCGCACGAGAAGATCACTCAGCAGGGCACGATCACCGGCACGCCGGCGTACATGAGCCCCGAGCAGGCGCGCGACCGCGCCTTCGACGGACGCAGCGACGTGTATTCCCTGGCCTGCGTGCTCTACGAGGCGATCGCCGGTGTGCCGCCGTTCGTCGGCGAGACGCCGCAGCAGTTGCTCACGCAGCGCATCTCGAAGCGTGCACCGCTGCTGCGCGAGTATCGCCACGACGTTCCGGGCCCCATCGAGTCCGTGCTCGCCAAGGCACTGTCGATTTCCCCCGACGACCGCTTCGACGACGTCCGCGCGTTCAGCGCTGCACTCTCGGCGGCCATCGGCAACTCGGGTGAGACGCTGGCAGCGCGCGCGATCCGTCGTCCGCTGTCGAAGAGCCCGTGGCTATGGGCCGCTGGCGTTGCGCTCGTGGTGTCTGGCGGCGCGGCATCGACTGCGAAGGGCCGCGACCAGATCGACGTCCTCACCGGACGCGTAGACACCGCCCAATACGCGGTGTTTCCGTTTCAGTACTCCGGCGTAGCGGCACCGACGCAGGACCAGGAGCCGGTGGCCCAGGGTCTCTACTCCGCCATGCGCGAGTGGAATGGACTCAAGCTCGCCAGTGATCTCAGCGTCGCCGACGCGAAGCAGAGCGCCGTCGACTCGTCGCTCGACGGCATGCGCACGGCGGCGCGCCGAGCGCGCGCTGGGAAGCTCGTGTGGGGTCGCGTGTGGGTGAGCCGTGACTCGATGAAGGTGCGCGCAGGCGTGTATGACGCCATCGACGGCACGACGATGCGCGAGAAGGAGATCACCGGGCCGCGCGACCTGCTCGAGAAGCAGCCGGGTGTGCTCCGGATGCTTGCGGCGGAACTGCTTCGCCTCGATGGAGCGCCGCTCGGTGCGAGTTCCGGCGACATCGGCACGCGCAACCTCGCGGCATGGCGTGCGTATCAGGAGGGACAGCGAGCGCTGACGACGTGGCGCGTGCTTCCCGCCATCGAGTTCTTCGAGCGCGCCGTCGCTGCAGATCCGGATTACGCGTACGCCCAGACATGGTTGGCGCAGCTCCAGCTGTGGCGCGACGAGCCAGTCGCGGCATGGGGACCGCACGTCAGCACGGCGCTGCGCAATCGTGCGTCGCTCGGCGCGCGCGAGACGTCGATGGTCGAGGCACTGCAGGCGATTCAGCGCGGGGCATTCAGCGATGCCTGCCGTGCGTACGGAGACATGCGTGGGCGCGACTCGCTCGACGCCGCCGCGTGGCTCGGATTGGCGCACTGCCAGGGATTGGATCCGGTCGTGGTCCGCAGCAGCATGAGCAAGACCGGCTATGTCTTCCGCGGCAGCATGTCGGCGGCACAGAAGGCCTATGCGCGTGCGATGCAGATCGCGCCGACTTCGTTCTGTGCCTTCCACTTCGAGACTGTCGTTCGTCTGTTCACCGTGGAGACAAATCGGTACCGCCTCGGAGCGAACGCCGACAGCGAGACGTACTTTGGCTTTCAGGACATCATCGGCGATTCGCTCGGCTACGTGGCGCGACCGTTCCGCGAATTGCGAGGCACTCCGCTTGAAGTGCTGGCACCCGCCTACGACCGTGCGCTCCAGCGCAATCGAGACGGCCTGCTCGGCCTCCTGGCGACTCTCGCGCAGCGATCGCCGGACAACGCTGACGTCTTCGAGTCGCTCGCGCGCGTGCTCGAGACACGCGACGATATTACGGGGACGCCGAACGGCGGATACTCCGCCCTCAGCGCACTCGAACGTGCGAAGCTGTTGTCGAAAGACTCCGTTCAGCGTGCCCGTCTCGGTGCGACCGACGTGCGGCTGCATCTCAAGCTCGGCGATTTCAGCCGGACGGCGGCCATCGGTGATTCCATCCTTGCCGGCAAGGCGACACCAAGTCGCGGAGCAGCGAGATATCTGGCGGGTATCGCGGCGCTACTCGGACGCGAGCAACTCGCCATCACGTACCTCCGGAGCAGTGGCACCACGGTGACGCTCGCAGGCTCGCCGGCCGTGCCACTCCTCGAAGACGTCTCGACGGCGTTGTTCGTGCGCGCGGCGCTCGGCGTCTGCGACGATTCGCTGAAGACGCTGCACAAGCGCGTCGACACGCTGCTGGAGAGCTACGTGAATCCAGCGCAGCGTGACGTGGCCCGCGCGGGAATGCTGATGCGCCCCACCATGTTTGCCGTCGGCTGTTTTGGCGCGGCATCCGCTGTGCCGCTCACTACACAGCTGTCTCCGGTGATGCAGGCCATCCAGGCACTTGGCCGCGGCGACATCGCTCGTTCGCGTTTCATGCTCGATTCAATCCAGCAGTTGCGCCGTGTTCTCCGACCTGGCGACTTCGCGCTCGATTACACCATGGGAGAGGTGTGGCTCAGCACTGCACTGGGCGACACCGCGGCTGCGACTCGTCAGCTCGACCTCACGCTGACCGCGCTTCCTGCGCTCAGCTATTTCGTCGTCTATGAGACGGGGATGGCGTCGGCCGTCGGTCGCAGCATGGCGTTTCGTGCCGACATCGCCGCTCGTCGTGGAGATGCCGGAACCGCGGCACTCTGGGCCGGTCGCGTCCTCACTCTTTGGGCGCACAGCGATCCCTCACTCGCGCCAACGCTCGCGCGCATGAAGGCGCTCGCAGCGCATAGCACTTAGGTCGTCCCGCCGTACCAGCGCCACGCATTCGTGGCCACACATCTCAAACGTCTTTCCGGAGGTTCCGTGAGTCGGTTCCAGCTTCGTCGCGCCCATCTTGCGGTCGCATCTGCGGTCGTGCTCGTTTCTCTAGCTTGTTCCAAGTCCGACGCACCGCCAGCTGACTCGACGGCCAAGGCGCCCGACACCACCGCTGCCGCCGCGGCCGTTGCACCGCAACCCCTGGTCGGCGCGGCTCAAGCCCCGCGCGGTCGCCGCAAGCCGATGCCGGGTGACCTCACGAAGCCGATCGACGATTACACGGGCGACGAATTCGGCGCCTTGGTGAAAAAGCTCTCGTACGTGGGTGGCCACGAACGGGCGCGCAGGTGCAAGAACAATCCCGACTGCAGCGGTACGAAGCGCGTTCTCGTTCTTGTCGATGCGGTTGCGACGCAGGATTCCCTCTCCGCAGCGGTCGCGCCGCAGTTCGGCGTCGTCTACGTGCGCGCGATCAACAGGGGCAATGCGCCCGAGGCGCGATACGGCATGCTGCCGAGCAACAAGCAGTACGAGTATTACATGATCGTCACGGCGGATTCAGCCGGCACAGGCATGAACTGGCGCCTGGAGCAGTTCGACTCGAAGGCGAACGCGCATTCGAAGTTCGGGGAAGGAAAATTCACTCCGTGCAATCACGCCTGGGTCGCCGGAGCGAAAGCCGACTTCAAGACCTGCGCGAATTCTGCCGCTGCGCACGACTCGGTGATGAAGCTCGGGCTGGCCCTTCAAACGTTCGATGGCGAGCCGATCTGGGCGTCGTGTGCCGCCGGCTGCTGCATCGGGCAGTAACTGAAGAGCGGTTGCGGCGTCGGTTCACTCGCCGACGCCGTACCGCTCCCGCAGCACATTGAGATGATGGCGCGCGTGACCGACGGTGATGTACGCCAACGCCCGCACGGTCACCTCACCGACGCTCACCATCGCGCTCCGGTTCCACGCGTCGTCGGGAAATGAGTCGAACAGCCGGATCGTGCTCGTGCGGATGTCGAGCATTTCCGACACGAGATCTGCCACCGTCCGCTCATCCGAGCGGGCGGTAATCGCATACGAATTCTCCTCGAAGCCGGGCAGCGGCGTCTTGTCACCCCGCGCCAACCGCAGCGCGCGATACGAAAAGATCCGCTCAGCGTCGATGATGTGGCCGATCACGGTCTTGATCGACCACTTCCCGTCGGCATAGCGATAGTCGCCGCGCGATTCAGGAATGCCGCCGAGGGTTGCCGCGAGCTCCTCTTTCGCTTCGCGCACGATCTCGCAGATGTCGCCGTCGCGCACCGAAGCGACGTAGCCGGCATAGAACGACGGATACTCGGTAGCCTCGGGCCGGGTGGGCAGCGATGCAGTCATGGGGGACGATGCGGAAAGGTGTAGTCGCCTGTCATCCCGCAGGAGCGAGCGAGTGTCGGGACCTACTTTCGTTGCGCTTTGGGCTAGCTATGGGCACGGATAGTAGGTCCCGGCACTCGCTTCGCTCGTGCGGGATGACAAATTATCTCGCGGTAGCGAGTGCAGGAGTTGGTGAATTCCGCCACGTGACGATCACGATGCCGACAGCGGTGATCGCGAGAGCGACGACCTGCGCCGACGTCACCGGGCCGACCATGTCGCTCTTCGCGCGGAAGAACTCGACGATGAACCGCTCGATGCCCGCCATCACGCAGTAGACGCCGAACAGCCAGCCCGCTCCGTGCTCGTGTTTCCGCAGGCGCCAGAGGACCGTGAACATCACGAAGCCGAGCACCACCTCGAGCAACTGCGTCGGATAGACGCTCATCACGGTATCGGGCGAGATGCTGGCCGGCAGGTTGGCGTGAAACTCCGCGTTCATCACTGCTGCAGTGGAGCGCGGAAGGCCTTCAGGAAACGCGACGGCGAGCTATCCATTCCACACTCGGC
>Ga0193752_1003626_pt1 | contig 10533 bp, 8 predicted proteins | sample H1c1metaG_FD_144924 | JGI IMG/M metagenome (GOLD analysis project Ga0193752, IMG submission 144924) | Soil microbial communities from a riparian zone of the East river system, Colorado, United States - H1c1 | ecosystem: Environmental > Terrestrial > Soil > Riparian zone | place: USA: East River...
CGCGAGCCCACTAGGGCAAGACGAAATGCAGACATGCCGACGATTCGATGTCGATCGACCTGGCCTGTGCGCTTGCAGAAAGAAGGCACGCGTCACGGTCGCGTCCCGCCGCCCGCGCGGCATCGATCGCGAGCCCGAAGGCGCGAGCGGTTTCGCGGTTCGCCAAATTCTGCCTCGCCAGCCTCCATGCGCGCTGCGCATCGGCGCCTGGCCCGAGATAGAACTCGGCGGCATGGTCAGCAAAGGCCAGCGGATGGCGGGCAAGGAGCGATGCATAGCGGCGTCGCGCCTTCGCGATGTCACGCAGGCCATTGGTTCGATCACCCATGCGCAGTCTGAGTTCACCGAGCAGCGCCAGTGCCACCGGCTCGCTACTCGCGGCGACCACACGCCTGAGCCGCGTGACTGCGGATGGCAGGTCGCCGCGCGCGGCTTCAAGCTCGGCGAGATGGATGCTGGCCGTCGCGAACTCCGGCAAGTGCGCCAGCGCCTGCAGATAGAACGCCTCGCCACGCACGGGATCTCCGGCTTGCTCGGTCCACATCATGCCGCGCACGAAATACAGCCATGCATGGGGAAAAGGGGACGTCGTGTGGAGATCGGCGAGCGCTGCGGCATACAACCGGTCGGCATCGGCGATGCGGCCTGCCGCTGCGTACGCGGTTGCCAGTGAACCCAGCGAGGCGAACCCGGGATGGGCCGACGCATCGGCCTCGAGCCGCGGGATCGCCTCCTCCGCATGTCCGGTCGCAACGAGGATCGAGGCCCGCAAGGCGGCGACTGCGTCGGTGTCGACCCCTACTTGCTCGGCCGCAGCGAGATCATCGAGAGCCTCCGAGAACCGATGCACCGCCGAGCGTGTACGCGCACGGCGCATGAGATCGCCACCTGTCCGGACTCGACGCTCCGCGAGGGACACGGCGCGATCGAGCGCGTCGTAGTCGCCAAGGAATCGTGATCTTGCGAGCAGCAACGCTTCGACGCCGGCGTCATCCCGCAGCTGGGCGATCTGATGATCGAGGTTGGCGATCGCAATCGTGCCCGCCGTGGTGAGAGGCAACCGACTGACCGAGCCGGCACCAACAGATCCGCTGTACACCAGCGCCAGGACTCCCAGGAAAATGATGCCGCGTGCGCTCTGTTTCATGGCGCGGCCAGAAACGGGAACTTCGATGTGGAATGCGTACCATCGTCGCGCTCGACACCATCGTCAATGCCGTCGATGGTGCCGCCGACAAGGAGCGACCGGTACACATCGATCGCGTCGTAGTTCGGCGTCCTGCCGCCGCAGTCTGTGTTCGCTGAACCGTTGGCCGCGAACTCGACCGCAAGAAACCGCGTGCAGACCTTCGATGCGCTGTTGACCCAAAGCCGATCGTCGGCGAGCGTCTTGGCGAGCACCGCGTAACGCAACGATGGTTCCGCATTGCGATCGACGAGCCATTGATTCCCGCACGTGCCGTCGAATCCGTCGTAAAGCCCGAGCGTGCGCTGGATGTCCTTGGCGTACTGCTGCCATGCAGCGGGCGCGGCGCGGTTGTACGCTTCTTTGCGACGGTCGCTGACCTCTTCCGGATCGAGCGGCCCGAGCAAGGCATTGCCCGTCAATGGCCGCCCGATGCGATCCACTGGCGAACCGGCCACGGGAAACGCCGAGGCTTTGTCCTGCGTTGCCTGCGTGGCTGGAGCGTAGGTGCCTCCCCATACCGCAAGCAATTCGCCGCCGCGATTCACTACGCCGAGATCTACCGAGATCACGAGGGATGCGGATTTCCAGCCCGCCAGGAAATTCGTCGCCGGGCCACCATCGGTATGCCGCCAGCGGTCGAGGACCTTCCGCGAAGTCGCCTTATCCAGATTCGGGCAGGCCGCCGCATCCACGCTGGCGCCTTGCTTCAACGCCTCCGCAGCGGCTTCGTACGCGGATCTCGTTCCCTTGACGTTGTTGAAGAACGGGTCGTCGCGCAAGCCGGCGAACACGCGGAAACGCCGATGCTTTCCTTCGATCCCGGTCGCTGCGCTCGCATCGCCATGGACATAGTCGGCATCGCCGACCCAGCATTCCGCGATGTTCCTGTCATCGAACCGGCACATGACCGGCGTGGTCGCGGTCGTCTTGCCGAAACGCTTGCCGCTATCGACGTGAAAGACGTATTGCAGCCGGTCGGAGAACTTGCCGCCGACGATGTTCATGGCCAGATTCAATCGCCGGCCGTCCGACGACGTCCATGCGTAAAGATCGCCGATATCCGCGGCCGGGTCCGCGATCACGGTGGGCGTGTCGAGGTGGTCGGAGGCCTGCGCGGCAGGCGCTGTCAGCGCGGCCGCAACGGACATAAAAATGGCTAAACGGGTTCCGTTTTCGAAGATTTTCATTCGGCTTCTACTTCCTTATCGCGATGCGGCGGACTGGGGCGCCCATGCATTCCACAGCAAGCGCGCTTCTTCGGCGATGACGTCGGGACGTTCTTCGGGCCAAAACAGCTTGCTGTCTTGCAGCCGCCGCACGCCGCGCGAATTGCCCAGAGTGCGGTCGAGATAGTCGGGGCTCTGCGGCGAAAAAATCGTATCGCCCATGCCCCACACGATCCGCGTCGGCACGGTGCTGCGCTTGAGCTCCGCCGCAATGCCGGTCAGCGGATTGCGCTCGAGCGCGATCGCGTAGGCGTGAGCGAGCGCCTTGCGGCGCGTGGTGGCCAACAGCGGCCCGAAATAAGTGTCGATCGCCTCGTCGGTCGGCTGCGACGGATCGACGTAGCACATGCCGCCGATGCCTTGGGACGAGCGCGCCAATGCTTTATCGTCCCACCACGCCCCCAGCCACTGATCCACGAACTTGCCTTGTTTGGCCAGCTCGATGACGGGCAGCAGCGCCGGCGGCGGACTGTCGGTTTCGACATCGCAGTTGGTCAGCAACAGAGTGCGGACGCGGTGCGGGTGCCGGGTGATGAGCAGTTGCGCCACGGCGCCGCCGCTGTCGTTCGCCACCAGGTCGACGCTCGCGATCGCCAGCGTGTCCAGCAGCGACACGAGCATCGTGACCTGCGCTTCCGGCCCCACGTCCTGCCCCTCGGCGACTTGCGTGTAGCCCATCGCCAGAAAGTCCGGCGCGATGCAGCGACGGTACGGCGAGAGGCGATCGAGCGCGCCCCGCCACTGGAAACCGTTGAGCGGAAATCCGTGCAGGAACAGTGCAGCCGCGCCGGTGCCACGCTCGACGTAGGCGATGTTGCCGAACGGCGTTTTCGCGTAGCGCCGGGCGGCATGGAAGGCGGCAGCATCCATCGCCCCATTCGCACTAGCGGAAGTCGCGCCGATGCTGCGTCCCACGCATCCTGCGATCGCTCCGGCCGCCAGCGTGCTGCCTGCCAGCGTGATGAATCCTCTGCGGTTCATAGCGTTAGTCCCAGCGTTGATGATGGTTTCGCGAGGCGATGTCCTGCCATCCGTTCGCACATGACGGTCCGTTGCAGCAACGGTTTGAGCCGTCGCTACCGTGTTGAAATTGGAGTGAGCGCGTATTGGCCGGATGTCTACCGCCACGCCCAGTGGCAGCGGCGGCAGACTTTCAGACGGCGATGGCGCGAGGCCTCTCGCCAGGGACTCGCCCGTCAGTGCGTGCGGATTTCCCCACCAGGGTCTGGCAAACGTGCTTCAGGGAAAAAGCTCAGCCCTTCCCGGGCCCCGTTGCCGAGCTATGCGCTTCCTTCAGCTTCACCGCGCACTCGTCGCAACACACTTCGACGGCCTTGCCACCGATCTTGACCTGGATCGAATTTCCATCCAGCGGGCAGTCGCAAGCCGCACAGGTTCTCTCTGTCATGACACTCTTCCGTAACACCCCGAATCCGGGTGTGGACAGTAGGCCACGCCAGCGCGCACGACGCTGTCGGAATCTTTAGCGATCTGCCGCAGCCTGCCCTAGCGATGCAGCGCCGACTGCCGGAACTCGGTCGGTGAGCGGCCGTAGGCCTGCTGGAACGCGGCGCTGAAGTGACTGTGGCTGGAGAACCCCAGGTCGAGGCTCAGCTTGCTCAGGTCGTCGTATTGCCCCAGCAGGTCCAGCGCACGCGCCAGCCGCAGGCGCAACTGGTAGCGATACAGCGGCAGGCCTTCGACCTGCTGGAACACCTGCGTGAGATAGACCGCCGAAACGCCGACCTCGGCGGCGATGTCGGCCAGCGACCAGCGCCTGGACAGATCGCTCGCCAGGACCAGCTTGGCCCGGTCCACGAGCCGCTGCCGACCGGCACTGGCGCCCGCTGCGTGCGTGGTGCGCGGCCCCAATGAGCGTTGCGCGAGGGTCAGGGCCAGGCTTTCAGCTTCCAGGGATTCGGCGATGTTCTCGCGCAGGCTGTGCCGCAACAGGGCGACGAGCGCCTGCGCCCGCGGATCGATCCGCAGGCGTTGCTGCCGGAAAGCCAAGACGGCGCCCTCTCGCAACAAGGCCTTCGGCGCGAGTTCACGCAGCATCGTTTCTTCGATGACCACCGCCAGACTGGCGTCGCCGCCCGGCACCGGATGACTGATCCGATAGTCGTCGTCGGCGTTGAAGAACAGGACCTGGCCCGCCTCGGCCACGGCGGGCGTGTCTGCCAGGTGGCAGACATAGAGGCCGCGATAGGGAAACACCAGGTGCGTGGTGCTCGCCCACTCCGCCCCGCGCTCGTGCTGGCCGCTGCCCTCGCAGCACATGTCCCAGACCGCGACGGTTGGCGTTTTCAGCAGGAGCTGGACGGTGAAGTCAGACATGCCCGCATCATCCGTCGTCCTGCGCGAATGAACCAGCTTCAGATGACCTCTTCAATCGAGTCTTTCAACAGAATAGACCCCACGCGCACCTTCGGCCTGGCCTCGTAGATTCTCGACCTTACTGGGGAGACTTGCCGTCCAGGAAACGCAATCCGACCCCGGGTTCGGTCGCAATCCAACGCGGCGCCGCCGCGTCATCGCCCAGTTTTTGCCTGAGCTTGCCGACCAGGATGCGAAGGTAGTGAGTGTCGTGCTCGTGGTGTTGTCCCCAGACCTCGCGCAGGATCTGCGGCTGCGTGACGACGCGCCCTGCGTGCTGCACGAGCAGTGCAAGCAGTGCGTATTCCTTTCGTGCCAGTTGCACGGGTTCATTGTCGAGATGGACCTCGCGTCGCGCCAGATCGATGCGTAGATGGCCGTCATCGAAGATGCTCGGAGCGTCGGCCGGGCTGGCGTGCGCGCGCAGCAATGCCCGTATCCGTGCCATCAATTCCTGTACACCGAAGGGCTTGGTGACGTAATCGTTGGCGCCGGCATCGAGTGCCGCGACCTTTTCGGCCTCGCCGGCACGCACGGTGAGCAGGATCACCGGCACCTGCGACCATTGCCGTAGTTCACGCAGCACATCCCGACCGTCGCGGTCGGGTAGACCGAGGTCGAGGATCAACAGGTCGGCGCCGCGCGTGGCCATGGCTTCGAGCCCGCTGCCACCACTACCCGCAGTCTCTACGTGGTAGCCCTGGGCACGCAGGCTGATCTCGAGGAACTTGCGGATCTGCGGTTCGTCGTCCACGACGAGCACGCGCACGGGAGGCGCTGAAGGAGCATCGTCGTGGCGAGGGTCGCTCATGCCGTAGCTGGCGCTGGTGGCTCGAAGCGTGGCAGCGTAATGCGAATCGTGGTGCCACGCCCGCCCAGGTCCGGCAACGCCTCCACGCTGCCTCCATGGGCGCCGATCATGCCTTGGCTGATGGTCAGGCCCAAGCCGGTTCCCTCGCGACCGCGATCACCGCGTTCGACGCTATAGAACAGATCGAAGATGCGTTTGCGCTCCTCTTCCGGGATGCCGGGGCCACGGTCGCGAATATCGATTCGCAACTGACCATCGACATCGCGTGCTTCGATCGTGACCGGTTCGTCGGAAGGCGAGAACTTCGCTGCATTCTCGAGTACGTTGAACAAGCCTTGTTCGACCAATGCAGGGTGGACCCAGATCGGCGCCAGGTCATCCGCGATCTGGATCTCGAACTGCGTGTTCGGTTGATAGCGCTGCAATCGTGTTGTCGCCGAGCCGATCAACTCATCCACGCCGATCCAGTCGCGATTGAGCGTCAGGCCGCCGTGTCCAAGGCGGGTCATGTCGAGCAGGTTCTGGATGTAACGGTCGAGGCGTTCGCCTTCGAGGCGGATGGTATCGAGCAGGCTGTGGCGGTCCTCTGCGTTCATCGACTCCGCGTAGTTGTCGAGGCTGCTGGCCGCGCCGATGATCGAGGCCAGCGGCGAGCGCAGGTCGTGCGACACGGACGACAGCAGCGCCGAGCGCAGGCGTTCGGTTTCGCCGCTGACGCGGGCGCTCTCCAGATCGCCGACCAGCCGCGTGCGTTCGAGCGCCTGCGCGATGTCCTCGGCCATGGCCTCGGCGATGCGGCGCCATTCGGTCGACGGCGGCGCATCGCCGAAGCGCAGGCCGAGCACGCCGATCGTCTCGCGCTCGCCATGCAGCGGCAGGAACCACCAGGCCGAACCCGACAGGGTGTCGGTGAAGCGTCCGGCGGGCTGGCCGTGGCGCTGTGCCCAGTCGGCCGCGGCTCGATCCTTGTCGGTAAGCGCATGCGCCGTCTTCGCTTCCACGCCCGCGCGAGGATGCTCTTCATCGCCAACGCGGATCCAGCAATCCGCACCGAGGGCGGCCTTGAACACCCGGCTTCCCGCCTTCAGCACTTCGCCGCGATCCGCGGCAGTCGACAGCTGTCGTCCCAATGACTGCAGCACGCTCGCGTTCGCGTTGGCCGCGCGCAATGCCACGACCTGCGCGCGCAGGCGCGAAGCCAGCCGCCCCGCGATCAACGCCGCGGCCAGGAACAGCACGACCGTCGTCACGCCCTGGCTGGCACCGATAAACAAGGTGAAGCGCGGCTCGATGAAGAAGAAGTTGTAGGCGAAGAAGCACAGCAACGCCGCGAGAACCGCCGCCGACATGCGCGTGCGCGCGCCGACGACCAGCACTGCCACGATGAAGATCATCGACAGGTCATCGAGTCCGACCACGCGTTCGGCAAGCGCGGCCACGCCGACCGCGAGCGCCGCACCAAGCGCCGCGACGGCATAGTCACTGGCCTTCTTGCGACCGCCGCCCTCGCGCAGGCGACGCCGCGACTTCGCGCGCGCCTCCGGCGTGTTGACGATGGTCAGCTCGAAGTGCGCGCCATACTGGATCAGCTGCTGCGTGAGCGTGCGGTTGAACATGCGCGCGAACGGACGCTCGCGGGTGCGGCCGAGCATGATCGCCGACACACCGTTGCGTCCGGCGTATTCCAACAGCGCATCGACGACGTTGTCGCCATGCAGTACTGCGGCGTCGCCGCCGAGCCGGCGCGCGAGCGCGAACGCGGCATCGAGTTCCTTCTGTTGCGCTTCGCCCGCGGCGGCGCCGGTCTGTACGGTGACCACCGTCCATGGCGCATCGCGACGCTCGGCGAGCCGACGGCCGACACGCACCAGGTATTCCGATTGTCCGAGGCCGTCGATCGCCACCAGCACGGCGCGACGCAAGGGCACGCCCGGCAGGCCGCGCGCGATCTGGGTCTCGCGCAGATCATTGTCGACGCGGTCGGCGGTGGTCTGCATCGCCAGCTCGCGCAGTGCGGTCAGGTTGGACGGCGAAAAGAACGCCTGCAGCGCCTGCGCAGCATGTTCCGGGACGTAGACCTTGCCTTCCTTCAGGCGCTCGATCAGTTCGCGTGGCGGCAGGTCGACCAGGACGATGTCGCGCAGGCGGTCGAACACCGCGTCCGGCACCGTCTCGCTGACGCGCACGCCGGTGATCCGGTGCACGACATCGTTGAGGCTTTCCAGGTGCTGGATGTTGATCGTGGTGTAGACGTCGATGCCGGCATCGAGCAGCTCGACCACGTCCTGCCAGCGGCGCTCGTGACGGCTGCCATGGACGTTGCGATGCGCCAGCTCGTCGACCAGCGCGACCCGTGGCTTGCGCGCCAGCATGGCATCCAGGTCGAATTCCTCGAGGTGATGGCCGCGGTATTCGATCTGCTTGCGCGGTAGCACCTCCAGCCCGCTCAGAAGCGCGGCGGTTTCGACGCGGCCGTGGGTTTCGATCACGCCAGCGACCACGTCGACGCCCTGGCGCTTGATCTCGGCGGCGCGCGACAGCATCGCGTAGGTCTTGCCGACACCGGGCGCGGCGCCCAGGAACACCTTCAGCTGTCCGCCGCGCTCGCGGTTGAGCTCGTCGAGCAGGGCATCGGCCTGGGTTTCGCGCGGCTCGCTCATGGAGTCATTGTGCGCCAGTGGTCATTGCCGCGACTTCTCCGCCGTCATTCCCGCGAAGGCGGGAACCCAACTCGTCATCCCCGCGCAGGCGGGGATCCAGTGACTTCGATCGCGAAAGTCGCTGGGTTCCCGCCTGCGCGGGAATGACGAGCAAGGGCAAGCCACTATCGCTGCTGGTCCAACGCCAGATTCAATTCCAGCACATTGACCCGCGGCTGGCCGAACACACCGAACTGCGGCGCCTCGGTGTGCTGCGCGATCAGCTGTTCGACGCGTGCCGCATCGAGTCCGCGCGCCTTGGCCACGCGTGCCGCCTGCACGCGTGCACCCTGCGGCGTGACGTGCGGATCGAGGCCGCCGCCGGACTGCGTGATCAGCTCGATCGGCACCGCTTCCGGTGCGATGCCCTCGCGCACGGCGACGGCGGCGCGCGCCTCGTCGATGCGCTTGCGCAGGTCGGGATTGCTGCGCGCCTGGTTGCTGCCGGCAGCGGCCATCGGGTCGTAGCCGGGACCGCTCGGACGCGCCTGGAAGTAACCGTCGGCGACGAACGGCTGCGGGATCAGCGCCGAACCGACCGCCTTGCCGTCGCGTTCGATGATGCTGCCGGTGGCCTGGTGCGGAAACAGCACGCGGCCCAGGCCGGCGCCGGCCAGCGAATACAGCAGGCCCATCACCAGCAGCGCGACCAAGGCGAGCCCGATCGAGGCGCGCAGGTTGCCGGTGTCGTGGAGGGTCTGATTAGTTGCATTCATGTCAGTGTCCTTGCGATCGCGATCGTCATGGTGTTGCCGTCCTCTCGTTGCTTCATGCGCCGATGCTCGCCGCCAGCAGCAAGTCGATCACCTTGATGCCGATGAAAGGCAGGATGACGCCGCCGACGCCATAGATCAGCATGTTCCGGCGCAGCAACGACACGGCGCTGGCGGGCTTGAAGCGCACGCCGCGTAGCGCCAGCGGGATCAGCGTGGGGATGACCAGGGCGTTGAAGATCAGCGCCGACAACACCGCGTTGGCCGGACTCGACAGCTGCATCACGTTGAGCGCCGCCATCGACGGAATCGCCGCGGCGAAGATCGCCGGCAGGATCGCGAAGTATTTCGATACGTCGTTGGCCAGCGAAAACGTGGTCAGCGCACCGCGCGTGATCAGCTGCTGCTTGCCGATCTCCACCACCGCCAGCAGCTTGGCCGGATCGGAATCGAGGTCGACCATGTTGCCGGCTTCCTTCGCCGCCTGCGTGCCGGAATTCATCGCCAGGCCGATATCGGCCTGCGCGAGCGCCGGCGCGTCGTTGGTGCCGTCGCCGACCATCGCCACCAGCCGGCCCTGCGCCTGTTCGCTGCGGATGCGTGCCAGCTTGTCCTCGGGCGTGGCTTGCGCGATGTAGTCGTCGACGCCGGCTTCGGCGGCGATGGCGGCGGCGGTCAGGGGGTTGTCGCCGGTGATCATGACCGTGCGCACGCCCATCGCCCGCAGCCGAGCGAAGCGCTCACCGACACCGTGCTTGACGACGTCGGACAGTTCGACCACGCCGAGCACGTACCTGCCTTCGGCCACCACCAGCGGCGTGGCGCCACCGCGCGCGACCTGATCGATGCGTGCGGCGAGTTCCGGCATGATCACAGCGCCGAGCGCCTGCGCGTACTTCACGATCGCATCGCCGGCACCCTTGCGGATCGCGCGCACGCTGCCGTCGTCGTTGGGCAGGTCGACGCCGGACATGCGCGTCTGCGCGGTGAACTGCAGGTAGTTGGCCGGCTTTGAATCGGAATGCACCGGGTCTACGACGTTGCTGCCCTGCTCGCGCGCCAGCTTGACGATCGACTTGCCTTCCGGCGTCGGGTCGGCCAGCGACGACAACAGTGCCGCGTCGCGCAGCCGCGAGGCGTCGACGCCGGCGAGCGGATGGAACACCGTCGCCTGGCGATCGCCATGCGTGATCGTGCCGGTCTTGTCGAGCAGCAGTACGTCGACGTCGCCGGCAACCTCGACCGCCTTGCCGGACTTCGCCAGCACGTTCGCGGACAGCGCACGGTTCATGCCGGCGATGCCGATCGCCGGCAGCAGGCCGCCGATCGTGGTCGGGATCAGGCAGACCAGCAGCGCGATCAGCAGCAGCGGATCGACCGTGACACCGACGAACCCGCCGATCATGGGCAGCGTCGCGCAGACGACCAGGAAGGTGAGCGTCATCGCCGCCAACAGCATGGTCAGCGCGATCTCGTTCGGCGTCTTCTGACGGTTGGCACCCTCGACCAGCGCGATCAT
>Ga0193752_1003627_pt1 | contig 10532 bp, 5 predicted proteins | sample H1c1metaG_FD_144924 | JGI IMG/M metagenome (GOLD analysis project Ga0193752, IMG submission 144924) | Soil microbial communities from a riparian zone of the East river system, Colorado, United States - H1c1 | ecosystem: Environmental > Terrestrial > Soil > Riparian zone | place: USA: East River...
TGGAGCGCGGCAGCCACCGACAAGCCACAGTCAGATGACCAGTCCATCGATCCGTTGGTGCGCATGATCGACGAGGGCTATCTGGCCGCCATGAAGATCTCGGTGCGTTCCGGTCGCGCGTTCAACACGGCAGACAATGGGACGAGCGAGCCGGTCATCATCATCAACGAGACGCTCGCTCGCACGATGTGGCCCGGCCAGGATGCCATCGGTCGGTTCGTGCGGACATCGGGGGTGAATCGCCGCGTGGTTGGTGTCGTCGCCGACGTGCGCTATTTCGGGCTCGATCGCGATCCGGATGCGGAGATGTACATGCCACTCCGTCAGCCCACGGACTATCAGTCGATCGATCTCGTCGTTCGCGGAGCGATTTCTCCGATCGCGCTGGTGCCAAGCATCCGTGCGGAGCTCCGCCGCATCGCGCCCAATCTCCCGATCGGCGACTTTCGCACGATGGAGGCACTCGTTGACCAGTCCGTATTCGCGCGACACTTCGTCGTGCTTCTCGTGGGCGGCTTCGCCGCGTTCGGTCTGCTCCTGGCCTCGCTCGGCATCTATGCGGTGATCTCGTATTCGGTCGCGCAGCGGACCCAGGAGATAGGAATTCGCATGGCCCTTGGCGCAACGCAGGGCAATGTGTTGAGGCGCATTCTCGAACAGACTGGTGGACTGGTGCTCGCTGGACTCGTCGTCGGTCTGCCGCTCTCGTGGATGGCGGCGCGTGCCATCCGCGGCTTCCTGTTCGACGTCGGGACGTCGGATCCGGCGACGTTCATCGGCGTCTTGATCGTGCTCGGCAGCGTTGCGGCGCTCGCAGGGTTCCTTCCGGCGCGTCGGGCAGCGAAGGTTGACCCAGCGATCGCCCTTCGATCGGGGTGAAGAGCAGGTCCCTCGGTCGCGCTACGCGCTCCTGTCGGGACGACACCTTGTTGTCGTCCCGAGCCCTTCGACTTCGCGCAGGGTAAACTTCGTCGAGCGACCTGCTCTTCCGGTTTTGCGCACTAAACGACCACACGCGCTGTGGCATCCGAGCTACATGCCAATTTTCCGCTCGCTTTCGCGCGCTCCTGGGTTCTCGGTGGCAGTCGTTGCAATGCTCGCGACCGGCACCGCAGCGTTGACGACGACATTCGCGCTCGTCGACGCCGCGCTCTTCCGTCAGCCGCCCTTCGAGCACGCGAGCGAGATCGCGCTGCTCAACATGACGCGCACCGAGCGCGGCGGCGAAATGCGAACGGAGGGTTTTTCGTGGAGACGAGCGCGCCTGCTGGCGGAGCGCGCGACGTCATTCGAGTCCGTGGCGAACTACACGTCTCCGTCACTCACGGTCACCGGCATCGGCGCGGCCGAGAGCGTGCGCGGTGAGTTCGTGGCGCCGTCGTACTTTCGCGTCCTGCGCGGACGGCCGGCAATCGGCCGGTTCTTTCTCGCCGACGAAGACGGCGCGGCCGGAGCACATCCGATCGCCGTGCTCGGCCACGACCTCTGGGTGAACTACTTCGCCGGCGATTCGTCGATCGTCGGCCGCGACGTGCGCGTCAACGGGTCGAACCTCACGGTCATCGGCGTCGCGGAAGCGGGCTTTCGCGGAGCGAGTGGCCGAGCGCAATTCTGGATTCCGTCGACGATGGCGCCGGTGCTGTCGTATGCCGACTACCTCACGACCAACCAGAACTTCATCAACCTCGTGGCGCGGCTCAAACCTGGTGTCAGCCTCGAGGCGGCTCGCGCCGAGCTGGCCGTGTTGGGGCGACAGATCGACGCCGAAGTTCCGAGCAACGAACAGAATCGCGACGACGTGATGAGCGCCACGGCGACGTCGCTCAACGCGGCGCGAACCGACCCCGCCACGCGGAAATCCATCCTCATCCTGCTCGGTGCAGTGGCGCTGCTGCATCTGCTCGCCTGCGCGAACGCGGCCAATTTGGTGCTCGGACGAGCCGCGACGCGGCGGCACGAGACTGCCGTGCGCGTCGCACTCGGTGCGCGTGGGACGCGACTTCTTGGCTTCGTCGTCGGAGAGAGCCTGATCCTTGGGCTTGCGGCCGGCGTGATTGGTGTCGCCATCGCCGTGTGGGGGAGCCGAGTGATCGAAGTGCCGATCGATCTCTGGGGACCGCGGAATGCGTACGGTTCGATCGGCCGGTTCGACCAACCTTCGTTTGGTTGGCATGTCGCGCTCTTCGGCATCGCGCTGACGATCGTGACGACGCTCATCATGACACTCGTTCCCGCAGCGGGGGTCGTCCGAAGCGACATGCTTTGGAACCTGCGTGCGGGATTGCGCAGCGTCTCGCAGGGAGCCGGGCTCCGGCAGTTTTCACTCCGCGGCGCAGTGGTCGCGTTGGAGGCGGCGCTCGCAGTGCTGCTGCTCGTGTGTGGTGGACTGATGATCGCCAGCTTCGCCCGGATGCGGAGCACCGACCTCGGCGTCGAGCCGACGCACGTGCTCACGTTCCTGGCAATGCCGTCCGAGGTTCGTGTGCCGGCAGGAACGGCGCCGGCGTATCTGGATCGCCTCCTCGCCACCATCACGCATGTTCCCGGCGTGGTGTCGGCGAGTGTGGACGGCGGCGCGCCGATGTCCGGAACGGCTCGCGGTGTCGTGCACATCGTCGGGCAGCCGGTGCTTCCCGACGACGAATCGCCGCCGGTGAACCGGCACTACATCGGTCCTGACCACTTCAAGACGCTGGGGATGCGTGTCGTCGAAGGTCGCGTCTTCACGGACGGCGACATCGCCGGACGACCACGCGTGGCGATTGCGAGTGAGGCCGCCGTCAGGAAGTTCTGGCCGAACGAGAGTCCGCTCGGCAAGCGCGTGTGGTTCGGCAGCAGCGGCACGTGGGCGAACGCCGACTCGAGCGCCGAGATCGTGGGCGTCGTGAATGACGTCGTGCATGCGCCATTGGACCAGCGACCCAACAAGGTGGAGTTCTACACACCGTACGCGCAGTTCACATATGCCTGGCGGGTGTTCTTCGTCCGGACGACGGGCGATCCGATGGCGACGTTTCCCGCCGTGCGGAAGGCCATCGCCAGCGTGGAGCCCGACTTGGCGCTGACGGAAGTGATGCCACTGAGCGACGTGATCGGCGGCTCGTGGGCGCGACACAGATTCGATGCGTTGCTGTTTGGCGCGTTCTCCGTTGTCGCGCTGTTGCTGGCGTCGGCGGGAATCTTTGCCGTCGTCGCGTATTCGGTGTCGATGCGCACGCGTGAGATGGGAATCCGGTTGGCGCTGGGCGCGCAGCCGTGGAAGATCATTCAGCTCGTCGTGACCGAGGGTATGATGCTTCCTCTGCTCGGACTTGCCGGTGGGATCGTCGCGGCGCTTGCGGCCACGCGACTGCTGCAGGCCTCGCTTTACGGTATCACACCGACGGATCCATCAGTGTTCGTGGCCGCCGTCGGGCTGCTCGTCGTTGTGTCGGCCGCGGCGTGCCTGGTGCCTGCCCGACGCGCCACTCGCGTGAATCCGATGGACGCATTGCGCGCAGAGTAGGCTCGGTGTCGCCCCGAGCGAAGTCGAGGGACCTGTTTTTTCAGTTTGTAGATGGCAGTTATCCATTTATGGACGGAGAGAGCAGGTCCCTCGGTCGCGCTGTGCGCTCCTGTCGGGACGACACCGATAGTATTATCAGCGCATGCCTGTCCATCGAATGCGCATGCTCCTGGTCGCCACGGCGCTGTCGCTCGCGGCTGTGCCTGTGCTCGACGCACAGTCTGCCGGTCCGGCACCACTCACGCCATCGCAGCAACGCGCCGCACTCCTCGACCCGACGCGTCCGTTCTGGTCCGCGCGTGCACCAGCAACCGTCACCCTCGACGTCGAGACAACGCGCGGCACGATCAGCATCGAGCTCGTTCGCGAATGGGCACCGGCGGGCGTTGACCGCTTTTACAACCTCGCGCGTGCCGGCTACTATGACGACTCACGCGTCTACCGCGTGATCTACGGCTTCATCGCGCAGTTCGGCATCGCCGGCGAGCCACGCGTGGCGAACCTCTGGGGACGACGGAAGATCCCGGCCGATCCGGTGCGCGAGCACAACGTGCGCGGCACCATCTCGTATGCGCAGTTCAAGCCGACGGATCGCACGACGAACGTCTTCATCAACCTGCGCGACAACCCGGAGCTCGACACACTGAAGTTCGCGCCGTTCGGCCGAGTCGTGCAAGGGATGGACGTCGTCGATAGCCTATATGCGTTCTACGGTGAGTTTCCTTCAGCCGACGCGCCAATCGGAAATCCGAAGCGGCTGTACGCCGAGTCGAACAAGTATCTCGACGAAAAGTTTCCCCTGCTCGACAAGATCGTGAAGATCACGATCCGCCAGGAATAGCGGAGACTCGTGACCGACGAGAACGTCTTCCTGCTGTCGCCGGCTCGCTGTGACGGACCGCGCGCAAGGATGCTGATGAGTCCTGGGGCGACGTTCGATCTTGCGCAGCAGCTCCGCACGGGCGAAGGCGCTCCGATCGGTGATGTGTTCGCATTTCTGAGCTCGCTCTACTTTCGCGGGAAGCTGGCATATGCGCGGGCGCTGACGTCGCCGCACGAGGAGGCGGCCAGGATCAAGGTGATCACGACCAACCTTGGCCTGCGTTCGACTCTCGATGCGGTGACGCACGCCGACCTCGTGGCGTTCTCCGGTATCGACCTCGCCGAGGGCGACGAACGCTATCTCGGCCCGCTGCGCCGCGACGCCGAGCATCTCGCGCAGACGCTACCGTCGTCGGCGGGCGTCGTGTTGCTCGGCAGCATCGCGACGGGGAAGTATGTGGATACGCTGTTGTCGATCTTCGGGGAGCGTCTGCTCTTCCCTGCCGATTTCGTTGGGCGCGGCGATATGAGCCGCGGTGGACTGCTGCTGCGCAATGCGCGGGCGGGGACGGCGCTGAGCTATTTGCCGGTTATTGGAGCGGTGCGGCGAGGGAAGAGGCCGCCCAAGTTGGAGAAGTTGCCGCGCAGACTTTCGTAAGGCGACGATGCGGCGTACGGCGCATCGTGTACTTCTCACGGCAGTTGCTCCTTCGCTATGCGCTTCGCAAGTGCGGTGCGCGCATTTGCTGCGTAGCGCTTGCACGCGCTCGTATCGACGAGCGTTCGCGACTCGACACGCTCCCACAACTGCGACGCCGACGGATGCGGCGTAATCAGGATGTCGCATGACAGTTGCTCGAGCACCTTCTGTCCCCGCTCGAAGTCAGCGATCGCGTTCGGATACGTCGTACTCCGCGTGAAAAAGAATCCGTCCGCCGACACCGGTGTCTGGCTGTCCGCGTAGACCATGTCCCTGCACACGTCGCCTTCACACGACGCCCACGTCCACGTGGTGCCACCGGCAGTATGCCCCGGCGTGAAGTGCGCCGTCACCGCCACCCCACCCGCCCGCAACGTCTCACCATCGGCGATCGTTCGAACCTTCCCAACGGGTGCATACGGCAGCAGCAGACCAAACTGGGGATCGTCTTGACCGGACGTGCCCGCCCGCAACACCGGCGCGCTCGCCGGACTCGCCGCCACCTCCGCGCCTGACGCCCGCTGCAACTCGGCAATCCCTCCGGCGTGATCGAAGTGCGCGTGCGAGTTCACGATCAGTCGCACGTCTTCGATGAGGAAGCCGAGCGCCCTGATGTTCGCGATGATCGCCGGCGCCGACGCGGGAATGCCACCGTCGATGAGCACGTGCCCCTGTGGCGACGTGATGAGGATGGCACCCAATCCATGTGTGCCGACGTACCACGTGTTACCGAAGATGCGAAGCGGCTTCTGTGGTGCATTCCACTCCGCGCAACTCTGGCATTGCGCCGGCGAATAGTCGAAGGCACGCGCCGAGTCGGGCTTCTGAGCGCTTGCTGCTGACGGCAGGGCCAGCGAGAGAAGCAGGCAGGTGTGCGCGACGCGAAGGATGTTCATGGTTCGAGAACATGGTGCAGGACCAGCCAAGGTGCCATACTCAGCCGATGCCCACTCTCGGCGAACGGTTGGCCCGGTCACTGGCGGAGCGCTATTCGATCGAACGCCAGTTGGGTGAGGGGGGCATGGCGACCGTCTTCCTCGCGCGCGGCATCCGACACGATCGGCAGGTGGCCATCAAGGTCCTGCGCGAAGACGTCGCGCAGCGCATGGGCGCCGAGCGGTTCCTGCGTGAGATCCGGACGACGGCCACGCTGAATCATCCGCACATCGTCCCGCTGCACGATTCTGGCGAGGCGGATGGCATCGTCTACTACGTCATGCCCTTCGTCGCAGGCGAGTCGTTGCGCGATCGGCTCGATCGCGAAGGACAGCTGCCCGTCGCCGATGCGGTGCGCATTGCATGCGACATCGCGAGTGCACTCGACTACGCGCATCGCCATGGCTTCGTGCATCGCGACGTGAAGCCGGCGAACATCCTGCTTCACGAGCATCGGGCACTCGTGGCCGACTTTGGGATCGCGCGCGTCCTCGAGGGCAGCGGTGGCGACCTTCGACTGACGGAAAGCGGCATGAGCGTGGGCACGCCGCAGTACATGAGTCCCGAACAGGCGATGGGCGAGAAGCACGTCACCGGGCGGACCGATATCTTCGCCCTGGGCTCGATGCTCTACGAGATGCTGGCCGGTGAGCCCCCGTTTACCGGCGAGACGGCGCAGACCATCATCGCGAAGATGATGACCACGGCGCCGGTGCCCATTCGCGATCTTCGGCCCACCGTGCCCGCGCATGTCGCCGCCGCGATCGACGGTGCGTTGCAGAAGGTCGCCGCCGATCGATTCGGCACGGCCGCGGAGTTCGTCGAGGCGCTGGAACGTCGCGATGGCGAGACGGCCTCCGCCGCGGAAGGACCCGCGCGTTGGCGCCTCCGCGCTGCATCGCTCGCCGTCGGCGCACTCGTGATCGCGATCGCTGCACTCGGCGGAGCAGTGATTGCGCGGCGCTTCACCCCCGCGCGCGCAACGAGTGCGAACGTCGTACGCGCGGTGATTCCCCTGGCGCGCGATCAGCTGCTCTTCATCCAGGGATATCCGCTCACGATCTCGCGAGACGGGAAGTATCTGGTCTACGTGGGCGACGACAGCGGCAAGGCGCAACTCTTTCTTCGGCTACTGGCCGACACGATCACGCGAGCGATTCCGGGGACGACGGGCGCCAGCACGCCCTTCATCTCACCCGACGGTGCGTGGATCGCGTTCTTCGCCGACGACAAGCTGAAGAAGGTGCCTCGCGGCGGCGGTGCGGCAATCGACGTCGCCAGCACCTCGTCGGCCGAGATGGGCGCAACCTGGGGCACCGACGGGACCCTGCTCTACGCATTCGGCGACAGCGCGCTGTATCGCGTGCGGAGCGACGGCACCGACGCCGCTGTGATCGTCGCCGAGCCGAGATCGGCGGCGCGACGTCGTGCGCTGGGTCGGATCAAGTGGCCAGCGCTGCTGCCAGACAATGCGCGCGCGCTCGTCACCACCGATTCTGGCGTCGGCGTGATGGATCTCACCTCCGGCGATGTACGCATCCTGATGCGCGGGACACAGGCGCGATACCTGCCGACGGAACAGCTCCTGTTCGACGACACCGAAGGACGCGTTCGGGTCGTGGGCTTCGACATGCGACGCGGCGTGGTGCAGGGCGCATCCGTCCCGGTGTTCGAGGCGTTCCGCGGTCCGGGCGGCGCCGCCACGTATTTCACCGTGTCCGACAACGGCACGCTGGTGTACATGGCGGGCAGTTTTCAACGGACGCTGGTTCGTGTCAATCGGTATGGACAGGAAACCCCGATCAACGCAGAACTGCGCGGCTATCGCTTTCCCGCGGTGTCTCCCGACGGCAAATCGGTAGTCGTCACCGTCGATCCGCGGCCGTCATCGATCTGGGTCGTCGACGTCGCGACGGGGCAGGCGGCGCCACTCACGACGGACAAGGTACATTCCATCTTCGCGGTCTGGTCGCCGGATGGCACGCGCATCGCCTTCGATCGCTACGACAGCCCAGCGGCTCGCGCCGTGTGGATGTGGGCACAACCCGGCGCCGAGTTGCACGATGTCTTCGCACGGGTCTCCGAGCAGCGCGTAGGCGACATCGGCGTCATCCAGTGGACAAGCGCCGCAGGCTTCTTTGGCTACCAGTTACGCACGAAACCTGGGCAGTTGCGCGCGGACATCGTGCAGTTCCGAATGGGCGACAGCGCGGTGACGCCCGTCGTGTCGACACCGGCGGACGATCGAATGCCCGTGTTGTCGCCGGATGGGAAGTGGCTGGCGTACACCTCCACGATCTCGGGGGCAAACGAGGTGTACGTCCGCCCGTATCCGCAGTCGGGTCCCAGCGTGCTGATTTCATCGCGTGGTGGCACAGACCCATTCTGGTCTCGTGACGGCACGGAACTCTTCTATCGCTCTGGCTCACGCATCATGTCGTCTGCCCACAGTCCGTTGTCGGGACCCGGTGCCTTCGGTACCCCGCAGGTGCTGTTCAGCGCGGCCTTCGACTTTTCGCAGGAGCGCAACTGGTCGCCGAGCCCAGATGGCAGCTTCGTCATGATCAAGGCGGATCCGACGATGGGGCGACAGCTGCGCGTCGTCTTCAACTGGTTCGACGAGTTGACCGCGTCAGGCACGCGGTAAGGTCAGCAAGCGCTCGCTCGAGCGATCGTGATGAAGCCTTCTACGGACCGCTGACGAGCTTCTGGACCGTCGCCCCGATTGCGCCGCTGCCCCGTCTGCGAGATCGTGCCCTTGCCGCCGAATCCCTTAGTCGCACCGCTCACAGAGAAAACCGCGATCTTCTCTGCGTCCTCCCCTTCTCTGCGTCCTCTGCATCAACCTCCTGTTGTCTGGTTCCGCTTGGCTGGGCCGTACGCTAGCGCCTGCGGCGCTGCGAGCACAGGTTGGTTGAATGACACGGATGCTCTTGATGGTTGCCGCGGGATGTCTCGGCTGTGTGGTATCCGTCTCCGCCGCCGCACAGTCTCGCATCTTCGCCGACGCTCCCGAAGCCGTATGGATCGCCCCGCCAGCCATGCCAGCGGATTCCTTCGGCGTCTTCCACGCGCGACGCACCTTCGACCTCACGGCAAAGCCGGATCGATTCATCATCCACGTCTCCGCCGACAACCGCTATCGGCTGTACGTGAACGGCATCCAGGTCTCGTCCGGCCCGCAGCGCTCCGACGTCATGCATTGGCGCTACGAGACAGTGGATCTCGCGCCACAACTGCGCGTCGGGAGTAACGTCGTCGCGGCGATCGTGTGGAACTGGGGTCCGCACCACCCCGTGGGACAGCACAGCGTGCGCACCGCCTTTCTCTTGCAGGGCGACAGCCCGCGCGAAGCGATCGTCAACTCCGGCGCCGGATGGAAGCTCGCTCGCGATTCGGCCTACACGGAACTGAGAGTGTCGCCGCAGGACATCCGGAACGCGTACTACGCGGCAGCGCACGGCGAGGTGGTGGACGGCGCGCGCTATCCATGGGGATGGGAGCGCACCGACTACGACGACCGTGATTGGTTCACCGTCCCAATCGGCGCGCGCAGTGCGACCGTGGGACAGATCCAGCTGCATGCCGTGCCGGGCCGTGGCGGATACGGCGACGGAAGTGGATGGCAGCTCGAGCCGCGCGACATTCCGCCGATGGAGGAGTCGATCATTCGCTTCGCGAGCGTCCGTCGAGCCAGCCTTTCGGCATCGGACGGTTTCATCAAGCGCAACGGCGACCTCGTTGTTCCTGCGAATATGCGCGCATCGATCCTCGTCGATTACGCGAAGACGACCAACGCCTACACCGTGCTCGAGACGAGTGGCGGCACTGGCGCCACGATCACGCTCACCTACGCTGAAGCAGCCGTCGACTCGGCGGGACGCAAAGGCAATCGCAACGATGTCGCGGGACGCGTCATCAATGGCATCCGCGATCGCTTCCTCCCCGGCGGAGGTGAGCGACGTCGCTTCCAGACGCTCTACTGGCGATCGGGCCGCTACGTGAACGTGGACGTCGAAACGGGCGCAGAGCCGCTGCGCATCCACGACCTGCACGGCGTCTTCACGGCGTATCCCTTCGTCGAACGCGGCCATTTCTCGAGCGACCTGCCCTGGCTCGCCGACATGTGGAAGATGAACTGGAATGGCGCGCGCATCGGGGCGTTCGAGACGTACATGGACACGCCCTATTACGAGCAACTTCAATACATCGGCGACACTCGGCTGCAGGCGCTGATCTCGCTCTACGTCGCCGGCGACGACCGGCTCATGCGTCAGGCCATCGCGCATTTCGACCAGTCACGTATTCCCGAAGGCATCACGGCGAGTCGCTATCCGTCGGAACTGCAGCAGCTCATTCCGCCCTTTTCGCTCGTGTACGTGGCGATGGTGCACGACTACTACATGTACCGCGACGATCCCAGGTACACGCGTCAATACCTCGCCGGCATTCGCGGCATCCTCGCCTGGTACGGACGTTACGTCGACGACACGGGCATGCTCGGCCCCATGCCCTATTGGAACTTCGTCGACTGGGCGGATCGCTGGCAGCGCGGCGTTCCCGCTGGCG
>Ga0193752_1003628_pt1 | contig 10531 bp, 12 predicted proteins | sample H1c1metaG_FD_144924 | JGI IMG/M metagenome (GOLD analysis project Ga0193752, IMG submission 144924) | Soil microbial communities from a riparian zone of the East river system, Colorado, United States - H1c1 | ecosystem: Environmental > Terrestrial > Soil > Riparian zone | place: USA: East River...
GATCAGCGCGTCCCCCGGGGGGCCGCCACGGTCGCCCTGCTGACCTTGGCCGCGCAGCCGGATCTGCTGGCCGTCTTTGACGCCGGGGGGGATACGGACGTCGAGTTGTTTGTCGTCGATCACCACCCTGCGGTTGCCGCCGAGAGCTGCGTCCTCGAGCGAGACCGTGGTCTGAAACTGAACGTCCGCGCCTTTGCGCGGCTGACTACGCTTTCCACGGCCGGCGGCGCCGCCGCCCCCAAGACCGCCAAAGATATCGGCGAAGATGTCCTCGGCGGAGAAGCCGCCCTGTTCGTTGCTCCAGTTGAAGTCGCCGCCGCGCGCGCCCTGCTGGCGGCCAAAGCCCTCCCAGCCGCCTGCGCCGGGATGCTGTGCGCCCGGATTGAAGCCCTTGGGCTGGCCGGCCTCGTCGATCTCACCGCGGTCGTATTGGGCGCGCTTCTCCTTGTCGCCGACCACTTCGTAGGCGCTGCTGATCTCCTGGAAGCGCTTCACCGCCTTGGGATCGTTTTGGTGTTTGTCGGGATGATGTTTCTTGGCAAGCGTGCGGAAGGCCTTCTTGATTTCGGCCTCGCTCGCCTTCTTGGAAACACCCAGGACTTCGTACGGATCTCGAGCCATTGCGAATGCCCACGCCTCTTGAGCAATCTATATAGGAAGAGTCTGGGCTGCGCGCCAAAGCGTTTTCCGCCGAACTCGGCAGAAGACTCCCCCGGCTCGCGCGGGTGGGCGACGATCCGCTATGATATCCGCTGATGGCTATTCAGGGAGGGAACAATGAGCGTGTGGCCACGGCTGGTTGCGGCGGTTGCCTTGTCCTGGCTTTCACTTCATCCGGCGGCGGCCGTGGAGCGGTTGGTGACGCTGGAGGTGGCGCTCGGCGACGTCTCGCTGAACAAGGTGCCGTTCCTGATGGCGGCCGATACCGGCATCTATGCCAGGAATGGTCTCGATGTCCGCCAGTTTATCACACCCGGCGCCGCCGCTGACGCGCGCGAATCCGGTGTGGTTGTGCCCGCGCAGTATGTCCGGGCCGATATCGGCAGTGCTCCGATCTCGGTGGGCGGGGCCAGTCCGATGATCTACCGCGTCGCCAACGATGCGGCCGGTATCCATCGTGTCGCGCTTCTGACCACCGAGGGCACCGTCCGCAACACCATCATCACGACCAATTCCCTCGCCCGCGTCGAAGACCTGAAAGGCAAGCGGCTAGGCTACTCAGTCCCCGGCGCCGTCACGCATGTCGCGGCGCTCCAATTCGTCAAGCACATGGGGTGGGACCCGGCGCGGGATATCTCGCTGATCGGCAACGGCAACTCGCTCAATCCCTTAAGGGAGGGCCGCATCGACGGCGCCCTCGGCAGCGCCATGACATTTTCGATGGCGCCTGAACTGAATCTCAAACTTCTGATCGACCTCACGCCGTACGACTTCCCCGTAGGCGGCTCGAGCGTCCTTGCCGAGCGCAACTGGCTGCGAATGAATCGCGACACCGCCGCGCGCTTCGTCAGGGCCAGCAACGAGGCTCTCGCCCTGATGAAGCGGGATCGCGCCGCCTTCAATGCGGCGCTTGCCAAGTGGTTCAACGTGCGGGACCCGCTCGTTCAGGAGCGCATGTATCGCGAGGTCGAGGAGATTCCGCAGAAGCCGTTTCCGACGGTGGACGGCATCAAGGCGACGCTCGCGTTCTACGATTCACCCGAGATGCGCAAATACAAGGCCGAGGATTTCTACGATTCGAGCTTCATGACTGAGCTCGACAAAAGCGGCTTCTTGGATCGGCTGTACCGTTGAACGCGCCCAAAGACCGGAAGGGTACTATGAGCATTTGGTCACGGGCCGTTCTTGCGGTTGCGCTTGCGCTTGCCTGCCTGTCCGTCCAACCGGCGACAGCCGCGGAGCGGCTGGTTCCATTGGACGTGGATATGGGCGACATCTCGCTGAACAAAGTACCGTACCTGATCGCATCCGATACCGGCATCTATGCGAAGAACGGTCTCGACGTGCACCAATACATAACGCCGGCCGCTGCCGAAGTGGCGCGCAGGTCCGGCGTGATCGTGCCCGCGCAATCGATCAAGTCCGATATCGGCAGCGCACCGATAGCGCTCGGCAGCGGCACGCCCATGATGTACCGCGTGACGCACGATCCCAAAGCGGTCCACCGCGTCGTGCTGACGACCGGAGAAGACATCATCCGGGAGACGATCATCACCACGAACGCGATCGGAAAGGTTGAGGACCTGAAGGGCAAGCGCCTCGGCTATTCGGTGCCGGGCACCGTAACGCATGTCGCCGGGCTCTCTTTCGCCAAGCATATGGGCTGGGACCCCAATCGCGACATGTTTCTGGTGGGGAACGCGAACGGGATCACCCCCCTGAGGGAGGGCCGCACCGATGGGTTCTTCGGGAGCGCGATGTCCGTAGCCATGGCGCCTGAGATGAACCTCAAGCTGCTTATCGATCTTACGTCGTATAGATTCCCGGTCGCCGGCTCCGGTATCATGGGGAAGCGTGATTGGTTGAAATCCAATCGCGACACGGCTGTGAAGTTCGTGAAGGCGGCCTTCGAGGCGATCGCGTTGATGAAAAAGGATCGGGCGGCGTTCGATGCCGCACTCGTCAAGTGGCTCAACATCACGGATAAGGCGGCGCAGGACCGCATGTATGGTGAGATCGAGCTTCCGCAGAAGCCCTATCCGTCAGTCGACGGAATCAAGCACACGTTCGTCCTCTACGACTCACCGGAAATGCGCAAATACAAGGCCGAAGACTTCTACGATTCGAGCATTATGACCGAGCTCGACGGAAGCGGCTTCATCGACCGGCTCTATCGGTGAGCAGCCAAGACGACTCCGACATCACTCCGACCGACGAGCCCATCGCGCTGTTCCAGCAATGGTTCGCGGAAGCGATGCAGCGCGAGACCAACGATCCTGAAGCGATGGCGCTTGCCACCGTGGATGCGGGCGGCTTGCCCGATGTTCGGATGGTGCTGCTGAAAGGCGTCGATCGCAACGGCTTCGTCTTCTACACGAATCTCGAAAGCGCCAAGAGCGAAGAGCTCGCGGGGAACCCGCAGGCGGCCTTGTGCTTCCATTGGAAATCGTTGCGGCGGCAGGTGCGCGTGCGCGGCACCGTGATGCCCGTCAGCGATGCCGAGGCCGATGCCTATTTCGCGACCCGGCCGAAGGACAGCAAGATCGGCGCCTGGGCGTCGCGCCAGTCGCGGCCGCTGGAAGGCCGTTTCGCGCTCGAAAAGCAAGTGGCGCGCTACGCGGCAAAATATGCGCTCACCAGCGTGCCGCGGCCGCCGCACTGGTCGGGCTTCCGCATTCAGCCGCTCGCCATCGAGTTCTGGCGCGACCGCCCGTTTCGTCTCCACGAACGCCTGCGCTATCGCCGCGAGTCGCTCGATTCGCCCTGGGCAACGGAACGCCTGTTTCCGTAGTGGCGTCGTTGGTCCGCGAACGAACTGCGGAGACGGCCCATCCGTGGTAGATTTCGCATTCGAAGAACCCAGTCAGGCAGGAGAAATTCATGCGCGTTATCGCCCGTCTTTCATCCGCCACTGTTCTTGCGTTGTCGGCCACCGCGTTGGCGCAGACCGAACCTTCGCTGATGTTCAAAAACCTGGACTACCGGTTCGGCGTCATCTTTCCGGGTCAGGCGCAACCCATGGCGCGGGACGTGACCTTTACGACGAAGGACGGCGCCACTATTCCTGCGCGGCAGTTCTACATGGAACAGCCTGGAGCGCGGTACAGCGTAACGCTGGTCAGGTTGCCGAATGCTCAAGCCGTCGACAAAGCTCATGTCGACTACACCGCGGAGCAAATCCTGAAAAAGGGGGTCGCCCAGTTCAACTACTCATACTGTTACGATCCGGGCATACCTGGCCGTCAGCTTAATATGAGAGAACCCAACGGCAACCAGCTGCGGGCATCCGTCTATATGTGGGACCGCCAGCTCTACATCACGGAAGCGAGCGCACCTGCCGGCAATCAAGAGGCTTTGCAATTCGAGCAGTCCATCACGATCCTCGATCCGATGGGGAACGACCTCGACAACGGCCAAGGAAGCCCTGCCTGCCCTTAGGCGCGGGGGCGCCGCAATTTCGCAGCTGCCTTGTCGACTGCGGCTTGGCGTTCGGTTTGCCGGCTCGCGGACGCCGCGCGCAGCTTTGCGACGAGGGCAGGCCCAGCGCGCTCAGGGATGCCCGCATCGAACGGCGGATGCGGGTCGTATTCAATGTTCAGTTGGATGGATTTGGCGACTTCTTCACCAAACGCTTGCGCCGCAATGACGAGGGCAAAGTCGATGCCCGCAGTGACCCCGCCGCCGGTGATCACTTGCCCGTCGATGACGACCCGCTCGGCGACCGGTGTTGCGCCGAATGCCGACAGCATCTCGCGGCTCATCCAGTGCGTCGTGGCGCGTTTGCCCTGAAGGAGTCCGGCGGCGCCCAGAACGAGCGCACCGGTGCACACGCTGGTGATGTAGCGCGCCGCACGTGCCTGCCGTTTGACGAAATCGAGCACTCGGTCGTCGTTGAGGAGCGCATTCACGCCCGAACCTCCCGGCACGCAAATCAGATCGAGCGGCGGGCACTCCCCAAACGTCGTGGTCGGCACAATTTGGATGCCGCCGCCTGCGGTCACCGGTTCCCGGCTTTTCCAGACGAGATGTGTCTTGGCATCGGGAAACTTGGTGAACACCTCGTACGGTCCCGTCAGGTCGAGCTGGGTGACGTCGGGAAACAGCAAGAGGCCGATTTGGAAGGTCATCGGCGTGCTTTCTTCTGCGGCTTTGGTATGCCGAGCTGTTCGCGCCAGACTTTGCCCGGGATTTCGTCGGCCTCGCGTTCGGGCAGATGGCCGAGATGGAACGGGCCGAAACTGACGCGGATGAGCCGCGACACCTTGAAGCCGAGATGTTCCATCAACCGCTTCACCTCGCGATTCTTGCCTTCCTTGAGACTGATCGTCGCCCAGGAATTATGGCCCTTGCTGCGTTCCAATTCGGCGACAACGGGGCCGTAGCGCGTGCCGTCGATGGTGACGCCCTTCGCCAGCCGGTCGAGGTCGGACTGCTTCACATCACCGAACAGGCGCGCCCGATAGCGGCGTAGCCACCCCTGCGCGGGCAGCTCCAGCCTGCGAGCGAGGTCGCCGTCGTTGGTGAGGAGGAGCAGGCCCTCGGAATTGATATCGAGCCGTCCGACCGAGACGACGCGGGGCAAGCTCCGCGGCAGATTGGCGAAGACGGTCGGCCGGCCCTCGGGATCGCGATGCGAGGTGACGAGACCGGCGGGCTTGTGATAGCGCCAGAGCTTCGTCGGGCTGAGGCCGGGGATCGGCTTTCCGTCGATGAGGATGATCGCCTCTGGCGGCACGTTCAGCGCGGGCGAGGCGATGGGTTTGCCGTCGACCGCCACGCGGCCCGCTTCGATCATCTTCTCGGCGTCGCGCCGCGAACAGACGCCGGCGCGCGCGATCACCTTGGCGATACGCTCGCTGGTCTTGGCTTCGGGCGGTTCGGCGGGCTGTTTGGACACGTGCGGGCAAGCTCCTTCCCTTTCGGGTAACGTGCAGGGCATGAAAGAGCAAGACGACGAGATGGCGGCGCTCGCGCTCGCCGAGGCGAAAGCGGCCGGGTTGCGCGGCGAAGTGCCGATCGGCGCGGTGCTGGTTTCGCCGGAAACCACCGTGCTGGCGCGCAACGGCAACCGCATTCTGGAACTCAAGGATCCGACCGCCCATGCCGAGATTCTGGTGCTGCGCGAGGGCGCCAAGCTCACCGGGAACGAGCGGCTGGTCGGAACGACGCTCTACGTGACGCTCGAACCCTGCGCGATGTGCGCGGGCGCCATCAGCCTCGCGCGCGTGGAACGTGTCGTCTATGCCGCGACCGATCCGAAGGGCGGCGCCATCGAGCACGGCCCGCGCTTCTTCGAGCAGCCGACCTGCCATCATCGCCCTGTGGTCGCACGTGCGGGCGATGCCGACGAAGCCGGAAATCTGCTTCGGGACTTTTTTCGTGCGCGCCGAGCCTAGGTCTTCTTCCGCCGCTTCTTGCGGTGACGATCGGCGAGGCGGTTAAGACCTTCGACCAGGCCCGAGAAGGCGATCGCGAAATAGAGATAGTTCCGCGGAATGTGGAAGTGGACCGCGTCCGCCACGAGCGCCATGCCGATCAGCATAAGGAAGCTCAACGCCAGCATTTTCACCGTCGGATTCTTATTGACGAACCGCGAGGTTGGCTCGGCGGCGACCATCATGATCAGGACGGCGACGACGACGGCTGCAATCATCACCTCGATATGGTCGGCGACGCCGACCGCTGTGATCACCGAGTCGAGCGAAAAGACGATGTCCAGCATCGCGATCTGCACGATGACCCCGCCGAAGGTGGCGACGGCCGCACGGTGCTTGCCCTCGTATTCGCCTTCGACCTCGGAATGGATTTCGCGCGTTCCCTTGGCGAGCAGAAACAAGCCGCCCGCGCCCAGGATCAAGTCGCGCCAGGAGAAATCGATCCCGAACAGCGTGAATAGCGGCTCGCGCAACGAGATGATCCACGAAATTGTCAACAGCAACAGGACGCGCAAGACGATCGCGACGGACAGGCCGACACGCCGGGCGGCCGCCTGCTGGCGCTTCGGCAGATGCTGGGAGACGATGGCGATGAAGACGATATTGTCGATGCCGAGCACGATCTCGAGCACGACCAACGTGGCGAAGCTGATCCACGCATTCGGGTCCGTGAGAAGTTCGAGCATCGGCACGTGAGGTCAGAGCCAGCCGGGGGAAAGGTTCGGGAACACCAGCAGGAACGTTTGACGCGTCGCAATGATCCCTATGGCGGCGCCCGCCATCACATCGGCCAGGAAATGCGCTGTCAACATCGCGCGAGTCATCGAAAGCCCGAAGGCCAGCAACAGCCATATTGGCGTCAACAGCGGGAACGCGGCGGACAGCACCACAGCCACGCAAAAGATCGTCATCGAGTGACCCGACGGGAAGGAATCATACTGAAGCTGCCAGGTGAAATAGCGGAAGCCGTAGAGCCCGTGCTCGAACTCGTCGCGCGGACGTCGGCGGCCGAGGAAGATCTTGATCACGTGCAGGACGATGCTTCCGAAGACGAAGCTCGCCAGCAATGCCAGCGCATAATCGGATATCGCCCGCATGAGCGGCGTTTCCGCGGCGAGCGCCATCCACCCCTGGGCCGCGAGAAAAATGAGCGCCGCCGCCCCGATCCACGGGCCACCTTTGGCCCAATCGGTCACTCTCAACGCGAACTGAAATCCCGGCGTGGCCAGCCGGTTGCGATAATAATGCGCCATCTTCCGGTCGATTGACAGGCACGCGAGTCCGGCGATGAAAAACAAAAGGGCAAGCCAAAGCATCATGACGAGGGCTTGTCCGCTGTCTCGCGCGCGATCGCACGCCAGCCGATATCCTTGCGGCAGAAGCCGCCCGGCCAATCGATGCGCGCGATCGCTTCGTAGGCGCGCGTTTGCGCTTCGCGCACGGTCTTGCCCGTGGCGCTGACATTGAGCACGCGCCCGCCGGTGGCTAGGATGCGGCCGTCGCGCGCTTCCGTCGCGGCGTGGAAGATCTCCACGCCTTCGACGCCCGCGGCCTCGGTAAGGCCCTTGATCTCGCTGCCCTTCTGATACGCGCCGGGATAGCCGTTGGCCGCCATCACCACAGTGAGCGCTGCGTCGTTGAACCACCGCAGGTCCAAATTTGCCAGCATCCCGTCGCGCGCCGCCATCAACGCCGGCAGCAAATCCGACTTCAGGCGCAGCACCAGCACCTGACATTCGGGATCGCCGAAGCGGCAATTGTATTCGATCAGCTTCGGCCCCTCGCTGGTGATCATCAGGCCGGCATAGAGCACCCCCTGATAAGGCGTGCCGCGCGCGCGCATGGCATCGACTGTCGGTCGGATGATCCGCGCCATCACTTCGTTTTCGAGCGCTTGCGTCAGCACGGGCGTCGGCGAATAGGCGCCCATGCCGCCGGTGTTGGGGCCTTCGTCGCCGTCGAAGACGTGCTTGTGATCCTGGGCGCCGGCGAGCGGCAGGATGTGCTCGCCGTCGGTCAGCGCGAAGAAGCTCGCTTCCTCGCCGTGCAGGAATTCTTCGATGACGACTTCGTTGCCGGCATCGCCGAACGCGCCGCCGAACATCGACTCGATCGTCGCTGCAGACTCGGCGGGCGTGTCTGCGATGATGACGCCTTTGCCCGCCGCAAGCCCGTCGGCCTTCACGACAATGGGGTGGGGAAGGGCGGCGGCATACCGCTTGGCGGCGTCCGCATCACGAAACCGCTGATACGCCGCGGTTGGAATGCCGTGCTCGCGGCACAGATCTTTGACGAAGCCCTTGGACGCTTCGAGCTGCGCGCCCGCGGCCGATGGTCCCAGAGCCTTGATGCCCGCGGCCTCGAAACGATCGGCGAAGCCTGCGGTCAGCGGCGCTTCGGGTCCCGAGATCGCGAAATCGATTCGCTTCTCTTTGGCGAAGGCAACCAAGCGATCGAAGTCCAGCGAATCGATCGGAACGCATTCCGCCACCTGCGCGATGCCCGCGTTCCCCGGCGCGCAATAGAGCTTTGACACCAGTGGGCTTGCTGAAATCGACCAGGCCAGCGCGTGCTCGCGTCCGCCCGACCCGATGAGGAGGATTTTCACGCCTGGCTTTCTTGCTGGAGCCGCTGAGTCTGTGCTGTATCATCGCGCCATGGCGGATGAAACCCCGGCAGCTGCCGGTCCCCAAAGCAATCTTCCTGAATACTCGGTCAGCGACCTCGCGAACCAGCTGAAGCGCGCGGTCGAGACGGCTTTCCCCTATGTCCGCGTGCGCGGCGAAATCAGCGGGCTGAAGTTCAATTCCTCGGGCCATGTCTATTTCGACCTGAAAGACGACAAGGCGGTGCTGAACGCGGTGATGTGGCGCACCACGGCCCAGCGACTGAAGCTCCGCCCCGAGGCCGGACTCGAAGTCATCTGCACCGGGCGGGTGTCCACCTATCCCGCGTCGTCCCGCTACCAGTTGATCGTCGACCGCATGGAGCTCGCGGGCCTCGGCGCGCTGATGGCGATGCTTGAAGCGCGCAAGAAAAAGCTCGCCGCCGAAGGCCTGTTCGACGCTGCCCGCAAGAAGCCGATACCCTTCCTCCCACGCCGCATCGGCGTTGTGACGTCGCCCACGGGTGCGGTGATTCGCGACATCATGCATCGGCTGTCCGACCGCTGCCCGCGCCCGGTTCTGGTGTGGCCGGTCGCCGTCCAGGGCGACCGCGCGCCCGCTGAAATCGCCGCCGCGATCCGCGGCTTCAACGCGCTGCCCCGCAATGTCCGGCCGGACGTGATCATCGTCGCCCGCGGCGGCGGCTCGTTCGAGGACCTGCTCGCCTTCAGCGACGAAGATGTCGTGCGCGCCGCCGCCGAATCCACCATCCCGCTGATTTCCGGCGTCGGGCACGAGACCGACACGACGCTGATCGATCTCGCCTCCGACAGGCGCGCGCCCACGCCGACCGCGGCGGCGGAGATGGCCGTGCCCGTGTTGCGCGAACTGGCCGAGACGCTGCTCTCGCTGAAGCAGCGGGGCTTACGCGCCTCGTCCCGCCTGATGGACACGCGGCGCCGGCACTTGCAGAGCCTCGCGCGTGCGCTGCCCCGGGCAGACGCGCTGTTCGCCTTGCCGCGTCAGCGCTTCGATGCCGCTGGCTCGCGCCTGCGCGGCGCGCTGTTCCAGAATCTTCAGCGCCACCGCGCGAGTTTCATGCAGGCCGCGGCGCTGTTGCGTCCGCGTATTATCGCTGCAGAGATCGCGACTTGCCGGGGCAATTTGGCCAAGCTCGATAGCCGCCTCTCCCGCGCCTACGGACAACGCGTCCGCCAGGCGAAGGACTCGCTCGACGGCTGCACGCGCGTCCTCGAATCCCTAAGCTATCGCGCCATTCTCAGCCGGGGGTTTGCGCTGGTGCGCGGGCCGCTCGGCGAGCTCAGGCGCCGCGCTGTCGAGGTGGTGCCCGGCGAACGCCTGGCGCTCATCTTCGACGACGCCGAGACGCGCGCGGTCGCGACCAAGGACAAGCCCATCCGTTCCGCAAAACCAGGCCAAGGCGACCTTTTTTGAGCGGGAGCCTGCCGCCAAGTGATTGGTTTTTAACTGGCGCGCGCGCTATTATCGACGCATGAACCAGTTCGAACGCGATATCGGCGGCAGGCCCGCCATTCTCGAATATCTCGACGGGGAATACCGCGTGGTCAGCCCGGGCTCGCATGTCGTGTGCGCGGTCAGCGGCACGAAAATTCCCCTGGAAGCCTTGCGCTATTGGAGCGTCGATCTGCAGGAGGCCTATGCCGGTCCCTCCGCTGCGTTGAAGCGGATGCAGGAAAAGGGTCTGACGCCGCGATGAGCCGTCTCGATCGCCGCGAGTTCGTGCTGGCCGGGATGGCGCTGGCAGCGGTTCCGGCGGTCGCGCGCGGCCAGGCCTTGGCCACCGGACCG
>Ga0193752_1003629_pt1 | contig 10528 bp, 11 predicted proteins | sample H1c1metaG_FD_144924 | JGI IMG/M metagenome (GOLD analysis project Ga0193752, IMG submission 144924) | Soil microbial communities from a riparian zone of the East river system, Colorado, United States - H1c1 | ecosystem: Environmental > Terrestrial > Soil > Riparian zone | place: USA: East River...
GATACGGGAGACGACGGCGGTTCGCCAGTCTTTACGCGAGCGTACCATCAGGCGGCCGCCGAGCGGCATTTCGCGCAGGGTTATTTGAGTTTCGGAAGGTTCCATTTTTTGCGGTTTTCCGCGTAAGCCGTTTCGGGCATTTGTATGAGAACAGGGTTGCGTTTTGCGTCGATCCAGCGAAAGATCTTTTCTACATTTTCCTTCGCCATTGCAGTGCATCCGCTGGTACCGCTGGCGGCGTCCTTCCAAATGTGAAGGAAGATACAGGAGCCGTTTCCTCTAGTGATCGGCGCGGAGTTGTGCGCGACAAACACGCCCATTTCATATTCGGGCCCGACGGCGAGCATCTTTTCGGAGCTTTTCCAATCGAAATTGCCGACCTGCATGCGGTTAACGATCTTGTTGTAGTGGTTCGACTTGGGATCGTCGACGCACTCGGTGTTTTCCTCGAGCTTTGTAAACGGCAGCTTAGCGTATTCGGGTTTATCGAGCGCGCCGAAAGTTGAGGTCAAGGCAAAAATCCCGGCCGGAGCTTTACCGTCGCCCTCGGCCTTAATCATCGCTTTATCAACCGAGGCCGGTAATTCGTTCAGCCCGTCGCCCCAGCCTAAACCGCTTCTGCCGACAACGATCGCGAAGGGTTCGCCAACCTTTTTCCATTTCGATTTGGGTGTCTTACGCTCGAAAAGCTGGGCCTCGCCGCTAACGGCCGCCCAATCTTTTGTAGTCACGACAACCGCCTGTTGCGCGCTGGAAAAGGGCGGCGGAACAAACGGCGGCTGCGGTTTTTTCACCTGCGCCAGGGATGTGCTCACCGTCAAAACTGATACAACCGCAAGCGTGTAAAGAAATTTCATCCTAGTCTTCAAAGGGAAGGTCTTGCTGCGCCGCACGGCTTTTGGCTACCGCATATAATCTGAGGCCGAACGAGATCATCAATATCGAGATGCCCATCCAGATCAGGACCCACATAATGCTCGGCAATCCGGTCGCATTCGCCATGTTGCCTGCGTCGGTCTGGATCTCGGAGCCGCCGAAAGAGGCGTTGATGAAAAAGAGTGTTTTCAGATCGGAAAGCGCATTCAGCAGACACTGTACCGCAAGGAATGCCACGGCAAAATTCGCGACCTTTGGCGACGAATAAGCCGCTAAAACAACGAGTCCGGCGGCAAGGAGCGCGCCCGAAACGATCGTAAAAAGAACCGTAAGGAACGATACCTGGAGCGAGAAAATGTTAAATGCGGGCATAAGCACCCCGAAGAAGAGGGTGATAATACCGATAAAGCCGCCGGCAAACAGGAGGATCTTTTGCGACGACACGCTTTTTCGTATCAATAAAAGCAGCAGCACGCCGAAGGCCGTTGTGCCGAGATAACCTGCGCTTGACGTAAGCAGCGCGCTAAAGACACCGGGCGAGGCGGAATAAACAACGCCGCTGCCATCGGGTGATATCGTCAGGCTTTGCACCGAGCCGCCGGTAATAAAGCTGACAAGAGCGTGGCTCGCTTCGTGGATGAACGTAACAAACAGCCGGATCGGGTAAACCAGGTACTCGGTAAACGGCAGGAACCATAAAATAACGGTAATCACCGTTGCAAGCAGCAACAGCGCAAGCTGCGGTTTGGCGTCTTCGGCTAATTTGTATCTCATCGCATAACTCCTAAAAAAGATCTCTGCTCAATTTACGTTTTATTCTACAGGAAAGTTCGGGATAGGTTAATAGTAAATTGTTGGTGGTTGATTGTTAGTTGTTGGTGGTTCGTTGTCGGTTGATAACTATTTCGTGGTGTTTTGTGTTGATTCGTGGTTTCTGTTCCGGTTTCTGCCTGCTTCCTATAAATTTTCTCTAAGAGCGTGAGTAATCCGATTTGCCGCCGGTTTTAGATTCGAGGCGGATCGCGGTGATCTCGATATCTTTTTGAACGGCTTTGCACATGTCGTAAATGGTGAGCGCGGCAATAGATACCGCCGTTAGCGCCTCCATCTCGACGCCGGTTTGAGCGGTGGTTTTGGCGGTGGCTTCGAGATATATTCCTTCGTCCGTTATTTCGGCTTTAACATCAACCTTCGAAAGATTTATCTGGTGGCACAGCGGAATAAGTTCCGGGGTCTTTTTCGCGGCCATTATACCGGCGATACGTGCGATCTCGAGTGGGTCGCCTTTCGGATTCGTTTGGGTGCGCAACGTTTCGATGGTAGCAGTGGATAGAAGGACTTTGGCGGATGCTATGGCGATGCGAGCCGTCTCGGCTTTTTCAGAGACATCGACCATCTTTATCTTCCCAGATTCATCGAAATGCGACAATTTGTTCATTTTTCTCTACGGTTTCAGTATAGCCTTGAAAATTAGCGTGTTGCCGCCAAAAAGGACTTCGCGGGAGTTGAGCTCATTCGTCCAGCGAGTTTGGCGCTTCTTTTCTGGAGTAAAGAAGGAAGCGATCTTTATCGCGGCGGTGATCGGAAAATATGCCCAGGAGTTACTCTTGGGCTTGTCGAGATAGGTATTTTCGAGGTGAAAACCGTTCTTTTCGAGCAGGTAACGCACCTCGGAATACCCGATCGGGTTTACGTGGAGCGCGACCTCCATCGTGTCGCCGTAATCGGCGCGGATACCGTCAAGCGCGGGGGCCGAGAGCGGTTTGAAATGCGATGTGTAGCCGAAAAATAGCCATTTCATGCGCTCTTCGATGTTCATGATGTTGGGCACGCTGATCACAAGTAGCCCGCCGGGTTTGATGATACGCGCGAACTCGCGGATCGCGTTTGCCGGGTTTTCGATATGCTCCAGCCCTTCTACACAAACGGCGTAATCGAGCGAAGCATCGTCGTAGGGCAGGGTTTTGTCGAGGTCGCCGAATTTTATCTCGGTATCGTCGAGCTTGAAAATCTGGGGGTAAAGGTCGCAGCAGAGAACGTCGTGACCGAGGGCGTTGAGGCGGACAGCAAGCGCGCCCTCGCCTGCCGGAACGTCGAGAACGCGGCCGGGCTTTTCGCCCCGGAGGATATTTTCCACGGTTTCATGGATCGCGATGTGGCCGAGAGCTTTTGCTTCCATAGAGCGGGTTTAGAATAAAACAAGAACCCAAGGGATGTCGATTGCGGTTTAGTTTCTATTACGGTTTATTCGGACGATTGCGGAACCTAACACTAGAATAAAATCGTAACCACGAATCACCACGAATCACCACGAATCAACGCGAAACACCACGAATCAGGGCCCTCAGAGAAAAAGTATCCTTACAGGATCTCCTTCTTCAAACGTCTCGCCCGCGGGCACAACGATAAACGCATTTGCACGGGCAAAGCCGACGAAATCGGACGACCCATGCCATTTTAGCGGTTCGGCGATGAGCTTACCTTTTTTGCTCGTTGAAAGACTTGCAGGAAGGTAGGTGTCGCGCTCCTTTGCGCCCTTGGTGCGCACGGCGGCGACTGCTGTGCCTTCAAGCAAGCTAGTATTAGTCGCGCTCTGCATTTTGAGCAAAACGCGCCGTACAAACAGATAAAAGGTTGCGGCGACGGAGACCGGGTTACCGGGCAGGCCGAAGACCAATTTGTCGTTCAGACGCGCGAAAACCGTCGGCTTTCCGGGTTTTAAACGCACCTTTTCAAAGAAAATCTCGGCGCCGAGTTCGAGCAAGGCGGTCTTTGTCAGATCGTATTTTCCAACCGATACGCCGCCGGTCATGACGAGAATGTCAGATGTTTTGAGGGCGAGCTTAATTTGGTTTTTAAGATCATCAATATCATCCTGTGCGATCGGCAAGATTCTCGTTTCCGACCCTGCCTTTTGGGCTAACGCGAGAAGCATGACGGAGTTGGAGTTGCGGATCTGATCACGGCCGGGAATTTGATCGATCGCGACGATCTCACTGCCGGTCGATAGAATGGAAACCTTTGGCCGTTTCGCGACCTTTACTCTTGCGTAACCAAACGCCGCGAGCACCGCTACCATATTTTCAGTGACGATCTCGCCGGAGGTGATAACGGTTTCGCCGCTATTTATTTCCGCGCCCTTGTAGATGATATACCGGCCTTTTTCGGTCGGTTCCAGAATTTCGACGAACTCGCCGTCTTCTTTTGTAACCTCGATCTTTTGTATGGCGTCGGCGCCTTCGGGAACGGGCGCGCCGGTCATGATTCGGACGGCTTCGCCGGCATTTAACTTGTGGTGCCAACCGCGTCCGGCCGCCGATTCGCCGACGATCAATAGCTCTACCGGTGCCTTTTTTGTTTCTGCGGCTATAACGGCATAGCCGTCCATCTGCGAGCGATCGAAGGGCGGCAGATCGGTATCGGCAATGATATCCTCGGCCAGGACGCGGCCGATGGCGTTAGACAGGTCGATTGTTTCGGCGGAGAGGAAGCCGGTTTCGCGGTCGATGATGTCTATGGCCTCGGAAACGGGAATCATAAGAAATTTGACCGCGAAACACGCGAAAGGCGCGAAAGGGAAAAGAAGCATCTGAGCATCTAGAGCAACAGCCCCTTGAGACGAGCCTCCTGAACACGATGGGAGTTTTTTTGAACGCTTCCGCGTTCATGCACGCAGGGGGGCGTGCGCTCCGGCCGTGACGTTGAGCCTATTTGATCAGATAAAACTCGGTTTGGCGCGGGCGGAACCACTGATAGCCGCTCTCGGTCATGTGCGCGTCGTCTTCCGCCATGATCGTTACCCGTTGATTACCCCATTCGGGCACATCGGTCGAAGTGTTCATCTCGATCGACATGTACGAGCCCGGGCGGATCAATTCCTCGTCAGCGCCGGTGATACGCGGGCGGAAATCGATCGGGGCGCCGAGTCCGTGCCCTTGGGCGCCGAGCGGGTGCGAATAGATCATTGCGTTGATGCCCTCTTTCTTACATTCGGCCATCGTTTTCTCGAAAACGTCTGGGCCGGTCATGCCGGCTCGCGCGAATGAGAAAATAATGTCCTGGAGACGATTGGTATTTTTCATCGCGGCCTTTAATCCCGCGGGGGCGTCCTTTTCACCTTTGTTGAGAACATAGCCCATCTTTTGCCAGTCGGTGCTCAGGCCCATATAGATCAGGCCGAAATCGACGTGGATGACATCTCCGCGTTCAATCACCATTGATTCGCTGGCGGTGGGCATAAAAGTGCTGCCGGCGGGATTTACATTCGTTTGCTTTCTTTGGACGCGGAGATCGGGCTGAAACCAGGTTGTTACGCCGAGGTTGTTTAGCTGCTGCATCATCCACCAACGGACATCGCCGACGGTCGTTTTTCCGGGCGTGATCACTTCATTGGAAAAGGCGCGGCGGGTGATAATGTCGGTCGCTAGGACCCCGGTGCGATAGTGTTCGAGTTCCTCAGGAAGCCGTGTGTCGAGGTAATCCGTGATCAGCTTTTGGGCCGCGACAAAGCGCTTTTCGTATTTATCTCCGAGCGCGTCCGCCAAAAATTGATAGGCGTCGTAGGTCAATCCGCTTGTCGCGCCGCGGTTTCCCTTGAAGTTGAGCGCGATGGTTTTCGGGTCGCGGTCTTCGACAAATTTTTTGAAGGCGGCATTCAGACCCCCTTGCCCGATGGGAACGGTCTTGAAGTGTTTCTGCACGCGCTCTTCCGCATATCGCGTGATAGCATAGCGGCCGAGCTTATCGCCCTCGTCGACAAAAACAAAAAAATCCCTGCGGCCCACGATCGGGATCGGCGGAACGATAAACTCCGTGACCGGGTCGCTGTGAAATTCCTCGTTGACGACGATCCACATATCTACCTTATGCTTTTTCATCATCGGCAGGAGGATCGTGTCGGAACGCTTTTGCAGCCAGCTTTCACGCACGTTCACCTGCTCGCGCTGCGAGAGGAGCTTCGGCATGGCCGGTATTTTCTCCCAGGATCTGTTCTGGGCGAGCGCGGGTAAAAATGAGAGAAGAATTATAGCGATAAGAATAGGTTTGGTTATGCGCATATAAGAATTATTTAGGGGGCTTTTCGCACAAATAATGGCAAAATGCTACACTGCTTGTTTAGATTCTAGAGCAAAAATATTATATCAAACCTATTTAGCGAGGACAGTCAGATCGTGATCAATTTTGAATTATCGGAAGAACATATTCAGCTTCAAAACACCGTTAGGGAGTTCGTTCAGGGCGAAGTAGCGCCGTATATCAAGGAGTGGGACGAAAAGTCGCATTTCGAGCGCTCGGTATTCGACAAGATGGGGGACCTCGGCCTTTTAGGCGTTTGTATCCCGGAGCAGTACGGCGGAGCGGGGTTCGATTATATCTCGCTCGGCATCGTTTGCGAAGAGCTCGAAGCGATGGATACTTTCCTGCGCGTGGCGATGTCGGTGCACGTCGGGCTGAATTCCTTAAGCGTCTTTAGCTGGGGGACCGAGGAGCAGAAGCAGAAATATCTCGTACCGCAGGCGAAGGGCGAAAAGATCGCTACTTTTGGCCTGACGGAGCCTAATGCGGGTTCAGATGTGGTCGGGATGCGTTCGTATGCAAAGCGCGATGGCGACGACTGGATATTGAACGGTGAGAAAATGTGGATCAGCCTCGGGGATGTTGCGGATCATTTTCTGTTCTTTTGCTGGACGGACCAGGAAAAACAAAAAGTGCGAGATCATTCCGGAATAAGCTGCTTTATCGTCGAGCGCACAATGGCCGGATTTTCGAGTGGCACGCTGCACGGCAAACTCGGGATCAGAGCAGGGAACACTGGGTATTTTTCGCTGCAGGATGTGAGAGTTCCGCAGGCAAACATGCTCGGGAAGGAAGGCGAAGGATTCAAGATCGCGATGTTCAGCCTGGAAAACGGTCGTTACACGGTGGCTTCGGGGGCTACCGGAGTTATCAGGGCATCGAGGGATGCATCGGTGGCTTACGCAAACACACGCGAGGTTCAGGGCCAGACGATCGGCAATTTCCAGCTTGTAAAGCAAAAGATCGCCAATATGGAAGCTGATTATCAAATGTGTAATCTGTTGTGGATGAAGACGGGTTGGCTGAAAAATGAGGGCAAACCGAGCGCGAAGGCCGCGAGCCTTGCTAAATGGCAGGCGACCGTCAGGAGCGAAACTGCGGCGAGCATGGCAATTGAGGTACATGGCGCCAACGGTTACACAAACGATTACCCGGTCGAGCGATATTTGAGGAATTGTAAGGCGGCCGTGATCTACGAGGGAACGCGCGATATTCACACGCTGATGCAGGCGGATTGGGCGCTCGGGGTTAAGAAGGAAAAGGCCGCGCGGGTCGTTCTGCCGCCGTATAAGGCTGCGGGGGCTTCGGCTTAAGAAGTCGAGAGTCATGAGTCGCGAGTTGTGAGTCGAGAGTCGGAAGAGTAGCGGCGGCACAAAAAGAAAAGGCCGTCCAAAACGTCAGTTTTGGACGGCCTTCTTATGTAGTTAAATCGACTAATTTACTGCTTCTTGACGCTGTCGAAGAAGGTCTTCAGTGCTGCGCCGTGCTTTTCCATGCTCGGCTTTTCAGCATAAATGATCGCCAAAACCGGCTTCTTGTCGGTTTTGAGAAGGGTCAGGTCCCAGATCACTTCCTTGCCGTTTTCCTTGTCCTTGCCGGTGCCGCTATAGATAAGCGCTTCCATTCCGTTGACGGTTTCCTTCTTGTCTTTTTCCTCGATCTTTACTTCGGTGACGTATTCGTCGATATTCTTGGCCGCGTCGACACGGGCCTTGTCGTAATCGCCGTCCTTCGGAACGTGAAAGCGAACCGCTACGCCTTCGTCTTCGGTGCTGACGACAGTATCTTCACCGTCTTTCTCGAATTTGAAGCCTTTCGGCACGGTCATCTGGATGCCCGCTTCGTCGATCTTCAAAACGTCGCCTTCAGCCGGGGCCGAGGTCTTTTCGGTATTGGTGTTGGCGGCCGCCGGTTTGTTGGCGTTGGTGTTGGTGTTGGTAGTTGCTGCCGGTTTGTTGGTATTGGTGTTGGTTGCCGAACCGCCGCAAGCTGCAATAGCCGCAACCGAGATAGCAATAACAAGGGTTAAAATAAACTGTTTCATTTAAATCGTCTTCCTCAAAAATTGTTAAATAGAACTTACTTTGTGAAAGTTTGTACTAACACAAGCAAACTGCTGATACTACCAGTTTTATTAATTATTGCAAGCGGGAAAAGAAAAACAGCCCGCATATTTCCGAGCTGTTTTCGATAATGGGATTTGTCTTTTATTTGGCAGTATTTGAAGGCATGCTAGTGGGCTTCATCGATTCTATCTCTGCACCTCCGTTCGTCATCTTCCACTTGCCGTCTTCCTTAATAAATGGGAGTGAGGTCCAGTTTACATAGGTTCCACCCTTGAGCTCGGCCGTGCCGCGATCGCCTTCAATCTTTTCATTGCGCACTTCGATACCTTTTTCGGGGATCCGGTCTGAATCTGCCATGTAGGCGGCCATATTACCTGACCATTTGTCATCCTTCATGCCTTCTTCGATCCCTTTGATGAACGGGCGTGAAAGAACTGTTTTCAACAAACTGTCATCCTTTTTCTTCAGGGCATCGTAATATGTCCGAACGACGGGCCCGAGTGTCGGAGCATCGTTCAAGGTTTCGCCGACCGGTTTCGGCGTTGGATTCAGAACCCCACCATTATTATTCGGAGCCGGGCCGTTTGTATTCGGCTTAACGCCGTTTGCGTTAGGCTCGGTGCCGCCGCCGCAAGCGACCGCCATTGAAAAAACAAAGATTGTGATAAAGAATAATATCTTATGCATATTTCTCTCCTGAATTTCGAGAATTCGAAAGTCAAGAGTATAGCAATTTTATGAAGATGGACAAAACCAACCGCACTGAGTTTCACAGGCTGTTTCTCTTTGAAAACCTGCCCGAACCGCTGACGCGAGCGAGCAGCCACCTGCAGATATTCGATAATTATATACAGGACACGCGGATGCGCCTGCGGTCGATACGCATTCCGGAAACCAAGGAGTGGACCTGGGTTTTGCAGCAGCGTTTTCCTGAGCATGCGGGCGATCTAATGAGTTGGAAGATAGCCGAGATCTTTCTCAATGAGATCGAATACCATATCTTTGAGCGTTTCGCGGGGCGCGAGATACGAAAAAACCGCTACTTTCACGAATATGACGGCAAGGAGTTCGCCTTTGACGTGTTTTTGGGCAAGTTTTGGGGACTGAACATCGTGAGGGTCGATTTTGCGGACCTGAAGGAACTCGCTTCGTTCGAGCCGCCGCCATTCGCTATGATCGAAGTGTCGAATCTTCCGCTCTTTTCCGGCGAAGGCCTGGTTGATAAGAACTTCGAGCAGGTACGGGATGAATTCGGTGCGCTCGGAACGGTGCTTCCGGAGATGCCGGATGAATAGATAGAGCTGGAACCGCAGATTTACACAGATGAACACCGATAGGATCTATTAAAATCCGTGTCCATCTGTGGTTAATTTCTTTTAGATTTTTTAGGCTACCGTGTTCGCGGTGTCATCGGGACGAAGCGGTCGATCGAATCGAAGATCTGCAGATAGATCTGTGTCTCGCGCGGTATCAGGCTCGTCCAATTCGCGCCGCCGCGGTTGATATAACCCGCAAGACGCGCCGGGTTTGAATTATAACCTGCGGCCATAAGCTGCTCGGGCGTGGCTATCTTTGTAAACAGCGCATTCGAAACAGTCGGGCTTGCGATCAGATCGTCCCACGTCATCTGCATGTAAAGCAGCATTGCTTGCGATGCATTTACGTGATTTCTCATTCCCTCGACAAAATCAGGCATTAAACCGACGCTGAAATAGCGGTTTCGCATCATCCGATAGGTCGCCGGGATCATCTGCACCATGCCGCCGGCACCCGCCGAGCTAACCGAGTAACGGTAGGTCTGGCCTTCGTTCAACGCGTAAAGCGTAAAGATATCGTTAAAAATATTGGGGTGATACTCGGTACGGAACCGCAGGTGGTCGACGTGCTCGACCGTTGCGAGCCGCTCCGCCATATCCGCGATCTTCGGCTGAATATTGATGCCTTTTTCGCGAAGCCGGTCGCGGGCGATCTCTATCGTATTCCGCACATACAATTTACCCGCATTTACAACCTCGGGCGTGACCAATCCCGGGTGTGTGGACATATAATACGCCGTTTCCATATATTGGCCGTTGCGCACTACCGGGTACTGAACCAGTAACGGCAAATGCGCCTGTCCTGCGCTGTCACGAAGGATAACGGGCGTATTGACGCCATTCGCGCGGATCGTCTGCGCGGTGATCATCTTGCCGTTTGTGGAGAGAGCCGCGGTTGAAAATTTGGTCGAGAGAAACGAATCCTTCGTCAGCACGATGTAATCGATCTGCTGCGTCTTCGAATCCTGAAAGGCAATACGTACAAAATCCGTGACCAAGACGGTGTCCGTCATCGAGGTAGGCATTGGGCGAGACTGCATTTGCCTCCTCGCCTCGGCGATCTTGTTTTTTATCTGGTTAAACGAAAGAGGTTTGATGCTGGCGGCAATAGCATTACTATCGACAGGGATCGGCTGATTGCCCGGTATTTGAGGTGTCTGGGTCGGGAGCGGACGCGGTACAGGGGTAGGCCCG
>Ga0193752_1003630_pt1 | contig 10526 bp, 5 predicted proteins | sample H1c1metaG_FD_144924 | JGI IMG/M metagenome (GOLD analysis project Ga0193752, IMG submission 144924) | Soil microbial communities from a riparian zone of the East river system, Colorado, United States - H1c1 | ecosystem: Environmental > Terrestrial > Soil > Riparian zone | place: USA: East River...
GTACCGAATCACGAATCCTACGATGGTCGGTACTACAAGAATTTCTGGGCCGGCTATGATGTACCAAGACATCTCTGGCATTTCAGTAAAGACAACATCAAGACACTTTTGACCCGCCACAATCTTCGACTACAGGAAATAGTACCCATGAAGTTCGACGCCTTCTATGTGAGCTTATTGAGTGAAGGATATAAGAACCCGGGCCGGAGTACCCTGGCAAGATCTGCAGCTGCATTCTCCCGGGGGATGCTTTCGAATCTGAAGGCAGGAAAAGACAATCATTCGAGCCTGATATATATTGCCGGCACATGAAGTATCTCCGGTTCCTTCTTCTGCCGCTCTGGTACCTGGCGATGTCGTGTGCCACACAAACCACTCCGCAGGGCGGACCGAAGGATACCATCCCACCAACGGTAATCAGATACTCGCCGAAAGAAAACCAGACCAACTTCAAAGGCAAAGACATAAGCATTGAGTTCGACGAAGCCATCTTACTCAACAATCCCAAAGAAGAAATCATCATTGTCCCGTCCTTAGGTAAGAAGACCGAATTCAAACTGAAAGGAACTACCCTCACCATCCAGCCCGAGCTACCCTGGAGAGACAGTACTACGTACAACATCAACTTCCGCGAAGGAGTCAAAGATCTCACGGAAGGAAATGCAGCAAAGGATCTACGGGGTGGGAAAGAAAATGATGTTCATCTTGCGTTCTCGACCGGACCAGAAATCGACACACTGAGTATTACCGGCAAAGTAGTAAGCGCTCTGGACGAAAAGATACCAGAAAACATTACGATAGCTGTCTACACATCCGACACGTTCGACATCTTTGAAGATACACCGGAGTATTTCACCAAATCGAATAAAACGGACGGAAGCTTTTCCATTACGAACCTGAAGGCGGGCAAGTACAAACTGTACGCTTTCGAGGACAAGAATAAAAACCTGAAGGCCGAAACAAGATCGGAGAAGTTCGGGTTTCTGTCGAAGACAATAGAACTCGATAGCGCAGTGGCTGGCTTGCAGGTAGGGATGATGAATATCGATTCACGACGACCGAAAATACAGAGCCGTCGAAACCAGTCATACGTAAACACCGTCCGGTTCAATAAATCGATGACCGACTACCAACTGGTTTCCGACACAGCCATCATCTCCTACTTCAGTAACAACCAAACGGAAGCACTTGTCTACTATCCAAAGATCGATATCGACAGTATGAAAGTGAGGATAAAGGCGATCGACAGTACACTGCAGTTTATCGATACCGTACTGTACATCAAGACAAACGACCAGGAAAAAATCAAAGAGAGTTTCAAAGCCTCGGCGTCCGACGCCACGTACAATCTCGAAAACAACCTGATGCAGTTCTCCATCACTTTCACAAAACCATTGAAAGCGATTAACCATGACAGCATCTACTTAGATTACGATAGCATCACCAGGCTTCCCCTAAAATTCAAGTCGATAAAAATGGACACCATCTTTAACAGACTTACATTTAATGAGTTCATCCCACTTGATTCATTGCCGAAGTCTCTCAAGATTACAATCGCGCCGAGCTATCTCATATCCATGGACGACGACAGCAGTAAACAGATGGAACCGATTCTGAAACTGTTTGACTCGCCGTCGACTGCTGTTTTGCTGGTGAATATTCAAACGAAAGAACCTCACTTCATTATTCAACTTGTCAATTCGTCCAACAAAATTGTTCAACAGGTAGCCGATCAAAAAAAGATCACATTCAAATTCTTAACTCCGGAAACCTTGAAGGTTCGCGCGGTAATTGACACAAATGGAAATGGAATTTGGGACCCGGCAATCTACCCCCAGAACAGGGAGCCCGAGCGGATCATCTATTATTTGAATGCGGAAGGGAAATTGGAAGTGCCGCTAAGAGCCAATTGGGAGGTGGGTCCTTTGTTACTTAAGTTCTAACAACTTGTGGACAACCGGGCAGATACCCACACGAGATAATCGTGAACCCTGGAAACGCTCCAAAGTCGCTCCCAACTGTTTATAACTCGGTAGTTGTCCACAGCATCAAACATTGCGATTTTCCGTTGAATAACTTATTCACAGGAGTGTTGAAATGTTTATAGTAAATTAAAGGTCAGAACGCAGGGAGCCTGGCACGAAAATAACCAACACGTTACCAACGAGGCAGGCACACAAGAGGAGAAGGCAAAGTGATCCACAAATGAACAACGCTTATTACAATTACATAAATACAATATATAATAGGATAATACAGGTCCTGTGTGTTTGTGTTATCTCTCTGTCGGGATATGCCCAGGATAACTCGGACATTCAAATAGCAAATGAGTATTTTACCAAAGGCGACAAAGACAAAGCGCTGGCGATGTACGAGACGCTGGTGAAGAGGCCGGAGAACATTCCACAAATTCACGAAAATTATTTGGCCCTGATGATTGACATGGGCAAGTTCCGCGACGCCGAAAATTATGTGGAGCGACTTGTGAAACGTTACGACGACAGGATGAATTACAAGCTCGACCTGGGCTTCGTGTATTTGCGCAGCGGCGATGAACAGAAAGCCGATCGTTATTTTAAGAATTTCATTAAAACTATTGCCGGCGACATCTATCGTGTTCGCACCGTATCGGATTACCTGGTGGCTCACAACCTGGCGGAGTATGCAGCTTTCGCATTGCTCGAAGCGAGGAACAGCCTGCACAACAGCTCACTGTTTACCCTGGAGCTTGCGAACCTGTATCGTCTGCAGGGCAAACGCGACGCGATGGTAGACGAGTATTTGAATTATGTTACGCAGACGCCGGCGAACATCGGCTACGTGAAAAATCTTTTGCAGATCTTGTTGAGTAAACCCGAAGAACTCGAGAGTCTCGAAAAACTTTTGTACGATCGTGTTCAGCAAAATCCGCAGTCGGAAGTTTTTTCGGATCTGCTGATCTGGGTGAACCTGCAACAGAAGAATTTCTACGGAGCGTTTATCCAGGCGCGGGCTTACGACAAACGTTTCAAAAAGGAATCGCCGAAGACTTTAGAGATCGCACAGATAGCGCTCAACAACCAGGACTACGATAACGCGGACAAGAGCTTTACGTACGTGATGAAAGAATATACGAACACCGAAAACTATTTGCCCGCGCGCCTCGGACAGATCAAATCGAGAGAGGCGAAAGTGAAACGGAAATACCCGGTTAACCGCGATTCGATCCGGTACCTGCTGACCGAATACGAGTCTTTCATTTCGAAGTATCCTGAAAACACCAACGCTCACGAAGCCCAGCTGAACGAAGCGGCGCTGTTTGCTTATTATCTCGACGAAAAAGATTCGGCGATCAATAAACTCAACAAGCTCATACAAAATCAGAGAGCTTCATTGTATTTGAAGTCGAAGGCCAAACTTGAACTCGGTGATATCTACCTGTTGAAAGAGGAACCGTGGGAGTCGACGTTGCTTTACTCGCAGGTTGAACGAATGCAGAAAGATGCACCCATAGGCTACGAAGCAAAGTTGAAGAATGCGAAGCTGTCGTATTTCAAAGGAGAGTTCGCGCTGTCGCAAGAACACCTCGACATTTTAAAACAAGCAACCACGCGAGAGATCGCCAACGACGCGATGGACCTCAGTATGAGGATCAATGAAAATCTCGGTTATGATTCCACAGGTGCCGCGTTAAAAAGGTATGCGACTATTGAACTGCTGTTGCAACAAAATAAAACCGAGGAGGCAACGAAGATGTTGAGAGGTTTTGTGGATGATCAATCCAATGCAACATCACCGATGCTCGACGACTTTTATTGGCTCGAAGCCAACCTTGAAATGAAGCAAGGTCATTTCGAACAGTCGATAGCCGTTCTACAAAAGATTGTTGATAATTTTGGTGACGATATTCTTTCCGATGATGCACTTTTCTTGCAGGCTGATATCTATCAAAATCAGTTGAAGAACAAGGATAAGGCCATGGAGATCTATCATGATTTCCTTACAAAATTCCCCGGTAGCGTTTATGTTGCTGAAGCGCGAAAGCGTTATCGACTGCTTCGTGGCGATTTTAAACCGGAGAGTTAATTCCGTTTCGTAGCTTTGTGGCCAACCCCGGACTATGAAGTTGCCGTTACTCCTCGCTGTACTGCTCATTTCATCGATTGCCTTCGCCCAGGTGGATTTTCCGAACCCAAGCCCGGCACAAACCATCCGGCAAAATTTCGGGATGTCGGCGGTGGAGATTTCGTATTCGAGGCCGGGAGCCAAAGGGCGAAAGATCATTGGTCACAACGAACCCTACGGCAGGGTATGGCGCACGGGCGCGAACGCACCCACCAAAATCCGCTTCTTCAGCCCCGTAGAAATCAAAGGCAATAAACTGGACTCCGGAACTTATGTACTGTACACGCTTCCTGTCGAAAAAGGTGACTGGACAGTGATCTTCAACAAGGGTTTGAAAAATTGGGGATCCGATCAATACAATCCCGAAGAGGATGCATGTCGCATTACCGTAACCCCGGAAAGAAAACGAAAGCCTGTCGAAACATTTACGATCCAGGTTGACAATGTGAAACCCGAAAGTTGCGACATCTCAGTGGCGTGGGAAGATTGGATGATCTCGATACCGGTGATAACGCCTGTGAAAGAAACTCTTCGTAAGCAGGTCGAAGCCGATCTGAAAAAGGAAACACCAGGTTACTTCGTTGCAGCGCAGTTCTACTACGAGTACGATCACGATAATCAGAAAGCGCTTGAGATGATCGACAAAGCAATTGCATCGAACGAAGCAGCCGGCCGCAAACCTTACTGGCAATATTTTTACAAAGCACGCATACTGAAAGATCTCGGGAAGAGACCCGAAGCCATTGAACAGGCGAGCCTCAGCGCTAAATATGCAAAGGAGCAAGGCAACAGGAACAACTACGTTCAACAAAGCGAAGACCTCATCAAAACGATGAAGTGATGTTCGGTAAGATCCTAAAGTTCCTGGGAGCGCTTCTGCTGATCATTATTGCAGCAGTGCTTTTCAAGACTTTTACTTTCAAATCGAAGCAGCTTGATATCGCTGCGGTTCCGGCCCCCGATTTTACACCCGAAGCATTGTCGCGTTTTGTAGGCGCAATCAAGTTCAAGACAATCTCTTTCAACGATCCCACCCTGTTTGATTCTTCGCAGTTCAACGCGTTTCATCGATACCTGGAAACAACTTATCCCCTTGTTCACGAAAAGCTTTCGTTACAGAAAGTTGCCGGTTACAGTTTGCTTTACAAGTGGGAGGGCAGCGATGCCTCACTCGCTCCGTATGTTTTGATGGCGCACCAGGATGTAGTGCCTATCGAGGAGGCCTCACGAAGCCTGTGGACTGTCGATCCCTTCGAAGGAGTGGTGAGACAGGACTCGATCTGGGGTCGCGGTACGTGCGACGACAAGATCAACCTGATAGGCATCATGGAGGCGGTGGATAAATTGTTGAAGGAAAATTTTCAGCCGAGCCGAACTATCTACCTCGCCTTTGGACATGATGAGGAGATTGGCGGAACGGGCGCGAAGGCGCTCGCTGCCGAATTGAAATCGCAAAACGTAACTGCAGAACTCGTCCTGGACGAAGGCGGCATTGTAACGATGGATAAAGTGCCGGGCATGACCAAACCAGTTGCGCTGATCGGAACATCAGAGAAAGGATATCTCTCACTCGAACTGAAAGTTGAAAAGAACGGAGGGCATTCTTCGATGCCGGAAAAAGAAACGGCGATGGACATCCTGTCGAAGGCATTAGTGACTTTGCGTGAGCATCCATTCCCCGCGAACTTTACGCCGTCGACCGAAGGATTTATTGAACACGTTGGTCCCGAAATGCCATTCCTGCAAAGAATGGTTTTCGCGAACACATGGTTGTTCAAAAAAATCGTGATCGGGATTTACGAATCGTCTCCTGGTGGAAATGCATTAGTGAGAACAACTGCCGTTCCCACAATCTTCCAGGCGGGAATGAAAGACAACGTGGTACCAACATCAGTGTCGGCTGTTGTGAATTTCAGAACACTACCTGGCGACAGTTCGAAGCGTGTCATCAGCCATGTGAAAAATGTTATCAACGACGAGCGAGTTACGATCTCAGTTTTTGGCGGATTCGAATCGGAACCCACGGGCATATCTCCCTCCGACGGACCCGGTTACAAAGTTGTTGATGAGACCGTTCATAAAACTTTTCCAGAGACCGTCACAGCTCCGTTCATGATGATCGGCGGAACGGATTCGCGACACATGGACGGCATATCCAAGAATATTATCAAGTTTAGCCCGATGATCGATCCGGTTGGTTTCCATGGGATCAATGAACGTGTGAGTCTTCAAAGCTTCCGGGATACTCTTTGGTTTTTTGAAACGCTGCTACGGGCAAGTAATGCGGAGGATACGCAAAGGTAGCGGAGGATACGCGAAGAATTCCCTAACTTAGAATGAATGAAAAAGGGAATTATCATAGCTGCACTCACTGTGGTCACAGGCGTAGCCATCTACCTTTTAATCCCCTCCAAAGACATTGATTTCAATACCCAGGTTAAGCCAATTCTCAACAAGAGATGTATTATCTGCCACGGTGGCGTAAAACGTGAAGCTGATTTCAGTTTATTGTTTCGCCAGGAAGCAATGGCAAAGAGTGAAAGTGGGAAACTGGCGATCGTACCCGGCGATGCGTCCGGCAGCGAACTGATCCGCCGCATCACAAGTCATGACCCCGAAGTGCGGATGCCTTACAAGAAAGATCCGTTGACGAACGACGAGATCGAAACGCTGAGGCAATGGATCAACGAAGGTGCGAAGTGGGGCGATCACTGGGCCTATCAATCAGTTAAAGAACAACAACTCCCCGAAGACACTGAATGGGCGAAGAACGACATCGACCGGTTCATCCTAAAGAAATTAGATGAAGAAGATCTGAAGCCTTCCCCTGAAGCGAACAAAGAAATCCTCCTTCGAAGAGTTAGTCTCGACCTGATCGGTATGCCGGCTAGCGAAAAAATTTCGAAGAACTTTTTGTCTTCGCAAGATGCGAATGCTTACGAAGTTCTTGTTGATTCATTGCTTGCTTCGAAAAGATTTGGTGAACGATGGACTGCAGTGTGGCTGGATCTTGCCCGCTACTCCGACACCAAAGGCTACGAGAGAGATTACATCCGCAACATCTGGCGTTATCGCGATTGGGTGATCGATGCCCTTAATCGCGACATGCCCTACGATTCTTTTTTGATTGAACAACTCGCAGGCGACCTCCTGCCGAACCCGACCGATAAGCAATACCTGGCTACCGCATTCCATCGTAACACGATGACCAACGACGAAGGTGGTACAGACAACGAAGAATTCAGAGTTGCTGCAGTTGTCGACAGGGTAAACACCACATGGGAATCACTGATGGGAACAACATTCGCATGTGTGCAATGTCATAGTCACCCTTACGATCCTTTCCGCCACGAAGAATACTATAAGTTCATGGCGTTCTTCAACAACTCGAGAGATGAAGATACTTACGATGACTACCCGATCCTCCGACATCTCGATGATGCTTCGGAAAAGAAATTAAGTTCGTTACAAAATTGGGTCAGCAAAGAAGTTTCGCCTGCCAAAGCCGACGAGATCTATACGTTCGTGAAGACCTGGCAGCCGGCAATAAATTCAATCCAGTCGGACGAGTTTGTCAATGCGGCGTTGACCGATACCAAATGGTTGATCTTCCGCAATCACGCGAAAGCTAGATTGAGAGACGTGACATTGACCGGTCGTGATAAATTGATCTATCGGTTTTCAGGATTCGTGAAAGGTGGAACGTGGACAGTGAGGATCGATAAGCCTGACGGAAAAGTGATCGCGAACGTGAAAGTTCCTTTTAGTGGCGATCAGTGGATCATCAACGAAGTACCCGTTACATCCATCAACGGAGTTCATGATCTTTATTTCACTTACGAAAATCCAAATCTCAAGACTGCGGAAGACAGTGGAATGATATTCGACTGGTTCTATTTTACCGATAGCAGTATTCCATGGGACAAAGAAAGTACGGCATACAAGAAAGATTTTTGGGAGCTGCTGACGAAAGACGTTCCCTCGACACCGGTGATGATGGAGAACCCGGCGGAATTACATAGAACAACACAAGTATTCGAGAGAGGAAACTGGCTCGTCAAAGGAGACACAGTAGAACCCGCTGTTCCGGCGTCGCTAGTCGATCTGCCGGCCGGCGCTCCGAAGAATCGTTTAGGCCTGGCAATGTGGATCACGAGCAAAGAAAATCCGCTCGTATCGAGAACAATTGTTAATCGTGTGTGGGAACAAATGTTTGGTATGGGCCTCGTTGAGACGCTGGAAGATTTCGGAACACAGGGAATTACTCCGTCGCATCCTGAACTACTCGACCACCTTTCGTGGCAACTGATGAACGACTTCAATTGGAGTTTGAAGAAGCTGATGAAAGAGATCGTGATGTCGTCGACGTACAGGCAGGATTCGAAAGTAACAGAGGAACACCTGGCGAAAGATCAGTTCAACAAATATTACGCGCGCGCTCCGCGTGTTCGTTTGACTGCGGAGCAGGTCCGTGACCAGGCGCTTGCCGTCAGCGGATTATTGAGTACTAAAATGTATGGACCCGGTTCCATGCCGTATCAGCCCGAAGGCATTTGGCTTTCGCCGTACAACGGACAGAAATGGGAGAAGGGTAAAGACGGAGATCAGTATCGTCGCGGAGTTTACACCTATTGGAAGAGAACAGCCCCCTATCCAAGCATGATGACATTCGATGGATCGGCGCGCGAAGTTTGTATGGCGCGGAGGATACGCACCAACACGCCACTACAGGCATTGGTAACTCTGAACGATTCGGTTTATGTTGAAGCGGCTACTAATCTCGCGTTGAAGATGATAGCAAGTTCGCCGATTGTAAGGGAGCAGGTGAAGTATGGATTTGAACAGGCGTTGGGACACGCACCTTCCGATGCGGAACTCAATGTCCTGGTTGGTCTTCATGAAAAAGTGAGTGGAGGGTTAATTAAAAAAGTTCGTGCGGCTAATGGGGGGTTCCCTGGCGGGGACGAAGCCATGACTCTTGTTGCAAGTGCTATTTTGAATCTTGATGAGTTTATAACAAAAAACTAATGGACGAAATCACAAGGCGTCATTTCTTATATGAATGCGGACTTGGCCTGGGCAGTCTTGCACTCGGTTCATTAGTTGGAAGTTGTTCTTCGAAACCAGAATTGTCGAGCAACCTGTTTGCTACGTCGCATCCGTTGTTACCGAAAGCTCCTCATTTTCCAGGCAAAGCGAAGTCGGTTATTTATTTGCACATGGCCGGCGCTCCTTCGCAGCTCGACTTGTTTGATTACAAACCTGAGCTAGCGAAGATGAGTGGACAACTTTGTCCGCCATCGTTTCTCGAAGGAAAGAAGTTTGCGTTTATCCGCGGTGTTCCCAAGATGCTTGGGCCGCAGGCAAATTTCAAACAGCGTGGTCAATCCGGAGCATGGATATCTGATAACCTTCCGCACCTGTCGAGTATTGCCGATGAGATCACATTCCTCAAAGCAATGCAGACCGACCAGTTTAATCATGCGCCTGCGCAGTTGTTGTTGCACACTGGAAGCCCCCGGCTCGGCCGACCTAGTATGGGTTCATGGGTGACGTATGGATTGGGTAGCGAGAATAGCAATCTGCCCGGCTTCGTTGTGCTCACTTCGGGTGGACGAAATCCCGATGCAGGAAAGAGTGTTTGGGCGAGCGGATTTTTGCCATCGGTTTACCAGGGAGTACAGTGTCGCTCCGAAGGCGCACCCGTGTTGTTCCTGAACGATCCCCAGGGAATTGATCGCGATGAGAGAAAGGCTTCGATAGATGCTATCAATGAAGTGAACCGGCTTCATCATGAAAGCACTGGTGATCCCGAAATTCTTTCAAGGATCGCACAGTACGAGATGGCATACAAGATGCAAATCTCTGTACCCGAAGTGATGAACATCAATGACGAGCCGGAGCACATCCACCAGATGTACGGCACGCAACCTGGAAAAGAATCGTATGCCAACAATTGTTTGCTTGCGCGGAAGCTTGTGGAGAAAGGGGTGAGGTTTGTTCAGCTGTTTGATTGGGGTTGGGATTCACATGGTGCAACGGCCGGCGAAGCATTGAACACTGGGTTCATCAACAAGTGCAGGCAGATCGACAAAGCCACAACTGCATTGTTGCTCGATCTGAAGCAAAGAGGAATGTTGGACGAGACGTTGATCGTTTGGGGTGGTGAATTTGGCCGCACGCCTATGCAGGAGAATCGCGATGGTAAAGAAAGTCCATACATTGGTCGTGATCATCATACGGAGGCGTTTACAATCTGGATGGCTGGAGGAGGAATAAAGCAAGGATATACTCACGGTGAAACCGATGAGATCGGATATAAAGGTGTGAAGGGCCGGGTAACTCCGCATGATCTGCAGGCTACGATACTCAACCAGTTAGGATTCAATCACGAAGAGTTTACTTATCAATTCCAGGGGAGA
>Ga0193752_1003632_pt1 | contig 10525 bp, 10 predicted proteins | sample H1c1metaG_FD_144924 | JGI IMG/M metagenome (GOLD analysis project Ga0193752, IMG submission 144924) | Soil microbial communities from a riparian zone of the East river system, Colorado, United States - H1c1 | ecosystem: Environmental > Terrestrial > Soil > Riparian zone | place: USA: East River...
TATTAAAAGGTAACGGAATCTGAATACCAAAAAGATATTCTATAAAATGAGAAACGGTAGGAAACATACGCGTATATTTTTTAACGCGAATATAAGATTAATGTGCCAAAACTTCTTGAATTTCCATAACTTCTACCTCACCATCAGCTGTTAATTCCATTAGTTTGACAGTTTTAATTTCATTGACCATTACAGGATCATATTTGGCCTTTACCTTTACATAATTCTTGGTAAAACCATGCATGAAACCATTTTTCTGATCATCCTCAAACAAAACCTCTCCAACAGAACCAATCTGTGACTGGTAAAATGCTCTGCGTTTTTTATCAGATAAGATATGAAGCATTTTACTTCTGTCTGCACGGGCACTACCGGCAACAACACCAGTCATCTCCGCAGCTTCAGTCTGCTCACGTTCCGAATAAGTAAATACATGCAGATAAGAAATATCCAGTTCATTAAGAAATTGATAGGTATCTAAAAAATCCTCATGAGTTTCTCCTGGAAAACCCACAATTACGTCTACTCCAATACAGCAATTAGGAATAAGTGCTTTAATTGTCGCTACACGTTCTATATATAAATCTCTGCGGTAACGTCTTTTCATCAGTCCCAGAATTTTATCAGAGCCAGATTGCAGAGGAATATGAAAATGTGGTACAAATCTTTTTGAAGAAGCTACAAAACTGATAATCTCATTACTTAATAAGTTTGGCTCAATAGAAGAGATACGGATTCTTTCAATTCCATCAACTTCATCTAAAGCTTTTACTAAATCAAAAAACTTATCCTCACGCTGTCCACTGCGAATTCCAAAATCGCCAAGGTTCACTCCGGTAAGTACAATTTCCTTTACACCACTTTCAGCAATTTGTTTTGCACGATTTACCACGTTTTCAATGGTATCACTTCGGCTGCCACCTCTTGCAAGAGGGATAGTACAATAAGTACAAGGATAATCACAACCGTCCTGAACTTTCAGGAACGTACGTGTTCTGTCACCTATAGAATAGGCAGCTATAAAATTATGATTTACTTTTTCAATATTTTGCTGATGAATAACAGCTTTTGGCAGTTTAGTCAAATCCGAGATATACTCTACAATACGGAATTTCTCAGCTGCACCCAATACCATATCTACACCTTCAATTTCGGCAATTTCAACAGGTTTTAGCTGTGCATAGCAGCCTACAATAGTAATATATGCATTTGGTGCATACTTAAGAGCCTCCTTCACTACCTTACGGCATTTTTTATCCGCATGTTCTGTAACAGAACAAGTATTGATGACATATACATCTGCTCCGTCTGTAAAATCTACTACAGCATAACCTGCATCAGTAAAAAGACGTCCGATAGTTGAAGTTTCCGAAAAGTTTAACTTGCAACCCAGTGTATAAAATGCTACTTTTTTCATTGAAATTTATTGTTATGAGGCCGATAAACACATACACGACATCATATTTGTTTAGTATATCAGCATTCATCCGAGGTGCAAAGATAACTTTTTAGATTAATGTTTTTATAACCCCAAACATTTGTGCATTGTCAAATTATAAGCTATTCTTTGTTTTCATTCCAGCGAAAGCTATCCTGTTCTAATCCCGCGAGGTCTATAACCCTGCTCACGACAGTTTGTGCAACCTCTTCGATAGTTCTTGGGATACTATAATAAGATGGACTTGCAGGACAGATAATCCCTCCTGCTTCAGTAACAGCTTTCATATTATTAATATGTATCAAACTGAAAGGTGTATCTCTGACCACAGCAATCAGCTTTCTGCGCTCTTTTAAGATTACATCAGCAGCTCTTGAAATTAAATCATTAGATATGCCATGGGCGATTCTCCCTAAAGTTCCCATAGAACAAGGGATAATAATCATAGTATCAAATCTTGCGGACCCCGAAGCAAAGGGAGCATTAAAATCCATCTTCTGATAAAAATCAAAAGGATAATTATCATAATCACTATTTCCCAATTCAAAACGCCAGACTTCTTTTGCATTATCAGACATCACGACTCCTACCGTTTCTATCTGATCAGCCAATTGCTGAAGATTACTTAATAAAAGTTTAGCATATACTGACCCGCTGGCTCCGGTGATTGCGACGATGATTTTCTTCTTCTTCATAAAGTGGCTAAAGATACGGAACCTATAGAAACAAAAAAGGGCCGAAAATAAATTTCCGGCCCTACATCTACCTATGAAAAACATACCCTCGAAAGGGTAAGCTCAAATGTAATATTCTTTTCTAACAAAAAGAAAATTTTAACACTTTTTAAGTATTTATGATACAATCATGTTAAAGTGTTACTCTTACACCTATATTAAGGCTATTTATTTTTCGTGAAGATAGGGCAAAACCCATCGTTATTTTCACCATCGGATACAAAAATCCCTACGTCGGACACCTTCGTTTCGTTCAAAGAGTCATTCCCCCTCTCCTGACCGCAAATCCAACATATATTTTTAAAAACTATTAAAAATTAAAATACTGTCTATGAATAGTTTAAAAAATAATTCTAATTTTAGTTCAGAAATATTTGTTAAGGTTATTAAAATTTGTACTTTTGTCAAACTGAAAAACATGGTGGTTTTAGCTCAGTTGGTTAGAGCATCGGTTTGTGGTACCGAGGGTCGTGGGTTCGAGCCCCATATTCCACCCCATTATAAAATCAGTAAAAGCAGTCTTTCGAGACTGCTTTTTTTTGTTTAAACATAAATTTCTGGTTTACTAATTCTTAAGGATCAGCAATAGGATTCTGTTTCCCAATAAAGGAATATCCAAAACCTGTTATTAGAAGAACAATTAATGGTTCATTGATTGGAATCATTGATCCCAATAACAGTATAGACTGATTAAATTTTCACAAAATAAGATAAGATAACCTTTTCATTAATCATCATATAAACGATTGGGATACATTTCTAACTAACGAACAACGCATCCATTGCCCCCATTTGCATTTTGTTTTGTAATTTAGACACCTGCAACTATAAACCTGTTTATAGTAAAACCAAAACAATATTAAACTTTAAAAAAAATAATGATTGAGATTTACACTGATGGCGCAGCAAGCGGTAACCCAGGCCCCGGAGGTTACGGAGTAATATTAAGATCAGGCAGTCATTATAAAGAATTAAGCGGAGGTTTCCGTATGACCACTAATAATAGGATGGAATTACTTGCTGTTATTGAAGGTCTTCAAACCATCAAAAAACCAGGGGCACAAGTCACCATTTATTCAGATTCCAAGTACGTAGTAGATTCAGTAGAAAAAAAATGGGTATTCGGCTGGGTCAAAAAAGGATTCAAAGACAAAAAAAACAAAGACTTGTGGATTCGTTACTTAGCCGTACACAAATTACATGATATCAAATTCATCTGGATCAAAGGACACAATGATCATCCTGAAAACGAAAGATGTGATGTACTGGCTGTAGCCGCCTCCAAAGACAAAGCTGCACAGCAAATCGATGTCGAGTTTGAAGCAGAAAAAAACAGAGCAACCTTACTATAAAATAACAAAACAACAAAGCGGGATAAACTAAGTTTATCCCGCTTTTATATTATATGCGCACTAAAATTTAAGCAATTTTAGCTTTAGATTCAGGCACAGCATAAGTCACCATCATCTCTTCTGCCATCTTCACCATCTTTTCTGAACCAATAAAAATAGAAGATCTTTGGTGCAACTCAACAGGCTGAATTTCTAAAATACGTCTGAAACCATCAGAAGCTGTACCACCAGCCTGCTCTACAATAAATGCCATTGGATTACATTCATATAATAATCTCAGCTTTCCATTTGGAGAACTAGCCGTAGTTGGATATATATATATACCACCTTTAATTAAATTACGATGAATATCAGCAACCATAGAACCAATATACCTTGAAGTATAAGGCCTGTTAGAAGCCTCATCATGCACCTGTGCATATTTAATATATTTCTTTACACCTTCAGGGAAATGAACATAATTTCCTTCATTAATAGAGTAAATACTACCATCCTTAGGCACTTTCATATTCGGATGAGACAAACAAAACTCACCAATAGACGGATCCAATGTAAACCCGTTCACTCCTTTACCAGTAGTATAAACCAACATAGTCGAAGAACCATAAATCACGTAACCAGCCGCTACCTGTTCTGTACCTTTTTGCAGTACATCAGCCAGTGTAGCCATACCTTCCACAGATTTTCTGCGATAAATAGAAAATATGGTTCCAACAGCTACATTAACATCAATGTTTGAAGAACCATCTAAAGGGTCAATACATACAATGTATTTTGCATTTTTAGATACCGGAGAATCAATAGGAACAAAGTCATCTTCTTCCTCTGTAGCAACGATACAGCACTCCCCCCCACTTGTTAAAGCAGATATGAATTGTGTATTCGCAAAAACATCTAGTTTTTTCTGCCCCTCTCCCTGAATGTTTACAGTACCGGCGTCTCCCAGGATATCTACTAATCCTGCTTTATTTACCTCCCGGTTAACAATTTTTGCAGCGATTCCAATATCTCTCAATAACCTTGAAAGCTCTCCTTTTGCGTAAGAGAAATCAGCCTGTTTCTCAATAATAAATTGTCCTAATGTTTTTATACCCGACATATATACTTAGTGTACTTTATACGTTACCTATTACCTATTTCTATGGCCTCTAAGGTATGGATTTTTTCTTCCGAAATACAAAAACGAATTAAAGTTTTAACTTTATGCCAGCCAGATTTACCTGCTGCACCCGGGTTTATATGCAAACAACTGATTTTAGGATCAAACATCACTTTTAGGATATGTGAATGACCAGTGATAAATAACTTTGGGGGGTTAGTGTAAATTTCACCCTTTATATTCGGCGCATATTTCCCAGGATATCCGCCGATATGTGTCATCCAAACATCTACATCTTCACAGTTAAAACGCAGATGCTCTGGAAACTCCGCTCTGATCTCTTTATCATCAATATTTCCGTACACTCCTTTGAGCGGTTTGAACGCTTTTAATTTTTCTGCAACATCAGGCCCAAAATCACCCGCATGCCAAATCTCATCACAGTCCTCAAAATGCTTAAATACAGCATCATCTAAATAACCATGTGTATCTGAAATTAATCCAATCTTCTTCATTTAGACCTCACTTAAATTTTATTTAAAATGACAATAAAAAATCTCTTAGCAGATATTTATACTGATCCGTGTATAAATTTTGCGCCTCATATATATACAGATGCTCCTGCAAAGGCGGTTGATCATCAAAGCCAAGACAAATAATCTGCCTGAAAGCAGCTTTAGTCCGATCTGAATAAACATGAATAATCTTTGACGGGAAAAGCTTTTGAAGCACCGCATTGACAACAACCAATTCAGCTTGTTTCACCGGAAGAATAAGCCAAAGCAACCCATCCCTTTTTAACATACTGGCAGTTCTTTTCAATAACATCTCAAAAAAATCTTCATCAGCATGCCTGGCAATCTCCTTTCTTTTTCCCGGATTCTTTAAATCATTCACAAAATAAGGAGGATTGGAAACAATCATCTCATACTTCAAATCTGATTTAAAGTTCTCAAAAGACGAATGATCTACCGTAGTTCTATCTGAAAATGGAGAATTAAAACAGTTCTTTGAAGCCGCCTGCGCAGCAGATTCGTCAATTTCCACAGCCTTTACATTTGCAGTATTAAAACGCTGCGCCAGCATCAGAGCAATTACTCCAGTTCCAGTACCTATATCTAAAATATTTACAGGTGATGAATGATTTACGACAGCTCCCAAAAGAACACCATCAGTATTTATTTTCATCGCACAACCATTTTGATCTACTTCAAACTGCTTAAACTTAAAAACACCTCCCATTTAGTATTGATATATTTCCAGTGGTAAACCGTCAGGATCAGAGAAAAAAGTAAAAGTTTTACCTGTATACTCATCAATTCTCAAATCTTCCGTTTTCACTCCCTTTGCATTCAGCTCAGCAGCTACAGCAGCCACATCATCAACCTCAAAAGCTAAATGCCTTAAACCAGCTGCTTCGGGTCTGGATGGTCTTTCAGGAGGATTTTCAAAAGAAAATAATTCAATCTGGTAATGACCATTTACAGACAAATCCAATTTATAGGACTTCCGTTCAGCTCTATACACCTCCTGAACAATCTCTAACCCCAATATATTAACATAGAAATTTTTACTTACTATATAATCTGTGCAAATAATGGCAACATGATGGATTCTCTTTAACATAGGTTCTTTTGCATTTTAATATCGATCAAAGGTAAAAAAAACAACAACCATTTTATATCACGCTCATTTGTAACGAAACTGTTTAAAATTCACATGATAATTTATTAACAACCAATTTTATCAGTAAAACTTAGCCAGATTCTAAGTTTTGATAAGATATTTAACATTATTTCAGGATAATGTCACCTATATGATGATATAAATGATTAAATTCCAAAAATAAGATCCAATAATTAAATAAAAAACATAAACAAAAAAATAGGCATTAAAGCCTTAAAAGCAGGATTAAAGAAACTAAAGCTCTATTAACAGGAGCAAAACACCAAAAACAACATCAATCAACATACTGATATTTGATTTTTTACTCACAATTATTCAATATTTAATAATAAAAATTATATTTTTGATCAAATTTTAAAGAAACCAATGAAAAGCTTAAGAACAAACGCATTAAAAGAAGCACAAACCAGAGTTTCACCAGAAGTTAAGGCTCCATCAGCCAAAATTTCTGAGTTTTTTGGCTCAAACGTGTTCGATAAAAAGAAAATGAAAGATTTCTTATCAAAAGAAGTCTATGAAAAACTAATCTCAGCTATTGATCAGGGTGAATTAATTAATCAAGATGATGCCAATCAGATCGCTACAGCGATGAAACATTGGGCAATGCCTAAAGGAGTTACTCACTATACACATTGGTTTCAACCATTAACAGGCTCTACAGCTGAAAAACATGACTCTTTTTTCGAACCTACGATTGATGGTCCGGTAGAAAAATTTGCAGGTAGTGCATTAGTACAACAAGAACCAGATGCGTCAAGTTTCCCGAATGGTGGTATCAGAAATACTTTTGAAGCCAGAGGTTATACCGCATGGGATCCTTCTTCTCCAGCTTTCATTATGGAAAGTAAAGCAGGGAAAACATTATGTATTCCAACTGTATTCGTAGCTTATACTGGTGAAGCATTAGATTATAAAGCTCCTTTATTAAAAGCATTAAACGCATTAGACAAAGCAGCAGTTGACGTTTGTCAGTATTTCGATAAAGGAATCGACAAAGTAACAGCTTCTTTAGGTATTGAGCAGGAATATTTCCTGGTAGACCTTGCTTTATTTAACGCACGTCCGGATTTAGCTTTAACAGGCCGTACTTTATTTGGTCACATGTCCGCTAAAGGACAACAATTAGATGATCATTATTTCGGATCGATCCCTGAGCGTGTATTCACTTTCATGGTAGATTTTGAAACTGAAGCCTTTAAATTAGGTATCCCTTTAAAAACCCGTCACAATGAGGTTGCACCATTGCAATTTGAATGTGCACCATTATACGAAGAAATTAATCTTGCTATCGATCACAATCAATTATTGATGGATCTGATGGAAAAAGTTGCACGCCGTCATAATTTCAAAGTGTTATTACATGAGAAACCATATGCAGGTATCAACGGTTCAGGTAAACATAACAACTGGTCTTTAATTACAAATACTGGTAAAAACTTATTAGCTCCAGGTAAAACACCTAAAAACAACCTGATGTTCCTTGCTTTCTTTGTAAATACAATTAAAGCAGTACACGAACATGCAGATTTATTAAGAGCAAGTATTGCCTCAGTAAGTAATGATCACCGTTTAGGCGCTAACGAAGCACCACCGGCAATCATTTCTATCTTTTTAGGTCAGCAGCTAAACGAAGTGTTAGATGAAATCGAACACTCACGTATCAGCAAAAAAATCAAAGAAGATAACGCATTGTGGCTAGGTATTCCTAAAATCCCACAAATCCTATTAGATAATACTGACCGTAACCGTACTTCGCCTTTCGCCTTTACAGGTAATAAATTTGAATTACGTGCAGTAGGTTCTTCAGCAAATTCATCTGCACCGATGACTGTCCTGAACTCAATCATGGCAGATCAACTGGTTAAATTTAAAGTTGAAGTTGATAAACTGATCAAAAAAGGAGAGAAAAAAGACATCGCTCTTTTAACAGTTATCAAAAAATACATCAAAGAATCAAAAGATATCCGTTTCGAAGGAAATGGCTACAGCCAGGATTGGGAAGATGAAGCAGCAAAACGTGGTTTAGCAAACATTAAAACTACACCATTAGCTTTAGATGCTTATATCTCTGAAAAATCAACTGAATTATTTGAGAGAGCCAATATCTTTACCAAACGTGAATTACATGCCCGTCATGATATCCTTTTAGAAAGCTATTACAAAAAACTACAGATTGAAGCCAGAGTTATGGGCGAGGTAGCGAATACAATGATTATTCCTGCTTGTATCGCTTATCAGAATACTTTACTGGAAAATGCGAAAAGCATTAAAGAACTAGGTTTATCTAAAGAAGCATTAGTTGCCCCATTAGCTATTATCAACAAGTTATCTGATCACTTATCAATTGTAAAAACTACAATTGACGAAATGTTAGAAGCACGTAAAGTAGCTAACACCATTGAAGATTCAAGAGATAAAGCTATCGCTTACGATGAGAAAGTTAAATCTCATTTTGATACTATCCGTTACAATGTTGACAAATTAGAGCAGATTGTAGATGACAGTGTTTGGCCATTACCAAAATTCAGAGAGTTGTTATTTTTAAAATAGAATTCCATTAATTTATTGAGATAACCTCTGTCCTTAAAAAACAGAGGTTATTTTTTTTTTGAATCGTCTACATTCGGACGTTTCTCTATCTTTGCAGCAATATGAGTGATAACAGGTACAACCAGCGTGGCGTTTCGGCTTCGAAAGAAGATGTGCATCAAGCCATCAAAAACATAGACAAGGGTATTTTCCCGCAAGCATTTTGTAAAATCATTCCGGATATATTGGGTAATGATGATGCCTTTTGTAATATAATGCACGCTGATGGTGCGGGTACAAAATCCTCTTTAGCTTACGTTTACTGGAAAGAAACCGGTGATATTTCTGTATGGAAAGGTATTGCACAGGATGCTATCATTATGAATCTTGATGATTTAATCTGTGTAGGAGCTACTGATCATATTTTACTATCATCTACTATCGGTAGAAATAAAAACCTGATTACAGGAGAAGTTATTGCTGCCATTATCAACGGAACAGAAGAAATTCTTGCCGAACTGAGAGAAATGGGTATTTCCATTTATTCTACTGGCGGTGAAACTGCTGACGTAGGTGATTTGGTACGTACCATTATTGTAGATTCAACCGTTACCTGCCGTATCAAACGCGATGAAGTAATCAGCAATCACAATATTCAAAAAGGAGACGTTATTGTAGGCTTGTCGTCTTCAGGTCAGGCAACTTATGAAACAGAATATAATGGCGGAATGGGCTCTAACGGTTTAACTTCGGCACGCCATGATGTATTTGATAAATCAGTAGCGGACAGCTACCCTGAAAGCTTTGATCCTGCAGTACCTTATGATCTTGTTTTCTCAGGTGGTAAAAAACTAACTGATAAAATCCGTATCGATGAGCATACAGAAATTACTATTGGAAAATTAGTACTCTCTCCTACCCGTACCTATGCACCGGTAATCAAGAAAGTATTAGAGAAACATAGAAACCAGATTCATGGATTAGTACATTGCAGTGGTGGCGCACAAACTAAAGTGCTTCATTTTATCAATGATGACATCCATGTTATTAAAGATAACCTATTCCCTGTTCCTCCTCTTTTCGAATTGATTCAGGAGCAATCAGGAACAGCCTGGAAAGAAATGTACAAAGTATTCAATATGGGTCATAGAATGGAATTATATGTACCTCAGGAAATCGCTGATGATATCATAGCCATCTCGAAAAGCTTCAATATCGACGCACAGATTATCGGTCGTGTTGAAGAATCTGCTCATAAACAAGTTACCATTACTAGTGAAAAAGGTCAGTTCAATTACGAATAGATCTTAAAAGATATCTACGAAAAAGAGCCACAGCTGGACTGCCCCCAAAAAGTTAGACACTTTTTAGGGGCATTTTTATGAGTAGAAAAATTAAGTATAGCTTAGCATTTAAACTAGCTATCGTGAACGAGGTTCTAAGGGGAGACGACTCGGTTTCGGGCATTTCAAAACAGCATCTCCTTAATAAGTCAATGGTACAGCGCTGGATCATGTTCTACGAGCGGTTTGGCGAATCAGGCCTGTTACCTCAGTCCAATCGGTATTCTTTAGAGACTAAACTTGTTGTTATTAAGGCTTTAAATGACAATAACCTATCTTTGATAGAGGCCTGCCTGTATATATCGGTGATTCCGGGCCAAGCGTATCGCTTGAAGATGGGCCAG
>Ga0193752_1003633_pt1 | contig 10519 bp, 9 predicted proteins | sample H1c1metaG_FD_144924 | JGI IMG/M metagenome (GOLD analysis project Ga0193752, IMG submission 144924) | Soil microbial communities from a riparian zone of the East river system, Colorado, United States - H1c1 | ecosystem: Environmental > Terrestrial > Soil > Riparian zone | place: USA: East River...
AGGTCACCCGTTTTGTAGCGAGACTCGGGCTGGACGTATTCAGTTTGATTTGGAGGCAGCGAATAGTTCTGCGGCGGCTGGCCCATCAATGGTTGGGATGCTGCGCCCGATGATGCTTGATTGGCGATCATTCGTTGCGCCTTGAGATAATCCGGTATGCCTCTAGCCAGGGAAAAGAAAGACGGAAAGAGCATTGCCCACCACCAGTTTCGGCCGCCCCATATACCGGTAAGGGCAAGGGCGATTGCAGCAACCAGGAACCCGATACCGACAATGATCGCCCTCAGTGCATCGCTTTGAATGTCGTAAGGGTCCATCCGAGGTTTACGTTTATAGTTGATATCCGCAGCGCCTGCGTCCGTGATATTTGCGGGAAGAGTACCGCTTAGCGCCGCCGAAACATTACCGAGATCGGTCCCGCAAGTTCGGCAAAATTTGCCTGTTTCAGGGTTTTGGGTTCCGCATTTTGGGCAAAACATAGCTCGATTTCCTCGTTACTCTCACGCGCGCCGCTGGCGTAAAGCTTCGAATAATACTACGCCCGCGGCCACCGATACGTTCAGAGATTCTATTTTTCCATACATCGGGATTTTTACCAAGACGTCGCAGTTTTCGGCCACAAGCCGGTGAAGCCCGCTCCCCTCCCCTCCAAGCACAAGTGCGCTGGGTCGAGTCCAATCCCAATCCGTGTATGACATCTCGGCGCTGCCGCTTGTTCCCACAACCCATACATCACGCGATTTCAGTTCTTCGATCAGGCGGTTGATATTCCCGACCTTCGAGACCTTTATATATTCGGTCGCACCCGCCGAAGATTTCGCCACCGTTTCCGTCAACCCGACGGCACGCCGATCGGGGATAAATACGCCATCAACCCCCGCACATTCAGCGCTGCGAAGAATTGCCCCGAGATTACGAGGATCCTCGACCCCATCAAGCACCACGTACAGAGAGTTTTCCTTTGCCTCCTCCAATATTTCATCGGTGCTTATGTAATCCGCCGCAGCCGCGAATGCGATCACACCTTGGTGGTTCGCGTCCCGCTCGACAAACTTGGTCAAGGTATCGCGCGGAACAAAATTTCTTTGGATGCCGTGCTGGCGTGCCAGTTCGACGATCTCGGAAAGCCGGTGCTCACGCGCACCGTCAGCGATCATGATCTTATCGACCCTGCGCGCGTTTGCTCTTAGCGCCTCCAGGACCGGCAGCAAGCCGTAAATAACGGTCGAAGCCGAAGCGGGCTGCTCGTTCCGCGGCGGCCGCTCACCCCCATCCCGTTTATCATGACGCGTATCCCTGAAATTGCGCTTGTTTCCTTTTTCCTTCATAACAGCTGCCACTGAAATCGTGAGTATTTTGTAAACTGGCCCAGGTTATTGCTCGTGGATACCTTGCCAAAATCGACCTTCCCGAAGCCGCTTCTTTGCAATCCGCTAAAATCCTTGCGTTCCTCGATTTGCCAGACATGTGAAAGCAGATTCCTGTCCGCGAGATAGCTGTCCACCACTCGCGAATTCGGCGCAAAGCTAGCCAGCCTTTCGAGCAATCTGCGCATGTTCTGCACCGCAAGCATTCCTTTTTCGCTGCCGAGGCATGAAAAATCGAACCCGTTTGTCGGAATCCGCCAGCCGGCCGGGTCGGTTGAGGTGTAGATATCGATCAGCATATCATCGGACGCGGTTTCGAATTCATCGAGCGTCTTGCTCGACCCCTTTTTGCGTTTTTCGATCACCTCGGTCTTTTTCTCAAATACGGCCCCCGCCACGATCAGCGCGAGGTTTTCTGAACGGACCGTTATGGATTCGTTGGTGTTGAAAAGCGTAAGCCGCATAGAGTCGTCAGCAAATTCGATGGCCCGCAATCTTTTGGGTGGGATCTCTTCGGCCATCGAGCGGTCGGTGACGATCGAGCTGTCCACCCCGTGGGCGCGAAGGGTTTCCTCGACAAAAGCAGCTTCCTTTTCCCCTTCGACGCGGGCTAGCGGCAAAGGCCTCGCCGATCGTAAAATTTCCGTAGCGGCCTCTGCATCAAGCGACAGCGTCTTCGCGATCGCCGTTACGGCCTCTCTTCCGGGGATCGAAACGCCGGGTTGGTATATAACGTTATAGCCCTTCTCCCATCCCTCGAGTTTGCGTAAGACCGGCTGGATCGATTCGGCCTGTTGTTGCTCGAGCTCGGCCGCGCAATAGAAGCACCGCAGACGATTTGGAGGGTTTGTCCTGCCGCATTTGGTGCAGCCGACCATTTCCTCGGGCGTAAAAGCTGCCCGGTCCGCGATCGCCGGCTCGCCGCCCGGTGCCTGAGTTCCGCTGAATTGATCGTTCTTTTTATCCATCAATATGAATTATAAATGTAACCCCCCGGATATAGTTAAACAAATTGCTTGACCTGATCGTAATATTCAATGCAAACTATACACGGTAATTGGACTTGCAGAAGCACTTATTAAAACCGGAAAATCGACTGTCCGCTTTAGATTTTCAGATAATAAAAATTGATATTTTCGAAACGTTTATCAATTTCGGGTTAGATAAATTATTCTTTGATTTGCATTAAAATATAAAACTTCCCGGTTTTCCTTTCTTTTTAAGAGCAAACTGCGATCCCAAAACCGCAAAATACAGCTAAGGGGTTTAATTATGCAGTTTGACACGACTACAAGCTCGTCTTGGCAGTTTGGGCATCGTGGACGCGTTGCGGTCTTTATCGACGGCAACAACCTGTTCCATGCCGCCCGTTTTCATAATATTGATATAGATTACAACAAGCTTCTCCGTGTAATGATGGGAGACGGCCGGCTTTTGCGCGCCTTTTTCTACACGGGCGTGGACGCGGGCGCCGAGCGCCAGCAGGGCTTCCTCTTGTGGATGCGCCGCAACGGGTTCCGCGTGGTGCAAAAAGAGCTGAAAACCTTCTATGACGGTACGCGCAAGGCGAACCTTGACGTAGAGATCGCGGTGGATATGCTCAGCCTGGCAGGGCGGTGCTTGTATCCGGCGACGAAGACTTTGTTTACGCCATCAACGCGGTAGCTTATAAAGGCTGCAGGGTCGAGGTTGCGGGTTTTCGTTCCAACACCGCGCCGCGGCTTATCGACGTTGCCGATTTCTTTATCGATCTCGGCGATATTGCCGAGCTTATCCGAAAGGACGTGAGCCAAGCCGGCGATTACGAGATCCCGTCGTTTGTCCCGCCCGAAGAGGTATCGGTTCCCCCGGGTCTTCGCGGCAACAACCAGGATTTCCACCGCTCGAACGGAAAGATTCCTTTCACTCCAAATTTCGCCGAGGATGAAAACGAAGATGTGCCCGATTTTGTGCGCATTAACGACGATAGATGAAGGTTTTTACCATAACCGAAGCCAACGAACTGCTGCCTGAGATCGAGCCGAAGCTCCGTCTCATACAGAAGTATTACGACGTGCTGGCGAAATTGCGCGAACCCGCCAAAGCCGCGGCCGAAGCTTCGGAATTCGGCGGGGGCATGGAAGGCGGGTCCGGGTATGTAAAAACGCTCTACGAGATCGGCAAGCTTACGACCGAATTGCACGAGATGGGTATCCAACTCAAGGACTATTCGAAAGGGCTGATAGATTTTCCGAGCATGAAAGAGGGCCGTGTCGTTCTGCTCTGCTGGCAGCTCGGCGAAGGCGACCGCGTCGAATGGTGGCACGAGATCGAGGCCGGATTTTCCGGCCGGCAACCCCTTTAAATTCTGTCATTTAGAAAATTGCAATATCAATTCAGTCATCCACACCACTTCCGCCATATAGTTTAAATCCGCTAAGCTTTAAATTTTAGTTAACTTTACTATTGACTAGTTAAAGTAACGTCTGATATTCTTTCTTTAATTTTTCCTGTTCTCGCATAATTCAACCAAGACAAACATCTTTTTCTGCTGTTATGAAATGCCCCGTTTGTGAACGAAATTTAGCCCCTACCCTGTCAATCTGTCCGGCCTGCGGTGCGATGATCGGCGACACGGTACGCGAAGAGCTTCAAGCGAACATTTCCCCCCGCCCTAAAACTGTAAATGTTGCAAGAGAAGCGCCTACGATGCCACCGGCGAGAGTCGGCCCGTCAGTCGGAGCTGCCTCAGCCGCGGCGGTAGCACACGCGCCCAGGCCCGAGCCTCAGCGTCGTGTCGTAACGACAGATCTCGATGTAAAGAACACTAACCCAACGCTTGTCGGGTTTCAGAGTAAAAATGCGACGATGCCAGATTGGCGGCTTCAATTGCAAAACTCGGTACGGCAACGGACCGGAGGCACGGCAACAGCCTCTGCCGCCGCGGCCGCAACTGCTCCGGCGCGCGTGGCGTCAAGGGCGGAAGCTACAGTAACAACACTCGAAGCGGCTGCGCCCCCGTCACCAAAATCTTCTGACGATAAGCTCGCTGCTGCGCTCAAGCGTATCGAGGAGTCACGGCGGAAATTTGCCGACGACGAGAAACCGAAAGCTGCGCCTGCACCAGCCGCTGCGGCCCCGGCCGCTGCAAACCGGAATTATCCCTTCAATGTCGTAACCAGAACTGAGGAAACGCCCCTTGCAGCCCCCGCTGATATGAAGGCGTCCGTCAACGTGCTGCCGAAACCGAGGCTTGTTTCTTCGCTTAGGGTCGGTAAAGAAGTTTTCGACACGAACAAGCTGCCGCCGCTTCCGGTGCCGGCAAAGGTATCTACGAGTTTCGAAAAGCCTTTTTCTTCCCCGATCGATGAGATATCGGAGCCAGTCATTGACGAGGTCATCCATATCGCAAAAGTGGAGGAAGAGATTGTTGCTGAAACAGCCGTTGATGTTCAACCGGACGAGAACGCCGCCGAGATCGAAGACCTCGCGCCTTTCGCCGTCCGCTTCAACGCCGGATTTTTCGATCTCATTATCGGCGGTTTTGCGAGCCTGATGCTGCTGGCGCCTTTTGTGCTGGTGGGCAGCGGAAATTGGTTTACATGGTCCGGCCTTTCTGCTTTCCTGGCAACCTCGGCGGTGGTGATGTTCATTTATCTCACAACGTGCCTCGCCTTGTTTGGAAAAACTTTCGGAATGCGGATCTTCTCGCTCGAGTTGGTCGATGTAGAAGAGAGCGATTACCCGACATTCCACCAGGCAGCTTTGAATTCGACCATTTACCTGATCTCGATGGCCCTTGGCGGGGTCGGGTTCCTAACGATCCTTTTCAACGAAGAAAAGCGTGCAGTTCACGATCTGCTTTCCGGCACGATAGTCGTCAAGGAATTCTAACGTTTCTGTCCTTACCAAGGATAAAGCCCGAGGCGTGTAAGCGCTTTGGGCTTTTAACTTTTAAATCTAGACTTATAAACAGTGAACGACATAACGCTGCAAAAGATAACCGCCGAGCTCGACAAAGCGCTCTCCGGACAATGGTTCGGCCGCGTCTTCGTGCTCTCGAGGTTTCAGATGGCGATCGATTTTCGACTGGCCGAGTCTCGTTTTCTTTTTGTAAGTTTCGAACCCGCGAATCCGCGCATTTACCTGATAAAACGACGCTTGCGGGATGTCGAGAAACAAACCGGCACGCCAACCGTATTCGCATTAACGTTAAAGAAACGCCTGTCCGGTGCGGAACTCGACCGGATCGAAAAGATCCCCGGTGAGCGCATCCTCCGATTTTTCTTCTCCGGTGAAGACGAACTAGGCAGCCTGCAAACCTTTTCGCTCGTTACGCAGCTAACCGGCCGGAGCGCCAATCTCTTTCTGCTCGACCGTGACGGCTTTATTGTCGACTCGGCCCGCGATACAAACGGGGAGGGGCAGGAACCCGGTAACCGTTACTCACCCCCGGTGCGGGAGGGTGAACGAACGCGGGTTGACGACGAACTGTTTCCTTCCAATGGCTTCGACACCCTGTCCGAGGCGCTTGACCAGTACTCTCTCGAACAGGACCTCGAAAAACGCTTCCAGTCGCGCGCTACGGCCGCGCGCAGCAAGCTCAAGCAAGATCTGGCGAAGCGGGAAAAACTTGCGGCCAAGCTCCGGGCCGACCTGGACAACCACGGCGACGCTGAAAAATGGAAGCGCTACGGCGATCTGCTGCTCGCGAATACCGGCACCGCCCGGCGCGAGGGCAGCAGCATATTCGTAACCGATTTTTATGATGAAAATACGCCCGCGATCGAGATCGCAATCGACGAGAATCTTTCGATCACGGATGCCGCAGGCAAGTTTTTCAAGCGATATACAAAGGCACGGAATGCCGCGGTCGAGATCGAGAAACGCCTTTCAGCGGTCCGGGTTGAAATAGAAAGGCTGGAAGCGCAGAAGAACAGGCTCGAAGCGGCGATCGAGACGCGGGATGAAGATGTTCTTTCCGAATTTACCGGGAAACGAGAGGAATTGCCGGTCCGCGGCCAAAAGAAAAAGGCCCCGGAATTTAACGGGGCGCGTCGATTCAGTTCGTCGGACGGTTTTGAGATCCTGGTCGGAAAGGCCTCAAAAGATAACGACTACCTGACTTTCCGCATCGCCAAATCGTTCGATCTCTGGATGCACGCGGCCGATTATCCCGGCTCGCACGTTGTTGTAAAAAATCCCAACCGGCAAGAGATACCCGCCAAAACTCTTGTGGAGGCAGCACAGATCGCCGCCTTTTACAGCCACGCGCGCCAGCAGTCAAAGGCGGCAGTTCACTATACGCAAAAGAAATTTGTCAATAAACCAAAGGGCGCCGCGCCCGGTTTGGTGAGCCTCTCGAGCTTTAAAACGATCCTTGTTGAACCCCGGATCGAGGTCGAGCCTATTCGTTAACGACCTTATCCACGGTCTCCTTCATCTGGGCTATGACCTTCGGCCCGCCGCCTGTAAATACTCCGCGAAGATTGCCTCCCCGGTCTATTAGAAACGTCTGCGGGATTCCGGCAAACCGCGAAAATTGCATATATTCATCAGCCGTTTTCCGGTCTACCCAAGCCAATTCGTAGTTGAGCTTCATCTCTTTTGCAAAATCCTTGATCTCGTCCGCACCTTCATCATCGATATTCAGGCCGACCACCTTAAAGTTCTTTTCGCCATATTGATTTTGCATCGCAATAAGCTCGGGCATTTCGCCACGGCAGGGGCCGCACCACGTCGCCCATAGGTTCAGCAGAACAACCTGGCCCTTACGGTCCTGCACCTTGAACGTACCGCCCTCGACCAATTTAAGGTCCGGTTCCGTAATAAAAGCGGGGGCTACCCGAAGGCCGGAGTTCTTCGTATCGGCCGGGTTCGGCCCTCCTGTCTGTGGCACGGGCGATGCGGCGGTATTCGTATTCAGGTTGGCTCCCTTTTCCGAGCTAACCTTGTCGCCGCAAGCCGTCAGGCCCGACATCGCTATCGCTAGAGCTGCAAATAAACCTACATTCATGAATGCGTTTTTCATTAAATTCAACCTCTTATTTATCCGGTATCCCGCAGTCTCAAAACAATAATTGCCGCGATCACCAGTATTGAAAACATTAGCATTAATACGATCTGATTTAAAACTACGTGCATCCACGGATGAAGAAAACTGACGTATCCGCTCAGGTCCTCGGGCACTTTGCGAGCGTCGGCGATCTTCGGCGGGTCGTCGAGCACTGGCAGACCGGGGTTTCCACCCACTTTCATATCGTCTTCAAACTCTTTCAATTTATCTTCCGAGTCTTTTTTATACTCGTCCAGATCGCGTTTCGCATCGGCGATTATTTTATCGTTCTCGCTCTCGATAGATTTGTAAAGGCCTTGGCCTCTCGTCTTACCTTTCGGATCCGCTCCCTCTTTCTCCAGCGTATCCAGCGCCGAAAAGCGCTTCATCGAATCGAAGGACCATGCAGCAGGCATTAACAGCCCCGCAACCTTATTTATTCCCGTGGGCACACCGATCAACCCCGAAAATAATATCTGGGGGATCAGGATCAGCGGCACCAGGCTGGTGGCCATCTCGGATGTGCGAACTAGCGCCGAGATCAGCAGCCCAAGCGCGATACCGACGGCCGCCGTAAGCAGCATCACCCCGATCTGCGGAATACCAAGCAATACGCCGGGCATCGGCATCAGCCCCGCGAGATCGAGTAGCTTTAACGGCACGAAAAGCAATAGACACTGGACCCCTACGATAAGACCGAGTATAAACAGCTTTGATGAAAGGTAGGGCAGCAGCCCCAGATTTACCATGCGCTCGCGCTTGTAAACGGGCTGCTCACGGATTATCTCGCGCGCCGAAACACTAGTCCCGAACCAGACCGCCACAAGCGCTGTAATAAAGTAAACAAAGTCTCGCGGCTGATTCGCTCCCATCACGAAGAACGTCAACAGGGCGATTATCGGGGCCTGGGCAAAAAGTATGAAGAGCGTGAGCTTGTCCTTGAACAACACTTCGAAATAGCGGCGCGAGAGTATCATCCATTGTCGCAGCGCGCCCGATATCCCAAGCCCATGGCTCGACTGCACCCCTTTCGACTGGAGCTGACCGAGCTGTTTTAACGGTTCGTAAACATTGGCCCGGTATTGCGGCGTGGCCGTGAATTTCTGCTTCCACTCCTCGGCCGTCTGCTCGGTTATCTGCTTACGATGCGCTTCGCCGTGCTCCCTGACCTTTTGTTCGACGGGTTCTTCAAGCTTGTCGTAAAGCTCCTTGAAACTCGATGCCTGCAAATGAGTTAAGGCTTCATCCGGCTGGCCGTAAAAGACCAGCTTGCCCTGCATCAGAACGACGATCTTGTCGAAAAGCTTGACGTTCTCCATCGCGTGGGTCGTCAGGATAACCGTCCGGCCCGACTCGGCGATCTGCCGGAAGAGCTTCATGATCTTTTCTTCCGTCGCGGGATCGAGGCCCGAGGTCGGCTCGTCAAGGAAAATTATCGATGGCTTTGTTATCAGCTCGACCGCTATGGAAACACGCTTGCGCTGGCCGCCGGAGAGCTGGCTGATCGGCACATTCCGCCGTTCGGCGAGACCCGTCACATCAAGGACCTCGTTGATTATCTGATCGATCTCCGATGACGACACATCGCGCGACAGCCTTAGCTTCGCAACATAATAAAGCGTGCGGTAAACGGTCAGTTCGCGATGGATAATATCGTCCTGCGGAACATAGCCGATCGATTGCTTCAGCGAATCGAGGTGACGATAGAGATCGAGGTTATTGATCAGAACGCTTCCGCCGCCCGCGGGGCGCATCCCGTTCATGGCGTCCATCAGCGTGGATTTTCCGGCGCCGGACGGGCCAAGCAGCCCGACAAACTCGTTAGGCTGGATCGAAAGCGAGACGTTGTCCAGCAGCCTGAGCATCCCGCTGCCCGCCCTGTTCTTAACGTCCTTGGTTATGTTGACCGCGTCGATCCTCGTTTTCGCGCGCGTGTCGAAGACGCCGATATTATTGGTGTTGTCTAGCCTGATGAGAAACGTACCGATCTGCAGCGAATCGTTTAATGAAAACGCCTCCCGCGAAACCCTCGTCCCATTGAGATAAACCCCGTTTGTCGAATTAAGGTCCTCGACGACCACACCGCCGCCGCTATTCAAAAGCCGCGCGTGCCGGTTCGAGATCTGCAAACCGTCCAGCCTGATATCGTTGCTTTCATCCCGCCCGATCGTGAGCTCCCTTTTTTCGCCGAAAGATAAAGACATCAGCAACTGGGGCTCCGCCTTGTCTTTACCGGGCAGGTACGCTTGAGAACGGTCCATTTTGAACGATACGGTCTTGGACCCTACCTGGCCGCTTGCCTGCATATTGACAAGCTGGTCGATCCCTACCGATCTTTGGCCGGCCAATATGGCTCCTGCGGGCGCGGTCCTGGATGGCAAATCGAATCGCAAAATCGGCCCCCCGACACCAAGCTGTATCCGGTCGTTATGGTATATGGGAACCGCGGCCGATACTCGCTGGTCGTTGACAAGGGTACCGTTAAAGCTCCGGTTATCTTCAACCAGGAATTCCCCGCTCTCATGCCGGATCTCGGCATGCCTGCGCGATACCATTACCGCTGACGCATCGAAAACGATGTCGCAATCCGCCTCGCGACCCAGCCATATGCTGCTTTTCTCAATTGCGTAAGGCCGCAAGGCCGGATCATCCTCGCGCACGAGCCTGGGTTGTCCCGTACCCGTTTCCGGGAGCGATGCGGGCCTATGAGAAGGCGTCGGAGTATTCTGAAAGGGATCGACCGGGACGCTCGCCTGCGGCCGGTAACTGTTGGGTTCGATCGTTACTTCAAACCAGATAACACGCAACACCGGCCCATTCTCGCCTAGTTGGATACGCGTACCGACGGCGAGTTTTTGAGGTGCGGGGATCCGCCGGCCATCGACAAAAGTACCATAGCTCGAGTTAAGATCGACGGCGAACCAACTGCCCTCATGCCGCTGGATCTCAGCGTGTTTTCGCGAAACCATCGGAAAAAGCGCGGAGTCGAAAACGATCTCGCAGTCCCGCGGATCGCGCCCGACCCGCACGACGGTCTGGTCAAAAGATCGTTCGATCGGCTGCCCGCCCCCGGCAATTTCTTCGGCTAGAATGATGCTCATCGGCTAAAAGATATAAA
>Ga0193752_1003634_pt1 | contig 10519 bp, 5 predicted proteins | sample H1c1metaG_FD_144924 | JGI IMG/M metagenome (GOLD analysis project Ga0193752, IMG submission 144924) | Soil microbial communities from a riparian zone of the East river system, Colorado, United States - H1c1 | ecosystem: Environmental > Terrestrial > Soil > Riparian zone | place: USA: East River...
CCCGATCGCGAAGGCCTCCCAGCGCATCCGTTCCACCAGCAGCGTCCCCATGTCGACCCCCTCCGCGATCGGGATCATGGTCGCGACGGCGAGCCCGTCGGGGCCGTCGGAGACACGGCAGTCCGTCGCGTAGAACACGGACAGGCGGCGGGACGTGCGGTTGATGGTGGCGTTGACCAAGAGGACGAGCGGGCCGGACACCCGGTGGGGGAAGCGGTCTCAGGGATCGCCTGACACCGGGGAATCTTAAACCCCAGCACCGTAACGGCGGTAGCCTCCCGCCATGCGCCCCCTCCTGCTGGCCGCTCTCACGGCCCTCCCCCTCGCCGCCGCCGCCCAGTCCAACGCCGACGCGGTCGTCGTCCTCCGCCCTGACCTCGTCTTCGACGGCGAGACGATGCACGCGCAGTGGGACGTGATCGTGCGCGGCGACCGAATCGAAGCCGCCGGACCCGCGACCAGCGTGCAGCACCCGCCCGGCGCTCGCATGATCGTGCTGCCGGGCACGACGCTCTTGCCGGGGCTCATCGAAGGGCACAGCCACCTGCTGCTGCACCCCTACGACGAGACGCCGTGGACCGACCAGGTGCTCCGCGAGTCCGAGTCGTACCGCGTCGCCCGCGCCGTGGAGGCGGCCCATGTCACGCTCCTCTCGGGGTTCACCACCGAGCGCGACCTGGGCACCGAGGGGGCGGGCTACGCCGACGTGGGGCTGCGCCGCGCCTTCCGCGAGGGCGTTGTGCCCGGCCCGCGCCTGCTCACGGCGGGCCCCGCCATCGTGGCGACAGGGAGCTATGGGCCTGCGGGCTTCCGGCCCGACATGGACGTGCCGCTCGGCGCCGAGGAGGCCGACGGCGTCGAGGGCGTCACGCGCGTCGTCCGCGACCAAATCGGCCACGGCGTGGACTGGATCAAGGTCTACGCCGACTACGGCTGGGGCCCCGGCGGCACCGCCGCGCCGACGTTCCTGGAGAGCGAGCTACGGGCCGCTGTCGAGGTCGCCGCGAGCGCGGGGCGCGACGTGTCCGCCCACGCCTCCACGCCCGAGGGGATGCGCCGGGCCGTCGCGGCGGGCGTGCGCACCATCGAGCACGGCGACGGCGGGACGCCGGAGGTCTTCGCCCTCATGGCCGCGCGCGGCACGTGGCTCTGCCCCACGCTGGCCGCAGGGGACGCCATCGAGCGCTACCGTGGCTGGAACGGACAAACCCCGGAGCCCGACCGCATCCGCCGCAAGCGCGAGAGCTTCCGCGCCGCCGTCGTTGCGGGCGTGCCGATGTGCGTCGGCAGCGACGTGGGGGTCTTTTCTCACGGCGAGTCGGCCCGCGAGATGGCGTTGATGGTGGCCTACGGGATGCAGCCCCTCGACGTGCTCCGCGCGGCCACGACCGGCAACGCCCGGATGCTCCGCCTCGACGACCGCCTCGGCGCCATCCGCCCCGGTCTGCTGGCCGACCTGATCGCCGTGGAGGGCGATCCGTCCATAGGGATGGAGGCCCTCACCCGCGTCCGCTTCGTCATGCTGGGCGGCCGGATCGTTCGGCAGGACACGGCCGGGCAATAGGGCTGCGCGGGTCCTCGCAATGAGGAAGTCGGTAGTAGGCGCCCCACTCTACTCCGTTGCTATCCCGCTCCCCCTCGTCATCCCGAACGAATGTGAGGGATCTCAGCGCGGATAGTGGAGCCTGCAACGACCGGTTCAGGCGTAGACGACCAACCGCGCTGAGATCCCTCCTATCGTCGGGATGACGGGGGAGAAGGGCTGAGAGTAGTAGGGCGTGCAGGCGGCCATCCGTTGCCCCGCACGCCTCTACCCATGCTCCTACCCCGCACTGTCCCGGCTACTCCCCGCCGAGGTAGGACACGTCGGCGGGAAGAAGCTCACCGGCGAGTAGACGAAGCTCGGCTTCGGCGCGCTGGGCGAGGTAGACGGCGTCCACGCGGCGCGTCTCGGCGTCGATGAGGGCGAGTTGGACCTGCCGGAGGTCGATGGGCGTGATGAAGCCGAGCTGGAACTGGGCCAGCGCCACGCGCACGTTCTGGCGCGCCACGGCCCGGTTCTGCGCCTCCAGGTTGGCGAGTTGTCGGTAGCCCACCACGGCGGCCCGTAGCCGGGCCACGGCGGCGCGGAGGTTCAGGCGCTCGTCCACCGCCGCCAGTTCGGCCTGCCGCACGCGGATCTCCGCGTTGGCGACGCGGCGGCGCCGGTCGCCCCCATCGAAGATGGGGATGGAGGCCGTGAACCCGTACGTGAAGTCGGGTCCCACCGTGGGGTCGCCGCGGGGGAAGAAGTTGCGCTCCGCGGCCGACAGCCCCACGCCCGTCACGGCGCGCACGGTGGGGAGGTACTCGGCGCGCACCTCGCGCACGGCTTCTTCCGCGACCACCTCGGCGACCTCCAGTGAGCGGAGGCGGCGGTTCTCCGTCTCGGCCAGTCCCGACAGCACGGCGAGGTCGGGGGCCGGGCCCAGCGCCAGCGTGTCCGTCACGATCACGGCTTCCGGGTCGGCCAGCGCCAGCAGCGCGCCCAGCGTGGCGCGGGCCTGCTGGAGCCCGAGGGCCTGCCGCAGGAGCGCCGCGCGGTCGGTGTTGAGGTCGGAGAGCGCCAGCGCCGCGTCGATCTCGGCGGCCGTGCCGATGCGCACCTCCGCGCTTTCGATCCGGAGACGGTCCTCGGAAACGGTGACGGCCTCCTCCAGCGCCACCACCAGCCCCTGCTGCCGGACCACGTCGAGGTAGGCGTCCGTGACGGCGAAGGCAAGGGCCTCGGCCTGCGCGTCGGCGGTTAGCCCGAGGCGGACGGCCTCGGCACGGAGGCGGCGGAGCGTGGCGTCGCGGCGGCCTCCGTCGAAGAGGGTGTAGCCCAGCGTGAGGTCGGCGCCGAGGTTCGTCGAACCGCTGCTCCCGCCGCCGGAGCCCGTGCTGTCGCTCCCGCCGCCGAAGAACGTCCCGGCGTAGGAGCCGCCGAAGCGGCCGTTCGCGTCGAGCGTAGGAAGAAAGCCCGCGTTGCCGCGCGTGGCGTCGTTGCGCGCCCGTTCCACCTCCAGCACGTCGATGCCAAGACTGGGGCTCTGGCCGAGCGCGATCCGGATGGCGTCGGCGAGCGTGAGGCGCGGGGCGTCCGGCGACGGGCCGAAGTCCGGGAGCTGGAAGCTCACGTCGAGGGTATCGCCGTAGAGCCGGATGACGTCCGGGAGCGGCGGGATGGAGTCCACCCGCAGCCCCTCACGCGTGGGACGGACGGGGTCGCGCTGGGGCGTGCGGGGCACCTGCGCGTGGGCAAGGGGCACCCACACCGCCGCGACGACCACCAGCGCCCTGAGTAAAAAGAGAAGCATCCGGTCAGCCTTCACGGTCCTCCGCGCGCGGTGCCGGGAGCGAGGCCGGGGCGCCGTCGCCGCCGGCCGGCAGCGCGGCGGCGTCCGCGGGCGTGCCGTGGCTGTTCGTGGCGACGGCCGTAGCCGGAGCGCCGTCGCCACCGGCCACCGTGGCGGCCTCATCGGCACCCTCCGTCACGACGGCGTCCTCCTCGGGCGTCGGGCGGTGCTTGCCGGCGAGGTAGGTGTAGATGGCGGGGATGACGAAAAGGGTCAGGAGCGTGCCCACCGAGAGCCCGCCGATGACGGCGAGCCCCATCGGGACGCGGCTCTCGGCCCCGGCGCCCAGCGCGAGCGCGATGGGGAGCGTGCCGAGGATCGTCGCCAGCGTCGTCATGAGGATGGGACGGAAGCGCGCCGCCGCCCCCTCGCGCGCTGCCTCCATCACCGTCGCGCCCGCCTCCTGCCGCTGCCGGGCGAACTCCACGATGAGGATGCCGTTCTTCGTCACGAGCCCGATGAGCATCACGATGCCGATCTGGCTGAACACGTTGAGCGTGGCGCCGAAGTACCACAGGAACGCCAGCGCCCCCACGAGCGCCAGCGGCACCGTGAGCATGATGATGAACGGGTCGCGGAAGCTCTCGAACTGCGCCGCCAGCACGAGGTAGATCAGCACCAGCGCGAGGAAGAACGTGAAGAAGAGCGACCCGCTCGACTCACGGAAGTCGCGGCTCTGGCCCGTCACCGTCCGCGTGAACCCCTCCGGCAGCACCTCGTCGGCCACCCCGTCCATCGCGTCGAGCGCGGCGCCGAGCGAGACGCCGGGGGCGGGCTGGGCGTTGACCGTGGCCGACTCGAACCGGTTGTAGCGGTTGAGCTGCGGCGGCGCGGCGCTCTCGCGCGTCGTGATGAGGTTGTCGAGGAGGATGGGGGTGCCACTCGCGCTGCGGACGTAGAGCCCGCGCAGCCCCGAGGGATCGGCCCGGCGGTCGGCCTCCAGCTGCGCGATGACCTCGTACTGCTGGCCGCCGCGGATGAAGTAGCCCAGCCGCTGCTCCGAGAGCGCGACCTGCAGCGTCGTCGCCACGTCGATGGGGTCGATCCCGAGGCTCTGGGCGCGGTTGCGGTCCACCTCCACCTGAAGCTCGGGGTTGGTGAACTCCAGGTTCGCCCGGACGAACGCGAAGGCGCCCGTGCTTTCCGCCGCCGCGACGAACTGGGGCAGCACCTCCTGGAGCCTGGCGAGCGACGGCGCCTGGATCACGTACTGCACGGGCAAACCGCGCGACGACGCGGTCGAGATGGTGGCGGGCTCCTGCACGTTCACCGAGGCGCCCGGGAAGCGGCCCACGGCGCGTGTGAGGCTCTGGGCGATCTCCGTCTGCGTCCGTTCGCGCTCGGCGGCTGGGGAGAGCGTGACCGTGATGCGCCCGCCGTTGGTGCCGCCGCCCCCACCGCCGCCACCCACGATGGTGTTGATGCCGGTGGTCTCGGGCACCTCGTTCTGGACGAGCGTCGTCAGGCGGTCCATGTAGGCCACCGTGACGGCGTAGCTCGTGCCCTGCGGGAGCTGGGCCGAGACGGTGAACTGCCCGCGGTCCTCGGCCGGAGCCAGTTCGCGCTCCAGCGAGCCGTAGAGGAGGTAGACGAGCCCGCCGCACGCGGCCATGATCACGAACGCCATCCAGCGGTGCCGCAGGAAGGTGTCGAGGGAGCCACGGTAGCCCTCGTTCATCCACACGAAGAACGGCTCGGTCTTGCGGTAGAGCCAGGGGTGCTCGCTCCCGCGCCGCAGCAGGCGTGCCGAGAGCATGGGGGTGAGCGTGAGCGCGGCGAAGGCCGAGATGAGCACCGCCCCCGCGAGCGTGAGCCCGAACTCCCGGAAGAGCGCCCCGACGACGCCGCCCTGGAAGATGATGGGGAGGAAGACCACCACCAGCGCCGCCGTCGTGGCGACGACGGCGAGGAAGATCTCCTTCGTGCCCACGATGGCCGCCTCCATCGGCGCCATGCCGCCCTCGATCTTGACGTAGATGTTCTCCAGCACCACGATCGCGTCGTCCACGACGAGCCCGATGGCGAGCACGAGCGCCAGCAGCGTGAGCACGTTGATCGAGAACCCCGCCAGCGCCATGATCCCGAACGCGCCGATGAGCGAGACGGGGATGACGAGGATGGGGACGAGCGTGCTCCGCCAGTCGCGCAGGAAGAGGAAGATGATGAGGACGACGAGCCCGACGGCGATGGCGATGGTCTCCTCGACCTCCAGGATGGAGGCGCGGATCTGGCGCGTGTTGTCGAACCCGATCTCCGTCTGCACGTCCTCCGGCAGGTCGCGGCGGATCTGCTCCAGGCGGACGTAGAACTCGTCGGTCATCTCGACGTAGTTCGCCCCCGGCAGGGGCTGGAGCACCACGCCCACCATCGGCACGCCGTTGCGCTTGAGGACCTGGCGCTCGTTCTGCGCCGCGAGCGCCACGCGCCCCACGTCGCGGAGCCGCACGAGGCTCGTGCCCTCCGACTTCAGGACGAGGTTCTCGAAGTCCTCGACGGTCTGGAGCCGCATCATGGGGCGGATCGAGAGCGTCGTCTGGTCGCCCTCGATCTGACCGCCCGGCAACTCCACGTTCTGCGCCCCGACGGCGGTGCGCACGTCGGCGGGCGTGAGCCCGAAGGCCGCCATGCGCGTGGGGTCGAGGTAGAGGCGCATGGCGTAGCGCTTCTCGCCCCAGATGCTCACGGCGGCGACACCAGGGATGGTCTGGAGCCGCTCGACGAAGAACGTCTGGGCGAGGTCCGTCAGGTCGAGCAGGCTGCGCGCGTTGCTCGACACCGTGAGGAATACGACGGGCTGGGCGTCGGCGTTCGACTTCGAGACGACGGGCTCGTCGGCCTCTTCCGGGATGCGTCCGCGGGCGCGGCTGACGCGGTCTCGCACCTCGGCGGCGACGGCGTCGAGGTCGGAGCCGATCTCGAACTCCACCGAGATCCGGCTGGAGCCGTTGGAGCTGGAGCTCGTGATCGAGCGGATCCCGGAGATCCCGTTGATGGACTCCTCCAGCGGCTCCGTCACCTGGTTCTGCATCACCTCGGCGTTGGCGCCGCGCAGGCTCGTCGAGACCGAGATGATGGGGGTCTCGGTGACGGGGTACTCCCGCACGCCGAGTTCCTGGAACCCGAGCACGCCCGCGATCACGATCGCGACCGACATCACCGTCGCGAGGACGGGGCGGCGGACGGAGAGGCTGGAGAGCGAGGCCATAGAGGTACGCTACTGGACCGCGCGGGCGATGCGGACGGGCTGGCCGGGCCGCACCTGATCCACGCCCGACGTGAGGACGGTGTCGCCGGCCTGCACGTCGCCGATGATCTGCACGCGGTCGGACGCACGGATGCCGGTGAGCACGGCGCGCCGCTGGGCCTCGCCGTTGCGGACGATGAACACCGCCGCGCTGTCGACGCCGGGCACCACGGACCCGGCCGGCACGACGAGCGCGTCGGGCTCCTCGGCCAGCACCAGCTCCACCTCGGCGAAGGCGCCCGGAATGAGGGCGCCGCCAGGGTTGGGCGTGCGGGCGCGCACGGTGAAGGCGCGCGTGGACTGGTCCACGGCCTGCTCGACGGCGTAGACGGTCGCGCGGAACGTCCGCTCCTGACCGGGGACGGAGAACGTGACGGCCGAGCCCGGCCGCACGCGGCCGAGGTAGAGCTCGGGCACGCTGAACTCCAGCTTGAGCGTGCTCGCCACGCGGAGCGTCGCGATGGGGTCGCCGGGGGAGACGTAGGCGCCAACGCTAACGCTGCGGAGCCCGACCTGCCCCGAGAACGGGGCGTAGATCCGGCGCTGGTCGATCTGCGCCCGTAGCTCCTGCATCTCGGCCGAGAGCACCTGCACCTCCGCCTCGGCCTGATCGAGCGCCTGCCGGCTGAGCCCGCCGATCTCGAACAACTCGCGCTGGCGCCGCGCCTGCACGGCGGAGAGGTCGTAGCGCGTGCGCGCGGCGCGGAGCTGGGCGTCGAGCACGTCGGTGTCGAGCACGGCGAGCACCTGCCCGCGCCCCACGTTGCCGCCTTCCTGGAAGCGCAGCGCCGTGATGCGCCCGGCGACCTGCGCCCGGAGTTCGACTTCCTCGTCGGACATGAGCTGGCCGGTGGTCGAAATCCGGTCCTCCATCAGTTCCTGCTGCACCTCGGCCACGGTCACGAGCAGGGTGTCACTGCCGCCCCGCCCACCGCGGCCCCCACCGCCGCCGGGTCCGCCACGACCGCCGCCGCCACCAGAACCGCCGCCCTCCTCGCCGCCCTTGAGCTTGGGCCACGCGAGCAGCCCCAGCACGAGCACCGCGCCGCCGATCCAGAGGAGTCGCTTCGTCCGTAGCGTCATGCACGCACCATCGGGCAGCCGGCAGACGCCGGGCAAATGAAGAAAGGAAAGTTCGACCGCTAGACGGTTAACGGTGTGCAGGGTTGAGGGACTGTCACCAACTGCACGCCGGGGTCCACGAGCGGCACAGCGCCGTTCCTACCCCCCGCCCCTGCACGTGTTCTGCACGTTTTGTGGTCAACGTCCTGAACGCTCCTCGCCCAACGGTGTTGTCGGTCTTCGCTCGGGATTAGGCACACCCCTCCTTCATTGTCGTCCTGAACTCGATTCAGGACCTACGCCCTTCCGGAGAAGCGTTACAGCAGCTACGAGCAGGAGCATACGGGACGCGTTCAACGGCATTGCCCCCCACTACCGTCCCGCAAACGCCCACCGTCGTAGGTCCTGAATCGAGTTCAGGACGACAATTACAGAGGGCGTGGCGTGCTGTGTAGTCCCCTCCGCTACCGCCCCCGGAACGGCTCGGCCACGACGAGGTCGCTCTCCACGCGCATGATGCGGGTGTAGAGCACCCCGCCCCCCGGCAGGGGGACCAGCGCCGCCTCGCCCCCGGCCACGCCCTCCACGGCACCGAGCGGCGTCGCACGCCCCGTCCGTGCGTCCACCCGCAGGAGGTGCGTGCTGTCGGCGTCGTGGCGGGGGACGACGACCGCCGCGCCGTCCACCCACCAGTTCGTGGCGTCGGCCGGAGCGAGTCCGGGGTAGAGCAGGCGCTCGGGGCCGCCCGCGAGGGCGCGGACGTACAGGCCGCGCTCACCATACTTCGAGTACACGAGGCGGCCGTCCGGCAGTTCTTCCATTGCGTAGCCACCCTGCCGGGTTACCTGCACAGGCGCGCCACCCGCCAGCGCCACCCGCCACACCTCCCAGCGATCCGTCCCCCGCGAGGCCACGTAGAGCGACCGCCCGTCGCGCGACCACCGCGGCACGACGGCGTCCATCCCGCGTGGTGTCACCGCACGTGGCTCCCCGCCATCGGCGCCGACGACGTAGACGGCAGCCCGCCCCGCGTCGCGGACCTCGAAGGCGATCCGGGTGCCGTCGGGGCTCCAGCGGGGGTGCAGCGCCGCCGAACCGTCGAAGTGCGTGAGGCGGGCGGGAGCCGTGCCGTCGGGCCGGGCCGTCCAGACCTCCCACGACCCCGAGCGGTCCGACGCGAACGCGAGGCGGCCGTCCGCCACCGCGTGCGGGTAGGCGTCGCGCCATGTCGAGGTGACGACCGGGGCGGGGTCCGCGCCCGGGACAGCGCGCCACACGTCCGTCTCGAACTCCCACTCCTCGAACACGAGCCGGTCCCCCGCCGCCGTGACGGGGCCGCCAGGGTCGCGCGTCGGGACCCCGCGCACCAGTTCGGGCGCACCGCCGGACGACGAGACGCGCCATAGCTGAAACAGCCCGTTACGGTCCGACGAGAACACGACGGCCCGGCCGTCGGCGGTCCACGTGTGGCCCGCGAGCGTGCGGCGGTCGCGCGTGAGGGGGCGAGGGGTGCCGCCCTCGGTGTCCACGAGGTAGAGGTCGGGGAGCCCGCCGCCCACGTCGCGGCGGAAAGCGATGGTGCGGCCGTCAGGTGAGAAACGGGGCTGGCCGTCGCCCGGGGTGCCGACCGGCGCCGTCGTCAGGCGGCGCGTGCGGCCCGTCTCCACGTCGAGGAGCCAGAGGGAGGCGCGGCGCTGGGCCCCGGGCGCGGTGGCCTCACGGGCGGCGTAGGCGAGGGTCCGCCCGTCGGGCGACCAGTCCAGCCCTCCGATCCGCGCCACGCCACGGCTGACGCGCACGCGCTCGTCGCCGCCCAGCGCCGAGACCGTACGGATGGCGCATCCCCTTTCATCAGGCGCCGCACGCTCCACACAAACCAAAAAAGCGATCTGGCGGGCGTCGGGGGACCACGCCGGGGACCATTCGGCGGCCCCGGTGCGGGTGAGGGGGAGGGCTGTGCTCGCCCCCAGCACCTGCACGAAGAGGTCGGGCGCACTCCCGGTCTCGGCTACACCGACGTAGGCGACGCGGCTGCCGTCGGGCGACGGGGCGGCGTCGGTCTCGGTGCCGCGCGTCGTCGTGAGCGGCGTGATGGTGGCGGACGCGGGCGGGCGTCCCCGCAGCCCCAGGGCCAGCCCCACGATGAGGGCGAGCGCCACGCCTGCGACGGCGAGGAGGACCGTCCGGCGGTTGCTCCGTACCGGTGCGACGGCGGTGCTCGCCGCAAGGCCCGGTGCAACGGACAACGCCACGTCCCCTACGCCCGGCGCCGCCCCGTCCAGGCCCTGCGAGTCGCCGCCGAAGGCGGGGTGGACGGGGGCGACGAGCCGGTAGCCCACCTTCGAGAGCGTCTCGATCACCCGCGGTTCGTGGGGGTCGTCGTCGAAGAGCTTCCTCAGTTGCGACACGCACCGGCTCAGCGCGCTCTCCGACACGAACACGCCGGGCCAGACCCGCTCCAGCAACTGCTCCCGCGTGACGGGCTCGCCGGGCTGCTCGGCCAGCGCCACGAGCACGTCCATCACCTTCGGCTCCAGCCGGTGCGTCCGGCCGCCCCGCGAGAGTTCGTTGGCGCGGGGGTCCACGAGCCACCCGGCGACGACGAACGGCGCGGACGCGAGCGGATCGGTCATGCGGGGGTGAGGGGGGCGGGCGCGGGAGTATAGGCGGGCCGTGCGGGCCCGCCAAGTCGATTCGGCGGCCCCGGCAAAGACCTCAGGAAACCATCAGGCGAACCTCACAGCGGCCGAAGGTGGGCGGGTGGGGCGGCCCCCTAGCGTGGCGGCGTCCCTTTTCTACTTACCCCATGCGACTCGCCTACCCCCTTCTGGCTGCC
>Ga0193752_1003635_pt1 | contig 10518 bp, 10 predicted proteins | sample H1c1metaG_FD_144924 | JGI IMG/M metagenome (GOLD analysis project Ga0193752, IMG submission 144924) | Soil microbial communities from a riparian zone of the East river system, Colorado, United States - H1c1 | ecosystem: Environmental > Terrestrial > Soil > Riparian zone | place: USA: East River...
ACCGCGCCTACGATTCCCGTGGCGACTGAGGAGTGCCCGCCGTTCGTCGACGACACGATCACGTTCATGGACCTCGGCGGCATCATAATAAAGGCCGGCGCGAAGGCTGCAGCGCCCACTGCGCCGATGGTCTTCTACTGGCACGGAACGGGCTCGAGCTCGGCTGAGTATGCGGGGTGGACGGACATCGTGTCCGGCGTCACGAGCGAAGGCGGCGTGCTCGTGTCGTTCGATGGCACGACCGGCGGCGATGGGCTGTCCGGCACTTCGATCTTTGGTCGCAGCGACCTCGAGCTCGTCGATCAGCTCGTCGCATGCGCGGTGGCGAACCATAACGTCGACCCGCGCCGCATCTTCACGACGGGCTGCAGTGCAGGCGGTTTGTTCGCGACCGCGATGGCGGCACTGCGCTCGAGCTACGTCGCAGCCGTGGCGCCGAACTCCGGCGGCCTTACCTTCCCGGGTGCAGCGCCATTCGAGAATGACTACGCACCCGCGTTGATGACGATGCACGGCGGCTCCAGCGACAACGTACTAGGCCTCGACTTCGCGATGTCGAGTCGCACTGCCGACACGGCCTTCAAGAATCAGGGCGGCTTCGTCATCAACTGCAATCACGGTGGGCGGCACTGCGGTGCTCGCGCCCTCGCAGGCAACGTGTGGGAGTTCTTTAAGGCGCACCCGTACGGCGTCGAGCCCGCACCCTCGCCCTGGACCACGGGCTTGCCTTCCGGGTTCAGCAGCGACTGCGCGCTCTTCGAGTAGAGCGGCGCTGTGTGTGCGAAACGCGGCCGAGCCTCGCAGCCTCGGCCGCGTTTTCTTAGACGGTGGCACCTGACAAGAGCGTGTCCATCCAGGCGACGCGGCGCTTGAGCCAGGTCGCGCCGCTGTTCTGACGGGCAGTCTCGACCGCGCTTTCGACCATGGGGATGAGCCTGCGCTTGTTACTGGCCAGCGAGAGCAGCTCGGCCGCGAACGCTTCGACGTCGGGCCACGGAGTCACGATCGTTGCCTTCGAGATGGCCGCCATGCTTTTGTAGAACGGCGTGTCGAAGGCGAGGGTGGGCAATCCGCTGGCGAGCGCATCCCAGGTGCTGCGCGGCGTGTCGCCAGCGAGCGGGCAGGCCAAGAGCAAGTCGCGTTCGCGCAGAACGTCGAAGAACGCCGCCCCGTACTCACGGGGCGGGATGAATGTGACGTGGTTACCGAGGCCTAACCGCTCGACTTGCGCCTGCAGCGCGGCGTGCTGCTCGCCACTGCCCATGATGTCGAAGGTGAGGTTAGCGCCGCGGGAGCGGGCCAGGGCGACCGCATCGAGCATCCGATCGACGCCTTTGTACGGGACGAAGCGCCCGAAGTACAACACGCGCAACGGCCTCGCGTCGTCGCTCAGAGCGGCAATCTTCCGTTGGATGACTGCACCGTCGACGACGTGCTCTTCCGCGAAGTTCGGGTCCAAGAACAACCGGACGTGGTCTGCGCCTTTGCCGTAGTCCTCGACCTGTTGCAGCTCCTTGAACAGCATCAGATCGACATGCTTTACGTACGCCCTCGCGAGCCAGTCGCGCATCGGATCGTAAACGTACTTGCACGTGAGGTACTTGCGCTTGGACCAGCGACCCGTGCGATAGAACATCTCCGCGTCTCGGCGACGATCGATGTCGTCGACCGCAAGCACAGGCTTCTTCATCGCCACGGCGAGCGTGCAGAACAACGCGCCGACCGGCCGGAAGAGGTCGTACGAGAAGTAGGAGTGCACGAGGTCGGACTCTTTGACCAGCTGCGCCATCCGCGGGAGCAAGGCTGGCAGCGAGCGGGCAAAGTCGGACTTGTCACAGTTGAAGCGCTCCATCGGAGCGAAACGGATGCTTTCGACTGTCTCGTCGATCATGGTCAGCTCGCCCTTGAGCTTTTCCCACAGGGAATCATCCATCCACGGACAGGCGACGACGAGCTCGTCAAAGCGCGAGCCAAGCTCTTGCTTGAGCTCGCGCAGGTGTTGAGCAAAGGCGCTTTCGCACGCGAAGGCTTGCGACGACGTCCGACGGGCCGGGGCGGGGACGATAACCAAGTAGCGCACGAGCTTCGAAGTATGTCAGGCGCAACGGGCCTTGCGACAGCTCCGAAGTTTATGGAACGAGGACGCTCGGCTGTGGCGCCTTTGCTCGTGCTACGCGAAGCACGCGACGTTGGTGCGCTCGCAGGAGCGTGTTGGATCGTGCGGGAATGACCGCGAGGCCGTTCTCGGCGTTCACTAGCTTCCGCCGCGTCGACGTCGTGCTCATTCGGTCACGCACGCCATGCCCGAGCCACCGTCGATGACCGGCCGACAGGCGAGCCCACTGCGGCATCCGCTCGCGCCGTTGTCGCAGCACTCTTGGTCCTCTGCTCCGCACGGCACGAGGCACACGCCCGCGCCCGGCTCGCCCTGCCCTTCGAAGAAGCCGTCGTCGCAGTCGACGCCGCTGACCTGCACGGGTTCCAGATAGCAGAAGCCGTCGACGCACCTGTCTGCGGTGCAGTCATTGCCGTCGTTGCAACCGATGTTCTCGCATGGGTCGGTGCCGCCATCGCCGCTCGATCCGTCGAGCCCCGAGTCGCCGCCCGAGTCGCCGCCCGCGCTCCCGGCGTCAGTCTCCGAACCGCCAGCCACAGCGGCGTCGCCGGACATACCTGCCGCGCCGTCGCCAGCGCTCCCTGCCATCGAGCTGCCGCCGGCGGTAGTGCCGGCGCCGCCGTCACGCGGATCGCTGGAGCAGGCGGACACGGCGAATACCGCGAGCAACACATAGACGACTTGGAGCACGGAGCACCTCTCTGCGAAGCGAATGCTACTCGCGGCGGCGGGCGGTGACAGGAACCCAATTTGGTGAGCTGCGTTGACGCGAAATGTCGTCCGTCGGACGTTGGCGGATCAATGGCGTTTGCTCGGCACTATTTCGAGGATGTCCCCGGCCTCGGGAACGTGGCCGTAAGCCGGCACGCGCAAGAGCGCGCCGCGCAGGATCACATCTCGGAGGCCACGTTCGCTGACGTGCTGCACCACGCCGAGAGCGTGCCCGACGGTGCCGGGGTGGTGACGCGGGAGCGCAATGGCGTGCGCCTCGTGATCCTCGAGCACCCCGAGCCTTTTGCCGGCGCGAAGCTGGTCAAGACGTGCTTTCGCGTGCGCGCTCAGGCGAAGGCTCGCCGCTAGCACCCCATGTTGCCGGCCTTGGGCCGGGCTATGACGGCTCGATCACCGCTTGCGCCTCGCGAAACCGTGCTTAGAAATCCCGCCGTGGACTCGGGCATCGATATCGCACCGATCAAGCATCAGCTGGAGCGTGCCTACGCACGCTTGAGCGCGCTGCCGCCGGGTGAGGACTCGACCGCGACGCTGGAAGAGATCGAGCGTCTGGAGCGCGAGCTGCTCACCCGCTACACGACGTACGTCGAAGCGCGCGACTCGACACTGCCGCCGAAACCGAAACTGAAACCGTGAGCTGATCGCGCCTACGGCTCGCGACGATCGATGTCGCCACAGTGATGCCCTGGGTCACCGGCTGCGTCGCCGTCGACGAGGTGATGTGTCCGTGAGCCGAATCGGGCACAGTTGCGTGCCATGAAGGTCGCAACCTTCAACATCAATGGGATCCTGCGCCGGCTGCCGAACCTGATCGAGTGGCTGAGCAGCTCGGCGCCCGACGTCGTGTGCCTGCAGGAGCTGAAGGTCGAACACAACCGCTTTCCGAGCGCGGCCCTGCGCGACGCAGGCTATGCCTCAGCCTGGCTCGGGGAGGGCGCGTACAACGGCGTCGCGGTTCTGGTCAAAGGGGCGGAGCCGATCGTGACGCGGCGTGCGCTGCCCGGCGCGGAGAGCGACGTCCAGTGCCGGTACATCGAGGCAGCGGTGAGCGGAATGCTCATCGGCTGTCTGTATGCGCCGAACGGAAACCCGCAGCCGGGACCGCGCTTCGATTACAAGCTCGCTTGGTTGCAGCGGCTGCACGAGCACGCGCGCGCGATGAACGAAGCGAAGCTGCCGATCGTGCTGGCGGGCGACTTCAACGTCGTCCCGACCGAGCGCGACATGTACCCATCCAGGTCTTCGTGGAAGGACGATGCGCTCGTCCAGCCGGCACCGCGCGCGGCGTACGCGCGGTTGCTGGCGCTCGGCTATACGGATGCGCTACGCGCGCTGCGGCCGGAGCCTACCGAGCTCGACTACACGTTCTGGGATTACAAGCGCGACGGCTGGAAGCGCGGTCACGGCCTGCGCATCGATCACGTGTTGCTGGGGTCGGCGCTGAGTGGACGGCTACGAGAGGCGGGCATCGATCGCGACATCCGAGGCGCCGACGGCGCGAGTGATCACGCGCCGATCTGGATAGAGCTCGCGGAGTAGCAAGCCAGGCCGTCGCGTGCGCGGAACAGGCGAAACCTGGATCAGCGGGCCTCAAGCTTTGCGTCAACGTCGAGGTGGCCTAGCGTGCGTTTCGGCGTGCTAGCGTTTGCGGCATGATTGCCTACGTCACACTCGGGACGAACGACCTGCCGCGATCGATCGCGTTTTACGACGCCGTACTCGCCGAGATCGGTGCTCAGCGCTTCATCGCGAAGGACGGCTTCGCGTATTGGGGCAAGCGCCGCGGTCTTGGCATGCTGGCGGTGTACACGCCGAACGACGGCAAGCCGGCGACGGCCGGCAACGGGGTGATGGTCGCGTTGCCCGTGCGCACGCGCGAGCACGTGCAGCAGGTGCACCGCACGGCGCTCTCGCTCGGCGCTCCGGACGAAGGAGCGCCGGGTCCTCGTGGTGACACCTTCTACGGCGCGTACTTCCGCGACCCGGACGGCAACAAGCTCTGTGTCTTTACCTATGAGAATGGCGGTCCCACGCCGACCTGAGGGCTTCTGCGTTAGGCGGCTTCGACGCGCCCGCGGTACGCAGGTGAATCCGCGCGCGCCTCGTTCACTCGACCAAAGCCGTAGAGCTTGAGCATGCGCGGAGCCTGCCGCGATCGTTTGCGGTTGTCCGCGAGCAGGTCAAGTTGCGACATGCGGCAAGCTGCGTCACACGCGTGCCGTCGCGACGGATCGGGCTAGGTTCTCTGCAACAAAGGAGACGTCATGACCGAAGCGACGATGACCGCGAGCATTGGGGAACGGCTGGACGACGCTGTGAAGCGCGAGCTGCGCGAAGCAGTAGAGGTGGAGTCGAGCGAACGTCACCGCGGCATTGGCGGTGCGCTCGGTCTCGTCGAAAAGTTTTCGGGCCGCTGGAGCATGCGAACGCTGGCGAGGCTCGCGGCCAAGCGTGGGAACCTCGTCGAGGGACTGAGGGAGGTGCCCGAGCGCATGCACCTCGCAGCCAACCAGACTCAGCTGGTCCTCGAGCTGATCGACGACGTGAAGAGCGGGACGTACCGCAGCATTCCGTGGCGCCACGTCGCGATGCTGTCGGCGATCGCGCTGTACGCGGTGAGCCCGGCGGATATCGTGCCCGACTTCATCCCGGTGCTCGGCAGCCTGGACGACGTGGTTTTGATGGCGCTGGCTACGCGGATAGCACGCGATCAACTGCGGGCGTACTGCCGCTTCAAGGGCTATCGCGCCGAGCAGTACTTCGGATCGGATGCATGATGCTCGCCGATGGTGCTCGGGGTCACTCCTTCCGATGACGGCGCTCCCGATCGGGAGTTGCCACGGGTCCCTCGCGACCCCATACACACACCGAGTCCCGGCGGCGCCACAGCACCGATCCCCCCTGGTGCGGCGCTGCCGGGGCTCACTTTACGGCCGCAATGGTGCTTGGAAATCCGGCCGCGTACGTTGAAAAGCGCGACTCGACACTGCCACCCAAGCCGAAACCGTGAGCTGACCGCGACTCGATTCAAAGCCACCGCGCGTGGCGTACTTACGCCGCACGCGGGGCGTCTTGCGGGCCGTGCTCGCGGTCGAGGGATGGCCGGCCGCAGCAATGCTCTGGCGCGTTTGCTGCATTGCTGCGCCTCACGCATGCGTATCGCTGAAGCCGTGCCCCGACTTTCCGCGCAGTCTCAGCGCAAGCTCGAGAGCATCCTCCACGATAAGCTCGGCTTTGCGCAGATGCGCCCGGGCCAGCAGGAAGCGCTGCGCTCCGTGCTCGCCAAGCGCGACACGCTCGCGGTGCTGCCGACTGGCGCCGGCAAGTCGGCGATCTATCAGATAGCGGCGCTCATGCTGGAGGGACCAACGGTGGTCGTCTCGCCGCTGATCGCATTGCAGCGGGATCAGCTCGAGAGCATCGAGGACAGCGACCTCGCTTCGGCCGCCGTGCTCAACTCGACGCTCGGCGCCGACGAAAAACGTGAGACGTTCGTGCAGCTCAAAGGCGATCTCGAGTTCTTGATGCTCTCGCCCGAGCAGCTCGCCAACCCGGAGACCCTCGAGCGCGTGGTGCGTGCCAAGCCTTCGCTCTTCGTCGTCGACGAGGCGCACTGCATTGCGGAGTGGGGACACGACTTTCGCCCTGACTACCTCGGCCTCGGCGCGGTCATCGAGCGGCTCGGCCACCCGGTGGTGCTCGCGCTCACGGCGACGGCCAGCCCCGAAGTGCGCGCGCAGATCCTCGAGCGGCTGGGCATGCGCGATGGCCATGTCGTCGTCAGCGGCTTCGATCGGCCAAACATCTGGCTCGGCGCCGAGCTGAGCGCGGATGAGGCCAGTAAACGTGCTGCGCTGGTCGAGCGCGTCGTCAAAGCACCGAAGCCCGGGCTCGTGTACGCCGCGACTCGCGCGCACAGCGAGCAGCTCGCGCAGCTCTTGCGCCAAGCGGGCGTAAAGGCCGACGCCTACCACGCGGGTCTTCGCCGAACCGCCCGCGAGGCCGCGCAAACGCGTTTCATGGAAGACGAGATCGAGGTCATGGTCGCGACCACGGCCTTCGGCATGGGCGTCGACAAGCCCAACGTACGCTTCGTCTTTCACTATGAGCTCAGCGATTCGCTGGACTCTTACTACCAAGAGATCGGCCGCGCCGGGCGTGACGGCGAGCCTGCGAACGCGTGTCTCTTCTACATCCGTAAGGACGTCGCGCTGCGCCGCTTCCTCGCCAGCGGAGGTAAGCTGCAGCGCGAATCGCTCGAGCGCATCGGCGAGGCTTTGGTCGAGCTCGGAGGCGCTAGCCGCAAACGGCTCGCCGACCACACAGGCCTTCCCGCCAAGCGCATCACCCAAGCCGCCCATCGCTTGGCCGACGTCGGTGTCGCAGAGGTAACCACCACGCGCATCACGCTCACCTGCGACCGCGATGCGCTCTCGCTTGCTATCGACCGCGTGCTGGCGCTCGAGTCGGCACGCGGCGAAGCCGACCGCGGGCGCGTCCGAGCCATGCAAGCCTACGCGACGCTCGGCACCTGCCGCCGCGCGCACTTGCTGGCTCATTTTGGCGAGACCCTCGACGCAGCGTGCGGCGCCTGTGACGTCTGCGAGCGCAGGCGCCACGCTGAAGCGCGCGAGAGCGAACGGGTCGCGAGCGAGGCCGAGCACGATGCGGCCGCCGCCAAATGCCGGTAAAGAGCCGCGCTTTCGGGGAAGGTGAGGCGCTTTCGCATGCGATCGATGCGATGTTTATTCGGTTGATCGGCTCGTCGACGTCGCGGACGATACGCAGGTCAACGCTAGTGAGCACACATGAAGTCTGATGAAGCGCGTCCCTCGGGATTGGTCGACGTCGCCGCGCAAGCATTCCAGCTGCTGCGAGAGGTCAAGGACTACGCGATCTACCTGTTGGACCCGAATGGCATCGTTCTGACGTGGAACGAAGGCGCGCACGCGATTAAGGGTTATACGGCCGCCGAGATCGTTGGCCGGCACTTTTCCACGTTCTTTACGCCCGAGGACCGCGTCGACGGCCGACCGGAGCGGCTGCTCGATGTGGCCCGAACGAAGGGACGCGTCGAGGACCACGCGTGGCGCCTGCGCAAGGATGGAACGCGGTTGTGGGCGAACGTCGTGATCACGGCGATTCACGGCGACGACGGAGAGCTCCAAGGGTTCGCGAAGGTGACGCGCGACCTCACGGAGCGTCGCATCGCCGACGAGATGCTCCGCCAAAGTGAGGAACGGAGCCGATTGCTCGTCGAGGGCGTCAAGGACTACGCGATCTTCATGCTCGATCCCGACGGATACGTGCTCACGTGGAATGCCGGCGCGCAGCGCATCAAGGGTTATTCAGCAGACGAGATCATCGGCCAGCATTTTTCGCTGTTCTATCCGCCGGAGCTCAATGGCCTCGGTCACCCCGCCCGCGAGCTCGAAATTGCGCGCTCGGTCGGGCGCTATGAAGAGGAGGGCATTCGCGTTCGCAAGAGCGGCGAGCGCTTCTGGGCCAGCGTCGTGATCTCGGCAGTCTACGAGCCGGGCACCGACCAGCTCCGCGGTTTCGCGAAGGTGACTCGAGATCTTACGGAGCGAAGAAAGGCCGAAGAGGCGATGCGTTCGGCGTCCGAGCAGATTGACTTAGAGCGCCTGCGCACCGAGGAAGTGCGCAGCGCGCTCAAGGCACGTGATGAGTTCATTTCGGTTGCGGCCCATGAGCTCCGCACTCCGCTGGCCGCGTTACTGTTGAAAATTCAGAGCGCACAGGTGCTGGCTGGCAAGCAGTCCATGAACAACGACGGTAGCTTCGCCAAGCTGTCGGAACGACTCGCCGGCGCGGTCGCCCAAATCGGCCGCTTAAGCGACCTCGTGCAGCGCCTGCTCGACGTGTCCGGCATCGTGGCGGGTAGGCTCACGCTACGGCTCGAGCCGACGAGCTTGAGCGAGCTGACGCACCGAGTCGTTGACGACTTCCGAGACGCAGCCGCTACCGTTGGCTGCGAGATCACGCTCACGGCACAAGGTGCAGGAGAAGGGCAGTGGGACGCGGCGCGCGTCGAGCAGATCCTCAACAACCTGATTGCAAACGCGATCAAGTACGGACGCGGTCGGCCCGTCGATGTCCGGTTGGAAGAGAACGCAGAGAGCGTTCGGTTGTTCGTGCGCGACCAAGGCATCGGCATCCGCAAGGAGGATACGGAGCGCATCTTCGATCGGTTCGAACGCGCAGCTTCTGTGGAACAATACAGTGGCTTGGGCTTGGGCCTGTATATAACGAAGACCATCGTGGAATCTCACGGCGGGCTCATCAGAGTTGCGAGTGCACCGGGGCAGGGCTCGATGTTCATCGTCGAGCTGCCTCGCCTGCCTAGCACGCGACCGGCGGATCACGCGAGCTCAGGAAGGAGAGCGTTATGAATGGCGGCGACTGCCCATCTTTCGTTTTGGTCGTCGACGACGACACGGACCTTCGCGAAACCCTCACCGAGATCTTGCTCGACAACGAGTATCAGGTCGTCGGCGCGGCCAATGGCCAGGAAGCGCTGGACTTTCTCCGCGGCGCGCGGGACCGCCCATGCGTCATCTTGCTCGACCTAATGATGCCTATCATGGATGGCAGGACGTTCCGGGCCGAGCTGATGAAGGAACCGCGGCTGAGCGGCATCCCGGTGATCATCTTATCGGCGCATACGAATATGGATGAGGTGCTCGCCGACATGGAAGTGCACGCAAAGCTCCGAAAACCGGTGGAGATCGCTCCGCTGTTGGCGCTCGTCGATCGACATTGCAAGGACGTTGCCGCGCCAAGCCAGAGTTAGGCTTGCAGCGAACCCGGCGGATGCGCGGCGGTGCGTAGGACGCTGCGCTCGACCAGCGAGCACAACGCGTCGGCGTCGAGTGGGCGGCTGAAGAAATAGCCTTGCCCCTCAGGGCAGATTTGCTGCTTCAGAAACGTGAGCTGCTCCGAGGTCTCCACGCCCTCGGCGACCACTTGCATGCTGAGGCTCTTGCCCATCCCGATCACCGCGCGAACGATGCTCGCGTCGTCGGAGTCCGTCACCAGGTCGCGCACGAAGGATTGATCGATCTTCAAGGTGTCGATCGGGAAGCGCTTCAGATAGCTCAAGCTCGAATAGCCGGTGCCGAAGTCGTCCAACGTGAGGTGCACGCCGAGCTCTTTGATCGCGTGCAACACCACCGCGGTCGCCTTGGAATCCTGCATCAGAAATGTTTCGGTCAGCTCGAGCTCCAAGTAGTCGGGCTCGAGACCGGTCGATATCAAAGCGTCGCGCACCGCGGTCACGAAGTCCTTGGCGCGCAGCTCCACAGCGGAGATGTTGATCGCCATACGCATCGGCGGCAGCCCCGCGTCGATCCAGCGCTTGGCCTGGCGGCACGCTTCGCTCAGCACCCAGCGGCCGACCGGAACGATGAGACCACATTCTTCAGCGATCGGGATGAAGTCGGCGGGACACACCAGTCCGCGCTCTGGGTGCATCCAGCGGATCAGCGCCTCGACGCCCACGACCGCTCCGGTCTCGAGGTTGAGCTTCGGTTGGTAATGCAACACGAGCTCCGAACGCTCGAGCGCGCGGCGCAGACTGCTCTCCACGGACTGTCGCTCGAACGCACGATCGTTCATCTCGGTGGTGAAAAATTGATAGTTATCGCGGC
>Ga0193752_1003636_pt1 | contig 10516 bp, 4 predicted proteins | sample H1c1metaG_FD_144924 | JGI IMG/M metagenome (GOLD analysis project Ga0193752, IMG submission 144924) | Soil microbial communities from a riparian zone of the East river system, Colorado, United States - H1c1 | ecosystem: Environmental > Terrestrial > Soil > Riparian zone | place: USA: East River...
CGGTGCGCACGGACGTCGACGGCAAACGCGCCGACGCGGCGCCCGTCAACGTGGAAGTAATCCGGCCGGGCGGCGCAGTCATGTTCAGCGGTGCGGGGAAACGCGGCGACCTGGTGCTCGTGCCCTGCAAGACCTGGCCCGACGGTCCCTACGAAGTGCGCCTGACTACCGAAACCCCGGCCGCACTGCTGCATGTGACGCATCTGGCCTTCTACAAGGGCAACGCACTCGTCAAGGCGCGCGAGCTCGCGGCCGAGGCGGCCAGGGCGGATGCAGCGAAGCCCGAAGGCTTCACGTTGAAGATGCTCGCGGAGATGGTCGACGACCATCTCGGCGTCAAACTCGCCGAGGCCACCGGCAATCCCTGGCCGGATATCCATTCGCCGCTCATGGAGTTCGACGAGCTCATGCTCGAGCGCCGTGGCGAGGTGGGGCGCGTGCGCCCCAGTGGATTCGTGCGGCTGGCGTGGACCGACGAATCCGATGGCTCCCCGCAATACTGCCGTGCCTATCTACCGGCCGGATACGACCAGTCGAAACGCTGGCCGCTGGTGTTGCAACTGCATGGCTTCAACCGGGCGAACCCGGTGTATTGGCGCTGGTGGTTGGTCGACAGCCGCCATGCGGCCATCGACGCGGAGTTCTCGGATCACCGGCAGGTGATCTACATCGAACCGCATGGCCGCAACAACGTGGGGTACCTCGGCATCGGCGACAGCGACGTGATGCGTTGCCTCGCGGAGGCGCGGCGCGCCTTCAGCATCGATGAGAACCGCGTCTATCTTTCGGGCGATTCGATGGGTGGCTGGGGTACGTGGAACATCGGCATGCGCCACCCGGATGTGTTCGCCGCGATCGCGCCGGTGATCGGCGGCGCGGATTACCACGCGCAGCAATCGGAGGAAGAACTCGCGAGGCTTTCACCGATGGACCGGTTTCTCGAGGAACGGCGCAGCTCGTGGGCACAGGCGGAAGGCTTGCTGAACGTCCCCATCTTCATTCGTCACGGGGACGCGGACGACACGGTCAACGTCGACTGGTCGCGCTGGGGGGTCAAACTACTGCAGCGCTGGGGCTACGACGTGCGGTATCGCGAATACCCCGGGCGCATCCACGAGACGCTGGAACACTCGAACCGCAACCTGAACATCGACTGGTTCCTGCGGCACGAGCGCAATCCGGATCCGCGGCACGTGCGCATCCGTTCCGCCGAGTTGCGCCATGCGCAGGCCTATTGGGTGAACGTGCTCCAGGCCGCGAGCCCGCTCGAGTTCATGCGGGTGGATGCGGAAGTCGTGGACCGGAATGTCATCCGGCTCGATACGGACAATGTGCTCGACGTGACGCTGTCGCCGGGGAAAGCGCTGGTCGATCCCGCAAAGCCCGTCACGGTGGTCTGGAATGGCGTCGCCCGGGTTTCGACGCTCGAGGGCGGCGCATTGCGATTGACGAGCGCGGCCTACAAGCCGGCGGGTTTGCGCAAGACCGCGCGGCTGCCGGGCGGAGCCAACGATTTCTTCGTGACGCCGTTCGCGGTGGTCATCGGCACGACCTCGAAAGACCCCGCGATGAAGGAGTTGTGCCGGGTGAAGGCGCGGGCCTTCATCGACGCCTGGCGCGACGAGCAGAAGCAGGGTGTTCGGGTGTTTCGCGACACGGAGATTTCGACCGCGGACATCGCGAAATATTCGCTGATCCTCATGGGCGGCGCGGACGCGAATCTCGTGACCGCAAAATTGTCCAGCCAACTGCCGCTGCGTATGACGCGCGCCGCGGTGATCATCGACGGCAGACAGATCCGCACGCAGGATGCGGTGGTGCAGATGCTCTATCCGAATCCGCGCAATCACGACCGTTATGTGTGGTTGATCGCGGGGCAGTCGGCCAAGGGCATGTCCAATGCCGACGTCGATCTGAACCGTCAGTACGAGTGGGATTACCTGGTGAGCGACGGGCGCACCGCGGCGTCCCAGGCGCCGGTCTCGCCGCTCGCGTTGCGCGTGACCCAGGGCATGTTCGACTACAACTGGAAGTATGCGGGAGCGCTCGAAGTGCCCGGGGATGCGCAGGTGCGCGCGCGTTTCGAGGACAAGAAACCCGACTGATGGGCCGCTGCCGGACAAAACGCACCGCCGCGCGTGACGCCGCTCACAATTCCACGGTAGTTTGAATTTGACATGGGGATTATTGTGGCCTGGCACTAGGTGTTTACCTGAGGGTGAATACGATCACCCCCATGTCCGGGCTCACTATCAAAGAGACGCGCAGGCTGGTCCTGCCGCTCGACACGGTGCTCGAAGCGCTGCTCGATCTCGATCGGCGCTCGAACGGCCCGCTGTCGCGCGCGGATGTTCTCGAGGCGAAATGGGTGGTGGAAGGCGCGGAAGGCGGCATCGAGATCGCGGTGCGCGCCGAGGGTGATGACGCGATCGAATGGCAGCGCTTCGATTTCCCGCGCATCGGCGCGGCCATCATTGCCTATTGCCGCGCCAAGCACATTCCGCTGCCATATTCCGGCGTGAAATCGCTCGAGCTCACGGGTGAGGGCATCGCGTTCAACATCGAGAACACGGTGAGCCTGGCCGAAGCGCCCAAACCGCGCACGGACCTGTCCGGCCAGCCGCAGCGCTACGCGAAAGGGTACGAGCCGACCGCGAACGTGGCGACGGCCGGCCGCCGGCTGTTCTACGCCTGATCGTCAGGACTCCGCGACGAACAGCGGCTCCTTCGGATCGATGAACAGCCAGCACAGCGCCCCCACCAGGAACAGCGCGGCTAACAACCAGAACGGCAGGTTCCAGTCGCCGAACCATTTCACCGAGTAGCCGACGATCGGTGCGCTCGCCATCGCGGCGAGCTGGCCGGCGGTGTTCATCGTGGCGCCGACCGTCGCGGAATGCTCGCGGCCGATGTCGATGCAGGTGCTCCAGGCCGGCGCTGTGGTCAGCATGCAGCTGCCGGCGGCGAGGCCGATCAAGACCGCCGCGGTGACCGGCGCAGTCGATACGGCGGCGCCCATGATGAACACCGCGGCCAGCGAGTAGCCGAGCACGCCGGGGAGGCGGCGGCCGACGCGGATACCCGCGCGCTTCGTCACGATGTCGGAGATATAGCCGCCGAGGAACTGCGTGATCACACTCAGGCCGAGCGGCAACGCCGACAACATGCCGAGCTGGGCCTTCTCGAAGCCGTGTTGCTTCAAGAGGTAGGTGGGCAGCCAGGTGATGCAGAAGTAGAACGTGGCGCAGTTCGGCATGTAAGTGACGCACAGCAACAGCACGTTGCGTTGGCGCAGGAGGCTCTTCCAGAAAGGCCAGCCCTTCGGATGCGGTGCGACCGGCGGTCGGTCACTCAGGATCAGCGCGCGCTCGGCGTCGTTGGTCGCGGGGTGATCGGTGGGTTCGTCGCGGAACCAGCGTTGCCAGGCGATGACCCACACCATGCCGACGCAGCCGAACACGACGAGGATGGAGCGCCAGCTGAAGACCTCCAGCAGCGGCGTGACCAGCAGCACCGTGAGGGTGGCCGACGCGTAGGCGCCGGCGAAGAAGATGCCCTTGGCGGTGCCGCGCGAACGCAGCGGAATCCAGCGCGACATCACGCGCGCGACACACGGCCAGGCGCCGGCCTCGCCCATGCCGAACAGGAACCGCGCCGCGAGCAGCGACAGGTAGCTGAACGCGCCGGCGGTGACGACGGTGAACAGCGACCACCACGTCACGATGCGGGTGAGCACGGATTTCGCGCCGCGCGTGTCGGCCCAGCGCGCGGTGGGGATTTCGAAGAGCGCGTAGGCGAAGATGAAGCTGAAGAACACCCAGCTCATCTGCGCTTCGTCGAGGCCGAACTCCGCGGAGATTTTCGGCGCCATGACGCCGATGCAGGCGCGATCGAGGTAGGTGACCATGGCCAGCGTGACCATGAAGAAGACGACCACGTGGCGAGTGCGCGTGGGGCGCTGAGTGTTTTCCAAGAAGATTCCCCCCGGCGCCCTTCATACCAGAAAAGGGGATTTGAAAAGGGGACAGATCTATTTATGAAAAAAGGGGACAGATCTATTTATTGATTAAACGAGTGGCAGCGGCAACGTTGGCGGTCAATAAATAGATCTGTCCCCTTTTTTCATAAATAGATCTGTCCCCTTTTCAAATCCCCTTTTATCGGGCGCCGCGGTACATCAGCCAGGAGAGCCCGATCTATTTATGAAAAAAGGGGACAGATCTATTTATTGACCGCCAACGTTGCCGCTGCCACTCGTTTAATCAATAAATAGATCTGTCCCCTTTTCAAATCCCCTTTTATCGGGCGCCGCGGTACATCAGCCAGGAGAGCCCGGCCAGCACGCCGATCGCCACCGCCTGATCGACCACCGGCCAGCGCAGGATCCGGCCGCTCAACACCGCCACGCCGATGATCGTCGCGACGAACCAGAACAGGGTCTGCGTCTCGACGGTCACGACTCCAAAGTTCGACAGTTTCCACAGCGCCAGCCAGTACGTGAGCATCCCGAACTGAAAGCCGGCGAGCGACTTGAGCGCCTCGCTCCACACGAAGCGGCCATCCTGCCAGACCTTGCTGGCGTGCACGAAACCCTCCGCATCCCCGAAGCCGGACAACAGCGTGAACAGGCCGATGAGCGCAGCCGACGCCATCAGCAACGTACCGCGTGAGTTCCAGAATTGCGCAAGGCGGGCCTCGTTTCCGAAGGACATGCGTACCTCTCGACCCAGCTAACGGAATCCGTGCGGTGAATCCGGACATGTCCGGATTGGCGTCGGTAAATCCGTTACGAGGGCAGGGAGCCGTATTGGCCACCCGCAACCAGGAGCGGCTAGTTAGAGCCGCGCAAGGGATCTGCACTCATGAACACCCCGGCTCGCGTCTTCACGCCCTTCATCGCCACCTTGCTGCTGGGCCTTGCCGCCTGCGGTGGCGGCGATGACGCGGCGCCCGCGCCGGCCCCGCCCGCGCCACCACCTCCGCCCGGTACGCTCGTTGGTGCCGGGGGTGGCACGGTCAACGGCCCTGCCGGCACGACCATTGTGATCCCGGCGGGCGCGTTGGCCACGGAGGCGCGGATCAACATCGAGCAGACCACCACCGGAGCGCCCACCCTTCCCGCCAACGTCGCGTTTCCGGGCCAGATGTTTGCGATCACGCCGCACGGCACGTCGTTCTCGTCTCCCGTCACGGTGACGCTGCCGTTCAACCCCGCGCTGGTCCCCGCGGGACAGACGCCCGCGCTCTTCAAGACCAACGCGCAGAACGCGTGGGAACAGGTGCCGAACACCGCGTTCGGCACCACGACGGTGACCGCGCAGGTCACGAGCTTTTCCTATTTCGACGTGGGTGTTCCGGAGCTCGGCCTCGGCAGGACCAATCATCACTGGGAGGTCTTCGAGCTCAAGGGCGAAGCGCTGACCGAGCAGTTGTTCATCCGTGACAGTCAAAACGAGGGCGAACTCGCCGAGCACTATGACTTCGGCGGCGCGTTCCGTGATGCCCCCGTGCAGCGCATCGACGGTTCGGTGCTCGTTCCTTCGAACGACCTGGCCACGGCGCAATTCTCGGCCACCGCGGATGGCAAGGGCTGGGCGATGGGAACCGAGGCGCCGATCGGCATCACGGGAGTTCCGGGCAATACGGTGGGCACGCGCGCGACCCTCAGGCAGTCGCAGAGTTTCCGCAAGATGCAACCCGACGCGACGCTGGCGTTCCTGCTGATCGACGCGAAGCTGCAAACCACGGATCTGAATGGCGTCCTCAATCGCGGTTGCCCGGGCGCACACGAGGTCGGCCTGGTGTGCGACATGATCAGCGCCAAGATCTCTTTCCGCGCGCATGCCTTCACGGTGCCGGTTTTCCCATCGACTGACTTCGAATATTTCTTCAAGTTGGGCGGCAGTGCCTCCATCACCGGCATCGCGGGTTCGTGGGACGCCAAGGCGACCACCGCCGGATTTTCACAACAGAAGTTGTGGAACGAAGAGCAATTCAGTTTCACCATCGAAGCCGTCGATGCCCACGAAGAAGCGATCATCGTCATGGAGCTGGCGAATCCGCTGTTCCAGACGTACAGCGTCGATCTGTCGTCCATCGCCGTGGGCCAGGCATTCACGCTCGAATTCTTCGCGGACGCCACCGCCTACAATCGCGCGGCGAGTTCCGTGAACAACATCGGCCCGGAGTTTGAAACGTCCGCGGCCGCCTATCTCGGCATCACGGGCGAACCCTCCGCCATCCTGGTCAACACCGAGGGTCTGCAGTCGATTGATCCGCCGTCGCCGGACGCCGAATCGCCGCCCGACGAGCCGGTTGCGCCGGCCGCGTGCCCGGCACCGAATCCCGCGGCGGGCACCCTGCAGTTCGCGGCGGCTAGCTACCGGCAATCCGAATCGAACGCGATCACTCCGATCGTCATCACGCGCACGGGCGGCAGCGCCGGCGCCGGCACCGACTACACGGCCGTGAGCGAGACGGTGTTCTTCGGCGATGGCGATGCCGACCCGCGCACCGTCGAGGTCCGGGCCACCAGGAACGACGCCTTCAACGAGCCGGACAAGACCGTGAATCTCACGCTCTCGCAGCCCGGCGCCTGCGCGACGCTCGGTCCGCAATCCACGGCGGTGTTGACCATCCAGGATGACGATACGCCCCCGCCACCCCCGGCCTTCACGATCGGTGGCACGGTCACGGGGCTCGAGGGCACGGGCCTGGTGCTGCGCGACAAGCATTTCCTGCCGATCAGCCCCGGCAACGGGCCATTCACCATGCCCGCGCCGACCACCACGGGCGAAGATTACGAACTGATCGTGGAGACACAGCCCAGCAATCCGGTGCAGATCTGCACGGTGACCAACGGCAGCGGCGTCATCGCGAACGCGCCCGTGACCGACATCCAGGTGACCTGCACCACCGCGCCGCCGCCGTCCGGACTCGATCCCACATTCGGCGGCATCGGCAAGGTGAGCACGGATTTCGGCGGCGACGAAACCGACATGCTGATCCAGCCCGACGGCAAGATCATCCTGATCGGCGGGTCGGCCACCGACTTCGTCCTCGCGCGTTACAACAGCAATGGCACGCTCGATACCGGGTTCGGTACCGGCGGCCTCGTGACCACCGACGTCGGCGGCAGCTCCGATGCGGCGCTGGGCGGCGCGTTGCAGGGCGACAAGATCGTCGTCGTCGGGTATGCCCGCGTTGGCAACAACGATGACTTCGCGCTGGTGCGCTACAACGCCAACGGCACACCCGATACGACCTTCGGCACGCAGGGAAAAGTGACGACGGATTTCTTCGGCACGCGCAATCGCGCGTATGCCGTGGCGATCACGGCGGACAACCAGATCCTCGTGGCCGGTGAGGCACAACCCGCCAGCGGTGTCGGCGTCGACTTCGCGCTGGCGCGTTACTCGGCCAACGGCACGTTCGATGCGACGTTCGGCGGCGCCGCCGCGGGCAAGGTCGCGACCGACATCGTGGGCGGCACGGATCTGGGCCGCAACGTTGCGATCGACAACAGCGGCCGGATCCTGGTCTCCGGGACGATCACGCTGGCCGGCTCGCCGTTCCTCGAGCACGCAGGGATTGCGCGCTACGACTCGAATGGTATTCCGGACAATACCTTCGACACCGACGGCAAACTGTCGATCAACGGCCGAGCGTTCGGTGAAGCCCTGGCCGTGCAGGGCGACAAGCTCCTGATCGCCGGCACCGCGGTGGTATCCGGCAAGAGGCAGTTCGGACTCATGCGGCTGGCGGCCGATGGCGGCATCGACCTCTCGTTCGGCACCACCGGGCTGACTACCACGCAGTTCAGCACGCTCGGCGACTTCGGCCGCGACCTCGCGTTGCAGGCCGACGGCAAGATACTGGTGAGCGGCCAGGCCTCGAACGAGCTGCAACCCGACTTCGCGCTGGCGCGTTATTCGGCGAACGGCGCGCCCGACCTGACGTTCGACGGCGACGGCAAGATGACCGTCGACTTCTTCGGCAAAGGCGACAGCGCCGAAAACGTCGCGGTGCAGGCCGACGGCCGGATCGTGTTGGGCGGCTTCGCAGTGAACATCACGTCGGTGGACTATGGTTTGGCGCGCATCGTTCCGTGATCGTGCACGCTGCGCAGGTGCGCGGCGGCCAGCACGGCATCGGGATTGGCCGCATCGAACTGGCGCCAGAACGTGTCCGCCTGCGCGAGCAGCGGCAGCGCATCGGCAGGGCGGCCCTGGGCGAGTCGGGTGCGGCCGAGCCCGATCAGGGCGTCGGCGCGAGCGGGCGTGTCTTCGGCTTCGAGGCGCTCGAACTCGGTGAGCGCCAGCTCGAACAGCGTGGCGGCTTGTGTGGTGTTCCCCTGTTCGAGCAGGACGAGCCCGATGTCGGTTGCCGCGCGCATGCGTTCCCGCTGCACCTTCGCGAGTGCACTGCGCTGATCGATTAACGGCCGTTGCAGGCGCAACGAATCATCGAAGTCGCCGCGCAGCCGCGCGATCGAGCCGCGCACCTGCGCCACGCGCGCCGCCAGCGCTTCGAGCTCGGGGCTCTTCGCGGCCAGTGTCGCGACCGCATCCGCTTCCGCGCGCGCTGCGTCCAGTTTGCCGAGACGGGCCCATGTCAGGGCGCGGCTGCTGCGGGCGAGCAAGGTGGGTTCACGCCCCGGGCCGAGCACCCGCTCGAGAATCGGAATCACCTGATTGAACTCGTCGAGCGCCGCGGCCAGGTCGCGCCGCGCCAGGCGAGTCTGCGCGCGAGCGTTCAACGTCGCGGCATACGTGAGGGACTCTGTCTGCGCCAGCGCGCGGATGACCCGCAGCGCTTCGCTGGAGTCGCGTTCGGCTTGCGCCAGCTGGCCGAAGTCGATCCGATAGGCCACGAGGTTCTGCAGGAAGATGCCGCTCTGCGAGCTTTCGGGCCCCGTGAGCATGCGCGAGTCGGCGACCGCGGAATCCATGAGCGCGATGCCGGGCGCGAATTCACCGTTGTCGGCCAGTGCCCGGCCATACGTCGACTTCGCTTCGACGACGCGCGGATGCGGCGGCGTCGCGCCGAACTGCGCCAGCGCCAGCTCGTAGGCGTCCTTCGCGGCATCACGCGACTGTTCGAACTTGCGCGTGTATCGATACGCCAGCGCCAGCAGGATCGAGCTCGCGAGGGTCTGTTCGTGATTGCGGCCGAGGCGCGCGCTCGCGATCCGCGCGCCTTCCGCGGCAAACCGCTCCGCGTCGGCGTACGCACCTTCCTCCATCGCGATCAGCGTGCGATGGCTGAGCGCGCCCGACAGATCGAGCGGCAAAGTCGCCGGATCGGCGCGCAGCGCGGGCAGGATGTCGTCGAGCAGTGCGCGCGCTTCCTTCGCGCGGCCACGCATGCGGTGCATCTGGGCCTGCAACAACGAGACGCGCATGGTCATCTCGTGATGCGGGCCGAGCGTCCTCACGGCCTCGTCCGTCGTGCGCTGCAGGACCGGCTCGGCCGCATCGGCATCGCCGAGCGCCATCAGGCTCTCGCCGATCAAGGTAGATAGCTCGATGCGCACCTCGGGTTGCGAGGTGAAGGACGTTCCAAGCCGAGCTTCCGCCTGCTTCAGCAGGTCGACTGCCGTCAGTGACGTGGTACCGGGGCCCGAATAGGGACTTGCCTCGCTGAAGATACGGGTGATGAAGGCCTTCACCTCCTCGGCGCGCCGCTGCTGCGCCAGCGCTTCGCGCGCCTGCCACATCGCAACCCCGGCGCCGACGGTGACGGCCAGCAGCACTGCGCCGTAGGCGCTCACGGCGAACACGTTGCGGCGCAGGAATTTCCGTGCGCGGTACCAGCGGCTGTCGGGCTGCGCCAGCACCGGGCGCGACAGCAGATGCCGCTCGATGTCATCCAGCAGGGCGTGCACCGTCGGATATCGTTCGGCGGGCTTTTTCTTGAGCGCCTTGAGCACCACCGTGTCGAGATCGCCGCGCAACGCGGCGCGCAGCTTGCGGTCGGCGACCTGGCTCGGCGGCGCGGGCTCCGCCTGCACGATGGCGTCTTCGAGCGCGCCGCGAGAATCGCGCTGCAGCTTGTAGGGACGCTGGCCGCTCAGCAGCTCGTAGAGAATGACGCCGAGCGAGTACACGTCGGAGGCCGTCGTCAGCGGCTCTCCGACGATCTGCTCCGGCGACGCGTAGTCCGGCGTGAGCGCGCGCCCGGAAGCTGCGGTGAACTGCGTTTCCTTGGCCTCGCCGTCGTCGAGTAGTTTGGCGATGCCGAAGTCGAGCAGCCGGACCTGTCCTTCCGGACTCACCAGGATGTTCGCGGGCTTGAGGTCGCGATGGACGACGAGTTTGCCGTGTGCGTACGCGACCGCGTCGGCGACCTGCGCGAACAGGCGCAGGCGCGCCTTCACGTCGAGTTGCCGCTCGCGGCTGTAGACGTCGATGCGGACCCCTTCGACGTATTCGATGGCGAGGTACGGCTGGCCCTGCGGCGTGATGCCGGCGTCATACAGGTGCGCGATGTTGGGATGAGTAAGCGTGGCGAGGAT
>Ga0193752_1003637_pt1 | contig 10514 bp, 23 predicted proteins | sample H1c1metaG_FD_144924 | JGI IMG/M metagenome (GOLD analysis project Ga0193752, IMG submission 144924) | Soil microbial communities from a riparian zone of the East river system, Colorado, United States - H1c1 | ecosystem: Environmental > Terrestrial > Soil > Riparian zone | place: USA: East River...
ATCGTCTGCCGATGCAGGAGTGGTCTACGGGCCATTAGTCTCTCCCTCGCTTTGTATTCTTCATGTAGAAGATCAGAGCGACCACCAGTCCCACCAGCATCAGCTTGTTCACGGCAGCACCAACGACTGTGCCAGCACTGCTAGCAAAGTCAGCTACTGCCAGATACGACTTTTCCATGTTGGAGAGGTAAGCCGGATCGTTTGCTCCCGCATCCCGGTAATCGTCAATCGCATTCCGGTAATACGGAAGCAACTGCTGCACCCCCGCAGTGTTGCCCTGCTGCTTCAGCATATTGATAGCAACATTCAGGTTGTGCAACTTCTTGAACGCTTCGGACTCCGCCTCAACACTATACCCGTCGCCGAGTCCCCACATGGAATTACCTGCCCTTCTTGCGCATCAGTACCAATGCTGCGACCAGCAGACCAGCGCCAGCCAGCAGTGCCGTCGTGGGGACCGCAGTAGTGCTAGCAGTCTGTGGTGCCACCAGCGGTGGCGTCCCATAGAGTACCGGCTGTCCCCCTGCGTACACCTGATAGTCTCCCGACTTCACCGACTTCCCCGCACCGGCAACCGACGTTGCGACACTCCCGATCTTGTTCAGTACATCAAACAAGTCGCCGAGATTTGCCATGTTGCGTTCGTACACTCTAGCGTCCCTTTCCCGCTGACTGTGCTATCAAAAGGAGTCCCACGACCCCTACTGTCAGCATCAGCGTATTCTTGTTGAGCGGTGGCAAGACACCAGCGAGTGCTGGTATCACAGGACTGCTAGCAGAACCTCCGGCAGCCGCATTACCGACCACCGACGATGTTGGTGTCGCATACATGGATTCAATGACACGATACTCACTTGCCGCCTGTTGCTGCAACGGCGCAAATGAATCGCCCCACTTACTTGCCATGTACCCCGCTCTCCCGTGACCGTAGGAATCACCTGCCGGACCTGTGGACGTTTTCTTCGCCCGTTTCGGCAGTTCGGGAATATTGATATCAGCCGGGAGTGCCTTCACTCGACCAAGTGCGCCGAGAACTGTCCATGCATCCCGTCGTCCACCACGGGCCATGTTATCGGCAGTCTGAATGGTCGCATTGCGATACTCGTACTCTGCGCCACCCGGCAACTGTTCTTCGGACGGTCCTCCTCCGAAAATACTCTTGAGAGCCCCGACAACCGTACCACCAACACTGCTAGCTAACTTCACTCCCCCGGCTACGGCCAATGGCGCGAAACCGAGTCCATGTTCCCGCCGTCTCTGATATGACATTGATAGCTCACTTTCTTCGCGTCAGGAAATACAGCACAGCCAGTGCTCCAACTGCGAGCATTGGTGAGACTGCGAATCCTTCGGGTGCGTAAGCGGGCTGTTCCTGTACTGACGGCGTGTACACGGGTACTCCCCCACCTCCTGCACTACCACCGCCCGACGGCCCGCTGGTGAACACTTGCACCACAGGGGGCGCAATGTTCGGCGTATTGCTATCAGTTCTCGGCGTCGGCACGTTGGCAGACTCAGGCAGTAAGACAGGCGGTATGATGTGAATCGGAATCGCCTTGTCCACTGGTGGTGGCTTGATTGGAACTGGCTTGGTTGGCTTGGGAGTCTTGGTACGAATGATAGCACCCGTTACAGGCTGGATGTTGCCGGGAGCATTTCCACCTGACCATGCATTCGTTGACTTGCCGCCAATCCCACCGGGAGCACTCCCTGAGAGTCCCCCTTCATAGCTCATTTACACCTCCCACCGCAGTGTGCGTGATATAGAGTTAAACGCGAAACCCTGTGACGGTCGAGTGATATCACACTCAACCCACAGGGAACTATTGGGGTCTGCTAGCTCTGTCCACACATGCTGGTAGGGTGCCTTCGGTCCGCCGAACGCTGCGACGATGAACCTTGCTCTCAGTCCTATGCTGAGTCCAAGTGCGGCAGACAACATGGCAACGTCGTCACAATCGACCTGCACCGAACCGTACTGCTGAATCTGCCGTAACTGCCAGAGAGGACCGTGAAGCATTTCCGTATTAGACGGATCACGAAGGAACTGTGTGTGGCGTTCTACGAAGTCTCTGATAGCATACGCTTGCTGACCGTTGCCCCGCCCGCACCCTGCCACAAGTTGCGCTGCTAGCAGTCTTACTTGTGGTGACAGGAACTCACGGCGAACCATGCCCTGCATGTGCCCTAGAGTGATACGGGTACCGATATCACCACCGGGCAGAAATGAAAGAGGCATGGCAGGACCGTAATGGTCCCACCATGCCCCTGTCAAGTGCTAGCTGTGGCCCTTCTATTATAGGCGACCTATCTAAGCCCCCTTCTCGACCTTGAACCAGCACACCTGTTCACGTGGCCAGTGGATGTAGTAGTGCGATCCATCGTCGTTGTATTTTGCTATCACCAACACCGTATTGCTAGCAGTCCAGAATACATGCTTTACGTTGTCATAGACAACAGTAGTCGTACTATCGTCACGATAGATCGTTACCCTGTACGCGCTCATTCTTTCCACTCTTCCGGTTTCCAGACAGAGGAGCACCACGGACACCAGAAATATGAACCACGTTTCTGTGCTGCTTCGTAGAAGGTTGATATCACGCCGGTAGAACAATCGGGACATTCCAGTTCCGCCCGCTTCAGCTTGCGCCACTTCCAGCGCAAATACCAGTACCGCCACCACGGCTGAGTCTTAATCACGGGGTCACCCCCGGCGCTGGCGGCTGCTGTGTCGGTTCAACCGCAGGAGTGATATCAGCAATCACCGCCGGATCTTCTTCGCCGAACAGTTGCGTGTTGACTTCAATCACGAACTCCTCGACCCATGCCTTATGAACTTCCAGTTCAGGCATCCTTGCTAGCAGGTCCGCGATAATCACATCGTCGTCTGTCTCCCCGAAATATTGCGTCAGGCGCTCCAGTACGTTTGCCGGTGCGAACTGTACGGCCATCCCGGCAATCAAATCGGGTCCACGTCCTGCCTTGGCGGATGACACCAGCATTCCACCATACTTCTTGATTACTTCATCAAGTACATCCTTGCTAGCAGTTTCAGCCACTGGCGTTCCTTCTGGTGCGGGTGGAATGACCTTCGGAACTGGTTGCTGAATCGCCGGTCCCGGTCGCTGCTGCTGAATAGGACGTGGACCACCAGACTTCAATCGCTGTTCATTGGCAAGTAGTTCCAGCACCTGTGGAATCATACTCAGCGGGTCTACATCCTTGCTATCATTGTCGCCAAGTTCACTTTTCAGTTCCTTCATGGCCCGAAGGTTTTCAAGGAACTTCGTAAGCGTTGATTCTCCTCCTTCAGCTTTCCCGCCCAGCATGGTTTGCATGAGTCGCATTTCCTCAAGCATCTCCATGCGTGTCGGACCCTTCTGCTCTGGCGGATTCCCCATACGTTCAATGAGAGCAAACATGACCTTGCGGTCCTCTGACATTTGCTGGAGAATTGGGGCCAGTGATGCGGTAGGGTCTGGACGACTGCTAGCAACTTCCTTCCCCATACGCAACAAGTCAACAACGGTCGATACCATGGCAGCATTCAGGACGTTTCCCATATCCCCGCTACCATTGTTCTGCTGCTGCTGCTGCTGTGGCTGCCCCGCAGGACTGCTCGCAGTTACTGTGATACCGATGCCGGGTAATGTTCCCGTGATAGGCTTGTAGGCACCGGGAATCGACAACTCCCGTGATGTTGCTATCACTTCTTTGCCTTCGTTGTTCCGCGTCAGGAGTTGCACTTTGTAGTGACCACCACCACATGCTTCTGCGATTGTCTCTTCAGTGGCATCAGGCGGCAGGTAGCCATGGAATACCATTTTCTGCTTGGCTTCATCCCGACGATACAAACGGACTCTGCTATCACCGCTGGCATCAAACAAGGACGGCGTTTCCACGTCCGACCCTGCAATAATCTCTGCGGCTGTCTCTGCACTATTCCCTGCACTTCGTCCTGCACTTCGTCCTGCACTTCTCGCTGCACTTTTCGCTGCTCTAGCCATCACGTTCTCCCGGTATATGGACGCCGTTAGCGTCGTGAATCTCTATCACCACCTGACTTGTCCTGCCCCCTAGAATGCGCAATGTATCCATGTCCAAGGTAAAAAAGCGATAGCCGATAACGCCACTGTTCTTGTGACGTGACCGGCAGACCCAAATGATATCAGCCCCCAACTTCAGCTTTTCTTTCGCTTCATACCTTGCACGGTCGAGCGTTGCGTCGTCATCAGAGGGTACATCCCACATCCAGTCCGGCCACTTCCTATAGCTGTAATCCTTGCTAGCAGTTCGTGGCCTGAGAAGAGACACGGTACCGGAACGGGGCGGCACTCGATTCACCGCCCCAATGACTCGCTTCTTCATGGCACCCCACGGAACATGACAAAGAAAGCCATGATACAATCGCAAATGAGTGACGCCATGAACAGACTTGTGACCTTGCCGTCCTTGATACCAAATGTCTCATACTTGAAAATAGCAGCAAGTACGATGTATACAAGAATCGCAAATCTAAAAATGATATCAATCATTGCTGTTGATCCTCCGCAAGTCTGAGTTGGACTTCTCCATCTTCCCGTACGACCTCTGCTGCGAGCCATGGTCCAAGTGCCGATGCCCGCAGAATATCTCCCGGCTTTTACATCCACAGCATACTGCTTCAATGCATCAGCGGCTGTCACACTGATAGCAATTCCCAGAATGTAGTACGGCGCGAACACGGCCCCGTTACTTCCCCGTGTTCCCCGCTCTATCAAGTATTTCCGTTTCACGGGTATATGCGGCTTTGGCTCTGGCATATTGCTCCTTGGCGTCCATGATACGACGGTAACGGGAATCGCCGGGAATCATTGATAGCACTTTACACAGTGCTTCTATCCGCTCGTCTGTCACACTCCCCGTTCCAGACACAGCGTGAAACACGAAATCTGCTACATCAACAGAGATATCAACAACCAGTCCGTTGCGCACTCTTTCGGCGTTATGTAACATGATGCCAGCACTGAGAGCATTCATTGCACTACCTCCTTTTCCTTGTAGCGTTGACTTGCTATCACGGCTGCACGCTTCATTGTATCTTCTGTGATGAACACTTCTCGATCACCATTCATCAGTCGATACATGAAACCATCTTCTCTGGCTTCGGCAAGTTTGATAGCAAGGTCACGAAGATCAAACCATTCCTGCCGCGTCTTGACCGTTTGCACGGCCTGTCCGAGTTGGTCTGCATCACGAACATTGGAACAGTAGAACGAACTTTCAAACCGCCGTCCCGGCAAATCGGGGTCCACCTGATAGAACGTGATACGGTACGCCTTGTTCGCATCGGACCAGAACGGACCAGATACCACGAACGAACCGGCTGGCAATTCTTTGCTATCAACTTCAATTCTTTTCTTTCCGGTTACCGCGAGCGTGTCCCCCCGACGCCACTTTGCCACTAGTCTTTTTGCGTCGTACTTTGCCTGTTTTTCGGTTTTCTTTTTCTCTGCTATCTGTTTTGCGAGTCCGAACCGTTTTCCTTTTCGCTGGCTTGGCGGAACCAGTTTGAGTCTCTCCTGCGGCACCACACGCACAGGCATCGCGCGTTTCTTCACCTTGACACCACGAACAGATTTCTTTGCTATCAGTTTCTTTGCTTGGCCCCGCATGGTCGAAAGGCGTTCGGCCAGTGCGGCGCCAAAACTCGCAGAAGATTTCGTGCGTCCATCCCGCTTGACCGAGTGCTTGCGGCTTGCAACGGAACGGACAGCGCCAGTCTTTTTCTTGCTTGCCATGAGTGCTCCAGAGGACAGAAGCCCACGGACAATCCGCCGAATGAATCCACGTCTCCTGTATGTACTCACCGCCACAATTCTCAGGACACGACTCCACCCCACGATTGACCGGACCACGACGGACACTACCAATGATACGAGAACTGCTAGCAGGGGGATGACCCCTGCTAGCAAGTCCACCGATCACCCGCTTACCGCCCCCGACCACGGGACGCCGACTTGGCCGACTTGGCCGACTTGGCCTTCGGTGCCGTCACCGGATTGTTGTGCACCGGATTGATAGCAACCTTGCTGTACTTGGACACCAGCGTCACACCCGCCTGTTTGAAGATGCCAGACCATTCAGCGGCATCACCGACTACACGGGTACGCACTTCGCCCTTGCCTGTCTTGAACTTCTCGACCGGGATAACCTTGCCATTCCAGTCGTTCGATTCGTCGCCGTAATGGGCGACCACGGCATCCAGCATTTCCTTCGTCGTCCACTGAACTCTGCTATCACCGAACTCCGCGAACTCCAGCAGACCAGTCTTGCGCTTGCCACCTTCCACCTTGTCATCATTGATCATGACTTCGCGGTAGTCGGAGATTGTTAGCAGAGTCGTATCTCCTTCAAAATCGTGCTCGTTCAGCTTCGCGGTATTGCCAGCATGTTCCTGCGTGTTGACCTTGCCCACGGGGTACTCCTTTGATATCAGTCAATCAATAGACTACAGGACACTTCTACTGCTATCACTTCAAACGATAACGTTTACCTTCACGAGTAAACGCAACTCGCCGTTGTAGACTCCCAAGTGAGGAGAAATACCCATCTTCTCCCCACTGAGGTTTATGCTCTCACGTCTCTGCGACCACGCCCGCACTGACCGCAGCTTCCACCGCATCCAGAAACTTCACCGCCACCGGGATATAACTCTCCACGAACTTCGTGGTCCCAGCATACCGGCTGTCCGTGGAACGATCGGCGGCGTACATATTGATAGCAATCTTTGCCACCAGCGCCACCTTTGTCCGCGTTGCCGTCAGACTCACGATATCCTTCAGCGACTCAAGTACAATGGCAATCGGGTCGCTATCGGCATGTTCACGACCGAGACTGTCTGCCTGATTGATAGCAGTGTCATCGTGCCGAATAGGCGCCCCGATCACTCGGTCCGCTGCACTCACTCGCTCTGCCGCTGTTTCAGGCCGTGAATCCGTGAAACGCTCACGTTCGGCCAAGACTTCTTCCTGCTGTCCGCCTTCTTCATCTTCCAACATGACTACCCCCTAGTTGCCTGTGATACCGAGATTCGGTCCCGATGCCGTTGCATCTACAACTTTGATATCAGTGGACTTCGCGTACTGCAACAATCCGAGAGCGACACTGACACCACCCTCTGACAGTTTCTGAATCATGGCGGCAGCACTCGCACCGGGCGGTACCTTGAACTTCACCGTCATGTGAATCTCTTCCAGCCCATCAATTGCCATTTGCTATCAATCCTCCTCCCTGCACAGTGACAATCTCCTTCACCTGCAACCGCTTGGTAGATGTGCTATCTAACTCCAAGCAGATACGACACCGGCGCTTCCCTACGTTTGCTACTTGCTCTGCCGTGAATCCGTCTTTCCTGTACCCGCACTTGTCACAGAAAATCGTGTACCACCTCATGCTGTCACTCCTTGATTGCCTGCCATGCCTTCTGTGAGGCAATATTGATAGCATCTTCTCTGGTATCCGCTTCCACTGTCGTCTGCAAGACAACCGGACGTGGAATCAATCCGACTTCATCGGGATGTACCCCGACCACAATCTGCACGATAACTTTCATGTTGCTATCACTCTCTTTCTTGGTTGTTACCACGTTGGAATCTTGCGAGTTGAACGATGCACCTTACCGCGTCCCACCATCATGTTGTGAATCTCGTGCGACCGTCGCGTCGCGCTGTCGTGTGAATGACTCTTGACGCGAAACATGCCACCACTGAATCCCGGCTGTGGCTTGCCGAACTTCGCCCGCATTTTGTCCTTGAACTGGTGCCACTTGCGATACAACCACAGTTTGATATCAGAAATTGACACGGCGCATTCTCCTCAAGTTGAAGTGACGTTCACGTCTGCTATCTCTCAGATAGAGCACGTTCCAGTGTCGGCGCATCCATGCGGGTGCCTTCCGATATGACAACGCGCGTTCGACTTGCATCAACTCTCTCCATGGATCACTGCCTAGGATTGCTTGCAGTGCTACAACTTCCATCGGGCTACGTGGTGATGGCTCTATGGTCAACAGGACGTGCCATCCATGTCCCCCCGGACTCCTGCGAAGTTCCAGCGAAGTCCACACCCGTTCTATCCTTGATAGCATTAACTCGATTCGCGCCAGACTCGGTTGCTGTCCCTTGTCATAATCCAGCTTGATTATCGCGTCTCGAAATGCTATCACTTCACCCTCTCAATTCTGATATCAGATTCCGTCAACACCTTGTACGCCAACTTCAGTGCGTCATGGTCACTCGCATCCAGCGTGGACCCTGACCGCAACTTGTTGCCCGTCCCCTTCGCCCAATCCATCGTCGTGAGTTCCAGATGTTGCGGCACGATACCCGTTCGACACGCCTGACGAATCAGTGAGTAGAATACGGATTTCGGCATTGGTATCAGAGGTATCGCGCGAATCTTGACCTGTGTTCGGCGCGGTAGTCCTTTCTTCTTCCGTCGCGGCATTGAATGTCTCCATGACTGCGAGTGATAGCAGTGCCCACATCAAGGCACCAAGTAGGAGTCCGATAGCACAGCCCCGTGCGGGACTGATAGCTATGTCTCTGTGTAATCCGCCGTCAGTTCCCATTCTTCCCCCGGCATGATCCATTCATCATCAAGGAACCTGTCGTCTAACGCGAAATCCCACCATGGCTCCTCTAGCCCATGAATCATGTCCTGTGCGTATTCCGCAGCCTCACCACCCCAATCTTCCAGTGTATCGGAACGCAAATCAAATCCGTCTGCCTGTAGATTGTCGAGCAGCGCACTTGCTTCTTTGCTATCAAAACCAAACAGGTCCGCGGCCTGTTCGGCAAAATCGTGAAACTTCAATTCAGCGACGGATCACCCGGCAGGGTTCCGTCCGAAAGAATCACTACAGCGCCATCACTGATAGCATCACTCAACTCCATGACGTGTAGCGCCGCGTCTACCGTGTTCGGACCGAATGCTTTCTCGATTTGATCGTACAGCGCACCAATCAGGGCCACACTGATTTGAATGGCTTCAGTTTCCCGCACCGTCGCATTACTGCTATCAAGTTTCTCTTTCACTGAATCTGCCAGAGTAACCAGTAAACCGAGTGCGGGTTCCGATCCAATCGCGGAAGCAGTCAGGACATTCCGTGGAAAGTTGCTTGCCATGCGCTGTAGATCGACTGTCACCTTTGCTATCTGTTTCGGACCTTCCGCAAAGAACGTCAATTTCTGTGAGAACTCAATCGGCGTTTTCATCGTGCTTCCTCACGTTGAAGTGTCACCACGGAACAACGGAACAAACTCACGAACCTTCTCTATATGTGTCAGTGTTACGCTGCTATCTCTGTCTAGGAGTGCCGCACCTTTCGACAAAGATACTACCAACCGGATCAGCCTGTTCTTCTGTTCGTCGCTGTTATCAATCTCCTTCGCAACTCGCAGAATGGTTTCAGCTAGTCGTTGACCTTTGTATTCAATTGGCATGGAACGTTCAGGCCACACATATGACACAGGAGAAAGGAATCTCCGGTCCTGCATGGCAATTGCTATCTGAATCTCAGTTCGCATCGGTGTCGAAAGTTTGAAATGCACCGGCATCATTCGTGATAGCAATCCTGTATTTCCAATGGTCTGTCGCCAGTCCTGAAAGATTTTCGTCGGCATGGCCCCAAGGACGCCAATCTGAAAACCTTTCTCGAACTCCTGCGGAAGTGTGTCACCGATAAACGAATCGTGCATCTCACCGGACATAGCGAGCGTGAGTACACCAATCGTATTGTCAGCAGTCGGACCCCGGCGCTGCATCAGCTTATACATCTCAGGCAACATCAAATGTCGTTGCCCTGTTTTTATCATGGCCGGGAAAACATGCTTCTTCAGTCCGTCGCTAGTCGCATCCATGGCAACCTTGATTGGTCGCACAGAGAAAAATCTTGCTAGCAATGCACTCTTACCTTCACCGGGATCACCAACCAGCAGTAGCGACTGTGCTAGCTCTCCTTCAACAAATCCGGTCGCAACGAACAGGCCCACCAAATCCGACCACCTGCGCCATTCGTTACGCATGAGATATCAACCTCGATTTTCAAGTGAACCCACGATCAAGAGTTTCTCACGAGTGAGTTCAGCGAGTCCTTTTTCCAAATCAATCCACCGCTGAGACGGAGAGCTGTATGTCTTGATAAATCGCTGGAGACTTTCCTCTAGGTACATGATGCGAGCGAGACGACGCTCTTTAGTAGACAGCTTGTCCTTGCTTGGCATTGCTAGCAACCTCCTGTGTAGAAATTGTCAAAGAGCGAACACGACAAAAATCGGCAACACATGAGTTGCCAACTGCTATCAGTTTTGTTTTTCTCTTGTCGTGCTATCACACCGTGCTATCACATCAGTACGCTCGGGTACAGCGGGAAGGGCGCACCAACCTGACCGGGTAAAGAATACCCCTATCCCTGTCCCTGTGCAAGGAGCATTCCCTGTGTAGGGCCCCCCCTCCTCTCTCTCTCTCTCTCT
>Ga0193752_1003638_pt1 | contig 10513 bp, 14 predicted proteins | sample H1c1metaG_FD_144924 | JGI IMG/M metagenome (GOLD analysis project Ga0193752, IMG submission 144924) | Soil microbial communities from a riparian zone of the East river system, Colorado, United States - H1c1 | ecosystem: Environmental > Terrestrial > Soil > Riparian zone | place: USA: East River...
CTTTGACAACATTGGTGACTACGAGAGTAGACTGCGGCAGTTCATTGGCGCAGAGATGCATCTGATCAAGCTAAACGGGAAGACCGAAAAGTAGTTTCTTTTGGGTATAACCAAACATTTGCCCGGACCGAGATCATGGTATCGATTATGGATGCTAAAACGGGGGAGATAGCATACAAGCGCCTTACGCCCGAAAACCTCAGACAACTTCTTTGCGCCACTATGGCTGCCCCCATAATCTATAACAAGCCAGTAACATACGAGGGTCGCAGAGTAGTAGACGCTGCCATTGCAGAGTCTGCACCTCTTTTGGAGCAAATCGCTCACCGGGAGCGTGCCGGGCACAAGGCCGTGACGGGCCTCATACTTACTCGTGGCTTAGACGAAATAACGAACAATACCAACGTCTCGGAGCGCGTCATAACCCGCATGTGGCCACTACGCCGCCAGGTAAAGAAAGCCATGCGCGACCGGGCTCCATGGCGAGATGTAAAAACGCTAGAGCTCGCTCAAGCCGGTGCTACCTCAGACGGCATGCCGATTGTTGTCACCACCCCTGGCCCTGAGCTGAGGGACATTTCCCTTATAGAAACAGACGCCACGAAACTGGGTAAGCTCTTCCTGCATGGCGAGAAAAAGAGCAAGGCATTTGCCGATGAACTGCTCTATCAGTTAGAACAGATTGCCTAAGACCCCAACCCAATCCCTCTGTCGGCTCAAACCGAAGGTCGGTCACTTGGTCAAACCAGGCGACAGCTCGAGGCATTTGGTATTGAATGCAAGGGTACTCATGATACGCTAAGCCCATGTCTAATGTGCTACGCCCAGGGCCTAAATATAGACCGGACATGCCGATTAAAATTGAGGCCTGCTTTTTTGATATAGACAATACCCTCGTTTCAAATGATAGTGCCGAACTTCCAAGCCAACATTTTCAGCAACTTGCCCGCAAGGCGAGCAACAAAGTTCTGATAGGCGTAGCAACCGCTCGCTCGCTCCAACGAGCCGAACATATCATTGCCGCCATTGGCTCAAGGGGCATTTCGATCTTAAGCAATGGCGCAGTACTCTACGATGCGGCCAAGAAAAAGATAATCATAGACAACAGCCTGCCGCTAAGTGTTACAAATAAACTCATCCAGGAGTTCCGTCAGCTTATGTTTAGCTACCAGGTACAGGATGACGGCATTGATTATGCCTGGACATATTCAGAAGACAGCTCATCTGCTAAAGTTGCTTACACGACCGCCATTGACCCACTCTACCCAGGAGGATCCCGAAGAACCGTTCCGGATTATAGCCCCAGCAACCCCCGCATCCTCTGTGCAGCTGTTTTTAGTAAAGCAGACGTTGCTCGCATCAATAGTTTGGCATCAAAATTTGCAAACAAAGACGTGACATCGTTTATAGGACATACCACGCCACTGGAAGATGGAAGGACAAAGTATGAAGTATTTGTTGTTCACAAACACGCTAATAAAAAGTGGGCACTCGCAAAAGCCCTAGATATTCTAGGTATCTCAAGCGAACACGTCATGACGGTGGTCGACGGGCATAACGACCTCGTCCTGCTAGAAATGGCAGGCGTCGGCGTTGCTGTCGACAACGCAGTGCCCGACATACTATCTAACGCAACGTTCATTGCTCCAAGCCAACCAAACGACGGAGCAGCAAGCGCATTAGAAGAATTAGTGAGCAGCCTGAAGCCGAAAGACTAACTACGTTTGTATAGGGCGCCCGAAGGAAATCGAAACCATACAACAGAGCAGAACCGACGACAAACAAAAATGGTGATCTCACGGGGAATATGAGGCCATATTAACCTCCAGCCATGTTCGGAACAAGTTCCTTGTGCGTAGCTTTGCTTATCAAACCCCGATTGCCAGAACGAAAACCTGGTGCCCTAGACCGCCCAGACGAAGGGGCCAGGTCACGCTTCTATCGAACGCGTTAGTGTCCCACAACAGAGCTGAGATGGAAAGCAGCTGACGGCGAGTGTAGTTTTGAAATCAGAATAATATATCGTACGATAATCTGCATGTCTCATGGTTCACCTTATTCCGTAGAGCAACTTATGCGCGGCGAGGACGTTGGCGCTGCTGTGCGCAATCAGGGACATATCATTAAGAAGGGGGGAAACACCACCATATACGGGTTGGAGAATAATCCTGACGTCATTGTGCGGAGACCTGGCTGGGCAAGAGCCGCTAGTTTCCCCCGCATAGAACGGGTTGCAGAGACTTACAACCGCCTACCAGAGCACGTCCCTTGCATACCCTTCCTGCCGCACCTGGACAACACAACAGCACTGTCTATATAGTGACCCAGCGGGTTGATGGGGAAAATCTGGATAACCTGATTGATATGGGGGACGAAGCAGCCTTCACAGAAGCAGACGTATTCTTCCATGCTCTAGCCGGATATTATCAAGCTTGCAAGACAGAACGTAGACCTGCTGCCGTAGAACTAGAATACGCCTTTCAGCATATGCGTGGTACTGTACACGACGCCAAAAATCCCAAAATACGGGTTATTGATCTGAGTCATTATGACGTAGATCTGCAACATCCACGCCCGCCGCGAATCGGGCCACATCCGTACGAGCGCATACTATTCCAGTTTGCAAACACCATAGTGTACTCTGAACTAGGCCGGACCGAGCCATTTGCGACTGACATTACACGATTCCAACACGCCAGACAAGGCATAGAAGCCGCCCTAAGTCATGCAGACCTGTCTAGTCATGAATCGCGCCAAATAGTGGCTGCCGCAGAAGACATGCTTGCCAATGACACCGTGTATGGAATAGATTCAACCCTTGCCGTGCCAGATTGTATTGAGGATCATGACTGGAACCGTTTTAGGCAACTCAAGCAAATAATTCGCCTACAAAGGCTAAAAGCCCTATAGACATCACACTTAAGCTTGCCCCCCCCTAAAAAAAGAAAGCCCAAACCTTCGGTCAATTTTATTCTCACTTTTGTTCCAAACAGTTATTTGATAAGGAGAGATATCCGTTGATACAGGTTATCGGTATAAAACGCGTTGTGAAGCTCAATTATTTTATCTTTGCCTTCAGAAGGCACAAGAAAGGTATGAAAAAACTTTTTACTATGAACCCATTTCAATTCTCCCCTCCAAGCTGAAATTGCTCCAGGACTGAGGCAAAATTTGTTCGGGGTGAGGAAGCGTAACTATAGTTACGGTGACGAGCCACGGGCAGATTTTGGCCAGTCCTGGGTGATTTCAGGCCGGATGGGGGATTTGAAATGGGTTCTATCGTCTTCCACTACTATGGCTTCGGTCAAACTGATTGGTATGCGGGGAAATTGCTTGACCTTGGACGCTGTGTGTTGAGCCAGTTCGTCAGCAGAGAGTTTTTCTGTAGGGAAAACAAATGTAAAGTGTGGCTCCACTACGGAATAGAGCCTGTCGTTTGTTTTTCTTACGGCTTGAATCCATTCAAAATCCTTTTTCGCAATGACTGGATAGCCAACTACTACACAAGCAGTACTCATACAAGGAATACTACCACAGCAGAGTCGAACTCAAACCCTCTCGAGCAAAGCAATCTTAAACCCTGATCGTGACATTGCTTCGCTCTTGAAAATGTAGCCATTGTGTTCGTAGAAGGAGCGAGCATTTAGAGTGGAGCGTATCATTACTTTTTTGGCCTTGACTTGTCCTTCTGCTACTTTGAGTAGTTGCTGGCCGATGTGTTTGCCCCGGTAGTCGCTGAGAACATACAAGCATTCTATCTTTGCCTCAGTGCCATCGTCAGTCCAGGATACAAAACCAACTATTTTATGCGAGTCGTTCGTATAGACGAGATTATGAAACGCTTCGTACCTGCTGGCTGTTTCCTTCTGAATGTAGTCTATCCATGCCTTCATCTCGACTGGCGTATACGTATCCGTGAGGTCTTGGATACATGCAACCTGGATGGCAAGAAGCTGATCTAGCTCTTCTGGCGTGTTAGGACGAATAACAGTCATGCGTATAGTGAACCACAAGGTGACTCAGGCCGAAACACTTATCTGTTGCCTGGAATATATACTGGCCCAAAGCTGGAGATACTCGGGATTGTCGAATAAATGACTCAATGACCTACTATTATACTACCGACGGGGCTGCCCCCACGGACTTGACCGCTTCTACGAGTTGATCAAAACGAGTGATGCCTGCAGTTGCTTGTTTATGAGTGAGTGGCGCAAGGTGGATGCTTTTCATTCCGGCTGCCTGAGCCGCCTCTATATCTGTCGAGCTATCACCTACATACACAGCCTCGTCCGCCGTCGTCCTGAGTTTCTTTAGTGCCGTTAGCAACGGTTCGGGATGTGGTTTTGGATTCTCGTAGTCTTCAAACGTTACGACAACGTCAAAGAGACGCCCAATATCTCTGATCTCAAACATATCATCAATACCAACCCGCACGCGGCTGGTTACGATGGCAAGCTTGTATTTCTTGTGTAGGGACTCGAGCGTACGTTCAAAGTTTTCAGGAAACTCTAGCAGTTCAGGCGTGCGCATGGCGCGGTCTTGTACCTTTTCCCAGATGCGTTTGATCTCCGCCTGGTCTTTGCTCCCTGTCAACTTTTCTAGGGACTGCCACAGCGGGAGATGGAAGCACTCCACAACTTTTTGATCCGATGGGGTCGGATAACCCGCAGCTGTCAGGAGGTTCTTAAAAAGAGCGATATTGGCTTTTTGGGAGTTAATCAAAACTCCGTCAGCGTCGAACAAAATTGCCTTGATCATCTCCTTAATAATACCAGAACGAGAAATCCACCCAAGGGGAATCGACCGACGTTCCGCCGGCCCGGAACTTCTGCCTAGGCAACAAGTTGCCAGGTGAAGATTCCCTTGCGAACAGCCACAGGCTGTTCTCACCCGATTGGGCAATCGGGGGGCATTTCCAGAAAACACCAAATCAAAAACCCGTCTTTGCAGACGGGCGCTTGATTTGGTGATCTCACGGGGAATCGAACCCCGATTGCCAGGATGAAAACCTGGTGTCCTAACCGTTAGACGATGAGACCATATGTTCTATATTGTAAGGTACTACTTGGCCTAACGGTCACGCCACCAGGTTCCTGGTGTCTCTTGATTACCCGAAGCGTTAGACGATGAGACCACTTATGAGATGTACGTGCAATCTGCAACCGCGATATTGTACCATAACAGAGGTCAAAAAGAAATCCCTGCCGGATAAGGCAGGGATTTCAAGTAGAGCGGTCAGTCAAACCAACTTTGCAACTAGTATAGAACGGATCGGATAGAAAATCAATCTAACGCAGGAAGATGCTGTAAAACTCTTTTAGTTTGTACGCAGCCACACCCAAGAGGCTAGTGACAGAGAAGATTCCTGCTATACCAGCAGCACCAGTTACGGGTAGTATGGAGGGCTTGGCTGTTTGTGCGGCCTTTACTTGTGGCGTTTTGGGAGTCTCTGGCACAATCGGAGTTTCCGGCTGGCAGACCTTTACCAAGGCATCGTCGTCTTCCTCTGGCACGTCGTCGGCTTCGGCAAATGCGATATTTTGCATGGGCTCTTCGCAGGCTTCTGCATCACTAGCAACCGTTACCGTAAAGAAGATTTCAATCTTGCCACCTTCCTCTAGCGCATCCAGCTCGATACCTTCACCCACCAGGTCGCTGATCATAAACTGCTGCACCTCTTCAGAGCCTTCTAGAGTGGCATCGGTAAAGCTCATACCTTCTGGCAGTGAATCCTGAATCCGCAGGTTTTCCAGGTCGGCGTCACCGGTGTTTTCTACAGTAATCCGGTATTGCAAACGGCCGTCTGGTTCGGCGGTAACCTCTTGCTGCCAGGAGGCTGTACCGTTCAGCAGACGAACGTCTTTGGTAATTTCCAGCCCAGGATTTTCTGGTTCGGGTTCGGGCTCAGGTTCTGGAGTGGGTGTTGGGGTCGGTGTGGGTGTAGGTTTTGGCTTGACGATAGGATAGCCCTGCACCGGATTGCCGCAAACTGTCAGAACGGCAAACCGGAACATGCCGCCGCGCATCTGCACGTAGGCGTCCAATGATTCTGACTGGAAAGATATCCCGGTAACGCGCATATAGGCGTCAACTCCAGGAATCTTCGTACTGCCCGGAAGATTGGTGCGCCCCGCGCTGTTAGCATGCTGGGCAACTTTGACGTTGTTGACAAATACATCGCCGCTTTTTGTAACACGGCCCTTTACCATCCCGTCCATAGCAGCTTCGTTTGGGATGCTGTAGTGGGCATAGATTTTATTGACGTTGCCACCTTGGTTTTGGCGATACTTAGCCTTTAGGTCGCTCAGGCTGACTACCCCGCACTTTAGGACCGCATTCGGTCCGCAGTCCTGGGCGGCCGCCAGTGCCTTTTGGCTAGGCATTACAGCCACCAGGCTGCTGACAGCCAGCACACAAATCAATAATCCGCCGGCCACCTTTTGCAAAACTGTTTTTAACATACGCATCTCCCCTGTAGTGCTTTCTAGATATTACCTATAAGTTACGTAATTATAACATATTTTGCTGCGAATTATATAACATGTCGTGGTTGTATTATCCACAGCAGTCCCACTCCACTGAAAACGAAATCATGAACGCTATACACAGAACGAGTTCCTTAAGGCTCATGCCCTACCTTCTGCCTGCCGAGTCTCTTGGCTGTCTTAGCATCAAATACAATCCACAACAAAACTTTTGGCAGCCTAGTTTGCCCAGATTCAATCCGCTCGTACTGGGCAGGGTAAGTAAAGTACGCCTTAGCAAATAGAACAAATACGACAAATGCATAGAGCATAACAAACCAATCAGGATCATCCATATATATTCGAAAGCCTAGGATCGCAAAGGCACATGCTATGAAAAAGTTGCTGATCCAGTCTTTCTTGAACCTTAGCTGGGCTATCAGCGCAAGGCAGATGAGGCCCAAACCCAGGAGGAATAAGACATCGCTTAGTTTCATGGTCGTAGGAACCTAGCTTTCTCTGTGGAACATCTTCTTCTTAGAAAAAATCAGTGCAAATAGCATCAAGAGGTACAAGAACAGAGATAGAGCCAGGTCCATCCACTCCCCACGTACAGCAGATTTATAGAGTAAGAGCACGCATACCGGCATAGCAGTAAGGTAGATCGCCACATGCCATACCGGCGTAGTTTCATGAAAGATTGATTTTCTCATTTTTTCTCCTTATAGCCTGAAGCCAATTGAACAGCTACCATAGCTTCCGACCGCAACTATTATGACAATACTGGCAGGGGCTCCTGCGCCAGTATACAATGCGGCGATCGCCGCCGCCGTACCCAATGCACAACCAGATGAGATCAAGAATTCACGACGGTATTTTGGATTTCTCCATAGGCTTGAGGACACACGTGTAGCCTTTCTTACCACTGACCAAGTCCAAGGTTTCCACCATGGATCGGCAGTCACCGGATACACGACCCCAGGAACATTATGCTGAACGTGTTGGGTGAGAGTTTGGCCATCTGTCGTAAAGTGAGTTTCTACACTTTTGCCTGTGGCATCTTTAGCCCAAGGCGCTTCTACTACAGCCACCACTTTATCTTTACGACCTAAAACGATGGCACTACCGTCTAGAGCGAGTTCAATGTGGCCGCCGTTTGGCACACTCACCTTATATTCATAAGCCGTTGGGGCGTTAGGATTGTCAATGATGGTCAGCATCCGGACTCCACCGTCTTCGGTTGGCTGCACAGCATTGGCACTGCCGTTGCCGGAGTCGTAGGTTACGACGCCGGGGGCTGCTTGTTTGGCGAGAGCGGCATTGTTAGCGTTGGGGAGTTGTATGTCTAGCTTGGTGCTGCCCGTGCCGAAGGTGACACCTTGTTCGGCGTCTTTTGGTATATCGACCGTTGTGCCGTTGATGTTTGTGGTGGCAGCAGAGTCTGCGTCGCTCTTGGCAGCAATCTGGTCGGAAGCATCAAGAACGCCCGGCACTATTTGGAGGGCGTTTTTTACTTCGGAGTTAGACACAATGTTGTTGTGGTTGGTGGGGTGGGGTTTACGATCTGCCAGGATACTGCCCAGTGGCATACTAACGCTGAAGAGGGTGGCTGCTACGAAGGACAAGGCGACTAGCCTGATTTTGTTTTGTTTTAGGAAGTGGATGTTTTGATGGAATACGGTCTCTCTGAGTTGACCCATGCTTTTTACTCCTTGAATTTAAAGTTGTAGGGCAAATTGTACTTCGCTAATAAGTAATTCACAATATGTAAAGTTAATATTCTAATGTTGTTTTGACAACTGCCGCCAACTCTTCAAGAAAACTGTACTCTAAAAATGTCCGGCCGGACACTTTTGGAGTACAGTTTGGGATGGAGCTGGTGAGTATCAAGCTGTAAGGTATGGGCAGCACTTAAAAACAACCAAGAAAGCATCCAGGATGAAGCAACCCATTGATCTGTCATGCTATACCAAACTGAACATCGCTTGCAATCCGACAAGCCCCTTCTCAGAGCCGTGGCTAAATATAGACATCAAGAGCGACGTATCCCAGCTGGAACTCGATGTGAGGAAATTGCCTGACAAGTGGACGGGTAAGTTTTGGGAAATACGTGCCTCGCACGTCGTAGAACACTTATATCTTGAGGAGTGGCCAGTGGTACTGCGTGAATGGCTACGTGTTCTAAGGCCTGGCGGCGTGCTCCGACTAGCCCTGCCCGACCTAAAAATTATTGTCGATGGCAGTACGGTCATAGACTTTCTGGACGACATGGGCGAATTCACCACAACCAAACGTATCGCAAAACATAATGACTCCGCGGCTATGTTATGCAGGGCCGCCGACCCACAGAATTTGTGGAGCATGACGATCGCCGGCAGAAAGGCTGGCGGCGAAGATGCCATTATATTGCAAAACCAGAACGAATTCCGCCTAGAGGTATCCGGCACACCTCCGCAGGACAAGACAATATCGGCCGTTTTTGCGCTTGCTTTTAACGAGTTGGGTCAGCTGCTGGCGGTCAGGAATGAGCGCGGCTGGGATATTCCCGGCGGACACGTGGAGCCCGGAGAAACGCCAGAGGAGGCGTTGCATCGTGAGATAGCAGAAGAAGCAGGTGCAACTATCGAAAATGTGAAGCTGTACCTGTCAGCAAGCGCCGAAAAGAGTATGCTGTTTTACCTGGCAGATGTTAAGGATCTGCTGCCCTTTACTGCCGAAAACGAGACCGATCAACGAGAGTTTATGCACCCCAGCGAACTGATCGGCCTGTATGGCGGTGGTAAGCCTGAATTGCTAACCCAGGTTGTTGCTGAAGCGATGCACCTACGGACGGTTGACAGTTCCCGGTAAACCGACACTTAACGTTATTAATCTCACCCGGGCTGCACCGCAGAGACAGGACGGCCTAGGAATTGTCACAGTTGGCAACTTGTCATATTATGACTCAATGAGTGCCAAATTATGCCCCTTCTGTCTCGAGAGTAATCTACTCAATGGTAAAATTTTATACCAGGACGACTTTTGGTACTATGTGCAGTTTGAAGATGGGGAACTTGCGCATGGCGGTATGATTATTACTACCCGGCATATACTCACGCCTTTTGAAATCAATGAAGCAGAATGGCGGAAGCTTCATAGATTGCTGCCCAAATTTAAAGCCTTGATTGATGAGCACGACCCAGACGGCTATAACCTTGGGTGGAATATTTATCCCACCGCAGGCCAAAACATTGCACACGCGCAGCGTCCAATTTAGTTGCAATATTTGACATTACATAAGCGTCATTGTAAAAAAACTGCATCTAGACCAATGCAAACAGCCAGCGCATAGGCTGGTTCATTTTATCAAATGCCTACAGCCTAGGCTGGCTTCGGCTTCTTTGGCTATATAAGGTGGCTACATAAAACTGTCTTCTATAGGTGTTAATTTGTGTCACACTCCGCGTAAGCACTGACAAGTTCGCCGCTAAGGCAAACCCTTGACGACCCCAGCAAGCAAAGCTAAGGTGCATACCACTTACGTGGCCGGACACATAAGTGATAGATTCATTAGCTACTCTCTGAGTCTATTCAGGGAATAGGTACAGTAAACGAGTAGGGCGCCTAGCGTATTCATGAGTAGGTCCCATGATGTATCAGTCAATGCCAGGCCTGCTACCCCCAGGTTGACTATAACTAGCTCAAACAATTCGTTCGCTACCCCTAGCATGCTTACTAGCGCAAAAAGACTCAGAAACTCAGTAACCATTCCCGCCCGCCACTTCAGATGCCTCTTGCAATACAGCCACACCAGTCCGGTGAACACTCCACCGCCAATAAAATGCGTGGTAGCCGCAGTGTGCTAGCCCTGTATGGCCGGCGATGGCAGATACCAGGAGACAAAAAACAAGACACACGCTCCAATCAGCAGTGTCCGGTTACCCTCTTTCTTGTCACTATACCCCTCATAAATAACTTTTCGGTTTCCCCCTAACCCCAGTCATGCTAGACTTTTTGGGTAATCACCCTCAAAAACAAAAAGTCATGCACACTGTCATCATCGAACCAGA
>Ga0193752_1003640_pt1 | contig 10505 bp, 9 predicted proteins | sample H1c1metaG_FD_144924 | JGI IMG/M metagenome (GOLD analysis project Ga0193752, IMG submission 144924) | Soil microbial communities from a riparian zone of the East river system, Colorado, United States - H1c1 | ecosystem: Environmental > Terrestrial > Soil > Riparian zone | place: USA: East River...
TCCCCGAGCGATCGATCATCACCACGCCGATGCTGGCGCTGATGGTGTAGGAACGCTGCTCCCAGACATAGATGAGGCCCTCGATCCGCGTCCTCAGGCGTTCGGCCAATGCCTGCGCACTGTCGAGCGTCACATCGTGCGCAAGCACGCCGAACTCGTCGCCACCCAGCCGCGCCAGGACGTCGTCGCCGCGCAGGTGTTCCGCCATCGCCAAAGCCAGCTGGCTCAGCAACTGGTCGCCGGCGAGATGGCCGGAGGTGTCGTTGATCAGCTTGAACTGGTCGAGGTCGATGTAGAGCAGCGCACAGCGTGGCCCGCCCCTGGCCACGGACTGCAGCTCGTGGTGCACGTTGCGTTCGAATTCGCGCCGATTGCAGAGCCCGGTCAGCGCATCGTGCGTGGCCTGGTAGCTCAGCATCTCGGTGAGCTGGCGCTGCTCGGAAATATCGCTGGCCACCATCAGCAGCCTGTCGGAACCGCCGAGCTGCACCTGCGTGATCGAGGTCGATGCCCAGAAACGATCGCCGCCCAGCGTGCACAACGTCGTGTCGAGGTTGCTCCATCGCACTTCGCCCTCATGGCCCGACAGCCTGCGCTGCAGCGCCTCGTCCTCGAACAACGTCGACAGCATCGTGCCTTCCGCCACGCCTGCGCCCAGGCGCGCGGATGCGGCCTCGTTGGCGTAAACGACCCGGCCGTCGCCGGCATGTGCCATCAATACCAGCGCGGGCAGCAGGTCGTTGAGGCTGCGGAAGCGCTCTTCGCTTTCACGATAGCGTTCGCTGAACTGCCGGCCCAGCGTCACCGCACGCCGGCGCGTGGTCGCCACCGACCACAAGAGGGAAGCCAGCAACAGGCTGGCGATCACGCCCGCCAGCCCCATCAGCCAGAGCAGGCTTGCATCGTAGCCACGGTCGCGCGGCTGCAGCAGCACCTGCCAGCGCCGTTCACCGAAGGACACCTCACCGCCATAACGGCGCGCACCGGGCAATGCATCGCCACCGGAATCGAACAGCGGCATGGGCGTCGTGTCGGTCATGTCCTGCACGCGTACGCGGAAGCGTTGCTGCGCTTCGGCCGGCAATGACGCCATCAGCAACGGCCGCACCCGCATGCTGATCCCGAGTGCGCCGAGTTCGCGCTGGCGACGCTGTCCGATGGTGCGCGGCGTCGGGCCGGCGCTGTACACCGGCAGGCGCACCACGACGCCCAGGACATCGCGTTGATCGCGGACCGGCTGATGCAGCGCGAAGGCAGCCGACATCACCGGCATGTCGGTGTCGCGCGCGCGCTGAAGCGCGTGCAGGTTCGAGATCTGTGCCGCCATGTCGAAGCCGACGAGGCTGGTATTGCCGGCCAATGGCGCAATATGTTCGTAGGGATAACGCGGACGCTCATCCGGGCCAGCCGGAGCCTGGCGCCTGGCGAACACCATGGCCACCAGGCTGGGAAGCATTTCCGGCGCGCGCAGGTTGTCGTGGATGCCGGTGAATCGCCCTTGGCTGATATCGTCGTCGATCAGGAACGTCGACTGCACCGCACGCAGCAGCAGTCCGCTGGTTTCGAATTGGCGCTCGACCTGCGACAGGCTGCGCCGGGCGACCTGCGAGTCCTGCATCTGCGCTTCGGCCTCCAGGTTGTTGCGTTCCAGGAGGAGCACCGCACTGGTGACGACAAGACCCGCCAGCAGGCCGACCAACGCAAACGCCCACGCCGGCAGGCCCAGCAGCAGCGACTGCGCCGTAGCGCCTTCGTCCTGCACCGGCGCTACCGTTGCGGCAGAATGCGGAGACCTTCCCATCGTGCCTCGAAGATGAATGCCGACCCCTCCATCCTATATGCCGCACATCTGAATGTATTGCAAAGCCGTGCCGATACGGCGCTCGAGCGCGGCGGCTTCGAACACCTGGTCGTGCCCAGCGGCACCCTGCATTACCAGGTGTTCGACGATCGTGACTATCCCTATGCCGCCAACCCGCAGTTCAAGGCATGGCTGCCGTTGACCCGCAATCCCGGCAGCTGGCTGGTGTACACGCCGGGCGAAACCCCCAGGCTGATCTACCTGCAGCCTTTCGATTACTGGCATGTGGTGCCGGATGCGCCGAGCGGTTACTGGACCGCGCACTTCGACATCGTCGTGATCCGCAAGCCGGAGGAAGCCGTGCAATACCTGCCGAAAGATGCCGCGCGTTGCGCGATCCTCGGCGAGCCGCAGAGCGCGCTCGATGCCTACGCGCCGAACAACCCCGAAGCGGTGGTGAATTACCTCGAGTACCAGCGCGCCTTCAAGACGCCGTATGAAATCGCGATGATGCGCGAAGCCACGCGCCGCGGCGTGCGCGGCCATCGCGCCGCCGAGCGCGCCTTCCGCGCCGGCGCCAGCGAATTCGGCATCCACCTCGCCTACTGCCAGGCCGCCGGCCAGGACAGCGCCGAGTTGCCCTACAGCAACATCGTGGCGCTCAACGAACACGGCGCGGTCCTGCATTACACGGATTTCGACCGCCTGCCGCCGAAGCCGGTGCGCAGTTTCCTGATCGATGCCGGTGGCAGCCACGGTGGTTACGCCAGCGACATCACCCGCACTTATGCCGCCGACACGTCGGGGGACTTCCAGTCATTGATCGAGGCGGTCGATGCCGCGCAGCAGAAGATGTGCGCGCAGGTCCGTGCCGGCTTCGACTACAGGCAACTGCATCTCGACGCGCACCTCGCCTTGGCCACGATCCTCAAGGACGCCGGCGTGATCAAGGTCGCGCCGGAAACGGCCGTGGCCAGCGGCGTCAGTTCGGCGTTCTTCCCGCACGGAATCGGCCACGGCATCGGCCTGCAGGTGCACGAGGTCGCCGGCTTCGCCGAGAGCGATCGCGGCGGCACGATCCCGAAACCCGAAGGTCATCCCTACCTGCGCCTGACCCGCGTGCTGGAACCGGGCATGGTCGTCACCATCGAACCGGGCATCTACTTCATCGACATGCTGCTGGAGAAACTCAAGCAGGACGGCCATGCCGGCAGCGTCGACTGGGCGCGGGTCGATGCGTTCCGTCCCTACGGTGGCATCCGCATCGAGGATGACATGGTGTGCACCGATGGTGGGCCGATCAACCTCACCCGCGAAGCGTTCGCGAACGCCGCCTGACGGACCGCGCGCTGACCCCCTTCGACGATCAGCGCGCCATGAAGGTTTCGATCTCGTCGGCGCTGCGTGCCAGCTTGCCGGTCAGCACTTCATGGCCATTGCTGGTGATGGCCACATCGTCCTCGGTACGGATGCCGATCCCGCGCCACTTCGCGTGCACCGACTTGTCCCCCGGCGCCACGTACAGGCCGGGTTCGATCGTGAACACCATGCCCGGTTCCAGCAGGCGCGATTCGCCGTCGATGCGGTAGTCGCCGACGTCGTGCACGTCGAGACCCAGCCAGTGTCCGGTCTTGTGGCGATAGAAGCGCTTGTAGCTGCCGTCCTCGATGTTCTTTTCCAGCTTGCCCTTGAGCAGGCCGAGCTTGAGCAGGCCTTCGGTCAGCGTCGCGACCGCGGCGTTGTGGCCCGCCTCGTACGCCACGCCCGGTTTCGCCTGTGCCAGCGCAGCAGCCTGCGCCGCACCGACCAGGTCGTGCAACGCGCACTGTTCCTTGCTGAAACGGCCGTTGACCGGGAACGTGCGGGTGATGTCGGACGCATAGCCGCGATATTCGGCGCCGGCATCGACGAGCACGAGGTCGCCATCCTTCACCTGCGCGTTGTTGGCGATGTAATGCAGCACGCAACCGTTGGCGCCGGCGCCGACGATGCTGCCGTATGCAGGACAGGCATCGTGGGCGCGGAAGACGCGCTCGATGTCCGCCTGCAGTTCGTATTCCCGCAGGCCCGGTTTCGCCGCACGCATCGCCGCTTCGTGCGCGAGCACGCTGATGTCGGCGGCCTTGCGCATCAGCTTGAGTTCTTCGCGCGACTTGAACAGCCGCATTTCGTCGAGCAGGTGGCCGAGTTCGAGGAACTCGTGCGGGGGTTGCGCGCCCTGGCGGACTTGCGCGCGCACGCGATTGAGCCAGCCGATCAGCTTGAGGTCGAAATCGGTATCGCGACCGAAGTGGTAGTAGACGCGAGTGCGACCTTCGAGCAGGCCCGGCAGGATCTCGTCGAGATCGTCGATCGGATAGGCATCGTCCATGCCGTAGGCATCGATCGCGCCTTCGGGCCCGGTGCGCGGGCCGTCCCAGGCTTCACGCTCGGGATTGCGTTCGCGGCAGAACAACAGGTTCTCGCCATGCTTGCGGCCCGGCACCAGCACCAGCACCGCTTCGGGTTCCGGGAAGCCGGCGAGATACAACAGGTCGGAATCCTGCCGGTACGGATGATGGGTATCACGACTGCGCACGCGTTCCGGTGCCGCCGGCAGGATGAGGATGGCGTCGTCGCCGGCCATCCGCATCAGTTGCTTGCGGCGGCGCGCATGGGATTTCACGGGGATGGAAAAGTGCTGGCTCATCGAATCGGGACTCAAGCCTGCCTGGGAAAAGAGAGTGGCATCAGATAAGCATTCCAACGCGTGCGTCTTGCGTGCGGGCAGGGCCTCAGTTCAAGCGATTGCGGTGCCTCGGCCCAAGCGCGCAGTCGCCATGGAGCAACAGCGTGGCCACGCGCACGAACTCCTCGATCTCGATCAACGCGGCTTCATCCTCTTCGTCACCGTCTTCCTGGGGCGCGGCCGCGGCGAGCTTGGCGATGTCGGCAAGCGCTTCGCCGCCTTCTTCCGACAACGGAGGATCCTTGCCGGCGGCAAGGCCGAAGGCACCGAGGAAGCCGCGACACCAGTCGAACAGGGCGCCGCTGCGCTCGGCCAGGCTGCCGCCCTCGTCGGGCAACAGCAGCGCGAAACCAAAACTGCGGTCCTCGAGCTGGGCGACCGTCGCGCGGCGCAATTGATCGAGCGCGCCGCCGTCGGCGACGGGAGGCTGGTCGTCGTCGACCAGCAGCTTGCCCAGCCAGTCGGCGCCATCCGCGCCACCACCAGCCAGCCAGCCGCACAGGGCGCCATGCAATTCCGAGGCGCCGATCCCGAGCTTGAGGCTGCGACAGGCGTCGTCGACCGCGGACAAGGAAGGCAGGGATGGGGACACGACGATCAACCGGTTTTCGGAAAGCCGTAGTGTAGCAACGCGTCTGCCTTCCGATCCCATTGGCGCTTGCGGTCTTCGCATCTGGACTACACTGGCGCATGCCGCGGGGAGCCGGTGAAGGGGCCTCATCTTGACCAACCACGCCGACCTTCTGCTCCTGGGCATCACGCTCGTGGTACTGGCGTTGATCGCGGCGCTGGCGATCCTGATGACGAGGCGTCGGCGCAGCGAGCGCCACTATGTCGCCCAGCTGCGCGAGCGCGAGGAACGCCTGAAACTGGCGTTGTGGGCAACCGGCGAGCACTACTGGGATTACGACCTGGCCACCGGGAAGCTCCATCGCTTCCAGCCCGAACCCCTGCCGACGGACGACGAAAGCGAGCCGCGGTTGCACAACCTGGTCGAGCTCGACCGGGTGGTCCATCCCGATGACCTGCCGCTGGTCCATGAACGCCTGCAGCAATACCTCGACGGCCAGACGCCGATGTTCCGGTCCGAACACCGCGTGCTGGACGCGAAGGGCGAATGGCTGTGGATGCGCGCGCGCGGCCGGATCGTGGAGCGCGACGCCCATGGCCGCGTGCTGCGCCTCGCCGGCACCGCGCTCAACATCACCAACGACCGCCATGTCGATCGCGAACGCCAGATCGCCAGCGCCGTGCTGCGCAGCATGAACGAGGCGGTGACGGTGCTGGACCGCAATTTCGAATTCATCTCGGTCAACCCCGCCTTCACCCGCATGACCGGCTATGGCGACAACGAGGTCGTCGGCCGCGGCGCCGAACTGCTCGACAGCACCCAGCACGATCCGGCGTTCTATCGCCACATCCGCGACATCGTCAACCGGCAGGGGCGCTTTTCCGGCGAGATGTGGCAACGCCGCAAGGACGGCGAGGAATTCCTGTGCGCGATCGAGGCCAGCGTCGTGCAGGAATCCGACAACGAGCAGTCCTTCCACGTGGCCGTCCTCAGCGACATCACCCAGCAGAAGCGCACCGAACAGGAACTGCGCTACCTCGCCAACTTCGACACGCTGACCAACCTGCCGAACCGCACCCTGCTGTCAGAACGCCTGTCGCGTGCGATCGTGCGCGCGCGGCGCGAGAACAACCGCGTCGCGGTGCTGTTCCTCGACCTCGACCGCTTCAAGGACATCAACGATTCGCTTGGGCACGCGGCCGGCGATCGCATCCTGCGCTCGGCCGCCGTTCGCCTGCAGCAGACCGTGGGCCAGCACCACACTGTCGCCCGGCTGGGTGGCGATGAGTTCACGGTCGTGCTCGAGAACCTCGGGGCACCGGAGGAGGCCGACAAGATCGCGCGCGAGATCATCATGGCCTTCGAGGCCCCGTTGATCATCGACGAGCGACAGGAGGTCTCGATCTCGCCCTCGATCGGCATCAGCCTGTACCCCGACCATGGCCAGGTGCCGACCGAACTGCTCAAGCAGTCCGACACCGCGATGTACCAGGCCAAGGCCGCCGGGCGCCGCACGTTCATCCGCTACGACGATGCGATGGACGTGTCGATCCGCCAGCGCGCCACGATCTCCGGTGCCTTGCGCAAGGTTATCGATCGCGGCGAACTGCACCTGGTCTACCAGCCACGACTGGCCCTGCAATCCTCCAAGATCACCGGGGTCGAGGCGCTGCTGCGCTGGAGCAGCCCCGAGCATGGCGACATCCCGCCGGCCCAGTTCATCCCACTGGCCGAGGAAAGCGGATTGATCCTCGAAATCGGCGAATGGGTGCTGCGCGAGGCTTGCCTGACCCTGCGCCGCTGGCACCAGCATGGCCTCGGCGACCTCAACATCGCGGTCAACATGTCGGTCCTGCAGTTGCTGCGTGGCAACTTCCCCGACGTGGTGCGCCGCATCCTCGCCGATACCGGCGTTCCGCCGCAGTCGCTGGAGCTCGAACTCACCGAAAGCGTGCTGATGGCGAACGCGGTACAGACCGCGACCAAGCTTCAGGCATTCCGCGAACTCGGGGTGTCGCTGGCGATCGACGACTTCGGTACCGGTTATTCGTCGCTCGCCTATCTCAAGCGCCTGCCGATCACCACCATCAAGATCGACAAGGAGTTCATCGGCGACCTCACCCACGACCCCGACGATGCCGCCATCACCAGCACGGTCATCGCCATGGCGCATTCGCTGGGCCTGAACGTGGTGGCCGAGGGGGTCGAGACAGAGGCGCAGATGCAATTCCTGAGCGCTCACCAATGTGACGAGATCCAGGGTTTCTGGGTGTCGCCGCCCCTCGACGCGCATGGCTGCCTGGCCTTCATCCAGTACTGGACGCAGTCGCGGGCCGGTATCGCCCTGTCCCAGCCTTGACCGGCTCCCCGCGCCTGCCTATCGTGCCGTCATGGACAGCCCGGACGTGATCGAACAGCTGCGCATGCTCGTCGAGCGCTTCGATGCGCTGGCCGAACGCACCCGGCGGCTGGCCGAGGAGAACCGCAGCCTGCGCCAGCAGCAAGAGCAGCTCGCCAGCGAGCGTTCGCAGCTGCTGGCAAAGAACGAGCAGGCGCGCTCCCGCGTCGAGGCGATGATCGCGCGGCTGAAGTCGCTGGAGCAGCACACTTGAGCAACGCCAGCGAACCGGCCAGCATCCGCGTCCTCGACCGCGAATACACCGTGGGCGTCGAACCGGACGAACGCGACAGCCTGATGGCCGCAGCCAAGCTGCTCGACTCCAAGATGCGCGAGGTGCGCGGCGCCAATCGCATGGCCGCGGTCGATCGGGTCGCCGTGCTGGCCGCGCTCAACCTAGCGCATGAGCTGCAACAATTGCGCGAGGAATCCGGCAAGCGCGACCGCGCCCTCGCACGCACGTTGGACGATCTCCAGCGCAAGCTCGATGCCCTGCTCGATGCCTGAGCCGTGGCGCCGCACGCGCGTCGCGCGACACCGGAACCATTGTTCGATGAACACCGACCGACGAACGGAGTTCGTCCTGCACGACCTCGCGCTATACTTCCTGCGCGTCCTCTGCCGTGATCGACGGCGTACACAAACATACGCCTTGTCCCTTAATGACGACCACGGGGGCGCAGTGGAAACCGGGTGTGCAAGCCCGCCTCGCAGCGGAAAGCCCGATGGATTCCCGGCGCTCCCACTTGAACCCCGGGTTCAAGGTCGTTTGGTACGCATCGACATGGCGGAGGACGTATTTTTTCCGCGGCGCGCTGCGTACGCACGCGCCGGCTCGGCAATGACATCCACATGCATGCCGATGCCGGGCTGCAGCGAATGACCGAAGACCGCAAGGCACTTCGCCACGACATCCGCGCGCGCCTGCGTACGCACGCGCCGGCTCGGCAATGACATCCACATGCATGCCGATGCCGGGCTGCAGCGAATGACCGAAGACCGCAAGGCACTTCGCCACGACATCCGCGCGCGCCGTCGCGCGATGCCCGCCAGCGAACGCATCGCCGCGGCCGAACATCTCGCCGATCACCTGTTCGCACTGCCCTGCATGCCGGCACATGGCCATGTCGCCGGTTACTGGGCCGTCGATGGCGAGATCGGGTTGCATGCCTGGCAACTGCGCTTGCCGGACACCCTCGTCTATTGCCTGCCCGTACTGCACGACGGCAACCAGTTGCGTTTCGCGCCATGGCGTCCGGGCAGCTCACTGGTGGCCAACCGTTATGGAATTCCCGAGCCGGAGATCGATGCCGCCGAAATGCTCGCCCCCGAAGACATGGCACTGGTCGTGCTGCCGTTGGTGGCTTTCGATGCGCAATGCCGGCGACTCGGCATGGGCGCGGGCTGGTACGATCGCAGCTTCGCGTTCCGGCGTGAACGCGCCGCGCCGCCTTGGCTGGTGGGCGCCGCGTTCGCCAGGCAGCAGGTCGTTGCGCTCGCGCCCGAATCCTGGGACGTGCCGCTCGACGCGGTCTGCACCGAGCATGATTCCTTCATTCCGTCCTTCGATCCCGCATGAGTCCACGCAAGCACTATTGGCTGATGAAGTCCGAACCCACGGACTTCTCCATCGACGATTTGAAACGCGTCGGCACCGAGCCGTGGACCGGTGTACGCAACTACCAGGCGCGCAACTTCATGCGCGATGGCATGCGGGTCGGCGACGGCGTGCTGTTCTACCATTCCAACTGCGAGGTCCCCGGCATCTACGGCATCGGCGAAGTCACCAGCGCCGCATACCCGGACCCGACTCAGTTCCAGAAAAAGTCGAAGTACTACGACGACAAGGCAACGCCTGCGGAGCCGCGCTGGCTGCTGGTCGACGTCGGATTCGTGCGCAAGCTGGAATCGCCGATCCCGCTGGAGACGATTCGCGCCCATGCCGATGCGTTCGGCGAAGACTTCGCATTGACCCGCAAGGGCACGCGCCTCTCGGTGCTGCCGGTCACGGCAGCACAGTGGAAAACCCTGCTTTCCCTCGAATAACCATCCGGAACCGCGATGTCGGAAGCCAAACGCCTGGCCGGCGAAAAAGCCATCGAATACGTCGAGGACGGCATGATCGTCGGCGTCGGCACCGGTTCCACGGTTGCCTTCTTCATCGATGCCCTGGCGCGGATCAAGCATCGCATCGAGGGCGCGGTTTCCAGCTCGGAGCAGAGCAGCGTGCGCCTGCGCAGCCACGGCATCGAGGTGATCGAACTCAACAACGCTGGCGTGCTGCCGCTCTATGTCGATGGCGCCGACGAGTGCGATCCGCGCAAATGCCTGATCAAGGGCGGCGGTGCCGCGCTCACGCGCGAGAAGATCATCGCCGAGGCAAGCGAGAAATTCGTCTGCATCATCGATCCGGCCAAGCAGGTCAACGTACTCGGCAGGTTTCCCTTGCCGGTCGAAGTGATCCCGATGGCGCGCAGCCTGGTGGCACGCGCCATCGTGTCCATGACGGTCGGACAACCGGTATGGCGCGAGGGCGTGACCACCGACAACGGCAACTGGATCCTCGACATCCATGGCCTGTCGATCACCGATCCCGTTGCGCTTGAGCAGAGCTTGAACCAGGTGCCAGGCGTGGTCAGCGTGGGACTGTTCGCACGACGTCCGGCGGACGTGGTGATCGTCGGCGGCGAAACCCCAAGAATCCTGTAAGGAACTGACCCGGAAGGATTCTCCCAGGCTGAGACGCCGCAGCGCGATACTGCTTCCCCATCCGGGGAATACCATCGTGACGCTGCGCTGCCTGTTCGTCGATTTCGACTCGTTCTTCGCTTCCGTCGAGCAATACGACAACCCCGACCTGCGCGGAAAACCCGTCGCCGTGGTGCCGGTGGTGGCCGAGACGACATGCTGCCTGGCGGCCAGCTATCCCGCCAAGGCACGAGGCGTCAGGACCGGAACCGGCGTGCGCGAGGCGAAGGAAAAGTGTCCGGACATCCAGCTCGTCCTC
>Ga0193752_1003641_pt1 | contig 10505 bp, 12 predicted proteins | sample H1c1metaG_FD_144924 | JGI IMG/M metagenome (GOLD analysis project Ga0193752, IMG submission 144924) | Soil microbial communities from a riparian zone of the East river system, Colorado, United States - H1c1 | ecosystem: Environmental > Terrestrial > Soil > Riparian zone | place: USA: East River...
GCTCCGTAAGAAGATGGACCACATTTTCGGGATATGTAGTAATGTCTGCATCCAGGAAGGTGACAATATCATTTTTTGCATACAAAACGCCGTCTTTCATAGAAGCTCCCTTTCCCAGTTTTGTACTGGTCATAACCTTGGCCCCGGCACACTTTGCTTCGTTTACGGTATTGTCAAGTGACTTGTCATCAACAACGATAACTTCACTCACCTGTGGAGAGTTTTTCGCCAATTGCACTACATGGGCAATGGTCTTTTCTTCATTCAATGCAGGTATAATAACTGTAATCATTTTATTTAAAGATCAGGGTCACATTATTTTGTTGTAGTCTCACTTTAAGCCAACTCCCGATTTTCGTTTTGTCTGCTTGAGACAGCCTTCTTGAAAAAGACATAACGGCGAGATAAGATTTGCTTAAAGAGGAATCAGTAACTGTAATTGCCGGTTGGATGACGGCATCAATTATCGCATATTGAACTTTCAGTTCTTTGTAAATTTGTATCCCTAGTGCCTGACGCTTATGTATGCTGTCGATAATCGTTTGTAATGAATCTTTCCGGCTTTCACTTGCTTTTAAAATTTCAGAAAGATTATTGAGTTGCTCAGGTTTTTCTCCCATATCGTTTTCAGCCAGGTAAGAAAATCCCTGCTTCACATCGAGCGTAGAATTGTTTAAAGGGTATTTTTTCATCTGGGTTCTTAATTGCTCTATTTCCGCAGTGGATATTTCCTTACCGCCGAATACCAGGGTAATGCTGCGTTGTTTGGCGTCAATCTTTTTATTGAGGAGGTAGTCGTTGGGAAAATTTACTTCAGCATTAATGAACGCATTTGCGTTTTTTGTGAATCTATCCCGTTGGACCATATCATATCCAAAATACAAGCTTGGTAAAAGGGTTATGAGGACCACAAGCCAGACAATACGATGAGCAATAGTTTCCGACCGTTTACTTTGCTGATGTTTATGAGGGAAGTGCAAAATACGAACAATGATAAAAGTGGCAAGAGCTATAAAGACACTGTTGATGATAAAGAGATACAAAGCGCCAAAAAAGAAACTAAAATGAAGAGTTGCAAGACCGTATCCTGCTGTACACAAAGGTGGCATCAATGCCGTAGCGATGGCAACTCCGGGAATAACATTCCCTTTTAGTTTGCTGGATGTGGCAATGATTCCCGCCAGGCCACCGGCAAAAGCGATCAGCACATCATATACTGTTGGAGAAGTTCTGGCAAGAATTTCTGAATGGGCTGCATTTAAAGGCGATAAAAGAAAAAAAATAGTTGAAGTAACGAGCGCTACGATAGAAGCAATAAAATAATTATAGATGGCCTTGCGCAATAATATTATATCTGTAATGGCGACACCTAAACCAATACCCATGATCGGCCCCATTAATGGAGAGATCAGCATAGCCCCTATGATAACAGCCGGTGAATTTAAGTTAAGGCCAAGTGATGCAACAATGATAGCGAAAATAAGTATACACAAGTTGGTTCCCCTGAATACAACACCGCTTTCGATATTTGCCTGTACCGTTGCATAAGTCTCTTTTTCATGACTTAAACTGAATTTATTGAAAAAATTTCCCTGCATGATTCATAAAGTTAATCTCCGAAATGCAGGACTATCAACCAAAATCGTTAATTCACCATATTCTAATAGCATTCTAATGTGCTTTTAATCAATATCTTACTTTCAGAGGTGAACTTTGTTAAAAAGACATGCAAAATCATTTCAGAAATATATTAGTTGCGACAGATTTTTCTCAATCCTGCAAAGATGCTATTGATACTGCCATAGCCATATGTAAAAAACACCAGGCTGTTTTACATCTCTTTCATGTGGTAGAAAACAGGTATCTCCTTTCGGAGGATAAGCTTGAAGTTTCCACTGAGGCTATTCGTAATGAAATTGACCAGGCTTCCCGTTCCCAATTATATAACCTTTATGAATTGATCGTTAGAAATCACAGCATATCGGTGCAAATACATATGCCTACCGGTATTCCATACGACGAAATTTGTAAAACCGCTACCGAAGTACCTGTAGACCTTATTGTAATGGGCACACATGGTTTATCAGGTTCGAGAGATTCCTTCATAGGCACGACAACATATAACGTAATAAAAAATGCAATAAAGCCTGTCTTAATTATTCCTTATGGATTTGGGACGGTGGATTTCAAAAACGTTCTTTTCCCGGTACGTCCGGGGCAGCGAATTTTCGCAAAATATGAATTAGTTGATGCTTTTCTTACAAACGCCCCTGTTATTTACAAGGTAGTTGTTTTCAGAACGGATGAAAAGGAGTTGTCAGGACCATACAATCACGAACTGGGTAAAATGATCAATTCCATGATTGGAAAAGGTGTTGCCTGCAGTAAAGAAATACATACAGGCCCTGATTTTGCAGAGAAGGTTTTGGAAATAAGCAGTTCTTTCTCTGCCGATTTGATTGCTGTCAATGCTTCATTGGAGTACAAATGGTCGCAGTTCTTTCTTGGCACGTATACGCAGGAGATCGTTAACCACGCAAAAGTGCCTGTACTGTGCTTTCGTTCTGCTGTTGATATAGCAAGTACACTTGCAGAAACAAAAGGTAAAATGTCAACCGCAGGCTTTAAACTCAATTAATTTTTTTATGCGTGTTTAACGGGTTTCTTTGGGTGTTTAAAGAGGCAGGCCGGCAATAGAATAGATTTTTCTAAAAACCGGCTTTGCCTTATCTTACTATCATCTGTTCAGCACATATAAATATGACCGAGGAAATAAAAATACTGATCGTAGAAGACGAAATAAAAATAGCTAACAGCCTGAAACAAGGTCTGGAAGAATTACAATATAAGGTAGACATTGCCTATGACGGCCTGATTGGTCAAAAACTTTTCTTAAGCAACCGCTATGATATTGTTTTACTCGACATCAATTTACCTGGCATAAACGGCCTGGATCTATGTGGTGTAATACGCCAACATGACCTGAAAATACCTGTATTGATGCTTACTGCTTTCGGGAGCACTGACGATAAGGTTCAAGGGTTTGAGACAGGCGCTGACGATTACCTGGTAAAGCCATTCGACTTTAAGGAATTACTGGCACGGATCAATGCTTTGTTGCGAAGAGTTGACCTTATCACCGATACAAAGGGTAAACAATTAAGTATAGCCGATCTGCAAATGGATCTTGAACGAAAAGAAGTGATACGCAGCGGCAAGCAAATAAAGTTAACGGCTAAAGAATTTCAATTGCTTGAATACCTGTTGCGCAATAAGAATAAGGTAGTATCAAGAGGTGATATTGCAGAAAGCGTGTGGGAACTTGATTTCGATACGGGAACAAATATCATTGATGTCTATGTTAATTATTTGAGGCGAAAAATTGACAGGGAACACACCCACAAACTAATACACACACAGGTTGGATTCGGGTACGTTATGAAAGAGGTTGCAGGGGAAGAATAAAAGAGGCTGCTTATTATATTTATGAAAGTTCAGCACAAGATCATATTGGCCTTTATGGCGCTTACCGGAATTATCTTCCTGCTTTCGTGCTTTTTGATCTATAATGTTTCTGCGTGGCAGAGAAACCAGGATTTCCGGAAGCGGTTAAAGAACCGTGCGATTACCACCGCCTCCCTTCTTTTTGAAGTAGAGGAGATAAGTGAAAATATCTTAAAAAAAGTGGACAGTGTTACTGTCAATGCACTTTATGATGAGAATATTCTCATTTTTAATTACCAGGATAAATTATTGTATAGAAGCGGTAAAGGGAAACACAACAGTTTCACACCCGATACGAATGTGTTGAATAAAGCGCACAGTAGCGGGACCTATTTCTTTTCCGTTGGTGAAAAGGAATCTGTTGCTTATTCTTATCCTGCAAAACAGGGAGAGGTCGTTGTAGTTGTTGCCGCAGAAGACCAGGATGGGAAGCACCGGCTTTCGCAATTGTTTTTATTACTTACTGTAACTTTTGGAACTGCCGTTATTCTATCCGCATTCGCAGGATGGATATTCAGCAGAAGAATTCTCAAACCCCTTGACAAGATCAGTCATACCGTTAAGACCATTAGCGCCGAGAATATAGAAAAAAGATTGCCGGGCAGCGGCATCAATGATGAATGGAATGAATTAACCAATACCTTTAACCTGCTTCTTGGCCGCCTGCAACAATCTTTTGAAATGCAGGGTCGTTTTATTGCCAATGCTTCACACGAATTGGCAACACCACTTACCGTTGTTGCCAGCCAGATCGATGTAACGCTTCAGCAGGAAAGAACTGCTGAACATTACCGCGAGATTTTACTATCAATAAAGGATGATGTCGATAATCTGTCTCATCTCGCCAAAAGCCTTCTTGAAATTGCCCGTACGGCAAAAGGGGGAAGCCTGCAAACTTCATTTATAAGGATCGATGAATTAATGCTCGATGTAGCGGCTTCTCTTACGAAATTCACTCCGTCATGTAAAATAGACATGCAGACAGATGAATTACCTGATAACGAGGCAGAGTGTACTGTCAATGGCAACTACGATTTGTTGTTTAGTGCATTCAGAAATATAGTTGAAAATGGATGCAAATATTCTGTTGATAATACAGTTACTGTAAATATTGCTTTCGTATCTAAAAAGATTGTACTCCTGTTTAAAAACAAAGGACAATTCGATGTTTCCGATATCAATTATCTCTTTCATCCTTTTTTCAGAGGCGAAACTGCTTTCAGAGAAAAAGGCTACGGAATAGGGTTATCGCTGGCACAGCGCATCCTCCAGCTTCACAAAGGTGAAATTAAAGCAGAAAATTTTGGTGTAGAAGAAGTATTGTTTACGGTTTTGCTCCCTGCGGCATACTAAGAAGGTCTCAGATGTTTCGCAGGTATTCTTTTTTGTAATGCATAGCAATGGCATGACCAATAACCTGACAAAGTTCCTTATCCGAAAAACCTTCTGAATCCCATTTTAATTTTACGGTGTCAATGCAGTTGAGTTTCGGAATGAAGCCACTTTTTTTGGATGAAGTAAATTCTACACTGAACATCTTCCCTTCTGGGAAACTAATGTCTTTTACCGTTGCATCGTACAAGATATTGTTACAACTGAAAATGATTACAAATTTTTTCATACGGGGCTGGTTGATTTATCCAAGTCTTGCCGGGGCAAGCTAAATATAATACGGACTAAATCCGGGTTTAGGATATTTTCTAATGACTTTTTAATCTCCACAAATAAATTTTAATCTCTTTTTCATGAGTTCCTCGCAGCATGTTTCTAATTTGTGTAAGTAATCGCAGGGAATGAACACAACGATAAAAAAAATATTGGTACCTGTTGATTTCAAGGCAGAATCACTCAGTGCGCTACAACATGCTGCAGAAGTTGCGTTAAGAAATAAAGCTATTATTTACCTGTTGCATGTAATTAAAAAGCCATCATTACTAGAGAAGTTGTTTTATTTTTCGAGAGTGAACAGGGAAAATGAACAAAAGAAGTCCTTTCTTGCTACCTGGAAAAAAACAGTTGAACAGCAATATCAAGTTCCGGTTCTCGATATTATACTGGAAGGCAATATTTGTTTCCAGATACATCAATTTACAGTATCCTCGGGTATTGATTTTATTTTTATGGGCTTCAGCCGTCAACAAGGCATATACAGTAAATTTTCAGGTAGCAAGTCAAGAAAAATATCCCGGCAATCCGGCGTTCCTGTCGCCACTATCTTCCACCATTCAGGCCTGCCATTCAAATGGAAAAATGTGGTCATACCCGTAAGCAGCTTAAAACCAGAAATGAGAATAAGAATGCTTTTGCATTTTGCAATGCAGTACAGGATAAAGATACACTTTGTAGCAGTTCATGACAGTACTATGGATCATTCAACTGAAAAATTTGATTTGCTTGTGGAATGTATAAAACTTGTAAAAATGTTTGGCAATATAGCAGTAGATTGTAAAAACCTGGAAGATGATGATCTTACCAATGCTGCCTGGAAGTATGCAAAAAAAATAGATGCCGATGCGCTTATTACGAATAGCGGAAATGAAATGTATCGCACAGAAAAAAGTCTTGCCGATGCAGAACAAGACCAGAGTGAGCAAATAATATTAACTGTCGGTGTATAATGCAGGCGCCTCAGTAGAAGGTATCTCTGAGTATTTTATATTGTCTGATCAGTTTAAACATTGCTTAAAGAAACTTGCATTCTAACTTTATCATTAAGTTAGTCGTGTTTTCTTTTTACTCCTCAGGGACCCATCTGTCAGGGACAGGTTGAATTATATGCTACGGTAATGCCATACTACAAATACTAAAGGAATTAATTATGCCTCGGATATGCTTTTCATTTTATTCTTTTAAGTTTTCCTCACATAAAATCTCTGTGTTTACCCGCCGAAGTTGATATCTCCGGGATATAGATAAACTTTTTTCTAATGAGTTTCTAATCTCAGATTAATGTACGTCTAATTTATGGTAAGTACCTTTAAACCAAATAAAGCAGATGTCTGACTATTTCAAAAAAATCCTGATACCAGTTGATTTTTCAATAAATACAGACGTAGCAGTGAACAAAGGTTTGCAATTGGCTCATTATGGTAGTACCATCCATTTGCGCTGGCCAGACAGGTATATTTCTGATGTGTTGCCTTTGGGGTCCATGGTACAGGTGTGGGCAGTTTAGTGAGATAAAAAGAGTTTCAACAGATCAAAACAAATAGTTTTTTCATAGCAGGTTTATATTTCGGTTTAGGCGGTTTAAGCCTGGCAGTAATTGCCAGGCTTACCTTCGGTTTTTTGCGATCAATACATATTGCCTTAGCAATAGCGGGCAATATGTTTTTTGGTGTCTCGTTTTTTAGCATTACTTCATAACACTTCTATAAATGGAAGTCATTGATCAAAAAACCAGCATTTTACTAACCCTGCTTGTTCCTTGTGTATTAGCAGTTATTGTAGTTATTTACTTCTTAATAAAAGAACAATATAATAATGATAACAATGGGAGTTATTAAAAAACATCTTTCTAGTTCAGAAGGCAGCATACATTGCGGGCGATTTCATGCTGAACTGACCTGTTTGACACTATTATGAAATGAAGGTTATCTTTAAAGTTAAATCCTCCGGGAGCGAAATTGCGAAAAGTATTTAAAGGATGATTTTTTTAAACGCTCTTTTGCTGGTTGGACTGGGATTTTTAATCGGCGGGCTTGGAACAATGATAGGCGCTGGTGGCGGTTTTATTCTTGTTCCTGTATTACTGCTTTTATATCCACATGCACAGCCTGAGATAATTACCAGTATATCACTGGCAATTGTATTTTTGAACGCATCTTCGGGTTCCATGGCTTATGCCAGGATGAAGCGGATAGATTATAAATCAGCAATGATATTTGCAGCTGCTACATTGCCTGGTGCCATCATAGGAGCTATCAGCACCTCTTATATTCCACGACATACATTTAATCTAATACTCAGCATTCTGCTCTTTGTAATCTCTATTGTCCTGTTTCTAAAACCTCGCAAGCGTGTTTTTGAAGAAGCAAAAAATAAGAAGTATCATGTGGACCGCTCTGTAACCGAAAGAAACGGAGAACAGCACCAGTACTCCTTCAATAACTTTACTGGAATCGCCCTTAGCTTTATTGTCGGGTTTATTTCAAGCCTTCTGGGGATAGGAGGCGGAATCATTCATGTTCCTGCACTTATCAGGTTATTGAGTTTTCCTGTTCATATTGCTACAGCTACATCTCATCTCATTCTCGCATGTATGGCTTTAACCGGAACTATCGTACATGTTATGCAAGGTAATTTTAAGGATAGCTGGCTTCTTACGGTATCGATCGGCCTTGGGGCAGTCATTGGGGCGCAGGTAGGCGCTAAACTCTCTGATAAAATAAAAGGCCCGGTGATTGTAAGAATATTAGCCATTGCCCTTCTCTTAGTAGCTATAAGATTGTTTTTTCAATAGGTGCCTGAATAAGGCCTGTAGAAGTTGTAGATCTCCTGTAAAGCACCAGTATCGAACATCCCGCTATTATTAATAGAACTGAAATGATTTCTGATTGTGCCAGGTGAATAAACCCCCAATCGTATTTGTAATTCACTTTAATCTTTTCAATAAAAAATCTTTCCAAACCATTTAAGATAAGATAGAAACCAAACAAGTGCAAAGCCTGTTTAAATTTTCTTCTAAGCGCCCAAATTGGTATAAATAAGAAAGAACAAATAAAGGCCTCATATAAGGAAGTTGGAAATACCGGAATAGGGAGCATAGCGCAATATTTTCCCGTACAACCTTCAATAGGAATACCTTCGTTAATTACGTTGTGTGGAAAATTCATGGCGAACAGCCAATCCGGAAATCCATTCGGCGCTGCAACATAAGTGTGAGGTATTTGATTTACTAAGCCGAATTGCTGACTGAAATACGAAGCATGCAAAGCTATCGATTGATTAAAATCATTTCCAGTAGCCAGCCCCACAGAACCATCGGGCCGGCTTATATAGGCGTTATTAAAAATGCCCCAGTCCCCGTCTCCGGAAAAATGACAGCCCAACCTGCCAATCGCATATGCAATTATAAGCGCAGGTGCTGCTGCATCACAGAAATGACCAAAATTTATTTTATGCTTCTTGCAATAAAGAAAAATACTCAATGAAGCCACAATTAGTCCACCATAAAACGTAAGACCACCTCCCGAAAATAAATTTCCTGCCGGATCCCGTATAAAATCATCCCATGTCTCTAATGCATTAAAAAGTTTGGCCCCTATTAGTCCACTAATTACCGCAATAACTACAAATGCACCAGTCCTTTGATGTGGGTAAACCTGAATCTCTTCACCTACAAGCTCCATTTCCAGCAGTTTACCCGAATGCTTTTTCGCATCCGGCTTTACCGATAACCAGGGTTTCAATTGACCCAAGCGCTCTTTTCGTTTCAACTCATTCTTTAATATCCAGGCACCTGCTAAAAAGGCAATGGCCATAAAAAAACCGAAAGTCTTAATAGCCGACAAAAATGCCGGACCTTCAGTCTTAAAAATTGTTTCAAAAAGATATTGAAAATCAGGGTACATTAATTGCATTTTTGGTTAAAGAGCAAAAATATATTTATCATCCTGATTACTTGTATACATTACTCCTTAAGTGATGTTTCTAATCACATTCTAATGCACTGTTTCATTAAATAATTCCCCGATAAAGTAACTTGTAATTACAAATCAGAGTGATTTTTTTATTCACAGGAATGAAACATACAAAAACACATAATCTGACTGTTATGGCCAATATTGCGGAAGCATTGACCAGCCTGGATGACATTGGACGTGCAGACCCTCTGCCATTTCTTTACATAAGGATACGGGCAAGGCTCAATTCAACACAATTTAGTCCGAAGCAATACTGCCTTCTTGAAAAAATTGGATTTTTCATTTCCAGGCCAATCATAGCGATTTCATTTTTGCTCTTTATTTTTTTTCTTGACGGATTAGCCATTCAGTCAACTTTCACAAACCACCCGAAAAAGTCTGAAAATTCAGGTGAGGAGTTTTTCAGAAGTAATTATGATTCTGTTGAAAGCCTGTTTTACAGCCTTCCCGAAAACGAAGACATTTCTATTTATTAGGCAAGACCAAGATTGAGCAATGAAGCAAACCTTACAATACCTGGTTTTTCCTGATGGAATTTTATATAACAAGCGAAATGGCACACTTCGAACCCATAAAGGAAACTCACTCTTCAGTTCAATCTCTGGAAAGGATTTTGCCTGAAACCAAAAAAGACAACCTTTTGCAAGATTGTCTTTTTGGAATTAATGTCGGGATGACAAGATTCGAACTTGCGACCCCACGCCCCCAGACGTGTGCCCCGCAACCTGCGGGGCTACATCCCTAGAATTAATCTTTTAAATGCTGCACCTCCCTTCCAGCTTTTAATTTGCTTTTCTCTCGCAAGTGCTAAGACCGTATTTTCAAATTCTTCTGTTAAGATTAATTTGAAAGGTATTCTGTTCTTTGTAGAACGTTGCTTACCGGCATTGTGAAAAGCTAATCTTGCTCCCACATCGTGGGTTTCACCAATATAGTATTTGTGGTCTTTTAGGCTTTAAAGTATGTAAACAACAGGCAACTTAGTTCTTACACAACTAACATTGCAATGCTTTACAATATTGCTGAGTTGTGATTTGCTTTCAAACTTTTGACTAACTTAGTTCTTACACAACAGTTGGGTTAACATTGATATGACCCCCCAAAGTTGTGATTTGCTTTCAAACTTTTGACTAACTTAGTTCTTACACAACTGGAAATATCGGCTATCCTGGCGGTTACTGTTGTGATTTGCTTTCAAACTTTTGACTAACTTAGTTCTTACACAACATTTTTTTTCCTTTCTTTCCTTTCTGCTTTGTTGTGATTTGCTTTCAAACTTTTGACTAACTTAGTTCTTACACAACACCGTGTCCATGGTAGGGCCGCCATCAATAGTTGTGATTTGCTAAGTTAGTC
>Ga0193752_1003642_pt1 | contig 10504 bp, 10 predicted proteins | sample H1c1metaG_FD_144924 | JGI IMG/M metagenome (GOLD analysis project Ga0193752, IMG submission 144924) | Soil microbial communities from a riparian zone of the East river system, Colorado, United States - H1c1 | ecosystem: Environmental > Terrestrial > Soil > Riparian zone | place: USA: East River...
ACCGGCAGCGTCGCGTCATGGAACGCATAGGCAGTCATCGTGGCGCCGTCGCTCATGACTGCACCGAGCTCAACGCCAGCGCCACGGTGGCGATGACGGAGACGCCGAAAATGGAAGCGCCAAGCAGCCGCCTGCGGCTCGTCTCGACCCACAGGATGACGCCGCTGATCGACAGGAAAACCAGGCTGCCGGCGAGCGTGTCGATCAGCAGGATCCAGGCAACCGGCATGCCGACGCCCTTGTGCAGATTGGCGAGGGTGGCCACGAAACCGTTCTGCGTCGTGCGCACGCCGACCGACTTGTTGCCGCTCCAGTATTCGACCTGGATCACTCTGTTGGGTCCGCCAAAAACAAAAAACCAACGCTCAGGCTGCATCAACGACTTGTCATCCGTCCAGGGGAGCCGGCGCGCCTTCTCGACGCGCATCTGATTGGGCGGTCCTGCGATCTTGAGCGTCTCGCCCAGCCATGCTGCCATCGCCGCCGCCGTCGCCGGAGCGGGCTCCGGCAGCGTCAATTGCGCATTGATCTGCTGCTGGTTCGGCAACTCGATCTTCAGCACGGCACGATGATTGAGCCAAAATCCACTGAAACCGGCCATCAGCCCCAGGATCGCTCCCCAAAGTCCGAACCAACCATGCGTCTTGCGTACCCACTGAACGAACTTGATCCGGCCTGCGCTCGCCATCAGGTCTCGCTCCACTGCCGCAGCAGGTTGTGATAGCAGCCGATCAAGGTACGGCGCGCCGTCTCGTCAGCGTCCGTCTCGTTCAGCTTCTGAATCGCCGTATCCATTTCGAGCAGGATGGCGCGCTTGGCGTCGTCACGGATCAGGCTCTGTACCCAGAAGAAGCAACCAACCCGGACGCCGCGCGTGATCGGCGTGACTTCGTGCACGCTGGTTGCCGGATAGACCACCATGTCGCCTGCCGCGAGCTTGATCCCCTCGTCATCATAGCCGTCGTCGAGCCGCAGCTCGCCGCCGTCGTAACTGTCCGGATCGGAAAGGAACAATGTCGCGGAGATGTCGGTGCGCAGCTTGCGGCCATCGTGCGGATGGATGCGCACCCCGCCGTCGACATGCTGGCCAAATTTCATGCCTTCGCTGTAGCGGTTGAACATCGGCGGATAGACGATATTGGGCAAAGCAGCACTGATGAAGGTCGGGTGAATTTCCAGCGCGCCGAGAATGATCCGCTGGCACGCCAGCGCGACGTCAGAGCGCTCGTCGATTTGCTGGTTGAGTTTTACCGGGGCGCCCTGATAACCGGCCGTGACAAGACCGTCCACCCACGCATCACCGGCGCGATCGAGAAGATCGCGCACGGCTTTGAGTTGGTTGGCGTCGAGTACATTCGAGATGCAGAGCAGCATACTTCCTTCTTCAAGACCCCTGCCTAGAAGCGCTTGGTCAGAGTCAGCATGGCTGTACGACCGCTACCGGGCACGGCACGGCCACCGTCCGAGGCCATGAGCTGATCATAATACTTCACGTCCGTTAAATTGAAGACATTGAGACGCACGTCGAAGGTCGGGAAATGATAAGCCGCCATTGCGTCGAAACGAAAGAACTGCGGCGCTTGCACGGTGTTGGTGTTGTTGGCGTAGCGTTGCCCCATGTATTGCACGCCACCCCCCAACTCGATTTCCGGTGTGATGGCATAGGTCGACCACAAAACGGCCGAATAGGTCGGCGTGTTGAGCGGGATCATGTTTTGCGTTCCCGCCGCGATGCCGTTGATGATCCGCGCATTGAGATATGTGAAGCCGCCGAAGACTTGCCACTGGTCGGTCAGATGGCCCGAGATGCCGGTGCGAGCACCCTGGACACGAACAGTGCCGGTGGCATTGAAGGTGCCGTCCGGGTTCTGGGAACGCGCATTGTACTTGGTGATCTGGAACAGCGCGCCGGTCCACGACAGATTGCCCGAGAAGAAATCGAGCTTGGCGCCCACTTCAAAGGCTTCGTTGTTTTCCGGTGGCAGTGGCTGGGTAGTACCCGTCGTCGAGACAAGCTGCTCGAGCGAAGGGTTGAACGAGGTGCTGTAGGACGCATAGTACGACATCCAGTTGGTAGGCTGGACGATGGCGCCGCCACGGACACTGAGAAAGTTCACCGTCTGACTCATCCCAGGGAGCGTCGTACTGCCTGGGACGGTCATCGAGTTGAAGGAGTTGGACACGTTCGCCTGGTAGATATCGTAGCGCAATCCCCCGACGAGCTTGAAGTACGGCCCTATGTCGATCGTGTCGTTGAAATAGCCCGCATAGTCCTGGGCGTTGGCGCCAGCGACGTTGCCTTGCGTCGACACCAGATAGCCTGGCGCACTGTTGTTGGGCTGCATCAGAGGCGTACACCCATTATAGCCCGTCGTCGCGGTAGCCGCCTGCATCGGTGCACCGATACAGGTTCCATTCCGCTGCGTTTGATTGTTGTTGTAGTTTTCGAAGCCGAACTCGAGGCCTAACAGCAGATTATGGTGCAGGAAGCCGGTGTTGAAGTTCGCATTCAGCTCGGTGTCGTTGTAGATCGATGTGTCGTAGATGACCCGATCATGGCTCTGCTGGCGAACGAAGAGGCTGCTGTAAGGCAATCCGGAGTAGGTTTGGCCAAGGTAGGAGACCGGCGTGAACACGCCAGTCGGCCCGACGGTGCCGATTCCCTGGGGAGCGGTCTCTCGGACGTTGGTGTTGACGTAGTTGAATTGCGTCTGATTGCGTAGCACGAGATCCTTGTTGAACTTATGCTGGATCTGCGAGCCGAGCATGATCACGGTCGAGTCGGTATAGTCGCTGTCGTATCCATAAGCAGTGTTGCGCGGCACGTCGACGGGGAACCCGTTGAGCGGCGGGACGCCATAGTCCACCTGATCGTGATTGTGCTGGATCAGCGCATACACGGTGACTTCCGTCGGCGTGCCGATGCCGAATTTATAGGAAGGCGCGATGCCGAAATCGAGGACATCATTCTGATCGCGCGTCGAGATAGCACCTTGCTGGAACATCACGGCCACGCGGCCGGCCGACGTTTCGTCGATCGGCTTGTTGATGTCGGCCGTGGTGCGTACCAGACCGTTGGTCGTGGCGGAAACCGAGACTTCGCTTGCGTCCCTGAGCGACGGCTTCTTCAGCACCTGGTTGATCACGCCGCCGGTCGAGCCGCGGCCGAACAGCATCGAGGACGGACCCATCAACACTTCGATCGATTCGAGTGCGAAGGTGTCGCGATAGTACTGGCCGCGGTCGCGCATGCCGTCGAGGTAGATGTCGGTGCGCGCCGAGAAGCCGTTCAGGTTGATGTTGGTGCCGATCGTGCCGCCTTCGGCGGCGCCGACGGTGAGGCCCGGCACGTTGCGCAGCGCGCTGGTCAGCGAGGTGGCCCCCTGCGACTGCATCAGCGCCTTGTCGATAATGGTCACGGACTGCGGAATATCGCGCAGTTCCGCCGGCAGCTTGCTGAAGCTGTTGCGCTGGTCGTTGAAATCCTCGCTCGGCCGGGCGCCCTTCACGGTGACTTGCGGCAAAGTCGAGGCCGGAGCACCCGCGGCACCGGGCTCCGCCGGTTTGGCGTCGGTCGTGGTTTGCGCCGGCGGCGTTGCCGGGACTTGCGGCGTTGTCTGAGCCATGGCCGCGGGAGAGATCAGCAGGCCGACAAGTGCGGTGTTGAGGGGCGCACGATATTTCACGGGCAATAAGTCCTTTTTTTATCGCAAGCGGTTATTCAGTGGCCGTAAAGCAATCGGGCGCGGCTCACGCAAATCATAGTGATTCGCATGTATATGTAAATGATAATCGTTCTCAGGACATAATTTAGGCGTTTTTTAGCCCGCATCCCGGAACCGGCTTTTTGCACGGGAAGTGCTTCCCCGCTCGAGACGAGCTGGAACGAAATCGGCCGCCAGAGCGGCGGCCGATTGTCGTTCAAGCCCTCAGCAGGACGCGTTGGAGGATCAGTCCCAGGCAGCGTCGGCGATCCGACCGTCGTCCGAGAGGACGAGCGTGAGCCGGTTCGGATCCAATGTGTAATTTGCAATGCCGTCGGTAGGCCGAATGATCCTCAGCGCGTAAGGCAGATCCTCCTCACGCACGATATCGGTCTTTGCCACGCCGGCCGGGGGCGTGGCGCCTTTCGCCAAGAAGTACTTGCCGAGGCACTTGCTGCAATCGTTTTCGGGGGGCTTGATTTCCGCATATCCCGGCAAGGTTTTCAGCGTTATCGCATTGCTTCCCGAGCGTACACGAATCGCCTTGTAGGGATGGCCTTCGGCGATCGGCAGCATCGCCTCGATGGGCATGAACGCTTCCAGCGGACTTGGCGTGGAGGGTGGGGTTGCCTGGAAGATGAGTTCGAGAACACCATCGTGCCCAACGCCACTGTTGATAGGCAGCAAGTGCGGTGAGTTCCAGGCAGACGATGTCACCAGCCCACGCGCCCGCACGATATCCATGCCTCCGGCGCGGGGTGAGCGAAGAACTTCCACACTCGTGACGAGGATGACCGGCCAAGGCCTCCCCTCCTCCTCCGCTGGCGCCGGTGCATCCTGAGCGTCGGTCGGGGATGCCGTATTTGCGGGTGTACCGCCCGGTTTGGCAGCCGATGGCGCGCCCCCAGCCGCGGGTTGTTGCGCATCGGCGCTGGCTGACCAGGTGAGCGGCCAGCCTGCCACCAACAGAGAAACGAGTGCGAACCGGAATGATCTCATCATGACACCCTTGATGGCATTGAAGTGGCTGGAATGGCCCGTTGCGATGCATGCGCCGCTCGCTCATCCCCCGAACCATCCGGCGCAAAAGTGAGCAAATCCGATGTCGACGGACCCTCTGCGGGCTGATCGTTCTCCGCCCAGCTCTGTTCGAGCCGGTCGTAGGCCTCCAGGATGAGGTCGGTCGGAACGATCTGCGTCAGCGTGCAGTAGGATGTCTCGGTGCCCGTGAAGCTGCCATTCTCGAACAGCTTGTTCACCGGCGCGCCACCGCCGCAGACCGAGAAATACGGGCAACTCGCGCTGCATGCGGCAACGCCGGCCTCGATGTCCCGGAAAAGCGCCGAGGCCAGACAGGTCTCGTAGATCTGCGCCAGCGAGTGGGTGTTGATGTTGCCGAGCAGGAAGTCGGCATAGTCGGCATTGCGCAGCCCGAGCAGTTCCGGCGAGAAGCTCGATACATTGCCATGGCTGTCGACATTGATCATGGCGAGCGGCTCGACCTGTATGTTCCGCGTCGGGACCTCGTTGGGCCGGAATACGCGCGGAATGGCGAGATCGATCTCGCGCAGGAATTGCACCCGATTGCTTGCCCTCGCGAGATGCCAGAAGGTGCGCAGGAAGGTCTCGTAGCGCGCGCGCAGCTCGGATCCAGCGAACAGGCTGGAGACGTGATCGCCTTCCGACTCCTCCACATTGAAGCAGATGTGATCGATGCCTTCGGAGATGTAAAAGGCCAGCAGTTCTTCGGGCATTGCGAGGCTGTCGTGCGACAGCACCGATATCACGTGGAACGGCACCTTCTCTGATCGCAGGCAGCGGATTCCCGCGATGGTCTTGTCGAAAGTACCCTTGCCGCTGCGAGTCTTGCGATGGACATCGTGCAACTGCTGCGGGCCATCGATGCTGACGCCCACGCCGACGCTCCAATCGCGGAACAAGGCGCACCACTCTGGATTGATCAGCATGCCGTTCGTCTGGAATGCATGCCTTACGATTACCGATTGGGGGCGCATCCGTTCTATCGCCTCGAAGGCCTCGCGATAGAACCCGACGGGCACGGCAAGCGGCTCGCCAGCATGCCAGATCACCGTGATTTCCGGACAGGCCCACCGTGAAGCAAACACCTCCGCGAACAACTTCGCCACGGTCGATTGCGCAATCACGTGCCTGTTGTTGCGGTCAGGCAGATAGCAATAGGTGCAATTGATATTGCAGAACGCCGTGGGCTGGATGACCACGACACCGATTTCGGGTCTACCGGCTGGCATTTGAAGATTGGGCACGGCCGACATCGGCCTTACCAGTTGTGCCAGCCGTTGTGCCAGCCATTTCCCCAAGGGTTGAAGAGTTGGTTGAGCAGGCCGCCGTTGCCCCAGCCATTATGCCAACCGTTCCCCCAGCCACCGTTATGCCAGCCGCCGTTGCCCCAACCTCCGTTGCGCCAGCCGCCATTGCGCCAACCGCCGTTTCCCCACCACGTCAGCTGGGTCTCGGGCTCGGTCGAGAGGTTCTCTTTGTCTTCGGTGGCCTGGCTCAAGGCTTCAGATACGGAAATCCGAATAGCCTGGAGGCGCAGCGCGACCAGATCGGATCTATCGGCAACAGCATTGTCGCTATCCGGCGCGGCCTTCGCCTGTGCGCCAGCAGATGCGAGACTAATGGAGAGGCCCAGCGCCCCTGCGGGCAACAGGGCGGCCAAGCCACACAACGATCGGCGATCTCGGGCCATCCATTTTCTCCCAAAGCCTTCAAGCCCAATGTCTCAACAGCAATGGGCGCAACGACGTTGTTGCTATGATTTTCAGATTAATCTGAGTTCCAATCGACTGACAAATGAAACTTGCTTGGCGGGCGCTATCTGGAAAATGCGATGGCTTCTCGCTCCGTGTGAAAGTGACAATCATGTTTCCTCAGTGCTTCTGCGGAACCGCATCCGGTCGTTGCATCGACCAGGTTTTCTCAAGTGGAATTGTGTTGCCAGCTGGTGCCGCGGTAAGCCACGACTTGGCCTACGGGCCCAAACGCCTCGCAGCGATTGCGCACAAACTAACTAATGATCCCAGCGCGCGGAGGGAGCCTAGACAGTGGCGGCGAGCTCGACGAGCTTTGCAATGGTGTTGATGTTCCGTGCCGTGCCCTTCTCGGCCGCGGGTATCTTCAGCCTCGAACGCCCCATGCCGGCGCCATAGGCGACATAGATCTCGCGCTTGCCCAAACGCACCTCCTCATCCTTCCGGCCCGTTACACGATCGAGGGCGTCGACTGGCGGTGGATCATCCAAGAAGATGGCGACGGTCCAATTCGGGGCTGATCCAGGAAACGGATTGGATTTGAGAATCGCCGCCATTTCGTCTGGTGCACGAACAATGACGCCGACCGGTTTTCCAGCGTAGGCCTGCAGGCGCTCTTCAAGCGCCGCTTTGATTTTCGACGCTGACCGTTTGGCGGCGAAGACCACATTACCGCTGGCGACATAGGTTTCGATTTTCGTGAAGCCCGCGGCTGCGCACATCGCCTTCAGCTCGGCCATAGGAAGCTTGCCTGTTCCACCTACATTCCCGGCGCGCAGGAGAGCAATGTATGCCGGCATTCAACGTCCTTTCAGGGCATAGTCACAGGCATCTTGCCCAAGGCAGGCGTAGAGTATCGAAGAGTGGTGCAGGTTCGGCGCACTCGGCTGGATTTGAACCAAGTCTCGTTGGCTTTCTGTGTTTCTTCATCTTGCCTCTGACGATACGCAGCATCACCTGTCCGGGTGGCCGGGCTCGGGGCCTATTTTGCGGCGTTCTCGAGCAACCGCTGCAGTTCAGATGGCAGTCCCGGCGCCAGGGACATGGCCGTCGCCATCTCTTTCGTCACAACCTCATCGTCCGCGAAGCCGGAGCGGGTGGCAAGGGCAAGCGTGGCGAGATTGTGGAGATGGCTGAGGGCGCGTTGCTTGGCGTTCCAGCGCTTCGTTGCTTCCCGGTGGCACCGGGCAAATTCTTGAGCCTGCTCGCGCAAGGCGGGATCGACAATCTCGGCCAGGTCCACTCCGTCTGGAAGCACGACTCCTGAGGGGAGCGTCGGGGCAACAGATATGGACTCGGGTCCGCGCGCGACCACCGCTGCAAGCCGCAACCAGGCCAACAGCAAGAGCAGGTAGAGGCGCGAGCGCAGTGTGCGCTCCGGACCCAGGGAAACGAGCGCGAGCAGGTGTTCGGCGCAGCACGCCCGCGACTCGGTGAGAAGCGGGCCATCCCGGCGCAACGTGGCGCCGGCCAGCGCCAGCATCGCGTCCACCTGTTCCGCCGTAAGCGATGCGGTGCCAAAATCGTCGAGCATCCCGCAAACGGCACGGTCGTACTCTGCCGGCGTCAGATCGCGCCAAGCCTGCGCTTCCCTCTCCAACTGCTGCTTCATCGACACTCGGCTGGCACGGCTACGGCGCGCGAGCCCTGGTGGCGCCTTCCTTGCCGGTGCCTTCCCTGCCGCTGCTCCCGCCCATGATCTGGACGTGGTTGCCGGTGCTATACGGGGTGCCGGCGCCGGTGCTGCCGGCAATTCGGTAGGATTGGGGAATGGCCCACAAGAAGTCACCAGCACTGAAGGGTCCGGGCGCCCCGGGCGTGTTTGTGCCAACCGTATCGACGAGGCCGTTGTTGCTGGCGTCGAGACTGACCCATGTCCCCACCGGGTGCATTTTTCCGTTCCAGTGGAGAACCGAGTCGTAGTAGCCGCTGGCGACGGCAGCTACAGATTCCTCCCGGACTTGGATACGCGAAAACGAAACATTGGTGGGTTGGATGGTGACGGTGGCCACGAACCCCGAGCCGGCCAGCCCGGCGGTGTAGGCGCGATCGCTTTTCCAGGCGAGCGCTCGCTCGCTCGGCGCCACCACGTTCATGGAGACCGAGCAACGCGCGCCCGAGGCAGGCGTGGCCGTCACCATGGCGGTCGTAGCGGCGGCGGGTGCAGTCCAGGTGATCGTCGTGCCGCTGGCAGGAACGAAGGTGCCGCCGGTCGACGTCCATGTCGCCGAGATGGAGGCCGTCATCACAACCTGCTCGTTGACGCCGACATCGGTTCGAGTGTTGGAACTGCCGTCAGGCGCGGCCACCAGAGCTCTGGTGGCTATAGTGCACGTGGGCGACGGCCGGGCCGCGGGCGGCGGCGAAGCTGGTGGAGTAGGCGAGGTTGTCGGAGTGCCCTCCGATACCGGCCCCGGACCCTCCTCCGGTTCCTCCGCGGTATAAGATTCCGGTGTTTGTCCGTTCAACGACGTGCGGCTGCCATCGCGCTGTTCCGGAGGGTAAACCGGAATGCGAGAGAAATCCCGCAATAGTCCTCCACCCGAAGGCGCCAATGTGCCCGGAGATGGCGGCTCCCGTTGGAGCGCAGCCTGATTACCGCCGGCTTGATTCCCGATTGGCCGTTGCAAGGCGAGCAGAGGGTGTTCGGCCCGTGTCGGCTCTGCGGAAGCGTTGCGCAATCGCCGAACGGCAGCGTCGTACGATCGCTTCGAATCTAGATTCTGCTTGGATGCCACGTAGGCTGGCTGCATTTGGCTCTCCTGCCGGATATGAAAGGAATGCCGTTCCCTTTCCGTCGTGATGACCAACGCAACGTGGCGATATTCGTGGCAGATTCGGCCGATTCGAACAACGATATTCTAGTTTGCCAAGGGAATCCGGATTCAGATAGCCGGCCACCGGCAACATTGGCGACCGGCGCTTTAAGCCCATTTTCTTAGCGAAAAAGATGGAGTTTCGGCAGAGGCCCGAAGGGCTGAGTGCCAAGCTGGTTTTGGCGTGGTTCCCCGCTTTCGCCGGCGCACGCCCAGGGGCGGCATCAGTCGGGCGATCGGAAGTTGCTTCGGTAGCGGCCAGGCGCCTGGCCGACCAGCCGGCTGAAGGCCTGCGAGAATGACGGCGCCGATTCGTAGCCCACCGCGCGCCCGATTTCGTCAATGGTTCTGCTGGTTTCCCGCAGCGCTCTGGCGGCGAGATTCATCCGCCATCGCGTGACATAAGCCAGCGGCGGTTCTCCAACGAGCCGAGCGAATCGGCGCGCGAAAGCTGCCCGTGATTGCGACGCGCCGTCAGCCAGCGATGCGACGGTCCATGGATCGGCCGGCCGCTCGTGGATGAAACGGAGCACTCGCGCGATCCCCTTGTCGCGCAGGGCTCCGAACCATCCCGCTGTTCCGGGAGCTTGATTTTCTATCCAGGCCCGCAACAAGAAGACCAACACGCTGTCAAGAAGGCGGGGAGCCACAATGTCATGGCCGGCGAGGTCGTCGCTTGCCTCGACGCGCAGAAGTTCCATTGCAAGCCGCAACGATTCGTTTGCGTCGATCTGTTCGCGGGTCAAATGGATCAGGGGCGGCAGCAGCGAGATCATTGGATGCGGGCCCGCGCCGTCCAGCGAATATTTTGCGCAAAGAAGGGTCGTCACGCTATTCCCGCGAGGCTGATCGTTCTCGCTCAGTTTCGCTGAAAGCAAGGTACCAATTGGCGACACCGGCGCGTCGGATGGGTCGCCAAGGCTATGGCCGACCCCGGCAGCGACGAGGATCACGTCGCCCTCAGACAGGCGAACGGGTTCCGTTCCGCCAGCCAGGCGCAGCCAGCATTCGCCCTGCTGCACGACATGAATGGCGGCGTTCCTCATCGGATCGACTGAAATGCCCCAGGGCGCCCTCAGATTGGCCCTGCCGATCACGGCACTTCCAATCCGCACGGAAGCCAGAACGTTCGACAAGACATCCATGCAAACCATCCTTCGACTATGAGCCGGCTGGTGACGTGAGACGATTG
>Ga0193752_1003643_pt1 | contig 10502 bp, 11 predicted proteins | sample H1c1metaG_FD_144924 | JGI IMG/M metagenome (GOLD analysis project Ga0193752, IMG submission 144924) | Soil microbial communities from a riparian zone of the East river system, Colorado, United States - H1c1 | ecosystem: Environmental > Terrestrial > Soil > Riparian zone | place: USA: East River...
GAGTTCGGAGTTTGTCGAACATCATCATCCGCCGCTGCTGTTCATGGGCGGCAAGTATTATTCGAGTTCCAGCCTGAAACCGCTATAGCAACGCTGGCATCAGTGGTTGGTATTGTCGGTGCGATAGCCGCTGTCGTAATATCTCGGTGGGTCTCGTAGTACCTCGCGCAAACTCGTATCACTAGTACCTACTTTCACCCAGGGAGAACACGCATGGAATCCAGTTCCGTCACCCGTGACGGTTTTGTCAAAACCAAATCACATGGCCGTATCCATTATCGCGAGGCGGGTCAAGGTAACAATCGCCCCGCACTGATGCTGACGCACACCAACGGCGCCTCTGCGCATCAATACGAAGCCATCGCATCGCTGCTGGCCAAACACTTTCGTGTCATTTCGTGGGACATCCCAGGACATGGCGACTCCGACCGCATCCAGCGCCACTACAGCATGGAAGATCACGCCAAGGCACTGGCCGCCCTGATGACCGCGCTCAAAATCAAGGCCGCGCACATCAGCGGCGCGTCGGTCGGCGGCAGCGTTACGCTTGCTTTCGCCAGCCTGTTTCCAGCGCGTACGCTCACCGCAGTACCAGTGGAAACGCCATGCCGCAATAACGACGAATGGGGCGCGAACTGGCATCACACCGAAGGCAACTTTGGTTTACCGATGCAAACCGCAGCACAAATCAAGGAAAGAGTCGCAGTCGTCGACGCCGCACTCGAACAGCGCTGGAATATCGACCGCTGCAAAGCCGGCGCGTGGGCCATGGTGGACGTGATGTGGGGCATACGCGAATTCAATGCAGTAGGCGCCGCAAAAAAAATCAAAAAGCCGATGATGATCGTCTATGGCAAGAGGGGCCCGACTATCGCGCTCAAAGACCGACTCACCGGCGCAGCACCCAAAGCCAAACTCACCATCATGGAAAACTCCGGCCACTTCCCGATGCTGGATGAGCCGTCGGCGTTTGCGGCGCTTTATATCAAATTTTGCTCTTCGAAATAAGTCAATAAAATCAAATACTTATAATAAATTAACTGGTTCCATTTTCGGCACGTTTGATTGTTCTGAGCGCCCATCCAGCGCTTAACTTGCGGAAATCCGCGCTTGCCTCTTAAATTCGTCTTTTGCGAGAGGTAAGCGTATGCAGTTCGTATGCGATGGACCCAGCGGAACCTGGTTCAAGATGGAGACCGAGGGCGAAGCGATCTTGGAATCGCAGCTCATGAAGCACGCGGTCGAGAAGCATTTTCGCCAGGCGGCCGAGGAAGCGGCGAAGACGTTCGTGCCGCCTGCGTCGGCGTGGTCGTTCGAGCAGAAGATCGGCCTGAAGAGCCACGTGCAGAAGGTGATGCCGATCTTCGCTACCCTGCGTGACCGTGAAGGGGCGGGACTCGCCACCGCCATGCTGCCGCCGGCCGGCAAGGACGAGACGTCGTTCCGGTCGATTGTGGTGGGACCGGCGAACGCCGATCCCTACCCGAAGTACGGCGAGGACATTAAGGCCCTGGCCTTGCACTATGGCCTCACACTGGACCCCGCGCGCTGCTTTCCTTATCGGCGCGGGTGAGATGCGGGAGCGCCGGGTGTGGTGCTATTCTCGCGCATACAAATCGAGCTGGACCCTTTGATTCACGCGCCCACCTATTTTACTAGCGCAGTTGAAGTGTCACCTCGAATGCAATTAAACGTCTCAGTTGTTCGGACCAAGGGGCGAGTGTCGGATTTCTTTACGCCTCGCTAATGACGTCCGAATTGCGTGGTAAAGACTAGCAATCTATTGATTGCACGAAGTTATTCGTAAGGCACTGCGTCAGCGTAAGCGGGCAAACCAACTGATTTTCTAAAATTCGGAATTTTTTCGAGTTTCCTGACTTCACCTGTTTGACAGGACACCTGCGAACACAAAAGTATGCAACATGTTGATTGCATATAGTTGTCTTAAGATTTACTCAAAAATTTCAAGCAGAAAATCTTGGCTTTATATTTGATTTTTTTGAAAGTGTCGAAAAATTTTACACTTCTGGCACCGTTTTCTGAAAAGTTAATCAGAAGTTGCGTAACCGTCTGAATTTATAATACTTATCTAAATGTGGTACGGTTATTGCGTGCGTGATGTTACAACGCTTAACCAAACCATTGAGGGGATCAGCAATGAAGAATGTCTTGAAGCTTATTTCGTTGGCACTGGTACTTGGATCGGGAGTAATAGCGTCGGCATCCGCAGCGGTAATATATGACGAAAATATTAGTGGCGACGTTTCGGATAGTTTGCCCGGGACAACCTTGGGTGCGCTTTCGTTGGGAACGAGCACTGTCATAGGCAATCTGCCGGGCAATTTTGACGACGATTGGTTCGAGTTTACTATCGCTGCTGGCTTACAACTCGACGGTATAATCATCTCTGCGTTTACCGAGGTCAGTGGCGCTGGAAATGGTGGTAATCTGGGCTTTTCCCCCGGTGGATTGAACGCCGCGGGCCCTTTCACCGCAGCACAAATAGGTCAAGACGTCCTCGATATTACGGGTCCTACGACGACGCTCGGGCCAGGTACCTACAGCGTTAAAGCCGGCACCGGTAGTAATCAAAACACGTATGCTTTCGATTTCGTCGTGTCTTCAATCAACGTTGTGCCTGAGCCCGCCTCGCTCGCCCTGCTCGGCCTTGGTCTAGCCGGTCTCGGATTCAGCCGCCGCAAGAAAGCATAATGTAATTGGTCTTCACTCAGACCCTGCTTCGGCGGGGTTTTTGTTTGCGTTGCTTGGGCTAATATTTCCGGTTGTGGAGCGCGAAGTCGTAGCCATGCTCCAATTAAATGATTCGATTGAACTGCCGAATAGCTGACGCTCGCCACCTTCTGCAACGGGTCGATTTGCCACATTCAGATTCTCCGAAAACAGTCGGACACCGCAAGTCACATCAACAATTTTCCAGTAGCTTGTGTTAACCCTTCACACACAACACTTGCTTCAAAGTGTGCACGACTTCAATCAGATCGCTCTGATTCGCCATCACCTGATCGATGTCTTTGTAAGCGCCCGGGATTTCGTCGATCACGCCCGCATCCTTGCGGCATTCCACGCCCTGCGTTTGTGATTCCACGTCCGCGCGATTGAACCGCCGCTTCGCTTCGGTGCGGCTCATGCGGCGGCCTGCGCCGTGCGAACACGAGCAGAATGACTGTGCGTTGCCGAGGCCGCGCACGATGTAAGACTTGGCGCCCATGCTGCCGGGAATGATGCCGAGTTCGCCCTCGCGTGCGCTGATCGCGCCCTTGCGCGTGATGAACAGGTTTTCGCCGAAGTGCCGTTCGCGCGTAACGTAATTGTGATGGCAGTTGATCGCCTCGCCGTTGGTCTTGAATGGCGGCAGATGATTGCGCAGCGCATCCACAATGAGCCGCATCATTTCGCGCCGGTTGGCCAGCGCGTAGTCCTGCGCCCATTCCACCGCCTCGACGTAATCGCCAAACAGTTTCGAACCTTCGCTGAAATACGCCAGATCGCGATCCGGCAGATTCACCTGATGACGCTGTATGTCTTTTTTAGCGGCAGCGATGAAATAACGCCCCATCACGTTGCCGATGCCGCGCGAACCGGAATGCAGCATCACCCACACGCGCTGCGCTTCGTCGAGGCACAGTTCGATGAAATGGTTGCCGCCGCCGAGCGAGCCCAACTGGCACAGCCAGGTGCGCGCGAACTGTTTTTGCATTTTCATCAATTCAGGACGTTTTTTGACGATGCTGTCGAGCCGATCCGACAGCGGGCGTGTTACGCGATTCTGCGCCGGTGAATCAGCGTGCTGACTGAATCCGACCGGCACTTCGGCTTCAATCGCACTGCGCACGCGCGTCAGTGATTCCGGCAGATCGTTCGCGTTGAGCGTCAACCGCACTGCGTTCATGCCGCAGCCGATATCCACGCCCACGGCCGCTGGAATAATCGCGCCCCTGGTGGGTATCACGCTGCCCACCGTCGCGCCGATCCCCATATGCACGTCGGGCATGGCCGCAATATGCCCATGCACTATCGGCAGCATCGACACGTTGATCAATTGCTGCATCGCCTCCTGTTCGATATCGGTGGTCCACACCTTTACCGGCACGCGGCCCTGGTTGAGTTCGAGTTTAATGCTCATAAAAATAATGTTTAAAATCAAATACTTACATTATACTCTCAATTAGGCCATTGGTCATATTGCCGTGGATTCGCGATCAGCGGTAGGCTTGTTGCGAAACCGTGACATGTCGACTAACCAGGAGCTCAAAATGGCAAACCGTCCCAAAGTCTGTATTGATCGAGTGTTGCCCGCGCAGGAAATGCGCATGCAAAGCACAGTGCGCCGCGGCGGCCGCGTGCGTGCGATTATGCCCATCGGCAAGTTGTGGATGAACGGTACCACGCTGCGCGTACGTTTCATCGGCGGCACTGCAGCCGAACAGGCCAAGACGAAGGAACAGGCGCTGTGGTGGACGCAGCACGCTAATCTTAAGTTCGATTTCAACAATGCGCCAGATGCCGAGATTCGCATCGCCTTCGATCCGAACGATGGCGCGTGGTCGTACATCGGCACCGACAACCGCGGCATTCCGAAAAATCAGCCGACGATGAATCTGGGTTTTCTTGACGGCGGCACCGCGGCGCATGAGTTCGGCCATGCGATTGGGCTTGCGCACGAACATCAAAATCCCGCCGGTGGTATCGAATGGAACGAAGCCAAAGTGCTGCAGGATCTCGCCGGCCCGCCCAACAACTGGGACGCCGCCACCATCCGCCACAACGTGCTAAACAAGTACAGTGCCGATCAAATCAAAGGCACGACCTTCGATGCGCAATCGATCATGCTGTATTTCTTTCCCGGCTCGTGGGTGAAAAGCGGCGTCGGCACCAAGGAAAACGACGTGCTCTCCTCTATGGACGGGGCGTTTATCGCCAGTGCCGAAGCGTATCCCAAGACCGCGCCCACCGTCAGCAATGCGAAAGAACTCAAAATAAACGCGAGTCGCCGCACGGCAGCCACCATCGGCAAGGCCGGCGAAGAAGACCTTTATAAATTCATCGTCGCGAGCGGCGGCCGTCACGTCATCGACACCCGCGGTCCCACCGATGTGGTGATGAAATTATTTGGCCCTAACAGCCAGACCAGCCTCATCGCCGAAGACGACGACAGCGGACTCGAAACCAACGCCAGCATCGCCGCGGATTTGATCCCCGGCTTGTACTATGCGCAAGTGCGGCACTACAATCGCGCCAGCGGCATGGGCAAGTACACCATTAAGGTACGGCGCGTATAGGTTCGATCGGGAAACCGCGGCACGGTTGCGCCGTACTACTCGATCCTGATGCCCGCCTCGCGCGCGAGCTTGGCTTTTTTCTCGAACTCGGCTTTGATGTAGGCGGTGAATTCATCGGGCGATGCGCTGGCGGTGAGTTCGATGCCGCGCTCAAGATAACGCTTGCGCAGTTCGGGCAGGCGCACGATGCGCGACACTTCGCCCTGCACGCGCGTGAGTGCTTCGCGCGGGGTGCCTGCCGGTGCGATAAAACCGTTAAAGGTAATTTCCTCGTAGCCTTTGAGGCCGGATTCGTCGATGGTCGGCACGTCGGGAAACAGCAGCGAGCGCTTGAGACTGGTAACGCCCAGCGCCCGCAGCCTGCCGGAATCGACATACTGCTTCGATGTGCTCACCTGATCGAACATCAATTGCACATTGCCGGCGATCACATCCACGATCGTTGCCGCATTGCCTTTGTAAGGGACGTGCAGCATCTTGATGCCGGATTGCATGGCGAAAAGTTCCGCGGCGATGTGTCCGGTACTGCCCGCGCCTGAAGTGCCGTACGCGAGTTGTCCCGGTTGCGCCTTGCCGAGCGCGATCAGATCTTTCACCGTGCGCGCCGGCATCGTGCGCGTCACCACCAGCACCTGCGGCACCAGACAAGTGAGCGTGACACCGGCAAAATCTTTCAGCGCATCGTAACCGGGATTTTTCATCAACGAAGGCACGGTCGCAAACGTGTTGGCGATGGCCAGCAAGGTGTAACCGTCGGCCGGCGCTTTGCCCACAAATTGCGTACCGACAAGACTGCTCGCACCCGGACGGTTCTCGACAATGACTTGCTGGCCGAAGCCTTCGCCCATCTGCGCCGCCACCGCGCGCGCGACAATATCCAAATTGCCCCCAGGCACCAGCGGCACGATGATGCGTATTTGTTTGGATGGGAAGGCGCTAGTCGCGGCGGTCTGCGCGTGGACCGTAGTAACGATCGCGGCAAGCGACACCGCCGCCAACACTGTTGCGTTATTCACTGCTCCTCCTGCTTGCATTGTATTTGGGCGGCGATTATCGCTGTTTTGCGATGACACACCTAGAGCGCCTGTGCCGGAATGCCGAGCGCATACCGAGGATACATCGTAAGCATTTGTTTTTAAACAATATTTGTTGTAACACGCGTGTTACGCCTGCAACACTCTGTTGCACTTGGACAGTAAGCGTAGCGAGCAGGCGCGGCGTTTTTGGAACTGGGCAGTCACATAAAGGAGAATGCCATGACAACGAACAAAACCCTGACCTTGTTAGCCACAGCCACTTTGATCGCAGCAGCATGGCCTGCGCACGCCGAGGATTCGCGCGGACGCAACTTGAACCGCCGCGACGAGCCCGCTGTAGTGCGACCCGCGTTTCGTCACGCGCCCGCGCCGGTGGTCGCCACGCATCGTCCTGCGCCAACGTTTGCGCCGGCGCATGTTGATCGCCCGCGGTTTCGGGACCGCGATCGTTACGAGCGCCGGGCCGCGGTTCATCGTCCGGTGTTCGCGCCGCCACCGGTGATCGTGCATCGACCCGTGGTGGTGACGCGTCCGGTGTATGTCGAGCGCCCGGTGTATGTGGAGCGCCCGGTATATGCACCTGCGCCGGTGTATTATCCCGAACCCGCACCGGTGTACTACCCCGAGCCCGCGGCTTATCCGGAACCCGCGTACTACCCGGAACCGGCGTCGGCACCGGTGTATTACCCGGAACGCGATTCGCGACCGAATGTCGGCGCCACGGTGGGCGGAGCAGTCATCGGCGGCGTGATTGGTAATGTGATCGGCGGCCAGGCCGGATATGGCGAAGCCCGCGGCATCACCACCGCCATCGGCGCCATCATCGGCGGCTTGATCGGCAGCGGACTGTAACGCGTCTGATGTAATGAAAAAAGGGCGGCTGCGGCCGCCCTTTTTCACGGCTTATCCCAAACCCCTGGCGGCCCGCAACTTCCACAATTCCCACGGCCGATCCATGTTGGCGTAATTGGCCGCATCCGCACCGGCGGCTTCCGCATCGTTCAGAAAATTGATTTCACCCAGACATAGCGCCTCGGCCTGCAAGCGCGCGTTTAGCTCGGCGTAGACGGCGCGATAGACAACTTGCCTGATCGAGTCGCCCACCGCCACCGCGCCGTGTCCGCGCATCAGCGCAAACGCAGCGCTGCCCAGCGTGCGCGCGAAGGCCGCACCCAGTTGCGGCGTGCGGATCAACATGTCCGTAGCCGGCCCGCCGGCATCGCGGATCTCGAAATTGGGGACGTTGCCGGCGAGAAATCCGCTCATGTGCGAGATCGGACGTAACCGGGTATTCGTCACACCAAACGGTATCACCGCCGGCGAATGGTTGTGCACCACCGACTGCACATCGGCACGCGCGCGATACACCTCGCTATGGATAAAACGCTCCAGATACGGTTTGCGTCCAGATGTACCAATGGCGTCTACCGGATTGCCGTCGAGATCGAATGCCATGATGTCTTCGGCTTTGACATTGCCCGGCGCAATGCTGCGCGAAAGCAAAAAACGATCGGGCCGCGTGGGGTGACGCACACTGACATGGCCGAAACCGTCGACCACACCCTGGTTATAGAGGATATGGTTGGCGGTGACCAGGTCGTCGATGATGTCGCGTTCGGTCATGTGCGTTCAATAGTCGAAAAATACGGTTTCGTTTGGCCCCTGCAAATGCACCTGCCATTGCAAAACACCGTCTGCATATTTCGTGGGAATCAAGGTCGTGCGCCGCACCGCCGGTACAAGGCCTAACACGGGATCACCCGCATTCGCCGCCTCATCCGGAAAATAAATGCGCGTCATCAACTGCTTCAATAAACCGCGCATGAAGATCACTACGGTGATATGCGGCGCCTGCGGGCGCCCATCCGGGCCGGCGACCATACCGGGCTTGATGGTGGTCAAACGAAAACCACCCTGGGCATCCGTAAGCACACGCCCGAAGCCTTTGAAATTTTCGTCCAACAGTTTTTCCTGCGTATCGTCCGGGTGGGCATATTTACCGTACGCATTCGCCTGCCAGGTTTCGATCACCGCATCGGTCACCGGCAGGCCGTCGCCGTCGACGATGCGTCCGCAAATGGTGACGCGCTCGCCGGCCACGCCCGCCGCTGCGACATTCGGCACCGCCTGCTTTTCAAAACCAATCGATACAAACGGGCCGACGGTTTGTGCGGCGGTCAATAACAAACTCATCGCTTGCTCTCCATCGGCGTTGCGTCGCGCCCGCGCAGGATGATATCGAAGCGATAGGCAATCGCATATTCGGGCTGGGTATTTTCCCAGTCAAAGCTCGATACCAATCGCTGACGCGCTTTTTCATCGGGCACGCTCATAACCATAGGATCGAATTCCAGCAGCGGATCGCCGGGAAAATACATCTGTGTCACCAGCCGCTGCGCGAAGCCTTGTCCGAACAAGGAGAAATGCAAATGCGCCGGCCGCCACGCGTTGTAGTGATTGCGCCACGGATAGGCGCCGGGTTTGATGGTCTTGAAGCGGTAATTGCCCTGTGCGTCGGTCACCACGCGCCCGAAGCCCGTAAAGTTGGGATCAAGCGGCGCGTTGTGATTGTCCACCGGGTGACGATAACGTCCCGACGCATTCGCCTGCCACAACTCCACCAGCGCGTTGGGCAGCGGCCTGCCGCCTTCGTCGAGCACGCGCCCCGACACGATCATGCGCTCACCCAAGGGTTCACTTGCATGCTGGCGAGTAAGATCGCTTTCGGTTTCACCCACATCGCGCGCGCTGAACAACGGACCGGTGATCTCCGACAGCGTCTGCGGCATCTGCACCAAAGGCTGCGTCGGCGCGCGTTTGAGCGTGGAGCGATACGCCGGATACAGATAATCCGGCTGTGTGTTGAAGTAGGATTTGCGGTAAGGATTGACGTTACTCATACGGGACTACTCCTGTTACGCCGTACGAGTGATTATACTGGAGGCATTCGCGGAGCATCGGATGATGAAACCAGGAGCACCGCTGGCGATTATGGGTATGGCACTGGTCGCGACCAGTGCCGCAGCACAACCCGCTTCGCCGGGCTCGGGACCGGCTTATCCGACGAAACCCATGCGTGTGGTCGTCCCTTATGCCGCCGGCGGCCTGCCGGACACCATGACACGTCTGGTCGCCACACGTTTAACCGAGACGCTCAAGCAGCAATTCGTTATCGACAACCGGCCCGGCGCGGGCGGCATCGGCGCCTGCGAACTCGTGGCGCGCGCCAGCGCCGACGGCTACACGCTGCTGGTCGCCGATGTCGGCCAGACCGCGATCAACCCCGCGCTTTACGCCAGGCTCCCCTACGATCCCGTTAAGGATTTCGCGCCCGTGAGTATCATGGGCACCTCGGCGCAATTCATCGCCGCGCATGCCTCCATGCCCGCGAACACGCTGGCCGATCTGATTACACTCGCCAAAGCGAAGCCCGGTGCGTTGCGCTACGGCTCCGGCGGCATCGGCAGCCTGCATCATCTGACGATGGAAGCGCTCAAAGGCCCGCTGGGATTGAACATCGTGCACGTGCCGTACAAAGGCACGGCGCAATCCGTGCCTGCCCTGATCAGCGGCGAAGTCTCGCTCGCGCTGTCCGCGCTGCCCGCCGTCGCGGCGCACCGCACCGCGGGTCGCGTGAAGTTGCTGGCGGTCAACACGATCAAGCGTTCAGCGCAGGCGCCCGACGTGCCGACGGTCGCGGAAATCACCGGCATCAAGGATTTCGACTATCCGCCGGTGATCGGCATCCTCGCGCCCAGCGCAACGCCGCGCGCCATTGTCTATCTGTTGTCAAATGCCATCGCACAGGCGGTGCATCATCGCGAGGTCACGCAGCGCTATACCGTGCTCGGCATCGAGCCGCTGGGCAGTACGCCGGAAGAATACGCCGCGCAAAATCGCATTGATATCGAGAAGTATGCGAAAGTGGTCAAAGCGGCGGGCGTCAGGGCGGAATAGACGTGGTTACTGTACTGGCGTTCAACCTGAGGCGGGATCGATGGAAGGGTTAGGCCTCAACGACGTCAACGCGTGGCGTCCGGTGTTTCAGTAGCGTGGCGGCGTCGCGCACCATCTTTTCGACAACATCGCGTGCGGGCAGGATTTCATGGACAAGCCCGGCCGACTCGCCGGCGATCACGGCAGCAATATCGAAGTTCGCTTCCTT
>Ga0193752_1003644_pt1 | contig 10500 bp, 12 predicted proteins | sample H1c1metaG_FD_144924 | JGI IMG/M metagenome (GOLD analysis project Ga0193752, IMG submission 144924) | Soil microbial communities from a riparian zone of the East river system, Colorado, United States - H1c1 | ecosystem: Environmental > Terrestrial > Soil > Riparian zone | place: USA: East River...
CGGGCGACCATACCGGGTTCCAATCGGCCGATTCGTTGGCCGCGACCGTAACAGGCTCGCCGCCCTCGGCCGGGATCGTCGCGATATTTCCGGGCTTGCCCTCGGTCAGAAACCAATAGGCGATGCGTTTCCCGTTCGGCGACCAGTTCGGCTGGATGGCGTCGCCTTTTGTGTCGAGTTTTCTCTTTTCGCCGGTCGCCAGATCGACGATCAGCAGCGAGCTGTTCGGTAGCGAGTGAAAGGTGTGGACCGATGCGCCGCGGTCGCTGACCGCGATCTGTTTCCCGTCGGGCGACCACGACGGGTGATGCCCCACATCCGACACACGACGAACATTTTCACCGGTCGCTTCCATTGTGTAGAGGCCCGCCGGCTCGCGTTCGGAGCGGAAGGCGATCAGATTCCCGTCAGGAGAAAACACGGGCATAGTATCGTTTGCCGGGGAATCCGGCGTGAGAATGGTCGATTTAGTGCCGCCGACGCGCTGCCAGAAAATATCGGTGTTTTTCCCGTTCATCCCGAAATACACAAAGCTTTTGCCGTCCGGCGCCAGGCTGGGAAAGCCCTCGAGGCCCGGTGTATTCGTTAGCTGCGAGCTTTTCGCCTGCGCCCAGTTCGGCCCCTCCGCGGCATTAACATTCGTGCGTGAGTAATACATCCATGCCGTCACACCGCCGAGTGTCACCAACAATGCCGCCGCGATCGCCGCGATATATCTTCGCTTGAGCCGGCGTTTTGCTCTTGCGATCGGGCCCGTGGTGCCGCTCCACGAGGCGGACGAATCTATCTCGCGACGCATTCTCTTGAGGTCGGCGCGAAGGTCCGAGGCGGTTTGATATCCCATGTCCGGGTCTTTTTCCAACACCTTCGCGATGATCTGATCAAGCCCGGCGGGCATCGAGTTGTCCATCGATGTAACCGGTTCCGGATCGGTGCTAAGTATCGACTTCAGCGTTGTGTGGCGGTTTTCACCTTTGAAGGGGTTCTTGCCGGTGAGCATTTCGTAAAGCACGACGCCGAGGCTCCACAGATCGGTGCGATGATCGACCGGGGCGCCCGTTACCTGCTCCGGCGACATGTAGGCGGGTGTGCCGATGATCACGCCTTTCGCGGTTTTCGAAGTGTCCGTCTCGTTTTCGAGGGCGGCCTCGCTCAATTTCACCAACCCAAAGTCCAGTATCTTTACATATCCATCGGGCCGGACCATTATATTTTCGGGCTTGATGTCGCGGTGGATTATCCCGGCCCCGTGTGCCGCTGAAAGTGCTTCGCAAACCTGGATCGTGATGGATAATATTTCTTTTAGAGAGGAACTGTCGGCGGAGATGACGTGGCGCAGCGTGGTGCCTTCGACGAATTCGGTCGCGATGTAATTTATTCCGTCGATATTCCCGACGTCATAGATCGTGACGATATTCGGATGGTTCAATGCGGAGATCGCGCGGGCCTCGAGGCCGAAACGTTTTAATCTTTCGTCGTCCGTACCGAATTCGGCGGGGAGTAGTTTGATCGCTACCTTGCGGTCGAGTTTGCTGTCATGCGCAAGGTAAACCTCGCCCATTCCCCCCGCGCCGAGCAGTCTTTCGATCTTGTAGGTGCCGATGGTTGAATTAAGAAGTTCGACGTGATCGTTTACCGGCTGCCGGGCAGCGAGGTCTTTTGCCGCGACTCCCATCGCCGAGTTTTCAAGGAAACTCTCGGCCGTACTCTGCGCCCTCAGCAGGCCCAATACTTCGTTCTTTAGTTCCTCGTCATCCGGGCAGCGTTCAGCCAAATGCTTTTCGCGCTCGGATTCCGGCAGGTCCATCACGGCGTCGAAAAGTTCGTCGATTTGCTGCCAGCGTTCAAGATCCATTCGACAATTCTCGAAACAGCCAGGCCTTGGCCTTACTCCATTCGCGCATCACGGTAACGGGCGCGACCCCGAGCACCTCTGCGATCTCTTCCACGTTCAGGCCGCCAAAAAATTTAAGCTCCACGATCTTTGCCTTTCGCTCGTCGAATCTTGCCAGTTCGTCCAACGCTTCATCGAGCGCCACAAGGTCGGCGTCCTTCGCGGCGGAAACGGTCAGTGCGTCGTCAAGCGCGATATGCCGCACCTCGCCATCTTTTACACGCGGGCGCTTGCGCGCAAAATCGACGAGGATGCGCCGCATCAGCTGTGCCGAAACTCCAAAAAAATGTGCCCGGTTTTCCCACTTTGCTGTTTTCCAGTCGATCAGCCGCATATAAGCCTCGTTAACGAGCGCCGTTGTTTGCAGGGTATGGCCGTCGCGCTCGCGGCTCATATAACGGCGGGCGATACGGTGCAGCTCAGCGTAGATGACCGGGGTAAGCTCCTCAAGGGCTTCCCGATCACCTAAACTCCATTTCTGCAATAGTTCGGTAACTTCGTTCGGTGATTCGACCATCATCTTGTAACGGCGAAAATACTTACTCTAAATTTAGCACAGTAAAAAAAGATAACGTACGAACATTCTGCCTTGCTCATGTTGAGAAAAACTTGAATTCCTAAACATTTTTTTGGCCTCAATCAAAAAAGACGGCGGTCGATGATAGCTTTTGCCGATTTTGAACGCATTCTTTGCAGAACACGAAAAAGCAAAATGATCGAAAGTCCCGGCTGCCTTAAATTTTTTATTTTTACGATGATAGGTTTTTCGAAGAATAAGCGCATTTGGATATGAGACCGCAGAAGGGCTCGGGAAAAGGAGAATTTTATGAAACGTTTATTACCGCTTATTTTTACACTGGCAAATATATTGACCCTTTCGATCGCGGCCAGCGCCGCCACGTTTACGGTGACAAAGGCCGCCAACAGCAACGATGGCACCTGTGACGCGGATTGTTCGATTCGCGAAGCCGTCGCTGCCGCGAATAACGGCGACACTGTAAATTTCAGCCCTTCGCTGATCGGCCAGACATTTACGCTTGGAGGAACGGAGATCGAGGTCTTTGACGACATCACGATCGATGGCGATATCGACGGCGTCAACGTTGCCCAGATCTCCGGAGGCAACACCAGCCGACACTTTTTTATACATCCGGGTGCTGATGTCCGGTTTAGAAATATGACGCTGGTGAGCGGTAATGGCGACGGCGCTAATTTCAGCGGTTCCGGCGGCGCGATCCACGCCGAATCGGGCGGAACGGTGGATATCGACCGCTTGTCCTTCCGAAGCAACTCCGCAGTAGAGAGCGGCGCGATTCGGTTAAACGGCCCCGGCACCCACCGCATCACGAACAGTTCTATGACGAATAACACGGCGGGGAATGGCTCGGCGCTGTTGGTTACGCAGGATGGCACTTTGTACATGTCGAATACTACGATCAGCCGTAATGACGCCACCACTCCGGGGCAGGGATGGGGAGCGGTCACGGTGTTCGCGGGTTTCGTCACGATCCGCAATTGTACGATCTCAGAGAACGACGCTTTTCGCGGCGGCGGGATGTGGATTGGGGCGGGCGGCGGTTATAGCACCAGTATCGGGAACTCGATCGTCGCCGGCAACACCGCCTCGGTAGAAGGCCCCGACATTCGATATAGCGCTAATCTCACATCGGCCGGCGGAAACCTGGTCAGTGACGACGCTACTATTCCCGGGGGCGTTTTCAACCAGACCAAGGACGTACTGAATGTAGGCGCGAAGCTTGCGCCCTTTAACAGCCAACAGGGCGGTCATCCGATCGTTACCAATCCGCTTCAGGCAGGAAGCCCCGCGATCGGCGGCGGCGTGAATGCGTTGGCAGTCGATCCCGCGACCAACACGCCCCTTACAACCGACGCGCGCGGGACTGGTTTCCCGAGACAGGCGGGAACCTCTGTCGATAAAGGCGCGTTCGAAGATCAATCCAATGGCTCTTCGCTTGTGGTAACAAAGCTTGCCGACACGAACGATAATATTTGCGATACGGACTGCAGCCTGCGCGAAGCCGTGTTTGCGGCGGGTGTGGACGCGGGCACGGATACCATTACAATGGCCGCGAATGTTTTCGGTACGATCAGCCTTACCAACGAGATCTCGATCCAGAACCAGAACCTTAACATCGTGGGCTATCCTAGCCTTTCATCGGAAACCCTTATCGTGTCGGGCAGCGATGTAGGTCGAGTCTTCGAATCCGAGAATTCCAATCTCACGCTGACCGGGTTTACGATGGCGGACGGCACCGGCCAGGGAAGTTCGCAGCCTTTTGGCGGGGGCGCCATGCGTGTTTTCGCCGGCAATCTGACGATGAACCAGATGATCGTTCGCGACAATACCGTCGGTAATACCGAATTCGGCGGCGCTATTTCGGCGCAGTCAGTCAACGTAATTCGGATAGGAAATTCTACCTTCACCCGTAACACCGCGAATAGTGTGCCCGCCTTGAGCCTCGGGACGGCAGTTGTCTATATAACGAACACGACCATCAGCGGCAACACTGATACGTTGGGCGGAGACTGCGGTGGAGCCGTATCGGTAGGCGGCTCGATGTACATGCGTAATTCGACGGTGACGCTAAATCGTTGCGCGGCCAGCACCGATGGCGCAGGAATTCTGTGCGGGGCCGGTGCTATCTGTAATTTCGGAAACAGCATAATTGCTAACAACAACGCTCTCACCAATCCGGATCTGAATATGCAGCCCGGGGGGACGCTGCAATCGGTAGGCGGTAACCTGATCGAATCCATGACGGGCTATAACACCGCGCTTCTTGTAGCGCCGAACGACCAGATCGGCGTGGGGGCAAATCTGATGCCGCTGACGGATAACGGCGGAAGTGTGACGACCCACGCACCCGGCGTAGGCAGCGCCGCACTGAACACGGGCTGGAACCCCGTGGCGACCGATCCGTTCAGCGCGGCCGTGCTACCGACTGACGCACGCGGGCAAGGGTTTTCGCGGTTGGTGGCCGGGTGCTGGGGCCTGGCGGTAAGGGGCTGGTTAATGCTCACGTTACGCTGTCAGGCCAAAACGGGGTGATCGGTGTGGCCCTGACAAACTCCTTCGGTTATTACCGCTTTGACAATGTAGAAGTCGGAGAAAGCTATATGATCAGCGTTTCTGCAAAGAGCTATCGGTTCGCTCCGCGGATATTTACGCTGCATGATGAAGTTCTCGACCTCGATCTGATGCCGATTCAGTGAGGAGTCGATTTCGCGGCGGCGCATTGGAAGGAGCGGGTTGAAAGACGCGCTCCATTTTTTATGGGCCGCACGAAATGTAAGGAAGTGTAAACCGCGCGATTTTAATTTGGAATCGCCACCCGAAACGATGTAAACTGACTTTCTTTAAGAAAATCCAATTTGAGGTATTAGTTCAAAAATGAAAAAGACAGTCTTCCTACTCATCTCGATATTGACGCTTTCTATCGCGGCTTTTGGCCAGGATAAAAAACTGGAAAAATTGACTCCAGAAGAACTTATTAAACGGCACGTGGCATCCATCGGAACGCCCGAGGACATTGCGGCAATTAAAACCCGTATTATGTCGGGCGAGGGAGCATTGACGTCGCGGGTCAAGGAACAGGGAAGGATCGCGGGACCGGCGCAGTTTGCCTCCGAGGGAAACAAATTGGTTTTCGCGATAGTTTTCAACAACAGTAGTTATCCTTATGAAAAAGTTGCCTTTGATGGCAAAAGTCAGTTCGTCGGACTTCCGAATGGACGTCAAACGGCGCTGACAGATTATTTAAGGGCTCAGAACTCAATAACGGAAGAAGGACTGTTGGGCGGAGTCATATCTACCGCGTGGCCCCTGCTCGATATGACCGGACGGAAAGCAAAACTCGAGGCGACGACCGGCAAGATCGATAAAAGACAGCTCTATAAATTGAAATATGTGCCCAAGGGCGAAGATGTTCGAATCTCGCTTTATTTCGATCCCGAAACCTACCGGCACATACGCACCGAGTATGAATACGATATCCAGGCGAAAATGGCCCAGGTTGCGACGGATTCGGCCCAGTCGAAAAAGGACAATTTTACGATGATCGAAGATTTCGGGGATTTTAAGACGTTTGAGAAACTTACGCTCCCTACTAACTATCAGATCACGGTAACCGTTTTACGGCAGAGCACCGGGCAGGGAGTAGTTTCCCTACTCTGGACGAGTATTTTCGACAAGGTATTTAACAATCAGGCGATCGATCCGGAATCGTACAAGGTTTCGTAAGAATCCTGCATCGCTTAATCGGAAAGCCCGCGAGTTTGAATTCGCGGGCTTTTTGTTTAAAACGAGCCGCCGCTGACATTAATCGCAAATGCCTTTTGAGCAACTGATCGCCTCAAATACCATCCAGCGGGCAATTACGAGCACAGGCAGAAGCACGGTTATGCCTGTCACCAAATTCACGGGGCGTGGAGAAAAGGAAATTTTTCGCTCCTCGCCGGCGATCGAGAACATCGGGAAAAGATTCAGCAAAAGCGCGAAGGGCAGGAGCAGTACACCGCCAAAAACTACGATCCGGCCGAACATGTTCAACTGCTGTCCGTCAAAAGTCAGCGCCGCACGCACCGGATCAGCTAGTACATTGATATCCAAAAACGGCAGAACTGAAACCGCGAAAGGAAGACACAGGGCCAGGCTTGTAACCGCGGCGAGCCATGGACGGGTAACCGCGCTCCGCAACAAACCCTTTCGGGCGATCTCAGACATATGCTCCCTCCCTATTCCGCTGGCCGTGTCAAAAAACACGCGCATCAGGAAACCGAATGTTACAGGATTGGTTTTCGCCCATTCGTTGCAAAGATCGGCGAAGGTCTGTTCCATCGATTCGCCAAAGCGGTCACGAAATTCGCGCGGGTAGAGCGCGATCAACCTGTTATAGAGTTTTTCCGGTTGTTTAGCGGTCATATGCAAGCGTTTTTGGAGCTAATTTGATCTCCCTGGCACGGGTTACGAGGTGTTCCAGTCTTTCCAGTTCGTCAGCCAATGCGCGTTCACCAGCGCCCGTGTTTCTGTAATATATGCGCCGGGCGTCATCCATCTCGGGGTCGATGCGCTTACCGCTTTCCTCTACCAGACCAGCGTCGAGCATACGCTTAAGCGAACCGTACAGCGTGCCGGCGCCCATGTTTACCTTCCCGAGCGAATCGATCTCGACCTGCTTCATAATGCCGTAGCCGTGGCGCTCGCCGCTTGAGAGGGCAAGCAGAATATGGAAAACGGCAGGTGTCAGCGGAGTGCTCATACAAAACATTCTATATCCGTGACGGATATAGTGTCAAGAAAAATTTGAGTCACGATTCTTGAGAACGCGCGGTGATAGAATGATCGATATGCTATCGTTCTCGGCGAAGATCTACATAATCAGTAAGATAAACCCGGTGGTGGATGTGTCCGAGGATGTGTTGCGAACCATATTCGAGCAGGCCGGCAGATCGAAGGGGCCGATCCCGGTTCGCGGGCGGTTGAACGGGGCCGAGTTTATTCAGACGCTGATAAAATACGAGGGCGCCTGAAGGCTTTACCTGAATGGGCCTATGAGAGACGCCTCGGGGATAGATACGGGCGACATTGCCGATGTCGAGATCGAATACGACCCGCGCCCGCGCGAGGAGCCCGTGCCGGAAAAGTTTGCCGCGGCGCTGGATGCGGATGCTGGTGCGAGGTCGGAATTCGAGAAGCTCTCGCCGTCGAGGAAAAAGGAGATATGCCGGTATCTGAACTCCATGAAGACGGAAGGATCGCTGGTCAGGAATGTCGAGAAAGTGATAAGGCATCTTACGGGGAAGCCTACGGATATGCTGCATGGATTAATGCGGAAGAAAAAGGGACAACTGTGATAGGGAGAGCGGGTGAAGCAGTGCAAGGGAGAATGGACTACCTACGTTAGTGGTTTTTCAAAGCGCCAGATATCGACGGGAAAAAGCCCTTCGGCGGTCTCGACTTCGATGCGCTCTGTCCGAATAAGCCGCCAACCATGTTTACTGTAAAACTTTGCCGCGGGTTCGTTGCCGATGGCGCAGGCGAGCCAGGCGGTGGAGTACCCGACGGCCTCGATGCGGGATTCGGCGTCGGCAAGGAGGGCGGCTGCGATGCCGGTACCGCGTGCGGCGGGTGAAAGATAGAGCTGGTAGAGTTCGTCGCCGCGGATGAGGCTGAAACCGAGCGGCGAGCCGGGTTTGCCGGAGACGCGGATGTCGGGAAGCGCGGCTTCGAGACGGTCTCGGAAGTTTTGGAGGGTGCGAAGCCCGGCGAGCGCAGCGGGCATGATCGGAGCGTGGGTTTCATGCCAAACGTCATACCAAAGCCGGGCAAGAGCGTCGAGATCGGTGGGCAGGGCGGGGCGTATTTCGATAGACATTCTTTAATTTTATCAGAGATGGTGGAAGCAGTGATAAATGTGAACGCGGTGCGTTCATGCGTGGGCGGGTCGCCCACACGCCAGCTGCCGAGTCGGCGGCGGTACAACTATGTGAGCCACCCAACCCGATTCCGGATTTAGATTTTAGATTGGTACTATGGAAAGGGGCATGGAGATGCCGGGGATTTGTAATATTATCATTATCAACTAGTAAAGGGGGAATAAATGGCATCATCAGAAAGTAAAGCAAACGGGATAACGCTCGATCAGGCGCAGCAGGTCGTCGAGGCGGCGAGAAAGAAGGCTGAAGAGATCGGCGTAATGATGAATATTGCGGTGGTCGATGAAGGTAACAACCTGGTCGCTTTCGCGCATATGGACGGTGCGTGGCTCGGCAGCATAAATATCGCTCAGAACAAGGCGTATACGGCGAGGGCGTTCGATATGTCTACAAAGGACCTTGGTGCGGCGGCGCAGCCGGGCAAGCCGTTGTTCGGCATCGAGGCGAGCAACCATGGCCAGTTGATCATTTTCGCGGGCGGCATACCGCTCGCGGCGGACGGTCGCATCGTCGGCGCCATCGGTGTTTCAGGCGGAACGGTCGAGTCCGATCAGGAAGTGGCCGAGGCGGGTGTGGCTGCGTTCGGCAAAGAATAAGCAGCGTCGTATTTTAATAGAGAAAAAGGCCGGTGTTCACGCAGCGCCGGTCATTTTTTTGTCCGGCTCGTGGTAATATTATCCTTTCTCCTCGATGAGCAATTCAGCCGAACAATCGCGAAATAATAATCTACCTATCGGAATCTTCGACAGCGGCGTGGGCGGGCTTACCGTATATCGCGCACTGCACGACCGTCTGCCGAACGAGCATTTTGTTTATCTCGGCGACACGGCGCGAGTGCCTTACGGTACGAAATCGCTTGCGACTGTCGAGCGCTATGCGATCGAGAATTCGGCGTTTCTGGCCTCGCGCGGGATCAAGATGCTGGTCGTGGCGTGCAACACGGCCTCGGCGCTCGCGCTGCCGAAGATACGCGAAAAGATCGGGCTCGATGTGGTGGGCGTGATAGGTCCGGGCGCGCGTAAGGCAGTCGAGATAACGAAAGCAATAGAAGCTCCGCGGATCGGTGTGATAGCCACCGAAGCCACAGTTTCGAGCGGCGCCTATGCCGAGGCCATCCGGCGCGCTTCGGATAGCGCGGCGATCCGGCAGGCAGCATGCCCGCTGTTTGTGCCGCTGGCAGAAGAGAATTGGATCGAGGAAGACGAGACATATTCTATTGCACGAAAACACTTGGCGAAGATAGTAGAATTTGGGCCCGATGCGCTGGTTCTGGGCTGTACGCACTACCCGATCCTGCGTGCCGTGATTCAGCAAACCGTGGGCGAAAATGTTAAGCTTATTGATTCGGGCGAGGCGACCGCAGACGAGGTTAAGGCGCTTTTAGCGGAAAAAGGGCTTGCTAGCGACCGCGAGGTAGCGGGCGAGCGACGGTTGTGCGACGACCTCGATCATTTTTATGTGACCGATGCCGCGGAGAGGTTTGCGGGCGTGGCCGAAAGATTTTTAGGAACGAAGCCATCGCGGTTGGAAGCTATCGAATTACAGGAAGTAAGAAGTAAGGAATAAGCAATTAAATGAGTTATGTAAGGTTAGACAACAGGGCGTACGATCAGATACGCAACACGAAGATCACGCCGAATATTTCGCCGTATGCCGAGGGTTCGGCGCTGATCGAGGTCGGCGGCACAAAGGTGATCTGCACGGCTTCGGTCGAGGAAAAGGTGCCGATGTTCCTGCGCAACAAAGGCCAAGGGTGGGTTACGGCCGAATATGCTATGCTGCCGCGGGCGACGAACACACGCACGCAGCGCGAATCGAACCGGGGGACTAGCGGCCGGACGCAGGAGATCCAGCGCCTGATCGGGCGTAGCCTGCGGGCGGTGGTCGATATGAAAGTGCTCGGCGAGCGGCAGATCTTTCTCGATTGCGATGTGATACAGGCTGATGGCGGAACGCGATGCGCCTCGATAACCGGTGCTTACGTGGCGCTGGCCCTGGCATGCCGCGGATTGTTAAAGCGCGGTGCGGTAAAGACTTCACCGCTGCTGGGCGAGGTGGCGGCGGTAAGCGTAGGGGTTATAGAAGGAACGACAATTCTCGATCTGGCCTATGCCGAGGATTCGAACGCCGATGTGGACATGAATATCGTT
>Ga0193752_1003645_pt1 | contig 10497 bp, 8 predicted proteins | sample H1c1metaG_FD_144924 | JGI IMG/M metagenome (GOLD analysis project Ga0193752, IMG submission 144924) | Soil microbial communities from a riparian zone of the East river system, Colorado, United States - H1c1 | ecosystem: Environmental > Terrestrial > Soil > Riparian zone | place: USA: East River...
CGGGATGATTGTTATGACCTAACCAAATCTCAGGCAGATTAAAATTTCGTGGTTTTTCATGCAGCTGCTTTGAAGTTATCCACATACGGCTCACCGTTTCGAATCACAGCAGCAGCTCGCAGAAGTATTTTGTTTTTGAGGGCGTTGATGATACTTAGATCGTGCTTCCCTTGTTTTGCCTTACGCTCGTAATATGCTTTAGCCTCAGGGTTGTGATTTGCAACGGACCTGGCTCCCATATGCAGTATTGCCTTAAGCTCTTTGTTGGCCATCTTATGGACTCTGGGCTTTCCTTTAATGATGCCGCTTGATTTTCCAAAAGGCGCCACACCGGCATAGCAGGCTAGTTGCTTACCTGTCGGTTGACCTACAAAATTTGCTGTACAGGCAATCAGGTACACCGCAATCACTTTACCGATGCCCGGCACACTGAGGAGCAGCTTGTAATTTTTGCACATTGCTTCATTGCTGCGGATCAAGGTTTTGATTTGAATTTCTACCTCCCTCAGCGACTTTTTAATGCCTTCAATGGCGGCCTTGCTTGCCTTCTCAATGATAGCATGAGTCGCTTTTGCATTAATGCCATGCAGCTCGCCCAAAGCAACTTTATTCGCACTAAGCTGTTTGAGCAACCGCCTGCGAAGAGTCTGCAGATCTTTGAGCAGCAACACGTCTTCATCAAAAGCGTCCGCCTGCCAGAGCCGATCCTCATGACGGTAGGCATATTCACAGAGGCGCATGCTGTCGGTGACATCATCCTTACCACGCACCAGACCCATTGACCATTTGATATCAGCGGCATTGCCGATGGTGGCGTGCAGATTCTGGACACAGCAATATTGCCAGAGCCTGCGGTGATAGATGCCTGTGTTTTCCATGACCACCAGTAACTGTGGACGCAATGCAGAGTCCACGCCTTGGCTGGTTAGCCACTTGTCTAAAGCTTTGATGCCATTGGCATCGTTGCCAAAGCGCTTACAAATGACCTCCTGGAGCGTACGATGCCGCGCCAGGCAGAGGGCCGCGTCGAAGTGTTCTTTGGATACATCGATGCCCAGGTAAGCTGCATCGGGCTGGAAGGCCAGTTCTGGTGCGGAGTTACGTTTTTTCATGTTTGGGTGGTTTACTTTTGTGGCATAACTGACCAGATTTGTCCCATCGGTCCTAGTCCTTAATAATGGGTCTTGAGCCCTAATTGTTATACGGCCACAAAGGGAAAATAACCAGTAGCGGAGCATATCATCCCATAGGTATAAAAGCCTTGACAGAGACTTGAAGAGCCGCTACTGGTGGTCAGTTTATCCACATGTGAACACTATTCACAAAGAAAAAAGAAGCAAAAAAGAAAGTGGTAGTAGTAATAGCTCTTCTATAAAAAAAGGAGCGGGGCAAATCTAAAGGACAGAGCGAGAGATATGTTGGGAAACGGGTATTCGCGGTGCGAAGCTGATTCAAAAGATGTGTCCACACGATAGCGGCCAGCGGTGGAAATCCCTTAGCAAGACCCATTTGGAAGCTCGTGCAGTTCCAATAACGGTCTTCCCGACAATACCGTAAGGGACATCATGGAAGAACTATTTCCCAACATAAGTTTGCAGCAACTGAGCCTGTGCTTCTTAGTGATTTCCTCCGCTGCCGGAGGTGGCTATTACGCTGAAGTCCCAACGAATGTTGGGGCGGAAGCGTAATAGCCGGAGAGGTGAATATGTAACCATTTAGTTGACGCAAATCGGCGCATCCTGATTACAACCTGAATCCTCTCAAAAACTCGACTACCGGCATCCGCTTTTTGCCTTCCTGCTGCACCTCTTTAAGGTAGACCCAGCCATCTGCCGCAGCCATGCGGAGGTAAGTCTTGCCATCGGTATCAGGCGTTCCGGGGGCGTTGTCGGTTGTGCCCTTTTCCGCATGCGAGGCAAAGACCTTAATCCCCTTGCCACTGATGCTTGTAAAAGCCGCAGGATGAGGTGAAAGCCCGCGAATGAAATTGTGCACTTCTTCGGCCCGCCGTGACCAGTCTATCCTGGTATCTTCTTTAAAGATCTTAGGCGCATGCCTGAGCTCACCGCTTTCGGTTTGAGGCACCGGCACTATGGCGTCTTTTGCGAGGCCTTCGACTGTTCGTACCAGCAGCGCGGCACCCACAAGCATCAGCTTATCATGCACGGTACCTGCATTATCCTCCGGCAGGATAGCGATCCGGTCCTGCAGGAGCAGATTGCCTGTATCTATCTCGTGCTTCAGCCGGAAGGTCGTGACCCCGGTTTCCGTTTCCCCGTTGATGACCGCCCAGTTGATCGGCGCGGCGCCCCGGTACTGGGGAAGCAGCGAGCCATGCACATTGATCGTGCCCAGTGGAGGCATGGACCATACGGCCTCGGGCAGCATACGGAAGGCGACAACGATATGCAGGTCCGCACCGAGCGAGCGGAGCGCTTCTATGAATTCCGGGTCCTTCAGCTTCGGCGGCTGCAATACAGGAATACCGCGAGCGAGGGCCGCCTCTTTAACCGGTGTGGCAGACAGATGGAGTCCACGGCCGGATGGCTTGTCCGGAGCAGTGACAACCGCTACGACCTGTGCGCCTGCTGCGGCGATAGCTTCCAGCGAAGCGACGGCAAAGCCGGGCGTGCCGAAAAAAACAATGCGTAGATCCTGGATTGATTTCATGTGCTGTGCAAAGATGCTGCGGGATAGCTATACGCCGCAGATCGGGATGTCCACCCATTATTATATGCAAAGTATCTACGTTACTTTTATGAAAATCCCCCTGCATGCCTAAACTGTACCTTTCTTTTATTGCTGTGATGATGAGTGTGGGTATCCTTTCGGCGCAGACCGCGTCCGACTATGCCGTCCAGCTGAATGCCACTACACAGCTTAGCCCGGTGCAAATCAAACTACAATGGAAAAAGCTCAGCGCTGCCACGGGCTATGTTGTTAGCCGCAAGGCAAAAACTGAAGCCTCCTGGAATACCCTGGCTACACTCACTGCGGCGGACAGCAGCTATACGGACGCTGCCCTGATCGCGGATTCCGCCTATGAATACCAGGTATCCACCATAAGCACAACGATCACAGCTACCGGGTATATCTATGCGGCCGTCAAGGCTCCGGCCATTCACGAGCGCGGCGGACTCATCATCCTGGTAGACTCCCTGTTTCGTGATTCCTGCCGTTCGGAGATCGCACAGCTCATGGCCGACCTGCGCGGAGACGGCTGGGCGGTCATTCGCCATGATATTGGCCGCAGTGCCGCCGTAACGGCCGTCCGAAATATCATCCGTGCAGACTATGCAGCAAGACCGAATGTGCGCGCCCTGCTGCTATTGGGACATATCCCCGTACTCTACAGCGGCAACCTCAATCCTGATGGCCACCCTGATCACCTGGGCGCCTGGCCGACGGATTCCTATTATGGCGATGTAGACGGAACCTGGACCGACAATACAGTAAACAGCAGCAGCGCCTCGCGCCCACAAAACCGCAACATTCCCGGCGACGGAAAGTGGGACCATTCGGCCCTTCCCTCGGAAACGGAACTGCAAACCGGCAGGATCGACTTTGCAAACATGCCCGTCATAAAGCGCAGCGAAGTTCAGCTTATGCGCAGCTATCTGGCTAAAGCGCATAGTTATAAAATGAATCTTCAACCTGTGCTCCGTAAAGGCATCGTGGACGACAATTTCGGCGGTTTTGGCGGCGAGGCTTTTGCGGCCAATGCCTGGAGGCTTTTCCCCGCCATGATCGGCCGGAGCAATATCAAGGCCGCGGATTTTAACGCTTCGATGGAGGATTCAGCGTACCAATGGGCCTATGGCTGCGGCGGCGGGTCCTATACCAGCGCCGGCGGAATCGGTATCAGCGCCGAATTCGACACCAATGCCGTCAAGGGCATTTTTACGATGATGTTCGGCTCCTACTTCGGCGACTGGGATGCGCAGAATAACTTCCTGCGTGCGCCGCTCTGCGCACCCGAGCCCGCGCTCACGAGCTGCTGGGCGGGCCGCCCCAACTGGTTTATGCATCACATGGCCCTCGGGGAAAGTATTGGCTACAGCACGCGTCTGTCGCAAAACAATTATACGCTCTATACGCCGACCAACTATGCACCGACAGGGATCCATGTGACTTTAATGGGCGATCCCAGCCTGCGCAGCGACTATATCTGGCAGCCTCAGAACCTTGCTATCACCCCGGTGGCGGGCGCGGGCGCCAATCTTACCTGGACCTCATCTCCGGATGTCAACGTGATCGGCTACTATGTGTATCGCTCGGATTCTACCTGGGGCAGCTACGCCAGGATATCCGGGCTGCTTACAACTACAGCCTATACCGATGCCCAGGGGACCAATGGTAAGAAATACTATCTCGTGCGCCCCGCAAAGCTGCAGTCAACCCCCTCCGGCTCCTATTACAATCTCGGCATCGGCATCCTGGATTCGGCGAACGTGATCTACCCGCTGAGTGTAACCGGAGTTACCCAACAGCAGCAGGTTGCGCTTTTCCCTAATCCCGCCTCAGGAAGGCTGAATGCCCTTGTGGAAGGCTCGGTCAACGAGGCAGCCGCTATCATCCTGACGAACGCTACAGGTAGTGTGCTCAGCTATCAGACCTCAAGCCTCCATCCGGGCGAAAACACCTTTAGCTGGGACATTTCTGCCTGGCCTACCGGACTCTATACCTTTACCCTCCGCAGTAAAAACAGCACGCTGGTGAAGAAATGGGTGAAGGTTGATGTGCGTTAGTCTTTGAAGTTCTGTAGACCTGGTCCCGAAGAGCTGTGAAGCCCTTCGGGGTATGGAAAAATATCCGGACGTTTAAACTTCGGGGCGCGGCTGTCGTCCAAGCAGCCATTCATTCATGGTAGTATCCACCTTTCATCCTGACGATAAAGCCCTGTTGGCTGCATTCCGGATAGCATCAACGAAAGAGCAGGCGTTTACGACTATACTAAAAAAGTATAGCGAACGATTGTATTGGCATATTCGCCGGCTGGTGATCTGCCACGACAATCGTTATGATGTGCTCCAGAACGTAAGCATCAAGGCGTGGAACGCACTCGGCACTTTCCGGGAGGAATCCAATCTGTATACCTGGCTTTACCGCATCGCTACCAATGAGTGCCTGTCCTTTATCGAGGGCCGGAAGCGCCGTGCATCGCTGTCCCTGAATGATCATGAGTACAGTCTTGAAAACAAGCTGGTAGCGGAAAAAGGCTTCGACCTACGTAAGGTAGAATGGAGGCTACAGCAGGCTATCCAGTCCTTGCCTGAAAAACAGCGCGTGGTATTTAACCTCCGCTACTACGACGAGATGCCTTATGAGCATATGAGCGAAGTGACGGGCACTTCGGTGGGAGCACTGAAAGCCTCCTATCACCATGCGGTTAAAAAAGTAGAAGCATTTTTTAAAGAAGAATAGATTAAACCAGAGCCCGACAAAAGCGTCTGAACATCGTGATACAGGATAAAGAGATAATAACTGAGCTGGAAGCCATGCAAAGCCCATTAGCGGGCTTTGTCCGCAGCATGCCGTATGCGCTGCCGGAAGGATATTTTGATCAGCTCGCCCAGGCGCTTGCCCAGGGAATCATATGGATTGAAAGCGAGGATCCCACATTGGAGCTTCCCAGGACGATGCCCTTCGAGATACCCGAAGCTTATCTATCCGAATTACCCCGGAGCATGACAGAAGCTGCGATCATTAGCGATGAAAGGAATAGCAGAGTGATACCCTTTGACGTCCCCGATAATTATTTTAATACCCTGCCGGGCACACTTCTCATCGCTGCCCAAACAGCCGACAAGCCTGCAACCACAGGAAAGACCATTGCCTTCAAATCTATGTGGCAGCGGAAGGCCCTGCAATGGGCAGTCGCCGCTATGCTGGTGCTGGGAGCCGGGCTTGGCGCCTACCGATATACCCATCCCAGCTCACCTGATGCCGCTGTCATGGAACAGCTTGCCCGGGTGGATGGAAATCTTCTGAACGCCTATGTAGAACAGCATATAGATGAATTTGACGCCGACATGCTGGAAGCTTCCGCAGCTGGCGTCCATGCCGGATCACATATGCCGATCTCCGGATTAGACGAGCAGGAGATATATCAATACCTGTCTGAAGAAGGGGCCATGTAAGCGGAAAGCTTAACTAAACATCAAAACGAAAAGGAGTAGACGAATATGAAGAGGATCATTTGCATAGCGGGCTTATTGCTGTTTACGGCCAGCCTGCATGCACAGCCAGGAAAACGCGCAGATCGCCGCGATCAGTTTAACCCACCAAATGGGCGCGGTGGTGAGCGCATTGAGGCAATCAAAGTGGCGTACCTGACTGACCGGCTCGAGCTGAGCGCTTCCCAGGCGAAAGCCTTTTGGCCGGTGTACAACGAGTACGAGCAGGAATTACGAACAGCAAGAAAGGCATTCCGGCAGAAACACCGCGACGGCTCTGCCCTGGAAAACGATGCCGGGGCTAACCGGTTTATTGAAGACAACCTGGATTTCCAGGAACAGGCTATTGACATCAGGAGAAAGTACAAGGACCTGTTCCTGAAAACAATTTCAGCGCAGCAACTGGCGGCGCTTTATGAAGCAGAACGGGATTTTAAAAAACTGCTCCTGCAACAGCTCAGGGGACGACGGGAGCGGAGATAGTGTGAATGCCCCGACCACTGGCAGGCTTTCTGCCAAAGCCCGGAAACGCTTCTTAGATGTTTCCGGGCTTTTTTATCGATCGCTATAGTTGTGCTACCGGCTGTGCGATATCATGATAGAAGAGGAAGTGCCAGCCCGCCTTTTGCCCTTCTTCCGCCCATTGCGTACGCAGCATCATTGCCCGCTTTCCGTCCCAGTCGTACTTGGCGACGTATTTCATCTTCATCTGCTTCAACTGGGGCGCTTCATCGCCGCCGTAGAATAGGGTCTGTGCCCCGTCCTCGATGAGAAAGACGATATGCTGAGGGCAATGCGCGCCGCTATGGCGGAAGGTAATATGCTCATTGATCCGGCCTTCCACACCGTCCAGCCACACTACCTGACCGGAAGCGAACAGCGGCTCCAGCTCGGAAGGGTGATATGAGGGATAACCGGTCTCCAGCGCATAATCCGCTTCAGCGCGGTAGATATAGTAGCTCGCATTAGGGAAAGCCGGCTTCGTTGCTCCCGACGCAGGGTCTGTTTGCAGCAATCCGCCTGCGTGGTCCTTATGCAAATGGCTCATCAGCACCTTCGTGACCTGCTCCGGCGTAAAGCCCCGCGCGCGGATGTTCTCATGAATCTGCATCCCGCCCGGTGTAGTAAAGCCAAGGCCGGTATCCAGCAGCAGCACATCATCGCCGATCACTACGAGGAAGGGCTGCACTTCTACGTGCAGGGAGCCTGTAGGCCGATCCGTCAGCACATCCCGAGAGGCATCGAAAGGCACAAAAACCTTGTCGTGCCCGATACTGAAAGCGCCTTCGGAAAGGGGGAAGACCCCGCGTACATCCCCCCTACCTACTACCCCCCCGCCTCCTAATGGGGGTGTTTGGTTTGCGTCTTCATCGTGGTTCCGTCCGTTGCTCATAAGTGAGTGATCTTAAGTCGTTAATCGAGGCATCGCTATCGGAGCCGAAACGCTATCGCCCCTTTAGGGGAGGGGGTTAGGCGGTCTAGGCTTTACCTAATCAATACATTCCTATCCGCATCCAGCCTTAAAAGGATAAAAATGAGTACGGAAAACGACAGCAGCGATGAGCCTCCGTAGGAAAGGAACGGCAGGGTTATACCGATCACCGGCGCCAGGCCTATGGTCATGGAAATATTCACGGCAAAGTGAAAGAACAGGATGGACGCCACGCAGTAGGCATACACCCGGCTAAATACCGAACGCTGCCGTTCCGCGAGGATCGTGATGCGCACCATCAGGCCGACATACAACAGGATCAGTATCCCGCTGCCCAAAAAACCAAACTGCTCCCCTATCGAACAGAAGATAAAATCCGTATGCTGCTCCGGCACAAAATCATTTTTCGTCGATGTGCCATTCAGGAAACCCTTGCCCGCAAAGCCGCCCGAACCGATAGCGATCTTGGACTGGGTTACGTTATAGTTGAGATCTTTCTTCTTTACCGGCACGTCCTCATCGCTGATCTTTTCAGCATTAGAATAGGCCTCGGGCACGTCCGTTCCGAGCATGGAATAAATACGCTCAATCTGGTACCCCTGGAGGACATTCTTAAAGACAAAAGGTATAGCCACCTGAGAGAAGAGCATAGCGACGGCATACGAACCAACCATCACGAGCCGTAGCCTGCTGTCTTTCATCAGGCGCTTTCGCAGAAGAAAGATAGCCGCTGCCAGGACGCCCGTTAGTATCAGGAACAGCGGCATACGCTCTACCAGCAGGCTTGCCAGGGCCAGCACTACGACGGAAAAACCTATGATCAGGATAGCATTAGGCAATCCCTCACGGTACATCGCGAGAATGAAAGCAAAATACACCAGCGCCAGGCCGGTTTCATTCTGCATCAGGATGATCAGTGCCGGCAACAAGGCTATCGCCACGCCGATGATGCGGTGCTTCAGGAACCTGAAATTCGTCTCAGGCAGCGACAGGAATTTCGCCAATGCCAGCGCCGTAAAGATCTTGCAAACCTCCCCGGGTTGAAACGCGATCGGCCCGAGACTTAGCCAGGATCGGGAGCCTTTTACATTCTTCCCTAAAAAGATGGTGGCCAGCAGGAGTACGATACCTAACAAATAACTCAGAAAGCCTAAGGATGCGAATGCCTTGCTGTCGGTAAAAAGGATGATCAATCCCACGAACAGTGAGATCCCGAGAAATATGGTCTGGCTCGTATAGTTCTTGCCTCTCAGGAAAAGGCCGACATCGGTGCTGCGATATTCCACAGAAAAGACCGCCAGCAGGCCGATCAGCACCAGTGCGAAATACAGCACCAGCGTAAGCGCATCCAGGCGGGCGACAAGGGAACGGTTGGTATTTGGCATGGCTTATCGGCGATTAGTCGGTGTCAGATATTTGTCGATCCACCACTTGAGCATCATCGAATCATTGGCGCGCTTCAGACTGTCGCGAAACACTGCTTCCGTTAAACGCCGCTGCCGCCGCAACAGGTCCATGGCACGCTGTGTGGAGTCGATGATGGACACCTGCCGCATATTAATGACATTGCCTTTGAACATCCGCTCTTCCAGCGGCTTACGTTTGGTGGCAATGGTATCGTTGAGAAATTTTTCAATCATAAGGGAAGCGACCGGGCCCGCCCAGGTGGCGCCGTAGCCCGCATTCTCCACGGTTACGGCAATGGCGATCTTCGGATTTACGCGAGGGGCGAAGGCCACGAACATAGAGTGATTCTGCAGCTTGGTGCGCTTGCCATTGAGCATCGCGTAATTCTCCACCGTACCGGTCTTGGCGCACACTTCGATGCCTTCCATCTTCGCCACAGTACCGGTGCCATGGTCTACCACGTCCATCATGCCGAGCCCGACAACGTCAAACATCTCGTCGGGGATATTGGTAACCTTGTGCTTCAGGAGATACGGTCCAAGAACGGGGTCCTTCGGATTATTGGCAACAGCACGCACCAGGTGCGGCGTATAATAGTATCCGTGATTGGCAATAATGCACATCGCATTCGCCATCTGAATGGGCGTAGCCGCCAGCTCGCCCTGCCCCATCCCGATAAAGAGGTTGGTGCAGGAATTCCAGACGTTGTTGTACATCTTATTGTACTGGGCCGTATCGAAGAGTGTACCGCCGATCTCGTAAGGCAGATCAACTCCGGTGGGATGACCGAAGCCGAAATTGAACATATGCTGGTACCAGTCGTGCAGGCCGTTTTTGACCCCGCCGAATTTTGGCGCATCCACCGAAAGACGATAGATATGGCAGAAATAGGCATTGCAGGAATTCGCCAGCGCCAGGCGCAGATTGGCGGCGTGGCCTCCACCACTGTGTGTACATGCGATATGGCGGCCGCAGGCGTTATACCCGCCGCCGCAGGGATAGCCGTAAGATGGCGTTATAGCACCGACATCCAGCGCGATCAGCGCCGTCAGCGGCTTCTGGCTGGAACCGGGATTATAAAAAGCCTTCATAGCCCGGTTGAACAGCGGCTTGGTATGCAGCTTATACAGGTTAGAAAAGTTGCGGGAGCGGTCGGAGCCACGCAGGAGATTTGGATCGTAATTCGGCGAGCTGACCATCGCGAGGATACCACCCGTGGAAGGGTCGATAGCCACCACACTGCCCAGCTTGTTCTGCATGAGCTGCTCACCGTATTTCTGCAGCTCAGCATCTACATACAGCTGCAGGCTGCGGCCCGCTACTGCCGGCGTATCCAGCGCGCCCTTCATGTAAGCGTCGCGCGGACGGTTGAAATTGTCGCGTTCTTTAAAATAGATGCCGCGCTGCCCGCGCAACACCTCTTCATACGCCAGCTCGAGGCCATCGAAACCGACATAGTCCCCTTGCTGGTAACTGGCGAAG